>Ga0187766_10002001_pt1 | contig 12042 bp, 11 predicted proteins | sample 0216_QUI02_MP05__4_FD_132971 | JGI IMG/M metagenome (GOLD analysis project Ga0187766, IMG submission 132971) | Tropical peat soil microbial communities from peatlands in Department of Meta, Colombia - 0216_QUI02_MP05_20_MG | ecosystem: Environmental > Terrestrial > Soil > Wetlands > Peat ... | reverse complement strand
CCCGAGCTGCGCCGGCTGATGGAGCGAATCCGCGTGGTCGTCGATCCCGCGATCCCCGGCGATTCCGAGCGGCACATGTGGACCCGGCTCACCGTGAAGTGCGCCGACGGCCGCGCGGCCCGCATCGACCCCAGGCCGGTGCCAGGCCATCCCGCGAACCCGCTCTCGCTCGAGGCGCTGCGCGAGAAGTTCGCGGAGTGCGCGGGGCTCGTGCTGCCGGCCGATCGCGTGGATTCGGTCGCGCAGATGGTCGAGTCCCTCGACGGCTGCCCCGACCTCCGGAGCCTGACCGCGATCCTCGATCCCGGGCGCTGAGGCGGCCCTTCAGGCGGCGGGCGCCGAAGGAACGCGGGCCAGGCGCCGGAGCGCCCACGCCACGATCACCGCGGAGACCGCGACCAGCACCGCGTTCAGGACGCGACCGCGCGGCGAGCCCACCAGCGCGGAGAGCAACACCGAGGCGGTGTTGTTGGCCACGTGGCAGACGATCGCGGGCACGACGCTGCCCGCCCGCTCGGCCACCACGCCCAGGTAGATCCCGATGCCCGCCGCGAGCACACCGTGTACCCACTCGCCGTGGATGACGCCGAACGCGATTGCGGTCACCAGGATCGCGGGACCCGCGCTCCACGCCCGGCGTAAGCGGGTGAGCATGTAGCCGCGGAAGAACAGCTCCTCGCCGACCGGCGCGAGCAGCCCCACCACGATGACCGCGAGGAGCAGGCCGGCGCGCGAGGCGGACGCCAGCGTGCGGTTCATCCACTCGAGCGCGGGCCCCGTGCCCACCTCCAGGAGCAGCACGAGCGAGTCGAGGGCCTGGCTCAGGGCGAGAATGCCGAGTACCGCCACCGCGACGTCGCGCGGGGCCAGCCGGCTCGGCAGGAGGCGCAGCCGCGCTCGCGGCTGCCGGCCGGCGACCACCAGCGCGATCCCGATCAAGGTGAGAGACGAGGCGGGCACGCCGATCAGCAGCGCGGCCATCGCGTCCCGCTCGATGTCGAGCGATCCGGTCCGCCAGGTCAGGACCGCAGTCACCGCGACGAGCTGCACGCCGAAGACCGCCGCCGCGGTCACGATGTAGACGAGCAGCGTGCTGAGGATCAGCCACATGGCGGCCCCCCTCGGCGACGGGGGACGCTCAGGCTAGTGGTGGCAGGTGACGCACTCGAGCGGGGCGTTGCGCCGCTCGCTCTCACTGCCCGGGACCATGTGCACCGACGGGATCGGCGCGTCGGCCGCAGTCTGCACGGCCTGCACGCCCTTGGCGTTGGCGGTGCGGTGGCACTCGACGCACCAGCCCATCGTGAGCTTGCGCGGCGGAACGGGCATCAGGGCCAGATTCTGCAGATCGTTGACGATGTTCTGCCCGGTCTCGGCGTGGACGCGCTCCATCGCCTCGATGCGGCCGTGGCAGGTCTGGCACTGCACGCCCGCCTGAATGTGCGGCTTGTGATTGAACTGGGCGTACTCGGGGACCTTGAAGATACGGATCCACGGAATGGGCTCCTGCCGCTCCCAGTAGCCGTGCAGCTTCGTCACCTCGGGGTTCCCCTCGGCGGCCACCACCTTGTGACAGCCCATGCAGCGCTCCACCGAAGGGATCCCGGCGCTGCTGCTCCGGCGCGCGTTCGCGTGGCAGTACTGGCAGGCGATCTGGTAGGAGCCCGCGTGGATCACGTGGCTGAAGAAGATCGGCTGCACGGGCCCCTCGCGCGTCTCGGTGATCGGGAGCACGTTCTTCGGGTCGTACGGCGGATCGGCGAGGGTGCGCACGTAGTCGATGACCTCGTTGATCTGCACGTCGGAGAGGAACGGCTTGAAGTTGGGCATCAGCGGCGAGAGCCCGACCTCCTGCGCCCCGTGCGCGATCACGCCGAACAGGAAATGGTCCGGCAGCGCGTTCATCACGCGCCCTTCCGTCAGGTTCTGCGGCTTGATCGGCAGGTTCTGGCCCGCGACCCCTCCGCCCTTGCCGTCGTCTCCGTGGCAGTTCGCGCAGTACTGGGCGAAGGTCGCCTTGCCTCGCTCGAGGATGCGCGGGTCGACGGCGTGGTGACCCTCTCCCTCCTTCTTCCCGCTCGCGTGGCTTCCGGCGGGCGCCGAGGGCGTGGTGGCCGACTTGGCGGGCGTGAGAGGGAAACCGATCAGGAGGCCGATGAGAACGGCCGCGATGGCCACACTACCGACGACGGCTGAGCGTGCGATGCGCATGAGTTTCGGCCTGTCTCCCGTGAAAAACCCCACCGAATATACTCAAATTCCCCGCGCAGGTAAAGACGTTTCGGTCGTCAGGACCGACGGCGGGCGATGTAGAGCACGTGCGGATAGGGCAGGATGTCGACCATCAGATGTCGGTGCACCTCGAAGCCCACGTCCTCGAGGAGGCGCTGCAGCTCCTCGGCCCCCCAGTAGCGCACCGGCGTCCTCGGATCCATCACCTTGTCGAGCGCGTGCGTGAACCAGCGCTTGTAGGCCGGCTGGCGATCCACGTCCTTCACGAGCAACCGCCCCCCTTCGGACAGGGTCTTGGCCACCTGCTCGAACAGTGGGCGCACCGCCTCCTCCGGGATGTGGTGGACGATGTCGAGCATGTAGGCGGCGTCGAAGCGCGAGCCGCCCCGGAAATCCATGACGTCGCCCACCTCGTAACGCACGTTGCCGAGCCCGAGCCGCGCGGCGGCCGCTCGGGCCATGCCGATCCGCCGCGGGTTGAGGTCGAACCCCTCGATCGCGAGATCCGGATGCGCGCTCGCGTAGTAGAGCGAGAAGAGCCCGAAGCCACACCCCAGGTCGAGGACACGCCCGCGTGCCGGCAGGTACTGGCCGATCTCGTCGAGGAAGCGCTGCCGCAGGATCCAGAAGCGTCCCCAGCAGTAGGCGCGGACGATTGGGTCGCGGTAGGCCGCGATGACGCTACGGATCGCTTCGCTTCGCATAGATCCGGTAACCGTCGCCGGCGACGGCCAGGGTGAACGAGTCCTCGAGCACCTGCTGCAGCTCTGGGAAGCCGGCCAGCCGCTCGTAGCCGAGGCCCGGCCAGCTCTCCTCCATCACGACCACCGCGGCAGGCCGCGCGGTCCGGAGCCCGGTCACCAGCTCGGCGCGCAGCGCGCGGATGCGGGGGTCGGCCGCGTCGTGGAAGAAGTGAAAGTCGTAGATGAAGCGAGTGGGCTCGCGCAGCCCGAGCCGGAGCAGCGCATGGATGCCGCCGGCGGTGGTGTCGAGCACCTGCACCGTGGCGCCCGGCGGCGCGAGCGGCGCCAGATCGCGCGTCAGCGCGTCCACCCGGCGCGCCTTCACGGTGATCCAGGCCGGGTCGCGAGCGTCGACGCCCTTGGCGGCCAGCACCACGAGCAGCACGATCCAGGTGAAGAGGGCCAGCGGGCGCCGCGCGCCCCAGAGGTCGGCCCACGACGGGCGAGTCGCGTCGTACGGGACGACGGCCGCCGGCGCCAGCGCGCAGAGGAAGAGCGCCAGCGGGTCGAGCTGGTACTCCCAGCCCTTGCCTTGCAGCCAGAAGTGGGCCGCGCCGTAGACCGCGCCGAGGCCCGCCAGCGCCAGGCGCGGAGACGATCCGTCCGCGCCGCGGCCCAGCACCCCGAGCCCCGCGAGCACGATGAGCATCCCGAACAGGGCGCGGCCGTACTGGTGCCAGCGCGTGGCCTCGATCAGCGACACGCGGCCCACCTGGCTGTAGAGCGGAAGCACATAGCCCGTGAGTATGGCCCAGAACGGTTCGAGTCCGCCCCGCCAGGCGAGCCAGCCGAACACGAGCGCCGGGACGACCACGCCCCCCGCGAGCACCGCGACGGCGGCCGGCCAGGCCGGGCGACCCGCCCGGCGCGACCAGACGGCCGCGACCACCGCGCAGATCAACAAGAAGAGGCCCGCGTAGGGCTTCACGGTGATGCCGGCGCCCAGGACCAGCCCGCCGACCAGCAGGTCCCCGCGCGCCGCGCGCTCGACGCCGTGCGCGACGGCATAGGCGCCCAGCAGCAGGAAGAGGCAGAGCAGGAAGTCACGCTGCCCGGTCCGCCACGCGCCGCCGCTCAGGTGATAGAGACCGAAGAGCAGGGCCCCGGCGGTGGCGGCGACCGGACTGCCGAAGGGCCGCGTATAGGCCCACAGGGCCACGCAGACGGCAGCGAGCCAGGCCAGGTCGAAGCCGCGCCATGCGAGGTCGCTCGCGCCGCCCACGGAGAGCAGCGCCAGGTGGAGCAGATAGACGCCGGGCAGGTTCATGTCGAAGACGTCGCGATAGGGCACGCCGCCCTGGCCGATCACCCAGGCGACGTAGTGCATCAGCGGGGCGTCGTGGACGAGCGGCCAGCCGCGGGAGCCCCAGGCGAGGTACGCGAGCAGCGCGGCGCTGGCGAGCGCGATGGGCGTCAATGCCCCGCTCGTAGCAAACATGACCCGAGCGAGTCAAGATGCCGAACGGGGCGGCGCGCCGAAGCCGCTTGACGGCCGCGCGGTCCGAGTCAATCATGCCGGTCATGGCCAAGACCGTGCGCGCCGTGCACCATCCCGACAAGCGACACGTGGAGATGCCCTACGCGCCGGCGCTGCTGGTGCGGCGCGGGCATCTGCTCTTCCTGTCCGGCCTCACCGCGGCACCGGTCTATCACAGTCACCCCCATCGTGAGGAGGAGTTCGACCTGCCGCCCCGCATGCGCGATCAGGCCGTGCTGCTAATGGAGAACCTGAGGACCACCCTGGCCGCGGCCGGCTGCGCGCTCGCCGACGTGGTGTCGGCCACGCGGTATCTCACCGACGTGGCCGAGCAGGACGAGCTCAACGCGGTCTGGGCCTCGTACCTGGGCGCCCACCGGCCCACCACGACCACGGTGGAGGTCTCGCGGCTGGCCACCCACGCCAACTGCAAGGTCGAGATCAGCGTGATCGCGATCGCGGACGACGGGCCGCCGGGCCGGGCCGCGTCCGGCACGAGCCGTCCGCGACGCGGGCGGAAGGCGGCGCGGTCCCGATGAGCGCCGCGCTTGGCTTCGTGGGCCTGGGCGCGATGGGCGGGCGCATGGCCCGGCGGCTGCTCGACGCTGGCTTCACGCTCCACGGCTACAACCGTACCGCGGCCAAGGCCGCGGACCTGGTCCGCGCCGGGATGGTCCTCGCGGCCTCGCCGCGCCAGGTGGCCGAGCGCACGGAGGCGATCTTCACCATGGTCACGGACGACCGCGCCCTGGACGCGGTGACCGGCGGGCCCGACGGCATCCTCGCCGGCGCGCGCGCCGGTTCCATCCTCATCGAGATGAGCACGGTGAGCGCAGCGGTGGTCCAGCGGATCGCCGGAGAGATCGCCGCGCGCGGCGGCGCGCTGCTCGACGCCCCGGTGTCGGGAAGCCCGGCCACCCTCGAGGCCGGCCAGCTCTCGTTCATGGTCGGCGGCGATCTCGCGGTGCTCGAGCGCGCCCGGCCGTTCCTGACCGCCATCGGGCCGACCATCACCCACGTGGGCGCGGTCGGGCTCGCCAAGAGCATGAAGATCGCGGTGAACCAGGGCCTCGCCGTGCAGATGCTCGCGTTCGCCGAGTCGGTGCTGCTCGCCGAGAAGGCGGGCGTCACCCGGGATCGCGCGGTGGAGGTGCTCCTCAAGAGCGTGCTCGCCTCACCGATGCTGAAGTACCGCGGGCCCTTCGTGCTCGGCATGCCCGCGGAGGCCTGGTTCGACGTGGAAATGATGCAGAAGGACCTGCGCTTGGCGCTGGACATGGCGCGCGCGTCGACCGTCGCGCTGCCCTCGGTCGCGCTCACGAACGAGCTCTTGACCGCGGCGCGGGGCCTCGGCCTGACGCGCTATGACTTCGCGGTGGTCTTCGACGTGCTCGCCCGCATGAGCGGGCTGCCGCCCAGCCGGAAGCTAGCGGACTGAGGGAACCGCAAGCTAGCGGATCGACGCAATATCGCCGACGACCCGGACGCGGGCGCGGAGAGAGTTGCCCGGCAGGTAGGCGAGCGGCAGGTCCTCCGCCTCCACCATCGTGAGCGTCGCCGCGTCGGCGCCGGCCTCCACCGCCCGCCGCTCGGCCACCCGTCGCGCCTCCGCAAGTGCCTGCTCCCGGGTCAAGCCCTGGAAGATCTGGTCGACCTCGCCGCTCACCTGGGCGATGGCGGCGCCCACCGCGTTGGCCACGGCCTGGTGCTCGACGTGCACGACCTCCGACACGCCGGCCAGGGTCGGCGGGACCAAGAAGCAGCCGCCGCCCACCGCGATGAGCGGCGCCGGGCTCGCGTCGGTCTTCATCCGGTCCACGCTCTCCTCGATCATCTGGCGGATCCGCTCGAGCGTCGCTCGTACCAGCGACGCGGGCAGCGCCGCGACCCGGCCCCGATCGCCCAACTCGATCAGCCCGGCGGCCACGCCGATGTCGGTGACGGTGAGCTGCGATCCCCCGAAGACCCGGGCCTGCTCGGTCAGCCGGAAGCCGACGCTGCGCGGTCCGACCCGCAGTGGCTCCTCGCTCACGTGCGAGCCGCCGCCCAGGCCGATCGAGAGCAGGTCGGGCATGCGGAAGAGCGTGCGCACGCCTCCCACCTCGACCACGTTGTTGGCCTCGCGCGGAAAGCCGTGGCGGAGGGCGCCGACGTCGGTGGTGGTGCCGCCCACGTCCACCACGAGGGCGTCGGCGCGCCGGGAGAGATACGCGGCGCCCCGCATGCTGTTGGTCGGGCCGGACGCGAAGCTCCACACCGGGAAGGCCTCCGCCCGCTCGGCCATCATCACCGTTCCGTCGTTCTGGGTGATGTAGAGCGGCGCGGCCAACCCGCTCGCCCGGATCGCCTGGACGAACCCGCGCGCGGTCCGCCGGGCGAGGTCCACCAGGCACGCGTTCAGCAGGGCCGCGTTCTCCCGTTCGAGCAGGCCGATGCGCCCGAGCTCGTGCGACAGGGTGACGGAGGCGTCGGGGCACTCCTCGCGCAGGATCTCACCCGCGCGCTCCTCGCAGGAGGCGTCGAGGGGCGAGAACACCGAGGCGACCGCCACCGCACGGATCCCCGAGCGCCGGATCGCCTGCGCCGCGCGGCGCATCCCGACCTCGTCGAACGGCACGATGGGGCGGCCATCGTACTCGTGGCCGCCCTCCAGCATGAAGACCTCGCCGCGGACCAGCGCGGTCAGGTCCTCCGGCCAGTCCTCGAACGGGGGCAGGGACGCGCTCGCGGGCAGCCCGATGCGGATCGCGGCCACGCGGTCGAGGTCGCGTCGCTGCACGACCGCGTTGGTGAAGTGGGTGGTGCCGATCATCACCGCGCCCACCGTCGTCGGGTCCACCCGCGCGGCCTCGAGCAGGAGGCGCAGCGCGGTGACCACGCCCGCGCTGACCTCGGCGGTGGTCGGGGTCTTGACCCCGTGGAGCACGCGATCGCCGTCGACCAGCACCGCGTCGGTGTTGGTCCCCCCCACGTCGATGCCGATGCGCTTCACCTGAGGTCTCGCGGGCAGGTCTCAGCGGGGAGGTGTCAGAGCACGCCGGCCCGCCGCGCCCGCTCGGCGATCTTCCGCGCCCGGGTGAGGTGCGGCATGTCCATCATCTGACCCTTCCACGCAAAGGCTCCCGCGCCGCGCCGGGCGTTCTCCTCGAAGGCCGCGATCAGGGCGACTGCCTCCTCCGCGTCGGCCTTCGACGGCGTGAACTCCGCGTTGATGACCTCGATCTGGCCGGGGTGGATCGAGATCTTCCCGCTGAAGCCCATCGCCACCGCCTCGCGGCACTCGCGTCGCAGGCCGTCGAGGTCGGGGATGTCGGTGTACACGGTGTCGAGGGCCTCCACGCCGGCGGCCGCCGCGGCCACCGCGCACATGACCCGCGCGTGACGTGGGATGTCGAGGTAGCGGCCCTGCTCGTCCCGGGTCCGCGGCAGGCCCATCGCCGCCGAGAGATCCTCGATGCCCCAGGAGACCGAGACGATGCGCGGGCTGGCCTCGGCGATCTCCTTGATGTTCAGCAGCCCCTCCGGCGTCTCGGTGGCGATCACGAGCAGGCGCGTCGACCCGAACGCGACGCCGTGACGCTGCTCGAGCGCGTCCAGCATGGCCGCGACGCGGCGGACATCCTCCGCGCGGCGCGGCTTCGGCATCACGTAGCCGTCGGGCCGGCCCGCGATGGTCTCGGCGAGGTCGGCCTCCGCGTAGTCGGTGAACACCGGGTTCATGCGAACCCAGCGCTCGCGGCTGCCCCAGTCGGGGCGCTGGAGCCACCCCCGCACGATGGGCCGCGTCGCGACCTTGCGGTCGGGCGTGACCGCGTCCTCCAGGTCGAGGATCAGGCCGTCGGCCGGGAGCGTGAGCGCCTTCTGGAACATCCGCTCGTTGCCGCCCGGCACGAAGTGGAGCGATCGGCGCACCGCTCGACTCCCGCTCAGGCGGCGCGACGCCGCATCATGGCGGCCCGGCGGCAGCGCATCACCAGGTCGCCGTGCTGGTTGCGGGCGCGGTGCTCGAAGATCACGATGCCCCACTCGGGCCGGGAGCGCGATTCGCGCTTCTCCACGACCTCGGTCTCCGAGTAGATGGTGTCGCCGTGGAACACCGGCTTCGGGAACTCCACCTTCTCGAAGCCCAGATTGCCCACCGTGGTGCCGAGCGTGGTCTCCCCCACGCTCAGCCCCACCGCGATACCCAGGGTGAGCAAGCTGTTGACGAGCGGCTTACCGAACTCGGCCTTCTGGGCCGCGTGGAAGTCGATGTGCAGCGGCTGCGGGTTCATGGTGAGGCAGGTGAAGAACACGTTGTCGGACTCGGTGATGGTGCGCCCGGGCTGGTGCTGGAACACCTGGCCCAGGGCCAGCTCCTCGAACAGCTTGCCCGCCATGGAAATCCTCCTGGTCGGCTCAGCGAGCCGGGCGGAGCGCGGCGTCGAGCTCCGCGATCACCCGCTCGCTCGAGTCGACGCGGCCCAGCAGGCGGCCGAAGTTCTCGCAGGCCGCGTCGTGGAGCCGGCGGCTGGCCGCCCCGCAGCCATCCTCCACGAGCAGGCAGCGGAAGCCGCGATCGGCCGCGTCGCGCGCGGTGCCTTCCACGCACGAGTTGGTGGAGATCCCGGTGAACACCAGCTGCTCCACGCCCCAGGCGCGGACCAGCCGCTCGAAGCCCGAGGAGTGGAACGCGCTCATCGTCGTCTTGTTCAGCACCGGTTCGCCCGGCCGTGGCGCCAGCGCGTCGAGGATCTCGTGCTCGCGCCGACCCCGCGTGTTGCCGACCGCCTCGGCCATCGGCCGCATGTGGGGCGGCAGGTCGCTGTAGTCGGGCAGCTCCGACCCGACCGTGAGGTACACCACACGCAGACCGCGCGCCCGGAAGGCCTCGAGCAGGCGTGCGATGGTGGGCGTCACCACGGCCTCGATGCGCTCGAAGCGCTCCGTCCCCTGGGCCTCGCGCCCCAGATCCTTGAGGTAGCGCCCGAGCCCCTCGTGGCGCGACCCGCTCGCGTACTGCATGTCCACCACCACCAGCGCGATCCGCGGCGGGTCGAGGCGGAAGCCCGGATTGAACTGGTGCGCGTAGTCCGACGAGGACGAACCGCGGTCGGTCATGGGGGAGAAGGTCCTAGCAGCCGGGACGGCGGAGCATCGCGGGATCGATGCGGCGACGCACCCACTGCCCGTCGCTGGTACTGCCGAGCAGGCGGCCCCGCTCCGCGATGACCTTACCGCGCAGCAGCGTCATCACCGGCCACCCCGAGACCGACCAGCCCTCCCACGGGCTGTAGTCGGTCACGTGGAAGTCCTCCCGGGTGAGCGTCTTCCGGATCGTCGGGTCGATCAGCACGAGGTCCGCGTCGCTGCCGGGCGCGATGACGCCCTTCTTCGGGTAGAGGCCGAGGATCTTCGCCGCGTTGGTGGCGGTGACGTCGGCGAAGCGCGTGAGCGACATGCCGCGCTTGACCACGCCCTCGGTGAACCCGATCCCGATGCGGGCCTCCGCGCCCACGTTGCCGCCGGTGACGTCCTCGATGGTCCGCCCCTTCAGCTTGAGCGCGAGGCTCGTGGGGTACTCGTCGGTGGCGAGCGTCGACAGCCCGTCGCGCACCAGACCGTCCCAGAGGGCCTGCTGGTCCTCCGGAAACTTGAGCGACGGATACGTGTGCGAGCAGAAGCCACGGGGGGTCTTGTAGTACTCCGCGTTGAAGCAGGCGTACTGATGGAGGGTCTCACCGTATACGGGCAACCCCTGCGCGCGCGCCTCCGCCACCGTCTCCACGCCCTCGCGGGCCGAGACGTGCACGAAGTACACGCCGGCCCCGCTCGCCTTGGCCAGCGCGACCGTCCGGCGGAAGGCGAGCAGTTCGGAGAGCTTGGTGTGGACCAAGTGGAGGTTGCTTCCCTCCATCCGCCCCTCCTCGCGGAAGCGCTCGTAGTTGAACTGGACGAGATCTTCGTCCTCGCCGTGCACGACCATGATTCCACCCGCCCGGGCCACCTTCTCCATCGCGAAGTGGATGCGGCCGAAGTCGATACGGTTGCCCGATCGCTTCGGGTGCGGGGGCAGCACGTTGGTCGTGAAGACCTTGAAGCTCGGGTGTCCGGCCTCGATCGCCTCGCCGATCTGATCGAAGACGCGGATCGGCAGCGCCCCCGCCAGGGTCAGGTGGAAGGCGTAGTCCACGTGGGAGTTGCCCTTCCAGCGGCTCGCGCGTTGCTCGATCACCGGTTGAATGTCGTTGCCGGGTCGCACGTAGGCGAAGTCGATGTGCGTGGTGGTGCCGCCGCACGCCATGCCCCGGGTGTCTTCCTCCGGGCCGAGGGTGATCGCCGGCTCGTCGGGGTGCGACATGATGCCGTGGGCCAGATGCGCGTGCGGCTCGACGCCGCCCGGCGAGACGATCTGGCCGGCGGCGTCGATCACGCGCGCGGAGTCGGTCGGCAGGGTGCCGGGCGCGGCGACCACCGCGATCTGCTCGCCGCTCACGCCGACGTCCCAGACGCCGACGCCCTGCGGCGTGATGACCTGGCCGTTCCGGATCACGAGATCGAGCACGGACGGGAGCCTAGCCCAGGTCAACCGGGGCCGTCAACGCCGGCGCCGGCCGCTGGCTGTGCCACGCCGTCGCGCCCTCGTAGGCGTGGCCGAGCCGCAGCAGGGTGGCCTCGGCGAACGGCCGACCCACGAGCTGCATCGCGACCGGGCGGCCGTCGGGGGCCGCGCCACACGGCAGCGAGAGCACCGGGAGGCCGAGCGCGTTGAAGGGCCGGGTGAGCCGTGAGAACCGCCCCATGCGGCGGATCACGTCGGCGGTGGTGCCCGCCTTGACGTGGGCGAGAGCCGGCGCCGGCTCCGGGATGGTCGGCGTGACCAGCACGTCGAGCCGGGCGAAGACCGTCTCGATGAACTCGCGGGTGAGCCGTGCCCGCAGGCGCTGGCCCTGGAGATACTCGTACGCGGTGACGGTGAGGCCGGGCGCCAGCCGCTCGCGGACCGCGGGCTGCAACTCCTCCGGCCGCTCCTTGAGGAGCCGTGCGTGGATCGCGGCGCCCTCCGCGCGGACCATCACGGCGCTGCACGCCGCCACGATCGGCCCGGGATCAGGCGCCAGGACCGGCTCGACCGCCACGCCGAGGCCGCGAAGCGCGACCACCGCCTCGTCCAGTGCGCGCCGGACGGTGTCGTCGAGGCCGTCGGCGTAGAAGCCACCCGCCACGCCGACGCGCAGCCCGGCCACGGAACCGTCGAGCGCGGCCACGTAGTCGGGCACCGGGCGCGGGCTCGACGTCGCGTCGAGCGGATCGTGACCGGCGATGATCCCGAGCATCAGCGCCGCGTCGCGCACCGTGCGGGCGAGCGGGCCCACGTGATCATAGGACCAGGAGAGCGGCATCACGCCGGCGCGGCTCACGCGCCCGTAGGTCGGCTTGAGGCCGACCACGCCGCAGCACGCCGCGGGCAGGCGGATCGAGCCGCCGGTGTCCGTGCCCAGCGCCCCGGCGGCGAGGCCCGCGGCGACCGCGGCCCCCGAGCCGCTGCTCGACCCGCCCGAGACGTGGCCGAGGCGCCACGGGTTCTGCACGTCGCCGTGGTGGGCGTTG
>Ga0187766_10002000_pt1 | contig 12043 bp, 11 predicted proteins | sample 0216_QUI02_MP05__4_FD_132971 | JGI IMG/M metagenome (GOLD analysis project Ga0187766, IMG submission 132971) | Tropical peat soil microbial communities from peatlands in Department of Meta, Colombia - 0216_QUI02_MP05_20_MG | ecosystem: Environmental > Terrestrial > Soil > Wetlands > Peat ... | reverse complement strand
CGCCCGCGCATCGCCTGAAACGCCCATTGGCGAGGAATGGCCCGTTCGGGTGATCGAGGCCTGTGGCGAAGTGCCGCGAGCGGAGGGCTGAGCCGCCACAGCGCCGGTTCAGAGCAGCCCTAGGCGAGCCGCTTCGGCAACCGCCGCTGTCCGAGATCCGCGCCCGAGCTTGTGACGGATGTTCGCCACATGACGGTGCACCGTATGGGGACTCACGATCGACTGCTCGGCGATCTCACGCTCGCTGAGCCCATCCGCAACCAGTCTCAGCACCTCCCGCTCGCGTCGCAACAGCAGGACCGGAGCGGGTTCCCCGGCCGGGCGCTCCGCCGGGCTGTCCGCCGCCAGCACCCCTCGCAGCGCCCTGACCACGCTACCGGCATCCCCCGCCCACGGGAAGTGAGCGCTCCCCTCCAGCGGAACCAGCGTCGCGCCCGTGATCCCCGCAGCGACCTCGCGACCGAGCCGGTACGGGATCGCGCGATCCTCACGGCGGTGGACAACCAGCGTGGGGGCCTTCACCAGCGGCAACCGGTCGCGAACGTCGTTGCGATACACCTGCTCAAGCAGGGCCGCTGCCGTGTCGGCACTAGCCGCCAACCGCTGAAACCGCGCGAACCATTCCTGCTCCTTGCTTGAGACCTCGCCGAGGAAGATGTCCGATAGCAGCCGCGACCCGATGCCCCAATGCGAGCGGACGGTAGCGACGATCGCCTCGCGCACCGCCGGCCGCGTGATCGAAGGCCCACGCGTAGGCGCCGTACAGCACCAAACGCTCGACCCGCTCGGGAAAACGCGCGGCGAACGCGATCGCCGCGCACCCGCTCGACGAGCCGCCAAGCAACCCCACCCGCTCCGCGCCAAACTCATCCAACAGCGCGCCGATCACCCCGACCTCGCCGTCCAGCGTCAAATCCTCCTCCCGCAACTTACGGTCCGACACGCCGACCCCCAGCCGGTCATAGCGGACCAGTCGGTACCCAACGCCAATCGCCTCCCAGAACCCCGCGAACGCCTGATTGCCCCGATCAAGCTCCAGATGGCTGACCCACCACGCGGGGCAGACCAACAGCGGCCCCTCACCCGCCACCTCATAAGCGAGGCGGCGACCCTCAACCGTCAAGAACCGGATCTCGGGCACCGGCGACATCGCCACAGAGGCTATGCCGTTTCCACGCCCCCCGCGAGCCTATGCTCGCATCAATCCAGACGCAAACGGCGTCGCCCCCGGGCCTCGACGCTATTGGCTGACCGTTTTGATCAGTTCGGACTGAGGCTCGTCCTTGCGCCTCGGTGAGGCCTTGAGAGCGGCCGGTTGCTGGTCGAGTTCGGCTTGGAGCGCGTCGATCACGCGGGGGTCGAATTGGCTGCCTGCGCAGCGGCTGAGTTCGGCGCGCGCGTCGGTCTTGCTCATGCTCGGGGCGTAAGGACGGGAGGCGATCATCGCGAGGTAGGCGTCGCAGGCGAACACGATCCGGGAAAGCAGAGGGATGCGTTCGCCTTTGAGTCCGTCGGGATAGCCGGTGCCGTCGTAGCGTTCGTGGGTTGAGCGTACGAGCTCGGCGATCGGTCGTAGCGCCGGCGCGGCGTTCAGTACTCGCTCGCCGATCAGCGTGTGGTTGCGCATGAACGTCCACTCGGCGTCGTCGAGCGGGGTGGGTTTGTCCAGGATGCTCTGCGGGATCGCGAGCTTGCCGACGTCGTGCAGCTCACCGGTCCGCAGCGCGAGCTCGATCGATTCTGCGTCGAGTTCGAGTCGGCGTGCGACGTTGCGTGACAGCTCGCCAACCTCGAGCATGTGCTCGGGGAGGCTGGCCGAGTGCTCGGCGGTTGCGCGGAGCAGCACGTCGCGCGTCTGTGCGATGATCGTCGCGGCGCGCCGCCCGTTCTTCGTCGCGTACATGCGGGTGTCAGCGATGTGCAGCGCGGCGCTGACGTCGTTGGCCTCCTCGGGGATCGTGACCGTGCCGCACGAGGCCGTGACGCAGAATCCGCTGCCGGCCTCCGAAAGCGCCTCGGCGGCGCCGGCGATGACCTCGTCAGGCGTGTCCGCGGCCGCGTCGAGGAGCACGCAGAACTCATCACCGCCAAGCCGATAGGCCTGCCCATGCGACTCGACAGACTCCTGTAGACGGCGTCCGACGCGCGCCAGCAGCTGATCGCCAGCGAGATGCCCGAACGTGTCGTTATAGGCCTTGAAGCCGTCCAGATCGAAGATCGTCAACGTCTGCGACCCCTGGCGCCTCGAGGTGGCCAGGGCGGCCCGCAGATCGGCGATCAGGCTGCGCCGGTTCGGCAGGCCGGTGAGCGCGTCGTGCAAAGACTCGGACCTCGCCCGCCGTTGCATGAGCACCAGGTCGTGCTGGGCCAGGAATTGCCGGGCGGACACGAATGCGGCCAACACCACGCCGGCGATCGTCAGGGTGAGGTCGCGGTGATCGATGATCAGCAGTCCAAACCCGGCCGCGACCGCAACGTACGGCGCCCAGCTCGCCGTCCGCCGGTCGCGCTCGGCCACGCTCGTCGCATCCGGGGTGATCTGCGCAGACCCCGCGACCGCGAACAAAGCGATCGCGACCATCCACAGCGAATCAACCGGATCGCCGCCCTGATACGTCGAGTGCAGCTGAATGTAGCCGTAGACCATGTCCGCCGAAACGAAGAACAGCAATCCCGCGGCCATGAACTGCAGCGCGCGGACGCTCGAAACCGCCGCGCGGCGCAGCACGACCGACCCCAGCCCGACGAGCAGGATCAAGTCCCCGACCGGATACGCGACCGAGACGACATTCGCCAACGCGTCAGCGCCGCCTTCCCGCAGAGTGGGTCCCAGGACCACGTAGGTCACGACCATCCCACCGCCCAGCGCCACCACCGCGAGGTCCAGCACCAGCCGCACCCGAGCACCACGATCCCGCCGTCCAGCCGGGAACCGCAGCAACCCCCACAACATCACCGGGTAAAACGACAGATACAGCGCGTCGGCGACCGACGGGAAAGGCAGGTCGCCCCGAACCTCATAGACGGTCTGGGCGACATCACCCGCCAGGTAGAGGAGAGACGCGATCGCCAGCAGCCGCCAAGCCGACCGCAAACGCCGCTGACCACCGCAGCGCCTGGAAGCTCCAAACGCCGCGCCTGCCGCCGCGAGTCCCACCGGATAGAAGAACGCGTCACCAACGAGCTTCTGGTCCAGATGCGGCCAACGGAAAACCTGCCAGGCGGCGTAGATAGCCAGCAGCGCCGCCATGCCCGCGGCCATCGGCACCCAACGAACACGCACCTCCGGTCGGTGCCCGGGGCCAGAACCGGCGACCACGGCATCGGCGATAGAACTCATCGCCAAACCGCCGCTCGAACCGTCAGCGGCGCGAGCCGTACCGTCATTGCTAACGAACGTGTCATCCGCCAACCAATCGGCACGCAGCTTCAAACGCCTTAGCAAGGAACCCCATCGATCAAGCGCCCGGCTATGCGACCCTACGAACTCACCCATGCTCACGTTCGCTCCAGCCGTGTCGCCACGCCAGCGTTGGCCTGGCGTCCACTCACCTAGGCGGTCGAGAGCGAGCTCATGTCGCTCTGCCGTACCACATCCCGGAAGAGGTCGCCTCACTACTGCTCCGTGGCGGTCCGACAAGCCCACGAGCGACCGATTTGCGCTGGCGACATGATTGGCGAGCCGGGGGTCAGGGAGATCAGCCGGGACGCTATGAGGAGCCTCTCGAGCCGGCACTGAACGAAGCGGGACGCAGATGCTGCGTCACGCGTGGTGCGTCCTGTCCGTCGCGCGCGGACCTACCCGGTCCGGTTACGGCCCACGAGATACATGAGCCCAGCGCCGACCGCTACCCCGCTCAGAAAAGCCGGGAACCGCCGCCGGGGCTTGGGTTGCTCGACCACTCCGAGCACCTCCGCGGCCATCGGCCCAAAGATGAGCGCGGCCGACCATGCCGTGCGGGCGGCGTCGCCGTAGCGCCGAGCGTGCTTCTCGGCCTTGCGCTTGGCGACCTTCTTGCCGACGAACCAGGTGGCCTTCGCGGCCGGCTTGGCCGCCCGCCGGGCAGTGCGGTTGCGCGCGACCTTCGTGGCGCCCTTGGCTCCGGCCTTCGCCGCGGTCGTCTTACTCGGCATCCCCACGGACATCGTCGGCTGGATCCTACCCCCACGAGCCCGACGATGGGTGACTGTGGTTTGCGCGTCGTTTGGGCTTGCCGATCGGTCGAGCCGCGTCAGCTCTGCGGGTGGTCGACGAGGCCGTTCTCGTAGGCGAAGACGACCGCCTGTACGCGGTCGCGTAGGTCGAGCTTCGCGAGCAGGTGGGAGACGTGGGTCTTGATCGTGCCTCGCCGAGGTAGAGCTGGGCGGCGAGCTCTGCGTTGCTCTTCCCAGTTGCGAGCAGCCGTAGCACCTCGAGCTCGCGCTCGGTAAGCGGCTCGAGTCGGGGATCGGTCTTTGGGCGGGCTGGTCGTCGCGGCCGAGATCAACGTCGGGGACGAACGGTCGGACCGGGACCTCGGAGTCTCGACGTTCGCTTGGTGACCACGACGACGCCGATGCCGTGCGACGCAACGATTCAACAGAAGTTCAGCTGGGACGGATCGATGTTCTACGCCGTGGACGACCTCGCGCCGCCCGGTTGCGGTGGCGGCAGCGGCCCGCCGGGCAGCGGCGCCAACTCATCTCCGTCGGTGAACGTGGCGACCAAGCCATCGACCAAGACTCAGGGCGCCACGGTGCTTGTCGACCCGGGAATCAGGGAGACCTGCCCGGCTGGCGGCTCGATCTGCTCCGCGGCTGAGAGCGCCCGCGTCCCCGCCTCGGTGAGCGCCAAGACCCAGAAGGTCCTGATCGGGCAGGCACACTTCACGGTCCCCGCCGGCACGACAGCCAAGCTCACCTTCAAGCTCAACAGCCGCGGCGCGAAGCTGCTTCGTAAGCTGAAGACCCTACACATGACCGTGACCGTGACCAGCCGGGTTGCCAACAGCAAGCCCGTCAGCACGACGAAGCAGGTCACGATTAAACTCCCTGCGGCCCAACACGGCCACTAGATTTGCCCCAATCGTCGTGAAACTTGGTGGAAGTCCCCAGGCGTAAGTGACGGCCAGACGGTAAGGCTTCTGGCACCTGAATGTGAGTGGAAGCGGTCGACCTGCGGAGCGCGTGAGGGTTGCGGACAACATCATCCAGCGCCAGCTCGGACACACCGACCTCGGAAGCAGCTCGGCGTATCTCGAGGGCATCGATCAAAGCGAGATCATCGACGCCGTCCGCTCCCGCAGACCGCCCACCATCTCGGCGACTGCCGGACGCGCGCTCTAACTACATCACGCGGTAACGACATCCAAGGGGCCGCGCGGCCGACCGGCCAAACAAGCCGGGGCGCTCGGGCTGCCTTCCGCTCTGGCGGCCGCGCAATTGGATGCAGCAGTCAGCAGAGGTCCGCTCGTACGGCGACACAGCAGCATCCGGCTCGGTGGAGTTCGAGCCACTTCCTCGCGTCGGCTCGTCCGATCAGAGCCCGGATAGCAGGGAACGGCGCGAGTCGCTCGGACGGCTGAGTCGGTTTGTCACCCGCGGCCGAGCGGCCGGTGGCCCGCATGATTAGCCCGAAGTTGCGGGTGAGCGATTAGCCTTCCCGGTCGTGAACGAGCTTCCCGATCACGTCGCGCGCAACCGCGTGCAGTGGGATCGGTGGGCCAACGAGTACGAGGAGGCTGGCCGGCGCAACTGGGCCGCTGCGGAACCGTCGTGGAGGATCTGGAGCGTGCGCGAATCTCAGGTGATGATGTTTCCTGCCGAGGTGGCTGGGCTCGACGCGATCGAGCTTGGCTGCGGCACCGCATACGTCTCCGCGTGGCTGGCACGGCGCGGAGCCCGTCCGGTCGGGATCGACAACTCCGAAGCCCAGCTGGCGACGGCGAAACGGCTGCAGCGCGACTTTGGCCTCGAGTTTCCCCTTCTGCACGGCAACGCCGAACAGGTGCCGTTTCCCGACGATAGCTTCGACCTCGCGATTGCCGAGTACGGCGCGAGCATCTGGTGTGATCCGCACTTGTGGATTCCGGAGGCGGCCAGGCTGCTGCGCCCTGGAGGCAGGTTGATCTTTCTCGTCAACGGGGCACTGCTGATGCTCTGCGCTCCCGACGAACAGGACGTTCCTGCGGGCGACCGCCTCCTTCGCCCCTACTTCGGAATGCACCGATTCGAGTGGTCCGACGACGACTCTGTCGAGTTCCATCTTTCCCACGGAGAAATGATTGCCCTGCTGCGACGATCCGGGTTTGAGGTCGAAGCGCTCACCGAGATCAGACCGCCGGATGGCTCCACCACCCGCTACCCGTACGTGACCCTCGAATGGGCGCAAAGCTGGCCGTGCGAAGAGGTCTGGAAGGCCCGCAGACGCTGAACGGCAGGCAAACCGAAGCCCGCGGGTGCGCACTTCCCTTGCGCGCGGAGAGCTGGATATCGGGGACCGTTGCTTCGATCGACTTGCAGCATGGTCAACCGCGCTGCCGGAATCGAGGACGACAACGCCCATCTGGACGTCGCACCACACCTCCTCGTCGACGAGGGTCGGGCCCCACGCCTGGCTGTCGATGACCGCCGGGTTCCGCTTTCGCCTCGATGCCGGCTGAAGCGGAAGCCGGGGACTCATGTCCGCGTGGGCGACAAAGCAGAGCTGTGATGTGATGGCCCATGTCCCTGGCTGGCAGATGCTCTCGTATTGCGCGGCGCTCCCTTTCTCGGAGTGTCACGCCCGTATGCTGCGCCGACGTTGAACGATCCCGATGTCGCACTTGCAGTCGCCGGCGAAGGGGCTCGGGTGGTGTGCCAATGACTCGGGACCACGCGGGTGCGCCCGCGGGCTACAGCGTGGTCTGACAGGTCGCGCCGTCGACGTGTACGGTGACCGTCTCCCCGGCCGCCGAGGCCGGGGCCTTGAAGTACACGTCGGCGTAGCCGGAGGCGTTCGTGTGGTAGCTGGCGGTGCGTCCCGAGTCGTCCGTGACGGTCACGGTCCGCGACGGCTGGTTCGAGTGCACGTATACGTCGTAGTCGTGATAGCGGCTTGAGTAGGAGGCCGACGCGGAGCACCGGGCGCCAGAGGACGAGGGCGGGCTCGCCGGTTTCGAGGTGGAGGGCGTGCCCGTGGTGCCCTGACCCGCGAGCTTCGTCCAGTCGCTGACGATCGCGCGCTGCGCGTCCGCCAGCGTCATCCTCCCGGCGCACACCTCCGAGCGCAGGTCGCTCTCGACCGCGTCCTTGGGGTTGGGCGACGCCCCCGGCTCGGGCCACAGGTTGCGCGGGTCGTTGACCGCGCCGCCCAGCTGCAACGGCACAAAGTGGTCGTACTCGTACGCGCTCAGCGGGCCGGTGGCGCCGTAGGCGGCCATGCTCGCCCGCTTCTCGGGCTCGGTCACTGACTCGGGTGGTCGCACCGTTGAGGTCCAGCCCATCACACAGATGGTGTGCTGAATAGTCGCCTGGGTGACGGCGGGGTTAAGCGCGCCGGGCGTGCAGTGCGGGTCGGGGCGGGAGTACAGTCCCGACCCGAGCGCGTGGCAAGAGCCGGGCGGGGGTTGGGATTGCACGACCTGGGCCGAGGCGGTCGAATGGCCAAGACCGGAGGGGCTCCGGCCGCCGCCCTCGGGCGCCGGCGGGGGCGCGGTCGGGCTCGTCGCGCTGCTAGTCGCGGCCGGGTTGCTCGTCGCGGGAGGTGCGGACGAGGTCGCGATGCTGGTCGCGCTGGTCGCTCCTCCGCAGCCGGCCAGCGCGAGGGCGCACGCGACGGCGGCCAGCGGCGGACGCCGTCTGGGCATCGCTGCGCGGCGGACAGTCATCAGGGTGAAGATAGTGCGACTTCAAGCGCCGGACGGCTCGTCCGCTGGACCTCAAGCGGTACGACTCCGTCGAAGATGAGATTACGCGCGCCAGTGCGTGACGAGCGCGTCGTCGAGGTTGTCCCGCTGCAACAGGTCGGCCGCGGTGATTTTGCACTTGACATCGTGGCGCTCCTTGGCGTCCCCGCAAGGACGCCAGCGTCAACGGCCTTGCGGGGCTGCTCCGTGCTAGCGAGCTAGGCTCGTGCGGCGCATTATCGCGTTCAGCATGACGTCGGCGGGAGCGGACGGGGCGCTGGTGACGACCCCGGTCTTAATTCAAGCCGCGCGGGGGCAATGCGACGCCGGATCAGTTCGGAATGCGCGAGCTGCGAACCGATCTTGTGTGTAAATCTCGGTCCGGGCGTTTGGGTCTAGACTTTGGTGGCGCATCGACGCGACCCGGACCTGTCTAGGTGGGGAGGAGTGCGATGGCGGATACGGTCGACCCGGCAGCCCCTTTGTCGCCCGCGGACGACGCCGAGGAGCCGCAGGACGCTGCACCTGCGGACGAAGCCGATGAGCGGCAGGACGCTCGGTCAGTCGGGCCGGAGGGCGAAGCGGAGCGGCAGGAGGAAGAGGCCGAGGAGCCGGAGGACGCTCGGTCGGTGACGGAGCTCCTCGAGCAGCTCGGCCGTGAGCTGAGCGACGTGGTCACGTCCGAGGCTCAGCTCGAGGCGGCTCGCAATATGCCTGAGGTCCGGCGAGCAGCCCGTGACATCGCTGGCGCCCTCGTCGTGGTAGTCGCCGCGCTCACTGCGTTCGCGTTCTTCAACGTCGCGGCTGAGGAGGGGCTCTCCAGGGTCCTCGCGACCTGGGCTGCGGCACTCGTGCTCGCGGCGGTCTGGATCGCTGTTGGTGGAGCGCTCTTGTTCGGCTTCATGGGCCGCGCCCGACGATGGCTGTTGTGGATCGTGCTCAAGGCGGCGCCGACGGAAGCTATCGAGGAGCTCGAACGGGAGCGTGATGCCGCCATCAAGGCCGCGCGTCACACGCTCGAGCGGCTCGGGCCGGCGATCGCCATCCAGATCGCTGTGGCGGCCGTTCCCAAGGCGGGCGAGGTCGCGGGCGACGTTGCGAGCGGCGTCGTCGATGTAGGTGACGGCGCGCTTGACGCTTCCGACGAGGTCGTTGAGGCGTTCGCTGCGCAGGTCCCGGGCGGCGGCGTGGCCAATCAAGTCTGGGGTGTCGTACTCATGCCCGGACGCCTTGGGATCAGAGTTGCCACGACAGTACTCAGACGAGGCAGGCCTGCGGATTGAGCAGGGCGGGATGCTGGACCCGGGAGCGCCAGCGGTCGCTTGCGCGGTCGCGTCAGCGCCCTCCGCGGCCTTGCGGGCAACAGCGTGAAGTCGGCCTGCTCACGGCGATCCAAGCGCGGCAGTCACGAGCCGCGCGACCGCTCTTGCCCCAGGGACGGGAGAACGAATCTGCGCCGGGTCAGGCGACACCACTGCGTTCACCAACCATCGGCCACGAGCCCGGCATCATCGGCGGAGACGACGCTGCTGCATCGGGTCCACCATCTCGAACAGCAGAAGCGGCCAGGTCGCGGCTCCGTGGGAGACAAAGGATTGGCGCCGGTGGCGGACCGTCGGCGCGGGATCGCATGATCGGCTTTGCCAGAAGCCTTCGCCGGATCAGGGGGCGCTGACCAGCATAATGACCGCAAGGCAGGTCGCGAGATTGCCGTCCCGGCCACGCTCGAGCACCGCGTCACATCCACCGAGCGCGGACGCTTCAACCGGCCGGCTTGCTTCGGTTGCCAGCTCGGCGGCGCGCTGCTGGATGCGCTCCACGTCGGTGATCGCATGCCAGCGCGTCGAACGGCGCTGGCCCGATCTGCGAACCCGCCCGGCTGCCTCCAACTCGCGCAGCGCGATGAGTAGCTGCTCGCGGTTCGCGTTGGCACGTTCCGCCAGGGTCGACGTCGACATTGCACCGTGCTCGGAGCGCAGCAACTCGACGCGCCCGGCGGCCGCAACGTCCACGGATCTGCGCTTGCGGGGGAAGCCTGGGCTTCGCTCGAACCCGAGCCGTCTGAGGCGCCGGAGGGGAACTTTCGCTTGACGCCTCCGGAACCCGCTGTCCCGCAGACTCTGCCGTTGCTCGCGCACCGGTCCCGTGGCTCTCACGCGAGGCCCGCCTGGTCGGTTGCTGTCGACGCCGCCTGATTGCTGGCGCGTCGCGACCTGCGAGAGTCGCGCGTGCCGCGGTCAGCGTGCGGATCTCGTCAATTCAGTTGGCGAAGTCGGTCGTCGATTGAATCGATGATGTCTTCCGTCCCCGGGTCGCGCAGACGACCCGTTACCCCGCCGTCCCGGCCGTCCCGTCGGAGGCGTGGCCGGCTTGGCGGCCAAGTCGGTGGCCGTCACGCAAGAGCGTGCAGCGAAGGCTAAGGTCCTGTGAAGAACGCATTGGAGCCCTGGCGATTGTCGGCGCCGTGAGTCACAGGTTGTCGGTACGGCGAGAGCTTGTGAGGTGGGACCGACAGTGGCGGCGAGAGCGACTCGACCGGGGGCGGTTTACCCGCTTCGTGGCCGTGGCCGCGCTCGGGACGGTCCTGGCCGCCGCCGTTCTGATCGTCGCGATCGCCCCCACAATTTCTCTCAAAGCCTCCAGCCACGCGAGCGTGTCCCTACCGGCGGCGCGCAGGCTGCCTCCGTACTGGATCGTCCGCCCGGCGGATACGTTCGCCTCGATCTCGGCCAAGACCGGCCTGACGGTGGACCAGCTCGAGCTCCTCAATCCGAACGTCGACCCGCAAGCCCTGAGTCCCGGTCAACGCCTGCAACTGTGGCGGCATCCACCCCCGCCGCCGCCAAAGCCGGCCGGCCCAAGCCATTGGACCGTGCGTCCGGGCAACTCGTTCGGGTCGATCGCCGCCAAGACCGGGATCAACCTCGACACCCTCGAGCAGCTTAACCCCCAGCTCAAGCCGACCGCGCTGCAGCCTGGCGATAGGGTGCGGCTGCGGAATTGACAGGACTAACCGGCGCGCTACCGGCGCCGATCTCTGACGGTCACACCGTCGCGTTCTCTCGCTGGCCAGTGTCGCCGCGTGGGCGTTCCGCCCCGCGGCGAGCTCCGGAGGTCTGCGGCTGGCCTAGCGCCGCTCGCTCAGTCGTGTGGAGGTTGTTCGGGTTCGCCTCGGCATGGCGGTCAGGCGTGGCGCTCGGCGCCTAGCGCGTCAGCTGCTTCCGCCGTGGTGGGCACCCGGCGCGGTGTCGATGAACCCGAGTCGCAATGTTCCCTGACAGCCCGGGCACTGCTGGCCGGGGCGCGGACCGCATCGACCCGAGACCAAGCTGCCTCTCCAGCCACGCTCCTCGCAGCGGTACGTCGGCGTGCACGCTCAATTCTGGCGCAACCTGATTCCCACAGAACCACGTGAAGGCAGAACCAGTTTGTATTGCAACCCGTGATCCGGCCCAAGTCACTGAGCAATGATGAGACATGTCATCGGTTGGATGGGTCCAACCGATGGCTCGGCGTCACTCGAAAGCGCCCCCGGGCGGGATACAACTGGCGCGGTCGATGCTGGGGGTCGCGCAGCGTCCGTTACTCGTCGACGATCTCCGCGGTTCCCGCATGCTCCTTGACGCCCTCGGCCGCGCGCTTGGCGTCCGAGTGCGAGGCAAAGGATTGCCCCGAGCTCGCGGTCTCCTGGCCGTTGGGGGCCACCAGCCGCCAGCGGTACTTATCCGCCTTGTCTTTGTAGATCACGAACTTTGCTGTGGCCATCCTTCCCTCCTGACTTTGTTAGTTAGTCGTGACGTGACCGGCCGGAGGGCAGCGTACCGAACCCTCGCACAATTGGTGTCTTGACGCCGTCGGAGGCGTTGCTTCGCGAGGTGCGGCAGGAAAGGACGGCCCTGGCGACCCCGAGGGCGCGCGGGTTCTCCGGCACTGCCAGGAGGCATGGACGGCCTACCCGGCCGCCGCGCGCGAGCGGATTGCGTTGGTCTGCTTCCCCATGGAAGACCGAGAGGAGAACGCCGTCATCGTGAACGCGATCCAACGCCGCTCGACGGTTGTCGGGGCATGAAAATCTTCACGGACAGGAGTTCCTGACCCGGCCGCGTAGTAGCGCGGGACACCCGGGATAGGGGTTCTTGTTGTGGAGAACGCAGTCGGGCAGGCCGTTTTGGACGATG
>Ga0187766_10001999_pt1 | contig 12043 bp, 12 predicted proteins | sample 0216_QUI02_MP05__4_FD_132971 | JGI IMG/M metagenome (GOLD analysis project Ga0187766, IMG submission 132971) | Tropical peat soil microbial communities from peatlands in Department of Meta, Colombia - 0216_QUI02_MP05_20_MG | ecosystem: Environmental > Terrestrial > Soil > Wetlands > Peat ... | reverse complement strand
GGAATATGACATGCTGATCGTGTTCGAGGTACCCGACGACACCACCGCCGCCAGCATCGCTCAGCGTCCCGGTTTGACCCAATAGATGGTCGCCTGAGATGCATGTTTATGCATCATCAGATTTAGGCTGAATATCCGCTTTTGCCGCATATCGCGCGATGGTTAATCAGCGGATTCAAGAGGGGTAGCGGCGGCAGCCTGCTAAGGCTGGGCTCCCTGCGCGGGCTGCACAGCATGCTCATCGCGATCCGCATCCGGTGCTAGTGACGGGAAGCACCTCGAACGCCGGGTGCTTGGGCGCGATGGCGCGGAGCTGATCGTCGGTGGAGTTTGGCCCGGTGCCCTCGAAGAAGATCCCGACCTCTGCCTTCCACCTCTTCAGGTATGCGCGCAGCACCGGTACCTTCTCATCGTCGGCCAGCTCCCTGCCGCGGAAGCTCTCGGCACGCCTGCCCACCCGCAGCTCGCCGGTCCCGGCGGCTCGCAGGTTGCGCACCCACTGGGTTTCGCTGCGGGGTGCGACGAGATAACGGCGCCCATCGAAGGTGAGCAGGTTCACCGGTGTGGTGCGCCACTGCCCGCTCGTACGGCCCTTGACCGCCAGGACCCGCGAGCCGAGAACGCTGATGCCCTGCCGGGTCAATAGTGCCACCGCCGGGTTGAAAACGTTACGCGTGAACCAACCTGGCGCTCGGTAGTGATCGGACACGCAGCCCAGCGTAGCCAGGGCAATGGCTGACCGGAAAATCACCTTACATAAATGGGCGCCCAGTGAGCGGACCCGGGCCTGGCACGGTGATCGGGCCTGGTCAGGCGCGGTATGCGGTTATGGGGCCTTGGTCAGGGTGACGTCGAAGCCGAGCGCTTGGATCTGCCCGTCCTGTACGCCCGGGCGCTAGGCGTGCCGGTGGTCTTCGTCAACCAGGTCGGCCCGCTGCTGCCCGTCGGCGGCATCCTCGGGCACCTGATGGACCCCGGGATCTGGCGGCTGAGAGGCCAGTCCCGGATCGTGGACTCCGACGGCGCCGTCCTGGCCCAGCTAGGCGAGGACGAAGGCGTGATCACCGCCGACGCCGTCCTGGACCCGGCCCGCAAGCACCACGATGCCCCGCCCAGCTTCGGCGGCTGCCTGCAACCCGGCCCCTGGGCCGGGCGGCACATCATCATCCCGCTCGACATCGCGGCCGGCCGGCTGTCCTACACGATCAGCGGCGAGCGGCGGCGGAAGGCACACGCCACCGCGGAACGAACTGAAGGCCTGCAGCACGTCTCAGCCGACGGACGATGAGCAGTCCCGCACGGCGCCTAGCCAGCCAGTTCTCCGGCTCCCGCCGCATTGGCAGGATTGAGGCCGTCACCGCCTGTCCAGCAGAAAGAACGGTGAAGACATGGCCAAGACCTACCGGCTGGGTCCCGGCACGCGGCTAGTCAACTGGATCTTCGCGGGCATGACCCGGGCCGGGGTGGGTGCTCCCTACCGTCACATTCTTACCGTGCGCGGCCGGAGAACCGGTCGGCTTCGTTCGACCCCGGTCGACGTCATCGAGGCAGATGGCCAGCGGTGGCTGGTTGCCGGTTACGGCGTGTCCAGCTGGACGCTGAACGCCCGGGCGGCCGGAGAAGTGACGCTACGCCGCGGCCGCCGTTCGCAGCGGTATACGGTTACCGAGCCCGGACCGTCCAGGGCCGTCCCCGTGCTCCGCAGGTATATGGCGCAGATCCGGGTCACCCGGCCGTACTTCGACGCCGCACCGCACTCACCCGACGACGCCATCAAGGCCGAGTTGCCGAGGCATCCGGTCTTCGAGCTGACTCCGGTGAGCCCGCGCCGGCCCTAGCCGGGTGCCGCCTCCGGCGCAGGCGGACCTGTGGCACGCTGCAGTTCATGACGGCAGCCTGGCCCGCTGGTCCGCATCCGCAGTTATTTGGACTTCGCCGCCAGCCACGAACTCACCGCACTCGACGCCATCACCCGCGTCCCCGCCGCGACCCGGTGGCTCCCAGCGCCAGCCACCGCGGCCGCGGCCTGAAACCGCAGCTCACCACCAACCCTGAATGGACACTCGCATTGGTCGTCATCGGCGGTGGGGCCGAGCGCGGCGGGACGGCAGTGACGTCCCTGGCCAGAACCCCGATGACTGGCCGCCGAGATCGCTAGGCAGACGGAAAGCCCGGACTTAGCCGGGCCTTGATGAGCTCTTAACGTGACCGGAGCTATGCTCCTGGTCATCAACGACCCCCGGAGCCACTCCTTATCCCCCCAGCTCCGGGGGTCTTCTCTGCCCCAACGCTAGCAAGAGCGCCGCGCCGTAGGAATTGGAGGTTGTAACCAAGTCACTGTCAGCTCATGCGCAGAGCTGTGGAAGGTCGCAAACCTGCTTCATGCGCGCGTCATGGTGCCGGTACTACCATCGAGCCAACTGCCGAGAGATGGGATCTAGCGCCCACCTGCACCCCCAGCGCTGGGTCCCTTGCGCAGATGAAGGAGGCCCGGTCGGACTCCGGGCTTCCGTTTACGAGACCCTGGCGCCGGCCCCGCTCCCGGCGTCAGGGTTCTCGTGATCCTTGGCCGTCAGGAGCATGGAAGTGAGGCAACCCCCGGCAGCCGCGCCGTGGCCCGGTGTACCGGGGGTTGTCGTATTTGGAGTTCCCGGGCAGCCGCTCCGCCAGCACCCGGGGGGCTTCATGTTCTTGCTTACGCGGGACCGGCCAACCTTGCAGAGACCTCCGCCTTGACCTTGCAAGGGCCCGACGTGGTTACTTCCGCATGACGCCCATCGTGGCTGGTCGGCGAGGTGCCGGCTCCTGGCCCGCGCCTCGGCTGTAACTTAGCGGATGGAACTGTCCGCGACCGTCGTGAAGAACGAAACAGCCAGCACGGCGAACGCGGTCGACGGCGGCGGCTCCGGGCAGCGCCTGGGCCTGGCGGGGCGCCGTGCTGGCAGCGGTGATCATCGTATGGGCCGGCCTGCTGGCCATGCGGGCAGCCCGCCGTGGCGGGCGTGCTGCCTCCTCGGAGAGGGTTACCTGAGGTGCAGCCGGTCCAGTGCCGCCTGCAGGGACCGGGCGTAGGCCTCGCTGGTGAAGGTGGCGCCGGAGACTCCGTCGATGCTGGCGCCCTGGGCTGCGAGCGCCTCGGACCGGAGCATGGGAATGGCCTGTTCGCAGATCTGCTGGGACGTGGGCTCGGCGACCTGCAGGGTCGGCACCGAGACGTCGGTGATGCGGGTCCCCCTGACCGTGACCTGCACGTCCAGCACGCCGAAGTTGAACTGCTCTTCGGCGCCCAGGGCGGTGCGGGCGGCGCCGCCGCCCGCCGGAGGACGCCCGGCCGACGCAGCCTTCGGCGTGGCCGCTGGCGTACCGCCAGACGTCCCGCCTCCCGCCGGGGCACCGGAGGCAACCGGGCCGGCTGGGCGAGTGTGGAAGCTGAGGACACCGATGAACCCGGCGACGGTCCCGGCCAGGACCAGCAGCGGCGCTCGCTTCATGGCGGTACTCCCGTCTGGTCAGAGGGCGTATGCCTCGTGGTGGATGGCCTCATCCGAAACGCCGAGCCACCGCGCGACCTCGACGATGTCGGTCACGAATTCCGCCGGGCCGCACACGTACACGTCCCGCTCCCTAAGGTCGGGGACGGCCCGGCGCAGCGAGTGCGGGTCGATGGTGGCCTGCCCGCGGCTGCCGGTCAGCTCGTGCACTTGCCCGCCGCGGCGCTTGACCAGGTCGGCGATCTCCGTGCCGAGCACCAGGTCCTCACGCCGGGTGGCTCGCAGCACGACCACCGGCTTGGCGCCCCGGGGCAGGTCCTCGAGCAGCGCCCGCACCGAGGTCACGCCGATCCCGGCGGCGATCAGCAGCACCCGCGGCCGCCGCTGGGAATGCCGAGTGAAGACGCCGTACGGGCCCTCGATGGCGACACGGGTGCCCGGTTGGAGCCGGGCCAGCGCGGCGGAGTGGTCGCCGACACCCTTCACGGTCAGCCGCAGGTACGACGCCCGGGGCAGCGCGGACAGCGTATAGGGATGAGCCTGCCACCACAGGTCGCGGGTCAGGAAGCGCCAGAAGAAGAACTGCCCGCCCGACACCGGCAGCCGCTCGAGGCGCCGGCCCTGGCAGAGGACCGAGACCACCCCGGGTCCTTCGGGCCGCACCTCGGCTACCCGCGGGTCGTGCCGGACGCTGCGCAGCACGGGCAGGCCCACCCGGTAGGCCAGCACCAGCCCGGCCGTGGCCGCCCACGCCAGAGACCACACCGCCCGGGTGAGGGGATGGCCGGCGAAGGAGGGGGCCGAGCACGATGACGTGGGCGAAGGAGATCGCCAGCGCCAGGTACAGGTACAGGTGGACGGTCCACCAGACCTCCCGCCGGACCCGCCGCCGGATGGCCCGCACCGAGATCACTCCGGCCAGGCACATCAGGGCCAGCCCGACCGTGGCGGTGAGGATGTCCGGATAGGACAGGATGAGCGTGCTGGCCTCGTGCCACGGCCCGGTCCTGGCGGACTGTGCGTACCCGGCGGTGATGAGCACCGCGTGGGCGACCAGCAGGCTGATCGGCCAGGGCCCGAGCCGCCGGTGCCAGCGCAGCAGGCCGTCCTGCCCCAGGACGTGCTCGATGACCGGGATGCGGCTCACCAACAGCACCATCATCAGGGCCAGGTAGGTGCCCACCATGCCGGTCAGGTTGCCGGCGAAGGTCGCCGGGCCGCCGGGCGCGGTCAGCTGGCTGCCGGTTTCCGCGGTGATGGTCAGCGCCGCGGTCGCCCCCAGCCCGATCCCGGCTACCAGCAGGGCCGCTCCGGCGACCCCGGGCCGGGGCGCGGCGGAACTGCGGCGCGGCGGCCTGCGCTTTCCGTCGCGCGCGGCGGCGGGTCGCGGCTGCGTAAGGGAGACCGGCCGTGCGTTCACGCGTCCAGGATGCGATACCACAGTGAGAGGATCATGAAGAGGCGCCGTGGCAGGCCGGTGACAAGCCTGAGCGCCGGCGGTAAGCAGGAGGCTCCGGCAGCCGCGCGGCCGCCGCGCTGATGGCCGCTGCCTTCGTTGAGCCTGTGTGACGCGGCAGGCAGACAGGGAAGCGCTTCAGGTTTGCTTCATCTAGATCATGCAGGATGAGCCTCATGCGGCTGCTCCGGGTTTCCGGTTGGGTAGCGGTCATCATTGGCCGGGCCCGCCGTGCTGATCGCCGGGGTGGTTACGGTGCGATGCCGATCCGGGCCTGCGATGCGCCCGGCCGGCGCCGACCGGATGGCCTCGGCGCCGAATCCGCATTCGGCGGCCGCCAGCGTCAGCGCGTGATGCAACGGGTGGGGGCTGCCGTCGCGCTGGCCAGCCTGTGCGTGGTGACTGCATGCACCGCGTCATCGGCCGCGGCGCCCGCACCCGGCCAGCCCGGCGGCGGTACCCTGGCCGGCACACCAGTGACCTCGCCGACCCGGACCGCCTCGGTCACCACAACGGCACCGGCACGCACGGCCGCCGCTGCGACGGCCAGTGCGGTGCCGCCACCCGTCCCCGCGCCGGGAGTCACCGTGTCTCAGGTGCGGACCGCGGACGGATCCGTGGTGACCGTCGCGACCTTCCGCGGCCCGGTACGGTACGTCTTGCACAACGGCAGCGCCGATCCCGGGCCTGCCGCGGCCGGGCTGGTCCGCGCCGGACCGGCCGTGACCGGCGCCGAGCGTCAGCGGCTGCTGGCCGCGTTCAACGGGGGGTTCAAGCTGGGCGCGGGCGCCGGCGGCTACGAGCAGGAAGGCCACGTGATCAGCCCGCTGCAGACCGGCTACGCCAGCCTGGTGATCGACCGGTCCGGCCGGGCCCGGATCGGGATCTGGGGTCACGGCCTGCCCGCGTCGGGCGAGGCGGTGTACAGCGTCCGGCAGAACCTGCAGCTGCTGGTCGAACACGCGCGGCCGACCCCGGCCGCGGCCGACTGGGGCCTGTGGGGCGCCACCCTGGGCGGCGGCGAGTACGTCGCCCGCAGCGCCCTGGGCCAGGACGCCTCCGGCGACCTGATGTTCGCCGCGAGCATGTCCGCGACCCCCTACGACCTGGCCGACGCGCTGGCCCGCAGCGGGGCGCGGACCGCGATGGAACTCGACATCAACCCCGCATGGGTGCAGCTGGATACTGCCCGCCGGCCGGGCGGTCGGCTCACCGCGGCGGTGCCCGGCCAGAACCGGCCGGCCGACCAGTACCTGGTGGGCTGGACCCGGGACTTCATCACCGTCCTGGCCTCGCCTGCCGCGGCTGCGGCGACCGCGCCTCCGGTCAACTCGCGGCTGCGGCCGTGAACGAAAAGGGCGACGCGTGAGGGCAAGTGACCCGCCGCGGCCGGGACGGCTCCCTTCGCGCACTGTGCCGGAGACGGCGGGAGGGCGGCGCTGTGGCCCGGACGGCGCCACCAATACGTACATGCTGTACCCCGGAACTAGGCGCCGCGCCCGCACAAGCGGCCGTCTATCAACCCGAAACACTCCGTGAGCCGATTATCCCAGGTCATCGCCCACCGGGACGGCAAACATGCCGTCACCTCGAGCCTGTTACAGCCTGCTTCGCACCCCTAACACCGCCGGTACCCTAGGCGTTGCCGACCGTTATCCGCTGCGCGGCGAGCCGGTGCGGCTGTGCATGCCGCCAGGACACCTCGATAAGCGCTCCGCCTAGTGATGAGTCGCCGATGTGCCACCGCCCGCCGGTCGAGCGCACGATCGAGTCGCCGATGGCGAGCCCGAGGCCGGCGCCGGACCCGTGCTCGGTGGCGCGGTGGAACCGGTCAAACAGCCGCGGCCGGTCCGCCTCGGGGATGCCGGGCCCGCTGTCTTCCACAGTCAGGCTGACCCGGCTGCCCTGCGCACGGACCCGGATCCGGACCTGCCCGTCCGGGCCCGCGTACCGGCAGGCGTTGTCCATCAGGACGCCGACCAGCCGGTCGATCCACTCCGGCGATGCGCTGATCAACGCGGGCTCCCGGCCTGCTTCGGCGCTAATGGCGGGGCCCACGGCACGGAACCGGTCCGCGCAGGCCTGCGCCAGCGGCACGAGGTCCACCGGTTCGCTGCCAGGAGACGGCGGCTGGGACTCGAACCGGGCCAGCCACAGCATGTCATCGACCAGCTGCCGCAGCCGCCGGGTCTCGCCCTGGATGCGGGCCAGCGCGTCGCGGTACTCGGCCGCCTCATGCGGGCCGGCCAGGGCCACGTCGGCTTCGGCCCTGATCACACTCAGCGGCGTGCGCAGCTCGTGCGAGGCGTCGGCGGTGAACTCGAGCTGACGGCGCCGCGACTGCTCCACCGGCGCCAGCGCCTGCAGGCCCACTACGAGCGAGCCGCCGAACACGGCCAGGAGCACAAACGGCCCGGCGATGACCTCGCCATACAACAGCAGCCGCTCGGTGTGCGCGTCGCCGGCGAGACTTTGGCCCGCGACCAGCCAGCCGCTGCCCGCCCGCGCCATCTTCAGCCGGAACGAGCCCACCGTGCCCAGATCAGCCGTAACCGCGAGCCCGTCCCGCGGCTGCTGCCCGGCCGCGAGGGGCATCGTCAGCGGCGGCGCGCCCGGGCTGTAAGCCATGACCGCTCCCCGCGCGTTCAGCGACCACAGGAAGACCGGCGCCGCGTCGGCGTCAACGTGGTCACCATCTGCCCGGGGAGCTAGGCGGACGCCGGCTCCCGCGCCGGTAACAGGCTGGCCGAGCCAGCCGGGATCATGACGGGCCAGGGTAAGCCGCGCAGCCAGCCGTTCGTCGTCCTGCCCGGCCAGGCGGGCGGATACCACAAAGTTCAGCACCGTGACGCAGACGAGGTAGACCACGGCGATGGCCGCCGTCGCGACGGCGGCAACCTTGGTCGGGTGGCTGACCCTCACGTCGCGATCATCCGGTCGCCGACGCCATGCCCACCCGCGCGCACGCACCGGCCCGGGGCTTGCCTGAGCGCCTTTCGGCACGGCGAGCCAGAACCATGACTTGCCGCCTATCTCCGGCGGCTGACAGGTCAGCCACGCCCGGAAGGTCACCACCGGACCCAGGTGGCGATCCCGCGCCCCTCGGCCAGGCTGGAAGAAAACGTTCCACCGCCCGCCGCGGCCAGCGCCTGGCCGGCCGAGAGGGCGGCCCAGAAGCAGAACACCGCGCTGACGCCCAGGGTGACCCGCAGCGTGCACCCCCCCGCGGCAGCCTGCGGAGCCGTCTGCGGCGCAGGCCAGCGCGCCGCCGGGACCAGCCCTGGCCCGGCGGCGCCCCCTGCGGCGGCCAGGCTTGAAGCCACGCACTACCTGCGGCCAGAAGGCCCGGAACCACGCCCCCATGGCGGGGTGGCGGTAGGTCGTCAGATGGCCCGTGCGGCCGGTCACTTCCAGAGGCCGGCCGGGGCGGCGCCGATCGTGGCACTCACCCACCTCCTCCGTCTGCGTACGGAGTCCTGGCGGCAGGTTTACCTGCTCAACGTGAAGGATTCGTGACGACCAGGTAGCTCTCCGAGACAGCGCGCTCATGCCGGCGCCTGTGCTTGATCGGATCGCCTCGCTGGCCCGCCCTGGCTTGACCCCGAAGCACCGCCAGCCGCTGGCCAGCCGGGTACTGCCGGCCACGGTCACCGCGATCGCGGCTCGTCGGCCGCCGCCGCGATCCCGGTCGTCATCGGCGAAGCCGTCTTACCCCGCACCCTAGGCTGGGTGCACTTCCGGTGTGCCGGCTAGGCCCGGCAGTACCTCATGCTCGGCCGCGGCCACCCGGGAGTGGGTAAAATCTGCGCCGGCGCGGACGGCGCGGGCCTGAGCTGGCGCCGGATGCTCTTGCCGCGCTGCCAGGCCGGGAAGTCCCGCCGGCCCGCATAGCGTTAACCCGGTCACCGGGTGGGTCGGCGTCGAGCCGTCCGGCAGCAGCAGGTCGAAGCCGTCGGGCGTGTTGAGCTGGCCCGGCGCGGTGCCTGGCTGGCCGGTGACGCCGTACTGCCACACCAGCGCGCCGGTGGCCGGGTCGATCGCGATCATGCGATCGTTGTAGTCGTCGTTGGCCATGAACACGCCGCTGGGCAGCAGTTCGGCCAGCGAGGGATGATCGAGCATCCCGGGTCCGGCCGCGGCCCGGTAGCGGTACAGGATCGTGCCCTGCCGGTTGAACTCCAGGATCTGCCCCGGCGAGGCGTAGTCGGCGATCAGGTACCTGTCCGGGCCGAGCTGCCGCGGATCGGACGGGTAGCTGATCGGAAGACGGACCGTCCACACCAGCTTTCCCGCCGGGGTGTACTCGCTGACCCACGACCCGGTGATCTCCGACACCAGCAGGTTGCCGTCGGCCAGCGGCGTGTCCCCGTTCGGCGAGCCCATCGAGGCCGGCGGGCGGTGCAGGCAGACGCCGTCGGTGCCGATCTGGTGCGCGACCGTCCGGTTGGCGTTGATGACCAGCACCCGGCAGTTCTGCGCGTCGGCCACCGTGACCTGCCCGTTCTTCAGTAGGTAGGCGTCGTCGGGCTCGTTCAGGTACCCCGGCGCCGTGCCCGCGTGTCCCGGATGGCCGAACGACCAGATGATCTTTCCCGACGGGTACGCCAGCTTGATGATGGTCTCGTTCTGCTCCTGGTTGGAGATGATCGCCGTGCCGTGGCCGGTGAAGAACGCGTCGTCGGGGAAGTAGAACCGCAGCGGATCGGCCGGCAGGCCCGGCGACGGGTAGCTCCACGCCACGTGCATCGCCGCGTCCATCAGCAGCAGCCGGTTGTTGCCGCGGTCGGCGATGAGCAGCCTGGCCCCGAAGTACGGCGAGCCCGCCCCGGCCGCGCCCGCGATGCCGAAGGCGCGGTCAGGGCGCAGCATCTGCACCGCCGGGACCTCCGCGCCGCCGGATTCGCCGCCCACGATCCAGGCGGTCGACCCGGTCACCGCGACCGCGGCGTGGGAGACCGGGACCTGGAGTCGGCCGGCGGGCAGCAGCCGCCTGGTGGCGGGGTTGAAGGCCCAGATCGCCGACACGGCCGAACCGGCCGTCCCGGGCTGGCCGGACAGCTGGGTGGTGCCGAGGCCCGGGGCCGGCCGCCGGGCCGCGGGGCTGTCGCCGCCGGCCACGAACACCTCGCCGTCCACCGTGACCGCGGCGGCGCCGGCCAGCGGCTCGGGAAGGGTGCCGATGACGGCCGCTGTGTGCCGGGCCGGGCCCACCGCCTGGATCACGTTCACCGCTGCCCCGGCATCCGGGCCCGTGATGGCCTGGCCGCCGAAGGCGTAGATCATGCCGTCCAGGGCTGCGACGGCCGGATAGCGCACCGGAACCGGCAGCACCGCCACGGTCGTGAAGGCCCGGTCGTCCGCCGTGGCCAGCACCGAGGCATCGGGCCTGCTCCCGTCGTAGCCGCCCACGACGTAGGCGGTGCCGCCGATGGTAACCGCCGCGGCGTCGGAGCGCGGCGCGGGCAGCGATCCCGTCACGCGGGCGGTGCCAGTGCCGGAGAACGCCTGGACCGTGCCCACGGTGACCGGCGATCCGCCCCCGAAGACCAGCGTCCGCCCGCCGATGGTCACCCCGGCGGCGTCGTGCAGCGGGGCGCTGAGCGCGCCGATCTGCCGGGCCGTCCCCGTGGCGGTGCGCAGCGCGTACACGCCGCTGGCCGACGTGCCGGCCGGCGTCAGCCCGCCGAGCACGATGAGCTGGCCCGGCGATCCCGGCACCACCACCTCACGGCTGAGCGGTGCCGCCAGGCGCCACGGCAGCAAGCCGGACTCGGCGGCGGCCAGGGTGCCCGGCGTGCCCGGGTCCCGGGCCGGCGGCAGCGCAGCCGCGCGCGCTCCGGTGCTGCCGTGCGCGCCGGTGCTGGCGCTCGGGCGGATCGCAAACCACGCGACAACGGCGACGACGGTCACGGCGAGCGCCGCGGCGACAGCGCGTCTGCGGCGCACGCCGACTGCCGCGTGCCGCCTGCCGGCACCCGGCGCCTGTCTCCCGGGCCCCGGTCCCGCTGGTCTCCCCGGCCCCGGCCCCGGCCGTCTTCTCGGTCCTGGCTCCTGGCTCGATTTCGCCGGTGAATGCGGGGATCCTGGCACCCGACTCATCATGCCCGAACGCGCCTGATATCGCGATGAAAAGAAGCCTGCGCTCCTGGTCAACCTCACCTTGGACACGCCGGCCAGCGCCACGTACACCGGGCCATGCACGGGAACCTTGCCGCCGCCGCTCACCAGCCGTCACGGATTCGCGGGGCCCGCAGCGGCCTGCGACGGCCTGGGCATCCTGAGGCGCGCGGACGGAACCCGGCAGGTCACCTACTTCGGCCACCAGGTGTACATGTTCCTTGCCGACCTGGTTGCGTGCGCGGTGGTTGAAGGCGTATGACGCGGCAGGCTGCCCGGAGGCGGCTTAAGCTTCAGGTTTGCTTCATGCAGGCCATGCACTATGGCTGTATGCGCCTGCTCCAGGTCTCAGGTTGGCCTGGCCATCATCGTCGCGCTGCCCGCGGTGCTGATCGCCGGGGTGGTAGTCGCGCGACGCGCAGCCAGTCTGTCACCGCAGTCCGCCTGCGCCCACAAGGCCACCCCGGCAGTGACTGCGTATTCGGCCAGCGTCGGTCCCCGTGCGCAGGTCAGGGCCTGCGCACGGGCACGGCTATCTCTACTGTTGTCCAGTTCTGAAATCTCGTGGGAGGGACGGCGCCGTGCCGCGATCAGGATGGTTCCGCAAACAGCAGGCAATGCTGGCCGCCGACGGGACCACCGCAGCCAAACCGAGCCGGTCGCGATTGAGGGGACGACGAGGCGCAGCCTGGACCGCCGGCGGTGCGGCGATGGTCGTGGCGGCAGGCGTCGCGATCATCACCCTCGCGTCGCCGGGCAGCCACGCTGCCCCGGTCCCGGCCGCCCAGGCCGCGGCCCGGCAGGACCGGCCGGCCGGCCCGCTCCAGGTTCTGTCGGTCACGCCAGCGGCTGGCGCGAAGGGTATCAACGGCGCAGCCCCGATCCGGGTGCAGTTCTCCGCGCCGCTCGCCGCCAGCACCCCCATGCCGGCGCTCTGGCCGCATGTCGCGGGCAGCTGGCAGGTCGAGGGTGACACGGC
>Ga0187766_10001995_pt1 | contig 12050 bp, 12 predicted proteins | sample 0216_QUI02_MP05__4_FD_132971 | JGI IMG/M metagenome (GOLD analysis project Ga0187766, IMG submission 132971) | Tropical peat soil microbial communities from peatlands in Department of Meta, Colombia - 0216_QUI02_MP05_20_MG | ecosystem: Environmental > Terrestrial > Soil > Wetlands > Peat ... | reverse complement strand
CGCGGTGCCGGCCACGATGGCGTCGGCGTACGAGAGCCCGGCCTGGGCGAGCATGTGGATCTCGTGGACGAACTCGCCGGGAGCGTACCAGCCCCACGGGGAGTCCGATCCCGCGGTCATGCGAACCCCGGCCTCGCTCATGCGGCGGACCGCGTCGACGCGCACGTCGAGCGCGCGGCGGGACTGCTCGACCTGGGCGAGCAGCTCGGAGGTCATCCGGCCCTCGCGTTCGCGGGTCTCCCGCATCCGCTCGATGCCCGCCTTCATCACGTAGAGGGTCGGGTTCACCCAGGCCCGCGCCGCGGCGAGTCGCTCGACGAGATCGGGACGGAAGCGATAGGTCCCGTCCGGCTCGGTGAAGATGCAGTGGATGATCATGTCCACGCCCGCGTCGAGGCAGTTCTGGATGGACTGAGCGGAGGTGCAGTGCGCGGCGGTAAGCTTGCCGTGGCGGCGGGCCTCGTCGGTCATCGCGGCCAGCTCGGCCACGGTGTAGGAGGCGCGGTTCGGGTCCGAGGTGCGGGTCGAGCCGCCGCTGGCCACGATCTTGATGTAGTCGGCGCCCTCCTTCAGCAGCTTGCGCACCTCGGCCCGCACCGCGGCCTCCCCGTCGGCCTCCGAGCCGAAGTAGCCCATGTGCCCGCCCGTGATCGCGATCGGCCGCCCGCAGATGACCATGCGTGGGCCCGGCGCGAGCCGCCGCCGGATGCCCTCGCGGAGCGAGAAGGCGACCTTGCCCTTCGCGCCGTTCTCCCGCAGCGTCGTCACGCCCGAATGCAGCAGCGTGCGCGCGTTCTTCGCGGCCTGCAGCAGCAGGATGTCGTCGTCCTCCTTCGCGATGTCGTCGCCGAGCGTCCCGTCGCCCGGGGCTACCAGGTGGGTGTGGGCGTCGACGAGGCCGGGCAGGATCGTCGCGCCGGCGTAGGCTCGACGGTCGACCGGGGCCCCGGCCGGCGCATGCACCTCGGCCTCTGGGCCCAGCGCGACGATGCGATCGCCTTCGAGCAGGACCGCGCCGCGCGGCACGGGCGGCACGCCGCTGCCGTCGATGAGCCGGTCGGCGGTGATCAGCGTGAACCGCGGCGCTGCGTCGGGCATGGCGTGGGGCCTCCCTGTGATTGCCGCCGTATTGCTCTCGCGGGCCGAGGCGTCTACTCTTATGGCCGTCGCCCACAAGGAGATCACACTATGCCCGAGATGCCCTCCGACGTCACGCTGGACGAGGTGAAGGAGCGCGCGCGCCTGGCCGGCCTCGTCATCCCGCCGGCCCGGCTCGAGATGGTCCGTGGCTTCCTGGCCAACGCGCTCCGGCCGATCCGCGCGCTCGACACGCGCACGGTGCGAACCGTGGAGCCCGCGGTGACGTTCGACGCGGCCGGCGGCCCGGAGGCACGCCGATGAGCGCCGGCGAACTCTGCTACGCGGGGATCCGCGAGCTGGGCGGCCTCTTCCGGCGCCGCGAGCTCTCGCCGGTCGACTACGCCACCGACCTGCTCCGCCGCATCGAGCGGGTGGACAAGGAGCTCAGCAGCTACGTCACGGTGACCGCGGAGCGTGCGCTCGCCGACGCCCGCGCGGCGGAGTCGGCGCTCCGGCGCGGCGACGCGGGTCCGCTCACCGGCATCCCGATCGCCTACAAGGATCTCTACGCCACGCGCGGCATCCGCACCACCGCGGGCTCCGCGCTGCTCGCGGACTGGATCCCCGAGGAGGACTGCACCTGCGTGGCCCGGTTGCAGGGCGCCGGGATGGTGATGCTCGGCAAGCTGATCACCCACGAGTTCGCCTTCGGCATCCAGTTCCCCGGCCATCGCTTCCCGCCCGCGCGCAACCCGTGGAACCTCGACCACATCCCGGGCGGCTCCAGCAGCGGCTCCGGCGCGGCGCTGGCCGCCGGCCTCACGGTGGGCTCGCTCGGTTCGGACACCGGCGGCTCGATCCGGGGTCCGGCCGCCTTCTGCGCCATCGCCGGGCTCAAGCCCACCTACGGGCGGGTGAGCCGCGCCGGCGTGGTCACGCTCTCCTGGTCGCTCGATCACACCGGGCCGATGGCCCGCTCGGTCGAGGACTGCGCCTTCATGCTGCAAGCCCTCGCCGGTCACGATCCCGCCGATCCCGCGTCGAGCCGCGCGCCGGTCGCGGACTACTTGGCCGGGCTCGAGGCGGGCGTGCGGGGCCTGCGGATCGGCGTGGTGCGCGACTACTTCTTCGAGGGCGTGGAGGCGGAGACGGTGGCCGCGTTCGAGCGCGCGCTCGGCGAGCTCGGCCGGCTCGGGGCGACGGTGCGCGACGTGTCGATCCCGTCCATCTCGGTCACGCCCGCGTTCATGACGATCATGCTCACCGAGGCGTACGCGTACCACGCGCGAGACCTGCGCGAGCGCCCGCAGCTCTACGGCGAGGTGCTGCGCGAGAAGCTGATGGCGGGCGGCCTCTTCCACGCCGACGAGTACGTGCAGGCGCAGCGGCTGCGCAGCCAGCTCCGCGCCGACACCGCGCGCGTGCTCGAGACGGTGGACGTCCTGATCACGCCCACCGCGCTCGGGCCGGCGCCCGCGTTCCGGGTGGTGCTCGACCCGGACTTTCCGTTCGCCAAGTCCAACATGGCCCCGTTCAACATGACCGGGCTGCCGACCCTGGCGCTGCCGACCGGCTTCTCGTCGGCCGGCCTGCCCCTGTCCATGCAGATCTCCGGGCGGCCGTTCGACGAGGCCACCGTGCTCCGGGCGGGCCACGCCTTCCAGCGGGCGACGGACTGGCATCTTCGCCGCCCGCCCGTCCGGGCATGACGACGGTCGCCGCGCTCGAGGAGCTCAAGACCCACGTCGGGCGGCGCGAGAGCGCCACCGATCTCGTCACCGCGGCGCCCGCGAACCTGCTGCGGCTGACCCTCGGGCGCGAGGAGCCCGAGCTGGGAGCGGGCGACGTCCTGCCTCCCGGCTGGCAGTGTCTCTATTTCCTGCCGCGGTTCACTCTCGAGGGCCTCCGGCCGGACGGCAGCCCGCTCGACACCGGCGTGATTCCCCCGATGCCGCTGCCGCGGCGCATGTTCGCGGGCGAGCGCTTCCGCTTCCACCGTCCGCTGCGTATCGGCGATCCCGTGCGGCGCGAGACCGAGCTGGCCGACGTCTCGGTCAAGTCCGGCGGCACCGGGACCCTGGTCTTCGCCACCGTGGTCCAGCGCATCTTCACGCCGGAGGGCCTCGCGATCGAGGAGGAACGGCGCACCGTGTTCCGCGAGGAGGTCGCCGCCGGCGAGCGCAACCAGGCGCCTCGCCGCGAGCCCGCCCCCACCGACGCCCCGTGGCGGCGTCGGATCGTCCCCGACCCGGTGCTGCTGTTCCGCTTCTCGGCGCTCACGTTCAACAGCCACCGCATCCACTACGACCGGCCGTGGGCGATGGAGCGCGAGGGCTACCCCGGGCTGGTCGTCCACGGCCCGTTGACCTCCACCTTATTGGTCGACTTCGCCCGCGACCACGCGGCAGGCCGACGGCTCGTGACCTACGAGACCCAGGCCCGCGCGCCGCTCTTCGACACCGCGCCCTTCGAGCTGCGCGGTCGACTCACCGCGGACGGCCGCCACGCCGAGCTGTGGGCGGTGACGCCGGAGGGCACCGTGGCGATGAGCGCGCGCGCCGAGCTGACCTGAGACGACACCCGAGGGAAGAAAGGAATCCGCCACGATGGCCGACGAGCATGCGGGCGAGCTCACGATGGACCAGACCTCGCTCTATCGCGAGGACACCTACACGGACCGCCGCATCGGCGTGATCCGCGTGCTGACGCCGGTGAAGACGGACGGAGCGATCGATCTCGGCCGGAAGATCCTCTACGTGGGCGAGGCGCAGCTGCTCTCGCCGGTGGGCGCGCTGCCGATCACCTTCGAGATCGACGCCACCTCGCTGGGCGACGCCGCCGAGAAGTTCGCGGCGGGAGCCAAGGTCGCGGTCGAACGCGCGATCCGCGAGCTGCAAGAGCTGCGCCGCGAGCAGGCCTCGAACATCGTGATCCCGGACCGCATGCCGCCGGACCTGGGCGGCCGCGGCGGCCCGCGCGGTCCGGGTCGCATCCAGCTCTGAGGGGAGACCACGCGTGAACCTGCTGCGTCCGATCGATCGGGAGGTCACGGTCGGCGGTCTGCGCTTCCACCTGCTCGACTGGGGCGGGGAGGGGCGCCAGCCGCTCCTGTTGCTGCACGGCTTCACGGGCCACGCGCACGCGTGGGACACGCTCAGCATCGCGCTGCAGCCGCACTTCCACGTCCACGCCCTCGACCAGCGCGGCCACGGTGACAGCGACCCCGCGAGCGTGTACGGCCCCATCGCCGCGTTCGACGACCTGAGCGGAGTCGTCGACCAGCTGGGCCTGGCCCCGGCGATCATGGTCGGGCTCTCGATGGGCGGGCGCAACGCGATCTACTTCACCGCGAAGCGGCCGGAGGCGGTGCGGAAGCTCGTCATCCTGGACATCGGTCCCGAGATTAGCAAGCGCGCGGCGCAGGCGCCGCCGGGACCGCCGGAGCCCGAGTTCTGGGACAGCATCGAGCAGGCCGCGCAGCATCTCTTCCGCGGCAATCCGTACCCCGGCATCCACTACTACCGCTGGGTGGCGGCCCAGAGCCTGCGGCAGCGGCCGGACGGCCGCATCGTCTGGGCGTGGCATCCGAGCGTGAAGACCCTGCGCTCGACGGTCGAGGTGGACTGGTGGGGGCTGCTGAAGTCGATCCCGGTGCCCACGCTGGTGCTGCGCGGGGAGGAGAGCCCGATCCTCGACCGCGACGTGGCCGAGCGCATGGCCCAGACGCTGCCCCGCGGCACCTTCGTCGAGATTCCCCGCGCGGTCCACACCTTGCACGAGGACAACCCGGACGCGGTGCTGGCGGCGCTCCGGCGATTCCTCGGCTTCTGATCGGAGGGCGGTCATGGCGGTCGTGCGATGCGAGGTGACCCGGCGCGTGCCGGTCCTGGGGGGCGCCGCCTTCGGATCCGCGGGACCCTACGAGAAGATCGAGGGCGTGCTCCACCTCGCGGTGGATCCGGGCCTGCGAGTGCACGAGCCGATCGCGGATCTGGCGCTGGCTCCGCGCAACGCGCGTGGCCTCGTGGAGTCCTCCGCCGACTTCGAGGTGCTCCGCCCGCTCGGGGGCGGGCGGCGCCGGCTCCTGCTCGACGTGCCCAACCGCGGCCGCAAGATCGCGCTCGGCATGTTCAACAGCGCGGCGCGCTCGAACGACCCGAGCGCGCGAGAGGACTTCGGCAACGGCTTCCTGATGCGCCACGGCTACACGGTGGCGTGGGTCGGCTGGCAGCCCGACGTGCCCCGGCGAGACGGCATGATGGCGCTCGACGTGCCCCGAATCGCCGGAGTCTCCGAGCGCGTGCGGTGCGAGTTCCGTCCGAACAGCCGCGTCGCGGTGCTGCCCCTGGCCGACCGCTATCACATCCCGCATCCGGTGGCCCGCCCCGACGACCCGGGTGACGCCGAGCTGCACGTCCGCGACCACGCGGACGCACCCGCGGTGCCGCTGCCCCGCGGCGCGTGGCGCTTCCCGGACGCGAGCTCGGTGGCGCTGGACGGCGGCTTCGAGCCCGGGCGGATCTACGAGTGCTACTACCGCGCGCAGGATCCGCCGGTGGTCGGGCTCGGCTTCACCGCGGTACGCGACGTCGCGGGCTTCCTGCGGTGGGCCGGGGCGGGGGAGGGCAACCCGTGCGCGGGCACCATCGAGCGGGCGTACGTGTTCGGGGTGTCGCAGAGCGGCCGCTTCCTCCGCCACCTGCTCTACCTGGGGCTCGACGAGGACGAGGCTGGCCGCTTCGTGTGGGACGCGGTGGTGCCGCACGTGGCGGGCGCTCGGCGGGGCGAGTTCAACTGCCGCTTCGGCCAGCCCTCGCTGAACGCGGTGCACGCGGTCGGGAGCCTGTTCCCGTTCACCGACGACGAGCAGACCGATCCGCTGACCGGCCAGCGCGGCGCGCTGCTCCGCCGCCTCGCGAATCGCGCGACCCCGCCGCGCATCTTCACGATCAACACCGCGGCCGAGTACTGGCGCGGCGACGGCTCGCTCGTGCACACCGACGTCACCGGCGCGCGCGACGTGACGCCGCCGCCCTACGTGCGCCAGTACTTCTTCGCGGGCACCCAGCACACGCCGGGGGCCATCCCGCCACCGGCCGCCGATCCCAACACGGGCGGGCGCGGGCTGCACCCGTTCAGCGTGGTGGACTACGCCCCGCTGCTGCGCGCGGCGCTGGTCAACCTCGATCGGTGGGTGAGCGAGGGCGTCGAGCCGCCGCCGAGCGCGGTCCCGCGGCTCGCCGACGGCACCGCGGTCGCCCCCGAGTCCACCCGCGATGTGCTCGCGCGGATTCCCGGGCTCCGCTTCCCGGATCACCCGGCGCGGCCTGTGCGGCTCGACTTCGGCGCGCAGGTGGAGCGCGGCATCGTCTCCGAGTTGCCGCCCAAGCTCGGCGCGCCGTACGTGAGCCTGGTCTCCGCGGTCGACGCCGACGGCAACGATCGGGCGGGGATCCGACCCTTCGAGCTGCGGGTGCCGCTCGGGACGTTCCCCGGATGGAATCCGCGCCATCCCGAGCAGGGGGCGCCCGGCGATCTCATGTCGATGATGGGCTCGACACTGCCGTTCGCCCGCACCGCGGCCGACCGCTCCCGCTCCGGCGATCCGCGCCCGTCGATCGAGGAGCGCTACCGCGGCCGCGAGGACTACCAGGCCCGCGTGCGACGAGAGGCCGAGGCCATGGTGGCGGCGCGCCAGCTGCTGGCCGAGGACGTGGACGCGGTCGTCGAGCGCGCCGGCGCGCTCTGGGACTTCGTCTGCGCGCGCTGAGCGCCGCGCGCGTCGTCCTGCCGCCGCCGACTTGATCGAGCTGCCGCCACCGGTCGCCCGGATCTGCCAGACGCTCGGGGCGATCCACGGGGTCCTGGCGGTGACGATCGGCGGCTCCCGCGCGGCGGGCACCGCCGATGCGTCCAGCGACTGGGACCTCGGCCTCTACTATCGCGGCCGGCCCGACTGGGCGACGCTCGCGCGCCACGGAGAGGTGCATCCGCCCGGATCCTGGGGACGGATCATGAACGGCGGCGCGTGGCTCACGATCGACGGGCTCAAGGTCGACGTGATGCTGCGCGACCTGGACGTCGTGCGCTACTGGGTCGAGGCCGCGCGGCAGGGGCGCTACGAGGTCGACGCGCTCCTGGGCTACCTGGCGGGCGCGCCGACCTACTCGCTCGGCGCGGAGCTCGCGGTGAACCGCGTGGTGGTCGGCACGCTGCGCGTCGAGCTCGGCGAGTACCCCGAGGCGCTCGCGCGGGCGGGCGACCGTCGATGGCGCGCCCACGCGGAGTTCAGCCTGGCGCACGCCCGGACGCGCGCCGAGCGCGGCGACGTGACGGGGACGGTGGGGCAGGTCGCGAAGGCCGTGATCGAGACGGCCCACGCGCTGGCGTGTCGCCGCCGGCAGTGGGTGCTCAACGAGAAGCAGCTGATCGGCCGCGTCGGTCTCGAGGAGCTGCACGCGCGGTTCACGCGCGTTCCCGCCGCGCCCGCCGACCTGGTGCAGTGGGTGACCGGATCGAGCGCGGCTCTGAGCGATCTCTAGGGCATCGCGCGACGTCCGCCGCGCCCGCCTAGCGTTCCGACCGCTCGCCGCGCTCGTTCTTCGGCGCGCCCTTCCCCTGCTCGCGCGTGTTGTGCTCCCCGCGTGTGCCGCGCGTGTCGGTGCGCTGCGCGGGCTGCTGTCCGCCCGGCCCGCCCTGCACGTTCGGCGCCGGCGGCGCTCCGGGCGCCGACGGCGATCCGGTTCCGGCCTGGCGACCCGCCCCGGGCGCGCCGCCTTGACGCGAGCCGCGCGCGTTGGGCGTGCCCTCGCCGCCAGGACCGCGGCCGCCTGCGTTCTGCCCTCCCGGCGTGGCCTGCGGCGTGACCGTGCGCGCGGGCGCCGGCACGATGCGCTGCTGCGGCGAGGCGCCGCCGCCCGTCGAGCCCGCCAGCCCCTGGGCCCGCAGCGCGGGCGAGAAATCCTGGGGCGCGCGGGTGGCGACCACCGAACGCGTGCGAATGGCCTCCGAGGGCCGCACCGCCGCCGGCCCGCCGCCGGGAGACAGGCTCGCCGCCACCGGCCGCACGTCGGGCGCGCCGCGGACCGGCGCGAGCTGGCGCACCTCGGCCATGTCGGTGAGACGCGTGGGGCGCGCGACGCCCTGGCCGAAGCGATCGGCGGGCACGCCCACCACGGCGTTGTTCACGGTCACGTTGCGATACACCGTGATGTTGGTGACGTTCACCGGGGCTCCGCGCGCGACCACCACGTTGTTGACGATGTGCGGGCCGCCCCAGCCGCCCCACCAGGCCACGCCGACGAAGCGCGGCCCGCCCCACCACGGCACCACCGGCTCGCCCCAGCCGAGCGGAGCCCAGTAGAACGGACGGCCGACCACGACGGGTCCGCCGAGGAACACGACGAGCGCGGGCGCGTATACGGGGCGCACCAGGACCGGGCCGGGTGCCCAGGCCCAGACGCCGCCGACGAACACCCAGCGACCGTGGTGATATGGCGCCCAGCCCCACGGCGCCTCGTCGAGCCACGTCCAGCCGAAGCGCGGATCCCAGACCCACCGGCCGGTGCTGTACGGCACCCAGCCCGCCGGCACGCCGGTCGGCACCCACACGCTGCCGTAGGTCTCGGCGCTGCGCCAGCTTCCGCTCTGATCGAGCGCCTCGGCGCCGTACATCGCGGCGCCGACGTACTTGGCGCTGGCGGGCTGTACGAGATAGTCGGAGCGCTGGTAGTTCCAGCGATCCCACGCCGACAGCTGCGCGGCGGCGGTGGTCTCGACGCGCGGGCTCTCCGCGCCGGTGATTACGATCTGCTGATTCGTCGCGACCGGCGCGGCCTGACCACCCGACGGGGTCATCGTCGCGCTCCCGCCTCGATGGGTGCGGAAGGTGGTCGTGTCCCCCGTGACCTCGGCGTGATAGTAGCCGGGGCGCTCCATCGTGAACGCGCCGCCCGGCGTATCCAGCTCGACCGAGTGGCCGGGCGGCAGCTCGCGCAGATCGACCGCCGCGTAGCCCGCGGTGACGCGGAGCTGGGTGAAGTCGGGCTCCTGGTTGTCGAGGCCGAGCTGCGCGCCGTACGCGGCGCGCACGAAGGCGCGCGGGCCGATCTGGATCTCCGCGTTGCCCGCCGGACCGGTATAGATGATGTCGCCGGGAGCGAGCGGCATGTTGACGGTGGCCGGCGCCCAGTCCGGCGCGCCCTGCCGGAGGAATGACACGTCGCCGTTGAGGTAGCTGACGCGCGGCGGCGTAGCCTCTCCCGGATCGGCCAGCGGCGCCTGCCCGGGTGGCGGCGCCGGAGTCGTGGGAGCCGCGGACGGGGCGGCACCCGGCGGAGGCGGCGCGGTGCTGCCCGCCCACAATGCGGTGAAGCCGCCGACGACGACGCAGGACGCCAGCACGCCACTCACGAGCTGTCTCATGCTCGACATGGGACGATCGTATCAGATGGACGATTGAAGCCTCGGGGGGATATGCTGGAGGTCGGAGAATTTCAGGAAGGGCGGTAAACGAACCTGGCCCAGCCTACGTCAGAACGAGGCGTCAGAGTGAGGCAGCCATGAGAAAAACCCTGCTGATCCTGTTGCTCGTCGCGGGAGTCCTGGTCCTGACCGTCACGCCCGGGTACACCTGGTGGCGAGGGGGGGTCTGGGTCGGAGTGGGACCGTACTGGGGGCCGTATCCCTATTACTACCCGCCGGCGCCCTACTACGTGTATCCGCCTCCGGCCGTGGTGGTGCAGCAGCCCCCGGTCTACGTCGAGCAGCCGGTCCAGCAGGCGCCGCCTCCGCCCGCGCCGGCGCCCGCAGGTTCGTACTGGTACTACTGCTCGAGCGCGAAGGGCTACTATCCGACCGTCCCGTCCTGCCCGGAGGAGTGGGTGAAGGTGCCGGAGCGGCCACGGTGAGTCATCCGGGCGCGCTCCGCTCCGTGTTCATCGCGCCGGCCGTCGCGGCGGTGCTCCTGAGCGGCTGCGCGTCCATTCCCACCGGCCCGAGCGTGATGGTGCTGCCCGGAACCGGGAAGAGCTTCGAGCAATTCCAGACCGATGATGCGGTGTGCCGCCAGTTCGCTTCCCAGTCCGTCGGCACCAGCCCGAACAAGGCGGCGACCGAGAGCACGGTGACCGGCGCGGCGATCGGGACGGTGGTGGGCGCGGCGGCGGGCGCGGCCCTCGGCGCGGCGGCGGGCAATCCCGCGCTCGGCGCGGCGGCCGGTGCCGGAGCGGGACTGCTTGGTGGTACCGCGATCGGCGCGAGCCAGGGCAGCGTGTACGGCGGCTCCGTGCAGAACCGCTACGACGTCGCGTACACGCAGTGCATGTACGCCAAGGGCAACCAGGTGCCGATGCGGGGCATCCGCGCGCGGCCGGCCTACGCCTCGCCTGCTCCGCCCCCGCCGCCGCCTCCTCCTCCAGCGGCGCTACCCGCGGGCGCGCCGCCGCCTCCACCGGGACCGCCGCCTCCGCCGCCGCCCGGCCACTGAGGTCGAGCGCCGGCGGCCTATCCTCTAGGGGTAGGGACGGCTACGGATAGGGAGTGCGCGGCGGCGGCGGTGGCGTCATGACCGTCGTGCCCGCCGGTACCCACACCCAGTAGTACGGCGCCGCCGAGCTGCCATCGCCGTAAAGCTGGTAGTGCCCCTCCGTGGCGCGGCTTGCAAAACGCGCGGGCGGCAGCGGCGGTGGTGTCGGCGGTGTGGTACCCGCTGGGATCCACACCCAGTAGTGCGGCGACGCCACGGTGCCGTCGCCGTAGAGCTGATAGCGGCCGCCCGGGTAGTCCACCGTGGTGGGAGCGCCGACGGTCGCGCCCTGGGTCGTCGGATAGGTCGAGTCCGGCGTGACGCAGCCGCCGAGTGCCGACACGGCGAGCGCCGCCGGGATGATCACGAGCGGAATCGCACGATGCATGGTCGAGCCCTCCTGGACCGACAGGGAGGCACGACGTGTGCCATCGAGCCCGCACGGCTCCTCGAGGGCCGATTCGTCGACCCTCTCCGCACGCTCCGGTCGCGGCCGGCAGGAACTACCGGGAACGCCCTTCCCTCAGCGAAAGGCCGGCAGCACCGCGGGCTCGCGCCGGCCATCCGCGTCGGCGTCCTCGGGGACGGTGATCTGGCTCATGCGGCCCGGTGGACGACCAGCTCGTAGTTGTGGGGGAGGCGTCGGATCACCGCGCTCGACACGGACGCGACGAGGAACTCGTAGCCTCCGGGCGTCGAGAGATGGACGCGCCCGGGGCGCCAGGCGATCGCGGGCTCGACGTGGACCGCGAGCACCGATTCGCCGCCCAGGACGCGGTTCGCGGTCGCGCTGATCTCCGCCCGCACGCGATCTGCACGGTCGCGATGCGCGTCGAGCAGCTTGCTCCACGCCAGCGCGGCCAGGATCGGTCCGATGCCGATGAGCATTCCGATGAGCATTCCGATGGCGTCGTTCACGTCGCGTTCCTCCTTCGAGCTCGCGCACGCACCACCCGCGCGTCTCGTAAAAAGAAAAGGCGCCGTCGCGTTCAAGCGACGGCGCTCGATTTGGAGCCCGCAGGGCTTCCGCTCGCGAAAAAGTGCAGTCATCGTGCCAGCGCGGTGCGGCCGAGGAGGGCGCCCGCGATTCGGCGTGCGCCGATGGCGACTTAGCGGCTGCGTCATCGACGAGAGCGTGAGGCGCGCGCGGTCTGCGGGCGCCCAGCGCGCGGGCACTTCGCGCGGCCGCGCCTCATTTTTTCTCAGGTTGGCCCGGGCGCTCGGAATGAGCTAGCATCCTTGCCCATGACGGCAGAGGAGCTGAAGCGGCGGATCTTCGCGGCGATCGACCGGCGCGCGGCCGACATCATCGGCCTGGGTGAGCAGATTCGAAAGCAGCCGGAGATGGGCTTCAAGGAGGTCAAGACGGCCCGGCTGGTGGAGGAGACGCTCGGTCGCCTCTCGCTGGCGCCCCGGGGCGGGCTCGCGATGACCGGCGTGCGCG
>Ga0187766_10001994_pt1 | contig 12051 bp, 6 predicted proteins | sample 0216_QUI02_MP05__4_FD_132971 | JGI IMG/M metagenome (GOLD analysis project Ga0187766, IMG submission 132971) | Tropical peat soil microbial communities from peatlands in Department of Meta, Colombia - 0216_QUI02_MP05_20_MG | ecosystem: Environmental > Terrestrial > Soil > Wetlands > Peat ... | reverse complement strand
CCGCGCTGCGCTGTAGCGCCGCATGGTTGTGACCGGTCCGGTCAGCGACGATTCGGGCGGTGAGCTCAGCAGACCCGCCGCCAGCTCGGCCACGCCCACCGCGGCGTGTTCGGCGGCGGTGGCCGCGGTGACCGTGGTACGCCACATGCCGCTCACCCAGGTCAATGGGTTCATGCTCAACGGGGGCGGACTCGGCGCAGGCCTCTCCGGCTCCTTGGCTGCACGAATGTTTTTCGCGAATGTGTCGCCGCCACTATCGTCGTTGAGCTTCGCCAGCATCTGGGTGGTAGCAATGCCGTCGGCGATGCAGTGATGGAGTTTCATCAGGATTGCCCACCTGTTGTCGGTGAGGCCTTCGATGATCCAGCACTCCCATAGCGGACGCTCACGGTCGAGCCGATGCTGCATGACACTCGCGATCATCTCGAACAGGTCGGCGTCACCGCCAGGGTGGGGCAGCGCGACGTGGTGCATGTGATGCAAGATGTCGAAGTGCGGGTCCTCCACCCATTCGGGTGGGCCGAGGTCGAGCGGACGGGTATGCAGCTTCTGGGTGCAGCGGGGAACTTTGGCTACCCGTTCGGCGAAGGCTGCGACAAGCTCCTCGTACCGCGGAACCGGCCCCGCCAGGACCGATGCGCCGCCAATCGCCAGACTCACATGGGGATCTGAGTCCTCGGCCTGCAGGAAAGTGACATCCAGAGCCGTCAAATGCTCCATGATGCCACTATCCACCCCTGAGCGCGCCTGTGAGCAGGGCCGGAAGTCCTTACCTTAAAGGCCAAAGGACGCTGCAAAGCCGCCCAGAGCCGTCATAGGGTGAGTAAGAGATGACGACCGAGCAGCCGGACCGTGGCGGCCACGCATATGGTGCGCCGCGCGCGGACGTGACGGCCCTGCCGGACCTGTTGCATGGCGAGCCTCGCGCAGGCCCGGACCGGGACCGCCGGCCGATTTACGTCGATCTGCTGCCGCCGTGCAACGCCGCGTGCCCAGCAGGGGAGAACATCCAGGCATGGCTTGCCCACGCCAAGGCCGGCCGCCATGAGCAGGCCTGGCGTCAGCTGGTCGCCGACAACCCTTTTGCCGCCATCCACGGCCGGGTCTGCTATCACCCCTGCGAGTCGGTCTGCAACCGCGCCAAGCTGGACGGCGCGGTCTCGGTTCACGCGGTGGAGCGGTTCCTCGGCGACGCCGCCCGCGAACAGGGATGGCGGTTTGAGCCGCCGCCGCAGCCGACCGGAAAGCGGGTGCTCGTCGTCGGCGCCGGACCGAGCGGACTGTCCGCCGCCTACCACCTGGCCCGGCTCGGGCATCAGGTCGAGGTGCGCGACGCCGGGGCGGAGCCGGGCGGGATGATGCGCTACGGCATCCCCAACTACCGTCTGCCCCGCGACGTCTTGGACGACGAGGTGCAGCGCATCGCCGCGCTGGGGGTGCAGTTGACGTGCGGGCACCGGGTCGAGGACCTCGCCGCGGAACAGCAGACGGGAAGGTTCGACGCGGTGTTCGTGGCGGTGGGCGCCCATCTCGCCAAGCGGGTCGACATCCCCTCAGCCGACGCTGGGGTGCTGCTGGACGCGGTGTCGTTCCTGCGTGGCGTCGCCTCCGGCCAGCGACCCAACCTCGGCCGCCACGTCGCCGTCTACGGGGGCGGCGACACCGCGATGGACGCCGCCCGTGTCGCCCGCCGCTTGGGCGCCGAGGACACCGTCATCATCTACCGCCGCACCCAAGCCCAGATGCCGGCTCACGAGCGGGAGTTCCAAGAGGCCGAGCGAGAGGGCGTGCGGATCAATTGGTTACGCACGATCACCGCCTTCGACGGCCCCGAGCTGCAGGTGGAGGTGATGGAGCTCGACGAATCCGGGCGCCCGCACCCGACCGGGCGATTCGAGACCCTCACCGCCGATACCGTGATCATGGCCTTGGGACAAGAGACCGAGTCGGCGTTCATGCGGAGCCTGCCGGGAGTGGAGTTCGAGCACGACGGCAGTGTGCGGGTCTCGCCGACGTTGATGACCGGCTGTCCCGGTGTGTTCGCCGGCGGTGACATGGTGCCCTGTGAACGCACTGTGACCGTCGGGGTGGGACACGGCAAGAAGGCCGCCCGCCGGATCGACGCGTGGTTGCGCGGAGTCGTGGCGGAGAGCCCGTCGAAGCATTCGATCGCCACCTTCGACGACCTGCACCTGTGGTACTTCGGTGACGCGTCTCGGCGGGCGGAGCCCGAACTCCCCGCCGAACAGCGGGTCACCGGATTCGACGAGGTGGTTGGTGGCTTGTCCGCCCAAGCCGCGACCTTCGAGGCCGGTCGGTGCCTTTCGTGCGGGAACTGCTTCGAGTGTGACGGCTGCCTCGCCGCCTGCCCCGAGGACGCGGTGATCAAACTCGGTCCGGGACACCGCTACCGCTTCGACTACGACCGGTGCACCGGTTGCGCTACCTGCTTCGAGCAGTGCCCGGTGCACGCCATCGAGATGGTGCCGGAGCAGAGATGACGCGCGCCACGGTCGACGGCAACGAGGCGGCGGTGTCGGTCGCTTACCGGCTCAACGAGGTGTGCTGCATCTACCCGATCACCCCGTCCTCACCGATGGCCGAGCTGGCCGATGACTGGGCGAACCGGCATCGGCCCAACGTGTGGGGCACCGTCCCGACGGTGGTGCAGATGCAAAGCGAGGGCGGGGCGGCCGGCGCGCTGCACGGCGCCCTGCAGGGCGGAGCGCTCGCGACGACGTTCACCTCGTCGCAGGGACTGCTGCTGATGATCCCGAACATGTACAAGATCGCCGGCGAGCTGACCTCCGCGGTGATTCACGTCGCAGCGAGATCCCTTGCCGCGCAGGGCCTCTCGATCTTCGGCGATCATCAGGATGTCATGGCGGTGCGCCAGACCGGCTTTGCGTTGCTGTCGTCCGCCTCGGTGCAGGAGGCCCACGACCTGGCCCTGGTCGCGCAAGCGGCCACGCTGCGCACCCGGGTGCCGCTTGTGCATTTCTTCGACGGCTTCCGCACCTCTCACGAGCTCAACACGATCGAGTTACTCACCGACGACGACTTGCGGGCTCTGGTTCCCGAGGAGTTGATCCTGGCCCACCGCGGCCGTGCACTGTCGCCGGCGCGGCCGTTCATCCGCGGCACCGCACAGAATCCGGACACCTACTTTCAGGCCCGCGAGACCGTGAACCCGTTCTACGCCCGGGTGCCCGCCGCGGTCGAGGAGTCGATGGCCCAGTTGGGGCGGCGCACCGGCCGGGAGCTGCACATCGTCGACTACGCCGGGCATCCGCACGCCGACCGGGTGTTGGTGGTGATGGGATCCGGCGCCCAGACCGCCTCCGAGACCGTGGCCGCACTCAACGCGCGCGGCGAGCGAGTCGGGGTGATTCAGGTGCGGCTGTATCGGCCTTTTCCGGCGCCGTCGCTGCTTGCCGCGCTGCCCCCAACGGTTCGCACGATCGGCGTGCTGGACCGCACCAAAGAGCCCGGGTCGCTCGGCGAGCCGCTGTATCTCGACGTCGTTGCCGCGCTGACCGAGGCGTACAGCAGAGGTGAGCGGTCGCAGCTGCCGACGGTGTGCGGAGGCCGCTACGGGCTGTCATCAAAGGAGTTCACCCCGGCCATGGTCGCCGGCGTGTTCAACGAATTGGCCCGCGAACCGCCGCGAGCCCGCTTCACCGTCGGCATCGACGACGACGTCTCGGGCACCAGCATCGACTATGACCCGTGGTTCGATGTCGAGTCCACCGACACGGTGCGTGCGGTGTTCTTCGGGATCGGCTCGGACGGCACCGTCGGCGCCAACAAGAACACCATCAAAATCCTCGGCGGCGAGGAGAACCTGTACGCGCAGGGCTACTTCGTCTACGACTCCAAAAAGTCGGGCTCGCAAACCGTTTCGCATTTGCGGTTCGGCCCCCACCCGATTCGCGCGCCGTACTTGGTGCAGCGAGCCGACTTCGTCGGCTGCCACCACGCCCGGTTCCTGGATAGGGTCGACGTGCTGGAGCGGGCCGCACCTGGGGCGGCGCTGCTGCTCAACTCTCCCCGCCCGGCCGACAGCGTCTGGGATGCGTTGCCCCGCACGGTGCAACAGCAGATCATCGACAAACGCATCAGGCTCTATGTCATCGACGCGGGCGCCATCGCCCGCGAGGTCGGGCTGGCCGGCCGGATCAACATCGTGCTGCAGACGTGCTTCTTCGCCATCTCCGGCGTGCTGCCTCTCGATGACGCGATCGCCCGGATCAAAGACAGCGTGAGCAAGGCCTATGCCGAGCAAGGAGCTGACGTGGTAGCGCGCGAGGTCGCTGCTGTCGATTGCGCCCTGCAAGGACTGCACCGAGTCGATGTCCCAGACCGGATCAGCTCCACCTATGAGCCCGGGCCTCTTGTTCCCGCCGGCGCACCGGGTTTCGTGCGGACCGTCACCGCGGAGATGATCGCCGGCCGCGGCGACGCACTGCCAGTCAGCGCGCTGCCGGTGGACGGCAGCTACCCCAGCGGCACCAGCGCCTACGAGAAACCCAACATCTCCGACCTGGTCGCCGTCTGGGATCCCGACACTTGCATCCAGTGCGGTAACTGCTCATTTGTCTGCCCGCACAGCGTGATTCGCACCAAGTTCTACGAGCAGGAGCGACTCCATGACGCACCGGCGACGTTCCCCTCAGCGCCGCTGGATGCCGTCGGTCTGCCCGACACCCGCTACACGCTGCAGGTGTATGTCGAGGACTGCACGGGATGCGGGTTGTGCGTGGAAGCCTGCCCCGCCGTTGTCCCGGGCACGACGATCACCAAGGCGATCAACCTCGCGCCCCGCGAGCCGCTAGTAGCCGCCGGCCGCGAGAACGCGGCATTCTTCGAGATGCTGCCGGTGACCAACCGATCCCGGGTGGACTTCGGCACTGTGCGAGGAGCACAGTACCTGCAGCCGCTGTTCGAATTTCCCGGCGCGTGCGCGGGCTGCGGCGAAACCCCGTACCTGAAACTGCTGTCGCAGCTGTTCGGCGACCGGTTGATGATCGCCAACGCCACCGGCTGCTCATCGATCTACGGTGGCAACCTGCCGACCACACCGTGGACGACCAACGCCGACGGGCGCGGTCCCGCATGGTCTAATTCGCTGTTCGAAGACAATGCTGAGTTCGGGCTCGGTCTTCGGCTCGCCGCCGACACGCACCTGTGCCAAGCCCGGCAGCGGCTGATGCGACTGCGCGACGTCCTGGGCGTCGACCTTGTCGATGACATCTTGGCCGCACCGCAGCTGCGGGAATCAGAACTGCACGCCCAGCGGCAGCGGGTCGCCGAACTCGAAACCCGCCTCGATCGTCTCGAGCCCGCGGTGGCCGAGGAGTTGCGCAGCGTCATCGACCACCTGATTCGACGCAGCGTGTGGATCGTTGGGGGAGACGGCTGGGCCTACGACATCGGCGCCGGTGGGCTTGACCACGTGCTCGCCAGCGGGCGCAACGTCAACGTGCTGGTGCTCGACACCGAGGTGTATTCCAACACCGGCGGGCAGATGTCGAAGAGCACACCGCTGGGTGCGGTGGCGAAGTTCGCCGCCGGGGGCAAGACAGTGCCGCGAAAAGACCTGGCGCTACAGGCCATTTCGTACGGCAACGTCTATGTCGCGCGGGTCGCGATGGGCGCTGATCCACAACAGACGCTGCTGGCCCTCCGGGAGGCCGAGGCCTACGACGGGCCGTCGATCGTTATCGCTTACAGCCACTGCATCGCACACGGCTTCGAGATACGTTATGGCCTCGACCAGCAATACCGGGCGGCGGCCAGCGGGCACTGGCCGTTGATTCGATACAACCCGGTGCTGCGCGCCACAGGCACGGCGCCGTTCCTGCTGGACTCCCACCGCCCCCACCTCCCGCTCGCCGACTATCGCTACCGCGAGCTGCGCTTCCGGAGCCTGGCCAACTCTGATCCGGACGAGGCCGAACGGCTCCTCGCGCTGGCGCAGGAGTCGATCAACCGGCGCTGGAAGACTTACGAAGACATGGCTTCTCGCGGTCCGCAGCACTTTCCGTCCGATGCTCGGAAAGACGGCTGATGGACCTGACGACGCGTTACCTCGGACTTACCCTGCGCAGCCCGCTGGTGGCCTCGGCGTCCCCGCTCAGCCGCACGGTCGATGGGGTCCGCCGACTCGCTGACGCCGGCGTGGGCGCCGTGGTGCTTTACTCGCTGTTCGAGGAACAACTGCGCCGCGACGCCGAGCACAACATGCGGATGGCCGCCCAGGGCAGCGAAAGCTACCCGGAATCCCTGACGTACTTTCCCGCCACGGTTGATCACGGCCAGGGCGCTCACCGATACCTACGTTTGGTGGAACGCGCCGCCGCTGCCGTCGACGTCCCCGTCATCGGCAGCCTGAACGCCACTACCCCCGGCACTTGGGCCCAGTATGCCCGCTCCGTGCAGGATGCCGGCGCCGCCGCGGTGGAGGTGAACATCTACTACCTGCCCGGTGATGCACGCGTCGACGGCCGCGAGGTCGAGCAACGTCATCTCGACGTGCTGGCCGCGGTCAAGAGCGCGGTGAGTGTTCCGGTGGCGGTCAAACTGAGCCCGTATTTCAGTGCGATCGCCGACATGGCGCATCGGCTGGATGTGGCCGGTGCGGACGGGTTGGTGCTGTTCAACCGGTTCCTGCAGCCCGACATCGACCCCGAAACCCTTACCACCGTCCGCGCCGTCACGTTGTCGACGTCTGCGGAAACACGGCTGCCGATGACCTGGATCGCGCTGCTGCGCGGGCGGGTGCGAGCCTCACTGGCCGCCAGCACCGGGATCGAGCAAACCGCCGAGGTGATCAAGTATCTGCTGGCCGGAGCCGACGTTGTGCAGTCCGCGTCGGCGCTGCTGCGTCATGGTCCCGAATACGCCGGTGTCCTGCTGGACGGATTGCGGGACTGGATGAGCCGCAAGCGATACGCGCACCTGGATGAGCTGCGCGGGCTGCTGGCGGCGCCGGACTCAGACCACCGGGCGGCACGCCAACGGGCTGACTACGTCGGAGCGGTCCAGGATGCCAACAGCAGGGCCTACGGCACCTACTGACGCATGAGAGTGCTCAGCTTAGTTGTGTTGGTGTCCGATGGTGTCTAAGTTAGCGATGTGACTGCTGCCGCCAGAAAGCATCATGTGCCATTCGAATCACGGTGTGCGGTTGTGGCACTAGCGCCCCGAGGCTGGTGAGCGCCACGATGTCCGCGACCGATAAACCGGTCACCATCCTTTCGGTAAGCGAAAGCTGGGATCTGCTGGCAACCGTGGCGTTAGGGCGTCTCGTCACGAGCGCCGGGGGCGAGCCCGAGATCTTTCCGGTCAACTTCGCTGTCCAGCGCCGCACTGTGCTTTTCCGCACCGCGGAGGGCACCAAGTTGGTCAGCACCGCAATTAACAAGCGTGTTCTTTTCGAGGCCGACGACCACGACGTTGCCGAAGGCTGGAGCGTGATCGTGAAGGGCACGGCCCGCATGCTCCATACCAATGAGGAGATTGAAGAGGCCGAGCGGGCGCAGCTGCTGTCATGGACTGCGACGTTGAAGCTTCATTATGTTCGCGTTCTCCCGGTCTCGATCACCGGCCGCCGTTTCCGGTTCGGTCCGGAACCCAACCGGGAATCCACATTCGCCTGATTCGCACCTTCCGGGAGCCGGGGCGTTGGCGCGCACCGAGTCCAGACGGGGCCCCGGCCGGCCCCGCAAGAACAGCCCGCCCCGCGAGCTCATGAGTGGGTGCGCAAGCTCAAGGGCGCCCGCTATGCGCTGTGGAAAAACCCCGACGACCTTACCGAACGCCAGACCGCCAAGCTGGCCTGGATCGCCAAGACCGACCCGCTTGCATCAGGCCTATCTGCTCAAAGAGGGCCTGCGCCACGTGTTTTCGGTCAAAGCCGAGCAAGGCAAGCAGGCCCTGGACCGGCGGATCTCCTGGGCGCGGCGCTGCCGCATCCCGGTGTTCGTGGAGCTGGCAGGCCGCATCGTGCAACACCGCGATGCCACTCGCGGGATTGGTCGAATCCACCAACACCAAGATCCGACTCCTGACCCGGATTGCGTTCGGATTCCGCACCCCTGAGGCACTCGTTGCCCTCGCCATGCTCGCCCTCGGCGGCCACCGCCCCAGCCTGCCGGGCCGGGCCGAACCAGACACCCACGGATCAGTCAGTAGAGCCGAAGTGCTCTATCTAAAGACATCCTTCGCCTCTGTGCCGGCTTTCCCGGAGCGTCCTAGAGTTGGATGTAGCGATGAATAGTCGAGGTGGTATTCGCATGAGGAGGCTGCGATGTCAGTGCTACCGGCAGCCGGTTCATTAGGCACTGAAGGGGGAGGGGGTTCATTGCCCGGCGCCGGCGACGACGGCTTTTTCGGGATCCGGTTCGAGTCGATCGGAGGGCTGGGTGCGCATCTCGCCGGGAAGATGCTGGCCGAGGCTTGCGTCTTAGGGCAGGGCCTCAACGGTGCCCACTTTTCCTCATACGGTTCGGAGAAGAAGGGCACCCCGCTGAAGTCGTTCGTGCGGCTCTGCCCAGGCGACCGCGAGGTCCGCACCAGCAGCCCGATCGAAAGCCCGCAGGTGGTCGCGGTCTTTCACGAGGCGCTAGCCTCCTCGGTTGACGTGGCCGCCGGGCTGGGCCCAACCGGCACGCTGATCGTGAACACCCGTAAGGACCCGGGCGAGATCCGAGAGTCGATCCACCTGCGTTCCGGCACAGTGGGGGTACTCGATGCGCTGAGCATCGCGCTCGAGGAGAAGACGCGCGTCAATACGGCGATGCTCGGTGCCGTGACGCGTGTCTGCCCATTTATCGACCCTGAGGCAGTAAAAGAAACGATTCGGCAGAGCTTCTCCGTCCGCTACGCTCACCTCGTCGAGGCCAACATGCGTACTTTTGACCGTGGCTACCGCGAGCTGCGGAGCATGACCTGGCCGGCGGTGCCGGGCGATGCTGGCCGGCCCGCGCAGCGGGCCAAGCCTGCGTTCGGGTACCTCGACGCGCCGATAGGGGGGGTGATCCTGGACGCGGGCAACAGCATCGTCAAGAACCTGAGCACCTCGCGGCAGGGCTTCCTGCCCGACTACGACCCAGACACCTGTGTGCACTGCGGGATCTGCGACATCGTCTGCCCCGACCTCTGCTTCGTATGGAACGATGACCGCGACGGCGAGCTCGCCGTGCGGCTGCAAGGCATCGACTATAACTACTGCAAGGGCTGCCTCAAGTGCGTCGACGCCTGCCCGACCGGCTCCCTCACCGAACTCCGCGAGGAGGACGGCTGGGCCGACGAGCATCGCGTACCGCTCTTCCCGTGGCTCGAGACCGAGAGAGGTGACCATTGATGAGCGTCGCAGCACCAGCACCAACGGTACTGAGGCCGAGAGCCGGCCGGGCCGCTCAGGTCGTCGGTTTCAGCACCGGCAACGAGATGGGCGCTCTGTCAGCCAAGCAGATCAACTTCCACCTGATGGGCTACTACCCGATCACCCCGTCAACGGAAGTCGCCGAGCGGATCGACGAGATGAAGGCGGCTGGCGAGCACGATATCGTCATGGTGCCGGCCGATGGTGAGCACGGGGCGGCAGGCATCTGCTTCGGCGCCGCTGTCGCGGGCGGCCGCGTCTTCAACGCCACGAGCGCGCAGGGTCTGCTCTACTCGCTGGAGCAGCTGCCTGTGCAGTCCGGGACGCGCTATCCCATGCTGCTGGATCTCGCCACCCGCACCGTCAGTGGGCCGCTCGACATTCGCGGCGACCACTCCGACGTCTATTACGCGCTGAACACCGGCTGGCTCATCTTCATGGCCCGCGACCCCCAGGCCGTCTACGACTTCAACCTGATGGCGCTGCGCGTCGCCGAGCGCGCCGATGTGCGGTTGCCCGCGATCGTGGCCTTCGACGGCTTCTTCACCAGCCACCAGAAGCGCCGCGTCTCGACCTTCGTGGACGACGCCACCGTGCAGGAGTGGCTGGGTCCAGTGCTCGAACCGGTCAAGGCGCTTGACCCCCGGCACCCCGTGACGATCGGGCCGTACATGAACGATCCTGACCTGATCAACAACAAGTATCAGCTCGAGCGGGCGATGGACGCCGCCATGGCCGCCATCCCCGACGTCTTCGCCGAGTTCGAGACCTTGAGCGGCCGGCGCTACGAACCTCTGGATCTGTATCGCATGGAGGACGCCCAAGTTGCCGTCTTCCTGCTCAACTCGGCCGCGGAGACCGCCAAGGACGTTGCCGACCGGCTCCGGGCGAAGGGCGTCGCCGCTGGCGTTGTCAGCCCCAACGTGATCCGCCCCTTCCCCGCCGATGCCATCCGCCAGGCGCTGCGCGGCGTGCGTGCGGTCCTGATCGGCGAGCGGTCCAGCTCCTACGGAGCCCACGGGGCTAACCTCACCCACGAGGTGAAGTCCGCTCTCAAGGACGACCCCGACAACCGCACCCTCTGCCTCAGCCGGGTGTACGGCCTCGGCGGGCGGGACTTCTATGCGGAGGACGCCGAGGCGTTCTTCGGGTTGGCGTTGGAAGCCGCCGAGTCCGGTGTCGTGGAAGTGCCGTTCGACTACTACGGCGTAGAGCCGGGCGATCCCGCCAAGCCGCAGGCACGTCGTGGCACCCCTGCACTCACCCGCGAGGAGATGACGAGCGGGAAGCTGAAAGTCACGCCCGGACCCGACGGCCGGCTTCAGGTGGTGGCGCCCCCCTACTGGGAGCTGGCTACCAAGCCGAAGCGAGTTGTGCCCGGCCACGGCTCCTGCCCCGGCTGCGGTATCTTTCCGGCGCTCGATCAGTTCCTGCGTGGCATCGAGGGCGACGTCGTGGTGCTTTACCAGACGGGGTGCGCCATGGTCGTCAGCACCGGCTACCCCTACTCGTCACACCGGGTCACATACGTGCACAACCTGTTCCAAAACGGTGCCGCTGCACTGAGCGGGCTCGTCGAGGTGTTCCACGAACGGGTGCGCCGCGGCGAACTCCCTGCCGGCGAGGACATCACGTTTGTCATGGTCACGGGCGATGGCGGCATGGATATCGGCATGGGTGCCGCCATCGGCGCCGCGCTGCGCCAGCACGGGATGATCATGGTCGAGTACGACAACCAGGGCTACATGAACACCGGCAGCCAGCTCAGCTACTCGACCCCGCTTGGGCACCTGACGTCGACGAGCCACGTCGGCCCCGCCGAGCTGGGGAAGGCCTTTCATCACAAGGACACGCCGCAGATCATGGCGGCGACCAATATCCCGTACGTCTTCACCGGCGTCGAGGGTTACCCTGACGACCTCGTCCGCAAGGCCGCTAAAGCGCAGTGGTACGCCCAGCACGTGGGCACGGCCTACGGCAAGATCCTGATCAGCTGTCCGCTCAACTGGAAGACCGAGGATCGCGTCGGCGTCGACATCGTCCAAGCTGCGGTCGACTGCTGCTTTTTCCCGTTGTACGACGTCGAGCGCGGCATCACCCACATCACCTACGACCCCGAGCCCATCGGGCGGCGCTTGGCCGTCGCCGACTGGCTGAAGCTCATGGGCAAGACCAAGCATCTCTGCCAGCCGGGCAACGAGGCGGTGCTGGCCGCCATCGAGGCCGAGGTACAGCGCCGCTGGCTGCGGCTCAAGGCCAAGGACAAAGACCCCCTCCTTTGAGATGGAACTGACTATGGACACCACGGCACGCATTATCGAAAAGAAGGACCTCACGGAGGTCACCAAGCTGTTCGTCATCCACGCCCCGCTGGTGGCGCGCAACGCCGCGCCGGGTCAGTTCGTCATCGTGAGGGTGACCGAGACCGGCGAACGAATCCCGATCAGCATCACCGATTTCAGCCGAGCGGAGGGCACGATCACGATCGTCGTCCAGCAGGTGGGGCGTACCAGCGCGCTGGTCAATGCCCTGGGCGTCGGCGACGTCTTCCTTGACTTCGCCGGCCCACTCGGCGCGGCGGTGCCCCTCCCCGAGCAGGGCCACGCCGTGCTGATCGGGGGCGGCTTCGGCACGGGGGCGGTGTTCCCTCTGGCCCGCGAGCT
>Ga0187766_10001993_pt1 | contig 12059 bp, 9 predicted proteins | sample 0216_QUI02_MP05__4_FD_132971 | JGI IMG/M metagenome (GOLD analysis project Ga0187766, IMG submission 132971) | Tropical peat soil microbial communities from peatlands in Department of Meta, Colombia - 0216_QUI02_MP05_20_MG | ecosystem: Environmental > Terrestrial > Soil > Wetlands > Peat ... | reverse complement strand
GGAGGTACGCCGCCTCGCCCACCCCGATCTGCTCGTCGAGGTCGAGGTCATCGCCGTCGTCGACTGAATTGTCCGGACTGGCGACGTCGTGCTACAGTCTGGTCATGGCACGAATTAGACCGTCGATCATTGCGGGGATCACTCCGTGATCTGACGGTCACCTTTCACGCAGCAGGCGTTCAACACGGCCGTCGGGGGTCCCCGGCGGCCGTTTCGCTTTCCCGCCCGTCTCCCCGGGCGGAGCGATCCGGCGGCGGGTACCCCCCAGGTCACATCACAGCTCCGGGGGGGCGAACATGTGGAGGAAGCCGGGGACGCTCGACTTCGTCGGGATCGGTCGGGAGATGCTCGAGGTCTGGGCGCGCGAGGGGACCTTCGCGCGCCTGATGGAAAAGAATCGCGGGGGCCCGCGCTACGCCTTTCTCGACGGACCCATCACCGCCAACAACCCTATGGGGGTGCACCACGCGCGCGGGCGCACCTACAAGGACGTCTTCCAGCGCTACCGGGCGATGGGCGGCTTCGAGCAGCGCTTCCAGAACGGCTTCGACTGCCAGGGGCTGTGGGTGGAGGTCGAGGTCGAGAAGGCGCTCGGCTTCGACAGCAAGCGCGAGATCGAGGCGATGGGCCACGAGGCCTTCGCCCGCGCGTGCCGCGACCGGGTGCTCCGCTTCGCCGCGATGCAGACCGAGCAGTCGCGGCGTCTCGGCCAGTGGATGGACTGGTCGCGCTCGTACTACACGATGTCCGATCTCAACATCACGTACATCTGGCACTTCCTGGCGGAGTGCCACCGGCGCGGCTGGCTCTATCGCGGACACCGGGTGATGCCGTGGTGCGTCCGCTGCGGGACCTCGATCTCCCAGCACGAGATGCTCGAGTCGCACACGGAGGTGACACACCGCTCGGTGGTGGTCGCCCTGCCCGTCGCCGGGCGCGACGGGGAGTGGCTGCTCGCGTGGACGACCACGCCGTGGACGCTGCCCGCGAACGTGGCGCTGGCGGTGCACCCGGAGATGCCTTACGAGCTGGTCGCGGTCGGCGACCGGCGTTACTACGTGGCCGCAGCCGCGCGGCGCGCCCTGCCCGGGCTCACCGACGTCCGCGAGCGCCTGCCCGGGCGTGCGCTGGTCGGCTGGACCTACACGGGTCCGTTCGACGACCTGGCCGCACAGCGGGGCGTCGTCCACCGGGTGGTCGCGTGGGACGAGGTCGCGGCCGACGCCGGGACCGGGATCGTGCACGTCGCGCCCGGCTGCGGCCAGGAGGACTTCGAGCTGGGCCGGCGCGAAGGGCTCCCGGCGCTCGCCCCGGTGGACGAGGAGGGGCGCTACCTCGCGGGCTACGGCGAGCTGGAAGGCGACGACGTTGCGGGCGCGACGCCGCGCATCCTCGAGAGCCTGCGCGCGCGGGGGCTTCTCTTCCGCGAGGCGCCGTATCGGCATCGCTATCCGTCGTGCTGGCGCTGCGGTCAGGAGCTGATCTTCCGGCTCGTCGACGAGTGGTTCCTCCGCGCGGAGGAGGTGCGCCCTCTGGCCGTCGCCGCCAACGACACGGTCGCGTGGACGCCCGAGCACATGCGGCTGCGCATGCGCGACTGGCTGACGAACATGGGCGACTGGTGCATCTCGCGCAAGCGCTACTGGGGGCTGCCGCTGCCCTTCTATCCGTGCCAGGCGTGCGGTCACCTCACGGTGGTCGGCTCGCGCGAAGAGCTCGAGGCGCTCGCGGTGGAGCCGGACGCGGCCACGGCGCTGCCGGAGCTGCACCGCCCCTGGATCGATCGCGTCGCCGTGCGATGCCCCCGCTGCGCCGCGAACGTCTCCCGCGTGCCGGAGGTCGGCGACTGCTGGCTCGACGCCGGGATCGTCCCGTTCTCCACGCTCGGCTACCTGGAGGATCGCGCGGCGTGGGCCCGCTGGTTCCCCGCCGACTTCGAGGTGGAGATGGCCGCGCAGGTCCGCGGCTGGTTCTACGCGCAGCTCTTCATGTCAGCGGCGCTGGAGGGCCGCGCGCCCTATCGCAACGTGATGGCGCACGAGCGCGTGCTCGGAGCGGACGGCCGCGAGATGCACAAGAGCTGGGGCAACGCGATCCGGCTGGACGACGCGCTCGACCGGATGGGGCCCGACGCGATCCGCTACCTCTTCGCGACGCAGGCGATCGCCGATCCCGTGAAGCTAGGCGCCGACACCGGCCGCGAGGTGACGCGGCGCTTTCTCACGCTGTGGAACGTCTACACGCTGTTCGTCACCTACGCCGCGCTCGACCGGCCGGCGCTGGCGCCGGACGCGGCCGCTCCGGCCGTCCGCGGCGGGGCCGAGGGCTGGATCCTCGCCCGGCTGCAGTCGACGGTCCGGGAGGTGGGTGAGGCGCTCGACGCCTACCAGCTTCCGCGCGCGATGCGCGCGGTGGAGGACTTCGTGCGCGACGATCTCTCCAACTGGTACGTGCGCCGGCGCCGGCGGGCGCTGTGGAAGGGCCCGATGAGCGAGGACAAGGCCCTCGTCTACCGGACGCTCCATCACGTCCTCGTGCGCGTCTGCCAGCTGCTGGCGCCGGTGGTGCCGTTCGTGGCCGATCACCTCTATCGCGAGCTGACCGCGGGGGTCGCTGCGCTGCCGAGCAGCGTGCACCTGACCACGTTCCCCGTGGCCGACCCCGCGCTCGAGGGCCCGGACCTGGAGGACGGCGTGGCCTTCGTGCGCCGGGTGGCGCGGGTGGGTCTCGCCGCACGCGCCGCCGCGGGGCTGAAGGTCCGCCAGCCGCTGGCGCGGGTGCTCGTGCTCGCCGAGCCCGCGCGGCTTCGGTGGCTCCGGGAGCTCGAGGAGGACCTGCTCGCCGAGCTGAACGTGGAGACGATGGAGGCAGCGCCGTGGACGCCGGCCGATGGCCCGCCGGCGCTGCTCGGCCCCGGCGAGGGCCCGTTCCGGGTGACGGTCGACGGCGATCTAGTCGTCGCGGTCGACACGCGGCTGACCCCGGATCTCGAGCGCAAGGGATTCGCGCGACAGCTGGCGCATCAGGTCCAGCTCGTGCGGAAGGCGGCGGACCTGGCCGTCGAGGACCGCATCCACCTGACCATCGCGATCGACGCGGAGCATCAGGCGATCGTGGACGAGCACCGCGAGTATCTCCGCGAGGAGACGCTGGCCGTCGAGCTGGCCCTGGGCGAGCCGCCCGCCGGCTTCATCTCGCAGCGGGTTCGCCTGGATCGGGCGACCGTGGTGATCGGCCTCCGCCGGGCCGAGTAGCCCGCGGCCGGAGTGGCGCCGGGCTCGCATTCCGGGGGCGGCTGTCGGACGGCGCGCCGGGCGGTGTATGCTCCGGCCGTGGCTCCCGGCGGCTCGCTCTCGGTCCGAGCCCTCGCGGTCGCGCTGGTGATGGCGCTGACCCCTCCGGCCGCGTCGCCCGTCCGCGCGGCGGCTGCCGGGCAGATCACGCTGGCCGTCAACATCTCGCTGGCTCCCACGTGGTTCGACCCGGCGGAGACGGCCGGCGTCGTCACCCCTTTCCAGATGCTCTACGCGCTGCACGACGCGCTCGTGAAGCCGATGCCGGGCAACGCGTGGGCGCCCTGCCTCGCAGAGTCGTGGACGCAGTCGAAGGACGGGCTCGTCTACGAGTTCGCGCTCCGTCGCGGCGTGCGCTTCCACAACGGCGATCCGCTCACCGCCGACGACGTGAAGTTCTCGTTCGAGCGCTACCGGGGCGCGGCGGCGGGTACGCTGAAGGCGCGCGTGGCCGCGATCGAGATCGTCGATCCGCACCGCGTGCGCTTCCGGCTCAAGCAGCCGTGGCCCGACTTCATGACGTTCTACGCGACGCCCGCCACCGGCGCGGCCTGGATCGTGCCGAAGGCCTATCTCGAGCGCGTCGGCGACGACGGCTTCAAGAAGGCGCCGGTGGGCGCGGGCCCCTACCGCTTCGTGTCGTTCACCCCGGGCGTCGAGCTGGTGGTGGAGGCTTACGAGGGCTACTGGCGCAAGACCGCGGCGGTCAAGCGGCTCGTCTTCAAGTCGGTGCCCGACGACTCCACGCGCCTGGCCATGCTCAAGCGCGCGGAGACCGACGTGGCCTACTCGATGCGGGGCCCGCTCGGCGAGGAGGTGCAGCGCACGCCGGGCCTCACGCTCAAGGTGACGCATCCCACCTTCACGGAGTGGCTGGTGTTCACCCAGCAGTGGGATTCGAAGTCGCCGTGGTCCGACCGCCGCGTGCGCCTGGCCGCCAACCTCGCCATCGATCGCCAGAGCCTGAGCCAGGCGGAGTACCTCGGCTTCGGCAAGGCCGCGCCGAGCATCATCCCTCGCGACTACGAGTTCTACTGGGCGCCGCCCGAGTATCCGCACGATCCGGCGCGGGCCAGGCAGCTCCTGGCCGAGGCCGGCTTCCCGAAAGGGTTCGACGCCGTCGAGATCGCGACCGACGTGGTCTTCGCGCCGGAGGCCGAGGCGATCATCAATGGGCTCGGGTCGATCGGCATCCGCGCGCGGCTGCGCCCGATGGAGCGCGCCGCCTTCTACAAGGCCGACCAGGACAAGCAGTTCAAGTACCTGATCCGGGTGGGCAGCGGCACCGCGGGCAACGCCGCGACGCGCATCGAGGCCTTCGTGGTCTCGGGCGGGATCCGCTCCTACGGGGGCTATCCGGACATCGACGCGCTCTTCCGCGACCAGGCCGGTGAGACCGACCGCAAGCGCCGCGAGGCGTTGCTCCACCGGATCCAGCAGCTCGTGCACGAGCGCGCGATGTTCGCGCCGGTGGTGGAACCCGCGCTGCTCATCGGGATCGGCCCCCGGCTCGCCGAGGTGCCCACGATCCCGGGGCACCCGTACATCTCGCCCTACGAGGACCTGCGCCTCAAGTGAGCCGCGGGCGCAGGCGCACCGGATAGCGCAGGAAGCCTCGGAAGCGGGCGCGGCCGCCCCGCTCGAACGCTCCGTCCCGCTCGATGGTCGCGAACCGCTGCACGAGGCGGCCGATCGCCACCTGGCCCTCCATGCGGGCGAGCCACATCCCGGCGCAGGCGTGGATGCCGGTGCCGAACGCCAGGTGTCGGTTGGGCTGCCGCCGGACGTCGAGGCGGTCCGGCTCGGGGAACTGGGCGGGATCGCGGTTGGCGGCCCCGCTCCCGATGTGGACGTAGGTGCCGGCCGGCATCGCCACGCCGCCGAGCGTGGTGTCGCGCGCGGCCCGGCGGTTGCCGAGCTGGTTCGAGCTCTCGAGCCGGAGGAACTCCTCCACCGCGGTACCGATCAGGGCGGGATCGGCCTGCAGCTCGCGGAGCGCGTCGGGGTGGCGCAGCAGCAGATCGACCCCGTTGCCGATCAGGTTGGTGGTGGTCTCGTGTCCCGCGTTGAGGAGGAAGATGCAGTTGTGGAGCAGCTCGAGCTCGCTGAGCCGCTCATCGTGACCGACGCCCGGCCCGAGCGCGCTGGCCGCGGTCAGCTTGGAGAGGATCTCGCCCTCGTCGCGGCTCGGCTGCCGGCTTCGCCGCGCGATCAGGTTCCGCAGGTAGGCCTTGAACTCCTCGACCGCCCGGACGCCGCGGGCGTGCTGCTCGGCGGTGAGCACCGGCTCGAGGCCGCTCAGGATCGCCAGCGACCAGCCGCGCAGCGGCTCCCGCTCGCCCTCGGGCACCCCGAGCATGTCGCCCACCAGCTGGATCGGGACGGCGGCGGCGAAGTCCGCGATCAGGTCCATGCCGCCGCGGGCGGCCGCGCGATCCAGCAGCCGGTCGACGAGGGCCTCGATGCGCGGCTGCAGCGCCGTCAGCGCGCGCGGCGTGAACGCCGGGGCCAGCAGCTTGCGGACCCGGCTGTGCCGCGGCGGGTCGTTGAACACCAGGCTCGTCGTGTGGTGCTCGTACAGCGCGCTGTCGCCCATGGTGGGCCGGAAGTCCACCGTCTTGTCCGAGCTCCAGGTCTCCGGGTCGCGGTAGACCACGGCGCAGTCGTCGTAGCGGCTCAGGAAGTACGAGCCGTCCGGCATCCGGTGGACCGGATCGTGCTCGCGCAGGGCCCGGTAGGTCGGAAACGGGTCCACCAGGAACGCCGGATCGAGCCGCTTCAGGTCGAGGCCCGCCGCCAGAGTGCGCGCGTCCGTCATCGCGTCGCCTCCTCGATGAACCGCCACACGCGCTCGGGCGCCTCCCAGTGCGCGTTGTGGCCGACGCCCTCGAAGACCTCCGCGGCGGGGTCGATGCGCCGAATCTGCTCGAGCGTGACCATCGGGTCCCGCTCACCGGCGGCCAGCCTCGGCGCCGGCGCCAAGCGCAGCAGGTCGGCGACCGACGGCCCCACCGCGCCGAGGGCCCGAGGGTCCATCGCGACCTGGAATTGGCCGTCGCTGCCGATCACGCCCGCGGCCGCGGTGGCCGACGAGGGCGACGCCAGACCAACGAGACCGGCGATCCGCAGGTAGCGGTCGACGGCTTCCGCGCGCGTCGGGAACACCGGCGCCGGGCGCCCGGCCAGCTCGCGGGCTCTCACCACCTCGGCCTCGGTCCACTCGATCTTCACGCCGATGGCCGCCACGTGATCGATCGCCGGGCCGAACCAGCCGCTGGCCACCACCGCCGCCACCGCCCCGCCGAAGGAGTGGCCGACCAGCGTGACCGGGCCCGCCGCCTCGGCCTCGACGAGCGCGGCCACGTCGGCGGCGTGGGCGCCGAACCCGTAGGGGCCCTCGCGGACCGAGCGGCCGTGACCCCGCAGGTCCGGCGCCAGCCACCGCCCCCTCCATCCTTCCTCGACGAAGGGCAGCAGCCGCTCCCAGACCGAGGCGTTGGCTCCCATGCCGTGCAGGAGCACCAGCAGCGGCGCGCCCGCTCCGCCGCGCGCCGCCCAGATCCCCCGGGCGTTGACGCGCCCGCGCGCGTCGAGATCGCCGGCGGGCGCCGGGGGCACGCGGCGCCTCAGGCCAGCCGTAGCTCGATGGCGGCCGCGATCGCGCGGGCGCTCGCCGCGCCCCGCTCCGCGAACTCCCGGCAGAGTCCGGTGTAGCGCGAAGGATCGAGCAGCGCCTCCACCTGCGCCGGGGTGAGCCCGGCGCTCACGTGGGGGTCCCGCGCCAGCATCTCGCGGAACGGGCGCGCCTGGGTGACCGAGGCCTGAGCGGCTTCGTAGACCGCGTCGTGGGCACGCTGCCGCCCGATCTGCCGGCCGAGCTCGAGCATCAGCGCCTCCGCCATGATCAGCCCGCCCGAGAGGTCCAGGTTCTCCCGCATGCGATCCGGGAAGACCTGCAGGCCGTCCATCAACGCCATCATCCGCTGCAGCATGTCGCCGGTCAGCTCGCACGCCTGCACGATCGCCCGGTTCATCATGATGCTGGTGGTCCGGTCGGCCTCGTGCTCGGTCTGCATCGCGTCCAGCGCCAGCGGCACCAGCGCCCGGATCTGCGCGGCCGCCGCGATGATGTCCTGCGAGAGCTTGGGATTGCGCTTCTGGGGCATCGTGCTGCTGCCGACCGTGCCGGGCGGCACCGGCTCCTCCACTTCACCGAACTCCTGCTTCATCAGCGTGTAGATCTCGCGGCCGATCTTGCTGCAGGTGGACGCCAGCATGCCGAGCAGCGCCACGTACTCGGCCTGGTGGTCGCCGATGGTGCGGGCCGGCATCGGCATCGCGCGCATGCCGAGATGCGCGGCCATGCGCTCCTGCGTGGCCAGCCCCAGCTCGCCGAGCGAGGCGAGCGTGCCGGCCCCGCCACCCAGCATGGCCACGAACACGCGGCCCTCGCAGCCCTGAAGGCGCTCCACGTGGCGGCCCAGCTCGTCGATCCACACCGCGACCTTGAAGCCGAACGTGGCCGGCACCGCGTGCTGGCCGTGGGTGCGGCCGGGCAGCAGCACGTCCTTGGTGCGCTCGGCCAGGTCGGCCAGCGTGGTCAGGATCGCCGCGAGCTGGCACAGGAAGATCTCGTGCGCCCGCCGCACCTGCAGCAGCTGGCCGGTCTGCGTCACGTTCTGGGTGGTGGCGCCCCAGTGCACGTAGCCGCCCGCGTCGCCCTCGCAGACCCGGTCCAGCTCCCACACCAGCGGCACCAGCGGATGCCCGGTGCGTGCCAGCCCCTCCCGCACCGCGACCAGGTCCAGATTGGAGAGCTGCGCCTTCCGCACGATCTCGCCCGCCGCCGTCTCCGGGATGATCCCCAGCTCCGCCTGGGCCAGGGCCAGCGCCGCCTCCACGTCCAGCCACGACTGAAAGCGCGCGCCTTCCGTGAACAGCGCGCGCACCCCGGGATCCTCGATCCTGAGCGACGTCGGCTCCTCGAGCATGCGCGCTATGTCTCACGCGCCCCCGCCCTTGTCAAACCGGGGTCAGGTCTTGCATTCCAACATTTCTTCGCGGTCGTCGGGTATGATCCCGGGCCATGGGCAAGCTCGACGGCAAGGTGGCGCTGATCAGCGGCGGGGCGCGGGGGCAGGGCGCGGCGGAGGCGGAGACCTTCGCGCGTGAAGGCGCGAAGGTGATCTTCGGCGACGTCCGCGACGTGGAAGGCAAGAAGGTCGAGGCCTCCGTCCGCTCGGCCGGCGGCGAGGCGACCTATCTGCACCTGGACGTCACCAGCGAGGCGGACTGGAAGGCGGCGGTGCAGGGCGCGCTCGACCGCTACGGGCGGCTCGACGTCCTCGTCAACAACGCGGCGATCGTGATCCCGAAGGTGCCGATCGAGGAGCGCACCGTCGCGGAGTGGGACCAGGTGATGGCGGTCAACGCCAAGGGCGTGTTCCTCGGCACCAAGTACGCGATCCCGGCGATGCGCCGCTCCGGCGGCGGCTCGATCGTGAACATCTCCTCGGTGGCCGGCATCGGCCAGTCGCTCCACCAGGAGCCGGCCTACGCGGCGAGCAAGGGCGCGATCCGCATCTTCACCAAGGTCACCGCGTCCCAGCACGCGCGCGACGGCATCCGCTGCAACTCCGTCCACCCGGGCCCGGTCGACACCGAGATGTTCCACAGCGCCTTCCGCGACCGCGACGCGATGGAAAAGCGGCTGCAGCGCGTGCCGCTGCGCCGGATGGGCACGGTGGCCGAGATCGTGAGCGCGGTGCTCTACCTGGCCTCCGACGACGCCTCCTACATCACCGGCAGCGAGCTGGTCATCGACGGCGGCGCGCTCGCGCAATAGTGGCACGTCCGCTTCGGAGGAGCCCCGCATGCGCATCGTCGCCGAGCCACTGACCGCGGAAGCCTTCAAGCCCTTCGGCGCCGTCCTCGAGGGCGCGCCCGCCCCCGGCCGCGCCTACCTGAGCGACACGCTGGCCAACGGACGTCCCCACGCGCCGGTGAGCCTCTCCGTCGCCACCGTCGAGCCCAAGGCCACCTTCCCGCTCGTCGTGGCCGTGCTCGAGCGCCACGAGCACTCGTCGCAGACCTTCATCCCGCTCCACGTCTCGCGCTACCTGGTGCTGGCCACCCTGGACGCCCCCGGGGGAGGGCCCGACCTCTCCCGCCTGCGCGCGTTCGTCGCCCGCGCGGGCCAGGGCGTCACCTACGCGATGGGCACGTGGCACCACCCGCTGACCGCGCTGGACGGGCCCGCCGCGTTCGCGGTGCTCATGTGGCGCGACGGCACCTCGGGCGACGAGGAGTTCGTCCCGGTGACGGTGCCGCTCACCGTCGAGCTCCCCCGGGAGCCCTGAGCGATGGCGCCGGATGCCCCGCACGACTTCCCGCGCGATCTGATCGGCTACGGCGGCACGCCGCCGCACCCGCGCTGGCCGGGCGAGGCGCGGATCGCGATCAACTTCGTGATGAACTACGAGGAGGGCTCCGAGTACAACACCCACGACGACGGCTTCTCGGAGGGCACGCTGACCGAGGCGGGCGCGGCCAACTACGGCGTGAAGGGGCGCGACCTGGCCGCGGAGGGCATGTTCGAGTACGGGAGCCGCGTGGGCTTCTGGCGCGTGCGCCGTCTCTTCACGGAGCGCGGGCTACCGCTCACCGTATTCGGCTGCGCGTTGGCCCTCGAGCGCAACCCGAAGGTCGCGGCGGCCATCCGCGAGTCGGGCTGGGACGTGTGCTCGCACGGCTGGCGGTGGGTCAAGCACTACGAGCTGAGCGAGACCGAGGAGCGGGAGCACATCCGCAAGGCGGTCGAGTCGATGAAGCGGACGGTGGGCGAGCGCCCGCTCGGCTGGTACTGCCGATACGGCCCGAGCGTGAACACGCGGCGGCTGCTGGTGGAGGAGGGAGGCTTTCTCTACGACTCCGACACCTACAACGACGAGCTGCCGTACTGGGTGCGGGTGGGCGGCAAGCCGCACCTGGTCGTCCCGTACAGCCTGACCGCGAACGACTCCAAGTTCGGCAGCGGCGGCTTCTTCACCGCGAACGACTACTTCACGTTCGTGAAGGACGGCTTCGACGTGCTCTACCGCGAGGGACGGACGCAGCCGAAGATGATGTCGCTCGGGCTCCACCTGCGGCTGATCGGCCACCCCTCACGGGCCGCCGGCCTCGAGCGGGCGCTCGACTACATGGCCAGCCATCAGGGCGTGTGGTTCACCCGCCGCGTCGACATCGCGCGCCACTGGGTGAAGACCCACCCCGCGTAGCCTGGGGTCAGGTCTTGCCCCTCTTACGTCGCGGCGCGGGTGCCGCCGTAGGCGACGCTGGGCGCGACCTTGCTGTTCTCGAAGATGAGCTTGGCGCGCGCTTCCACCACCCGCGACCAGTTCTCGACCGCGGTCTCCGACCACTCCGCGTCCGGCCGCGGCTCGTCGTCGAAGTTGCCGGTGGTGTCGACCCCGCGCAGGAGCATGGCGGACTGACGTACCCGGGCCGGAGTGGCCCACGTCGGCACCATCTCGACCAGCAGCAGGAAGCGGCGATCGGGGCCGACGTTCGTCCCCGAGCCGTGCACGAGCGAGTTGTCGAACATCACCATCTCGCCCGGCTCGAGCGGGAAGTCCACCGCTCGGCTCTCGTCGAACGCGTCGACGATGAACTGCCCCTTGGCGAGGATGCTCTTCGGGTCGTCCTTCTCGTCGTGCTTCAGGATGCCCCACCGGTGCGAGCCCGGAACCCCGCGCAGGCACCCCTGGGTGGCCCCGCAGCTCGAGAGCGCGAGCCCGCCCAGGACGACCGGCCGCGCGGCCCCGTACGCCGAGTCCTGGTGCCAGCCCGCGAAGGTCTCGTGGTCCGCCTTCTTCACCCGCCACGCCATGCTCCAGCAGCGCAGGTTCGGCCCCACCAGGTCCTCGAAGACGTCGAGGATGTGCGGGTCCTCCGCGATCTCGAGCACCCACGGGCAGAGCAGGTGTGACTTGGTCTTCATCTTCTTGATGTCGGGGACGCGCGCCTCGAGCGCTTCGAACTTCTCGCGGTAGTGACGCGCTCGCTCCGGGCTCATCGCGCGAACCGGGGAGAGGCAGCCGTCGCGATGGAACGTGTCGACCTGCTCCTGCGTCAGGACCTTGGGCATCCCGTCGTCCTCCTCGTCGCCGCCTATCCTATCAGACCGGCCGACCGGCGGATCGATACACGCGCGCGACGCGCGGACCCACCGTCGTCGCCACGTGGTGCAGACCGAGCCCGTGCCGGGTTGCGACCTCCACCGGCGTGATCTCCTGATCACCCTGGCGGCCGATGATCACGACCTCGTCACCCACCGCGGCGTCGGCCACGCCGGTGAGGTCGACCCGCGTGTGCTCGAGCGAGGGCGAGCCGATCAGCGGCACCGCTCGCCCGCGCACGAGCACGCGCCCGGCGTGGAGCCACCGCAGCCCATCGGCCGTGCCCATCGGCACCACGCCCAGACGCATCGGCGCGGTCACCGGGAATGGCGCCTGCTCCGCGAACCGCTCCCGCGGGGCCAGCTCCTTCACCGTGACGAGCCGTGTGGCGAGCGCGCGCAGCGCGGGCCGCAGCGGCATCGGCGGCGTCTCGCCGGGGAACGTGATGCCGTACAGCATCCGTCCGGGGTCGACCGCGTTCAGATAGGTGTGCGGGAAGCGCAGCACGAACGGGCTCGCCGCGAAGAGCCGTACCGGCACGCGCACCCCGCGCGCCTCCAGCTCGTCGACGACTCCGGTGAACCGGCCG
>Ga0187766_10001991_pt1 | contig 12065 bp, 9 predicted proteins | sample 0216_QUI02_MP05__4_FD_132971 | JGI IMG/M metagenome (GOLD analysis project Ga0187766, IMG submission 132971) | Tropical peat soil microbial communities from peatlands in Department of Meta, Colombia - 0216_QUI02_MP05_20_MG | ecosystem: Environmental > Terrestrial > Soil > Wetlands > Peat ... | reverse complement strand
GAGGGATCGTCTGCACAATTCGCCGCGCAAGTGGGAAGGCACGATGGAGCAGTAAGAAATCGAAGACATCATTCAGATACCGCGGCTCGCGCCGCGCCAACCGTGTCAGATCGAATTGAACAACGCCGACAATCTCGGGCGGCAACCGAAGCTTCAAAAAATCTTCGGCCGCCGGGGTGAAAACCGGCTCGCTCACGATACCGGGATGGAAATATTGAACCGCCGCTCTTTCGTTACCGGTCCGAACTGCGATTCTCCCGAGGAGCCACGCTGCGCGGTAAGAACTTTCCCCTCCGCTGCCGACATACTCGTGATTGCTCGCACGGGCCCGTTCCAACTGTCCAACCGCTTTCGAGGGCTTGTTCTGGTGGACTGCCAGCAATCCGCTCACGAAACACAGCTCCGCGTAGTCGGGAAACGATTCCAGTGCGCCTTCCAGCACGCGCTCCACCTTGGCCATGTCGTTGTGCTTCATCAGCAGGACAGCTAGATTTCGCAGCGCGAGCGCCGTGACTTGAGAGGGAGCATTGGTGTCTTGTGCGAGCTTTGCAAGGTGTTCAATTCCCGCACCCGGACTGGCTATTTCGGCGGCGAAGGCTAAAACCATCTTCGCCCACGGTTGATTCACCGCTTTGAGTGCGGTGAGATACTGCGCTGACGGTGCGGACTTTCGCGCGACCCTCGCTGCTGTGCTCCAGAAATCGCGAATGCGTCCTGCACTCATCCAGCGAGGTTCGATCGCGATCAGATCCAGTTCAGTCATGCACGGGTAATGGACCGGAACAAAGCACTTTCTCCCGGCCGTGTGAAGGTCGCGGCGAATGCTTGCCGCCGAGCCTTGAAGCAGCTGATCTCCGGCGAGCCACGTCACCACCGCGTCGGCGCGCTTTGGAATCCGGCCCGTTTGCAGGGAGTCGAGGCACCGTAAAGACACGGAATCTGCAACGGGACGAATCACCTCAGGCAACGCGTCGTCAGAGATCGCGTCAGTCTCAAGCGCGACCTTCGGACTTTTTTCGAAGCTGACCAGCGGGAGACCTCCACGATGGTCCACGACATAGAGCGGCATGATTTTCCTTCTCGAATCGCTCGGCAGCCCACTGAATCGAGAATCTCGACCTCGAATTCCGAGCGCGAGCCCGCTTTACAAACCGCACCAGCTTCAACGCGTCTAATACAACTACGACGCCTTCACCGCGTTGATCTCCATCTCGAGGCACAGACCGTTGCGTCTCGCCACGGCCGTATATTCGTCAACACCGAATCCAAAGGATTGCAGCAGTTCGCGCAGACTCTGACGCGAGAACATCGTGTAGCGAAAGTTGCCGGGGTAATCCTGGCTGCCAAAAGTGACCTTGCGAAAGTTTTCGAATGGATATTCGCCGCGGCTGAACGCTTGGATCATGCCTTCCGCGTCGGGCACGATAATCCGAAGGAGGCCGCCGGGCTTCAGAACCCGGTGCCATCCGGGGATAACAGTTGACCTCAGCTCGGATTCCGTGAAGTGCTCCATCAGATGGGCAGCGTAAATTTCCGCCACGGTTCCCGCATGAAATGGAAGCGTGCGCACATCGGCGATCATGTCCACACCGGGCAACTCTCGGGTGTCGATGTTGAAGTAATCCGGCGTCGGCAGGTGTCCGCATCGGAGGTTGAGCCGGAGGTTTGTGCCCATCGCCGAGAGGCGCTGGGGCGAAAGCAGCCGCGGCGCGACGCTGGTGCGCAACGAAGTCGGCTCGGTTGCAGCGGTCGCGCTTGCCGGGCGCTGCTGTTGCAAGCGAAAATTCTCGATCAATTGCCCAACACCGCGCGCGAGCTGTCCAAACTCTTTCCGCAGTCCCTCCATGGCGCGCTGCGTCGCCTGGACTTCTTCTCGAGTCTCCATCAAGCGCGCGACGATCTTGCGATCGACTTCCGTATTCAACAGAGCATTGTTGGCCACAGCTCTAGCCAATTCCTCCAATCCCAGGGCTTGATCGACTGTCGGTCTTACCGATGCTACCGCGTGCGCGGGCGCGCCCGCTGACACCATCACTGCCTGATTCATTATCTGCCTCCGGAGTGTTTCGGGACTTTTCTCCATTCACTCAGTCCAATAATCGGCGAAACTCGTTGACCCAGAGCGGCGCAGTCACGCTCCAGTCCCAGTTAGCAATCATGTCGCGGCGGCCTTGCTGCCCCCGCGCGCGGGCCTCGTCTCGATTCGAAAATGCACGCCGCATGAGTTGTTGCAGGTGTTCAACGCTCGGCTGCGCCCACAGATGCCCGGCGAAGATTTCTTCCTCGACCGAGGCCGGCACGAGTCCCTCGATATCGATCAAGTAGCTGTTTTCATCCCGCAGAAAATCCAACTGACCGCTCCACCGGGTCGCAATCACGGGCAGCTCGACGGAAAGCGCTTCCATCAACGGCCGGCCATAGCCTTCTCCGTGAGTGGGAAGCACGAACGCATGTGCGCTGGCGTATAGGGCAGCCATCTCGGCTTGCGAAAGGAAACCTTTGAGCAAGATGATTGGCGGGCAATTTTCGAGCGTCAGCTCGGCTTCTTTCTCTATGAAATAGCACAGCTGCGCGACGGGATCGGTAATCGGATCGTTGAGCTGCGAGATTTTCAGAATCAGCGCTACATCCTCATCCGCGTTGAATTCTCGCAAATACGCCTTTACGAGCAGATCGGTCCCCTTACGCGGTTCTAGATCGAATACTGAGAGGAAATTGAATGACCGAGCGCGCGAGATTTCGAGAGGCCGCGTACCCGGCCGAAAAAGGTCCGTATCGACGCCAGCACGTACGACGCGCAGCTTTCGCGCGTCGACTCCGGCTTCTTCAAATGTGCGCCGGTTAAATTCGCTGGGCAGCCAGATCTCGTCCATCGCATCGCACCGCTCGAGCCAGCCGTCTGGGATGCGATCTGTCTCAAACATCGTCCGGCCCACGCGCACCGATCCGTGAATCCCCAGGTTCCATCCAAAGGCCGTCACGTGTTGATAGAGGATGCTCCGCGACAGATCGACCCGCTGCTGCGTCAGGTGCTCAAGCCTCTGTCTCGCGTACTTCGGCAACATGCGGTTGGAGTCCGACGTCTGCCCAATCGGCACGAGCTGTACCGGCACGCCGGATTCGGCAAGCGCTACCGCAACTACCCAGCACTCCTCCGCGTATCCCGAGCCGCCATAGACAACGCCGCGAAAAAACACTCCCTGCGGCTGCGCCTGGGTGTAGCCGTGGCTCCACGGCTTGCCAGCCAAAGTAACGTCGCTTCTGATGCCGTCCGTCGTCAACAGTTCCATCCGAATGCTCTCGTCGCTCGCGCAAGAAAATTCGACGCGACACACGCGTGGCATGTCGATTTGCGGCCAGAGGAATCAGCACTTAGCCTGCCAAAGAAAATCTCGCGCGGTCGTCGTTGCTTTGGCCGCCGCAAGACCGAAAAACCGGTCACTGAAGGTATGCCGTCGTGCCATCTAAGAGAATCCTTAGGCGCAAAAGGTCGGAAGATTGCTGCGATCCGTGGCTGGATGTGTGTGCGCACGAATTCGCGCGCAATAAGAGCCGGCGCCTCGCGCTCAGGGCACGACCAGCTGCGATAGATGCGCGAGCAGACTAAGAAAACTAATTCTCGCGAGCACAATCGTCGCAGCCGCTCTTGGTAAGCGTGGCACCCACCCCAGTTCGGTTAGGGTCTGAACGAGGCGCTCCGGCAAGAATTGCCGGACTCCTCACCGCATTCAGAAGAACACTGGGCACATTTTGCACGCGGCACGAACTATTCGAAGTCGCTAGCTGATGTGCTCCTGGAGATTTGAATGGAATTGATGGCTACATTGCAGGCTCCACGAACTCCCCAGCAATTGCAGGCAATGGAATCGTACAGGCGCCGCGACTATCAAGCAGCGATCGCTCAATTCCGGCAGGCGCTTGAAACAACACAGAGCGCGGAGTGCTGGAGCGATCTCGGCTGCTCGCAATTCGCGCTCGGCCTTTCCCGCGATGCTGAGGCTTCCTTCCGCCGCGCCGTGTTGCTGGACAAGTCTTATGCGATGGCGGCGCAGAATCTCGCGGCGCTGCTGATCAGCCAAAAGCAGTTCGCCGACGCTCTTGATGTTCTGCTTCGCGCCCATCGATTAGCGAAACCCTCCGACCGGGCGACGCTCGCCCCGCTCATTCAACATTGCGTCAAGCAGTCGCGCGCGCTTACTCAGCCCGCATTTCAAACCGGTGCGCGCCTGCCGAAAGTCGTTTGTCTCGTCGCGGGCTTCTTGGAGCGAGGCACCACGGAAGCAAATGCGCGTGAAGCTTGGAATCTTTACGAATCGCTTCGAGAGCTTTCGGGAGAAGTTGAGGCCAGTTTTCTCTCCATCGAGACGAGCATCGCGACTCCGGTCTTCGACCCCCAACGAGAAATCTATGGCGTGCCGGCAAGCGAGATCGCAGGATTCATTCGTGAAAAATCGCCTGACCTTCTCCAGGTTCACTATCCGCTTCTGAATTTCCCTGTGCAGTACAGCCTACAACGCCAGCCGACCACTCTGACGCTAACTTGCTCCGATCCGCTTGAGGGTTGCCATCCCGAAACGCTTGACGAAGTTCGTCACCTAATCGATTTCGGGCGATTGACTATCGTGTGTCAGTCCGCTGGAACCTTGGCGCGCCTGCAGGCGCACGGGATTCGCGTTGCAGCGGTGATTCCTCCAGTGATGTCCGCTCCGCCGCGCCGGACGCCCAGCGCGAAACAGCGCGCGAATTTTGTGGTCGGATTCGCGACGGCGCCAATTGTGCCCGAGCACTGGCAGACGCGGGGCGTACCGCTTCTGCTCGATTTGGCCGCGCACTCCCCGGAGTCACATTTTCTCCTCGCTTGGCGGACGTCGCCTGACGAGATTCAAAAAGCTGTCGCCGCAAAGGGATTGACCAACGTGACGGTGCTCGCCGGAAATCTCGACATGGAAGCGTTCTACGACCAAATCGACGCCGTGATTCTGCCGTTCGGAGCCGCTTGGGGAAATCACGGCTGCCCGCTCTCTTCGGTCGAAGGAATGTTGCGAGGCAAACCGGTACTCGCCACAGAATTCGTTGGGATCGCGGAATGGCTTCAAGCAACCGGCGCGGGAGTTGTGGTGCCCCCGAGTGGGCAGGGCTTGCGCACAGGACTCGTCCGCCTGCAAAACGAGTTAGCGGAATTCAGCTGGCAGTCCCGCTTGGCGTCTCGCTCACATTTCGACCGCGCGACTTCCGTCAACGCATATCGCAAGCTTCACGCGGAGGCGCTCGAAAAGCATAAAGGCCCTACGCTCCGAGATTGGGAGAATCGCCTCGAGGCCACCGGCAAGATCTTGGTGCGGGGCCGTCCATCGCTCGCGAACTACTACCAGTCTCGACCAGTCGCCCAGCGCTACATCGACGATCGTTTCGCGTCCGAACCCTTCCGGCGGTTTGCCGAGGAGGAGCACGATGCAATCCGGCGATTGATCGCAGATCGATTTGGCGGCCGGACCGATCTCGCGCTTCTCGATTTCGCAACCGGTCCGGGCCGCTTGCTGCCGTGCCTTGTTCCATTTGGCATAACCACCGCGCTCGATGGCTCGGCGGAAATGCTCGAAGTGGCTCGGCAGTCGAACGCGTCAGGCATCCGATTCGTTCACGGCGATGTTTTCAGCCACTCCTTGCTCGAGAAGTTCCATGTGGTGACGTGCGGCAGGTTGCTCCGCCACTTCGAATACCCCGATCGGCGCCTGCTCTACCGTCGATTCCACGAACTGCTTCGCGAGGACGGAATCGCCATCGTCGACGTGCCGAATCCTGCGCCGGAGTATCAAACGCGCGACAACATCGGTTGGGAAAACTACGGAGTGTACGACGTATTCTGGACGCTAGATCAATTTCGCGACGAGCTACGCGAAAACAATCTTAGATTGTTTTCTTTTGCCTCGGTGGGCGCGCATCTTTCACCCGCATTTCAAGCATCGAGCGCGACCGAACCCTTCGAATTCATTGTCGCGTTTGGAAAAGCACAGTAGTTACGCAGGTTCACGTAACCGCGGGAATCACAGAAACGGACCTGTCTTAGCGAGGCTCGTTCGACGCGTCGAAACCGAAAGCACCGAAAATCGACAGCTAGCGCGACGATCGCATCGGCTGCATCAGCGACGCGGCAGGTTCTAGGCGCCGCGCAGTCGGGACTTCATCCGCGCGATTGCGGATAGCCGCCAGGTCCGAGTCGACCATCATGCGAACAAGCTCATCGAACGAAACTGTCGGCTCCCAACCCAACTCGCGCCGTGCCTTCGAGGAATCGCCGAGTAGATGAAAGACTTCTGCCGGACGCAGAAGATCCGGATCGATTTCGACATGCTCGCGATAGTCCAGACCCGCGTGTGCGAACGCCACTTCAAGTAGATGCCGCACCGTGTGCGAAATTCCGGTCGCGACCACGTAATCCTGCGGTGCGTCCTGCTGCAGCATCAGCCACATCGCCCGAACATAATCCCCGGCAAAGCCCCAATCACGCTGCACGTCAAGGTTTCCCATCTTGAGCGATTTTTGCAGGCCGAATTTGATCAACGCGATGCTATAGCTGGCCTTCCGCGTCACAAATTCGACGCTCCGGCGCGGCGATTCATGATTGAACAGAAGTCCCGAGCAAGCAAAAAGATCGTAGCTCTCGCGGTAGTTGACGGTGATCCAGTGCCCGTAAAGCTTTGCAACGCCGTAGGGACTCCGCGGATGAAATTTCGTCCGCTCGCTCTGAGGCATTTCGCTCGCCGCGCCGAACATTTCGCTCGAGGAAGCCTGATAAAAACGGATCCGTGGATTCACTACTCGAATCGCTTCCAGCAGTCGGGTGACTCCCAGCGCTGTAAATTCGCCCGTCAGCACAGGCTGATTCCATGAAGTCGGTACGAATGATTGCGCTGCTAAGTTGTACACTTCATCTGGCTCGCTTTGATTAAGCGCTGAAATCAAAGAATTCTGATCCAGCAGGTCGCCCTGAATCAGTTCGACCTTGTTCTGAATGTGCGCCAGCCGCTCCAGATTGACGGTGCTGCTGCGTCGCACGATCCCGCAAACTTTGTAGCCCATCCGCAGCAGGAATTCGGCCAGGTACGACCCGTCCTGCCCTGTGATGCCCGTAATGAGTGCCCTTTTCGCCATGATTACCTCGAGAAGATTTGGTTGATTGCTGCGCGCTCGTAGATCGGTTCCGTGATTTGCCAGACTTTTGGCGTGGATCCTTGCTCGATCCAGTCGTCGAAACTGCTGAAAGAAGATGCGGGCGCGGCAGTGAGGTCGTCTCTGCCACTGCCACGCCCGCCCTGCACAACGCCGCGCGGCAGGTGATCGGGCTTCGCTGCGCTACTTGGCGTTGCATTGTCGCTCCGCGCGGGCGGTTGGGCTGATCCGCCGGCGGCTGCGGGGTTGGCAGACCGCCGATCGCTCGGAAACGACGAGACGAACTCGTTGACTTCCCGTAATCGTTCGACTGAATTCACTGGCTTCCTTCGCATCCCAACGTCCCCCGTTGCCGGCGCGATCGCACAAACTCGGCAGGATTTGCCGGATTACTGATCGCAAGTGGACGTGCTTCCTGCTCTTCCACTGTGAGTTGTGCACACGGGTGGCCCAATTAGAGGATTGCAAGCTTTCAACGGCGAATGAGACACGGCTGGGGCAGGCTCGCGCTCAACTCTAATCGCTGTCTGCCGATAGAGCTATTGAGGCGTCACGCGCGTCGTCCGGGTGTAGCCCGACGTGTGTGGCGAAAGGCGGCCTGCTATGATCCGGCTCACGCGCTTGAACAACCAGCCCTTGGTCGTCAATTCTGACCTGATCAAGTCAGTCGAAAGCTCACCAGACACGGTCATCACGCTCGTCACCGGCGAAAAAATCGTCGTACTCGAATCGAGCGACGAGGTGCTGGAACGAGTCATTGATTTCAGGCGCAAGATCATTGCGGGGCTTGATCTGCCGCCGTGGCACGCGCCGCAAACCGCTTCTCCTACCCGGGATTTTCGCGGCGAGGCTCGGCCTCCCGCCAAAAGAACCTAAGGAACTCGACGGATGGACAAGAGCACGTTTGCCGGAATCTTGGTGGCGTTGGGCGGAATTTTTCTTGGTCTCACGCTCGAGGGCGGGAAGGTCGCGCAGATTCTCCAGCCCACAGCCGCAATGATTGTATTCGGCGGCACGCTCGGCGCCGTGATGATTCAGTTTCCGCTGCCCGTTGTGCTCGAAGCCTTCAAGCGGCTCAGCTCGATTTTCTTCAACAAGGCCAAGGACCCACACGAGCGGATTTCGGAAATCGTCGGCTATGCGAATAAGGCTCGCCGCGGCGGAATCGTATCGCTCGATAAGGAAATCGACTCCATTCAGGAGCCGTTCCTTAAGAAGTCGCTCATGCTCGCCGTTGACGGCACCGAACCGCAAGAGCTTCGTAAAATGATGGAGCTCGAGCTCGATAACCAGAGCGAGCACGAGGAGCATATCCCCAAAGTCTTCGAATCTGCTGGCGGTTTCTCGCCGACCATCGGAATCATCGGCGCGGTCCTCGGCTTGATTCAGGTTATGCAGCACCTCGACGACATCACCGAAGTAGGGCGGGGAATTGCCGTCGCTTTCGTCGCGACGATCTACGGCGTTGCTTCTGCTAACCTGTTCTTTCTGCCGGCTGCCGGAAAAATCAAGATGCGCATCCGTCAGGAGCAGGTCGTCCGCGAAATGATGCTGGAAGGCGTCGTTTCGATCCTCGAAGGTATGAACCCCCGCATGATCGAAACGAAACTCCTCGGATTTTTTGCTGAGGCCAACAAGACGGCAAAAGCAGGCAAGGCGACCCTCCGAACCGAAGAGAAGACGGCATGAGCCGAAAGAAGCGCCACGAAGAGCACGCCAACCACGAGCGTTGGCTCGTCTCCTACGCCGATTTCATCACTCTTCTGTTCGCGTTTTTCGTCGTTCTGTATTCCTCTTCGCAAGTCGACAAACGCAAGATCGGTCAGCTGGCCATGGCGATTCAGGTCGCTTTTCAGCGCATGGCGGTGTTCGACAACTCCAATACGAAAGTGCCGCTTGCGACCACGGAGCCGATGCCCTTTCAGGATGTGCAAGCCATCGAAAACGTCTCGCGCACGCAGGACATGCAGCGCTTCATTCAGCCTGAAAATGGCGAGCTGAGCGGCAGCATCGTTCCCGGCGAGCTAAAAGACATTCAGGGCGAACTCGAAAAGGCTCTCGCGCCCGAAATCAAGCGCAACGTCTTGAAGGTATCGGCGCGCAAGGAAGGCCTTGTGATTAGCCTGCGGGAGATCGGATTTTTCGAGAGCGGTTCGGCGAATCTCCGCCGCTCTTCCATGGGTGCGCTCGACCGGCTCGCAGCGGTTCTCGGTCCGCGCGACGAAATGCTGCGCATCGAAGGCCATACCGACAACGTGCCGATTCACACGCACCAGTTTGATTCCAATTGGGAGCTTTCGACCGCGCGCGCGACCGAGCTCATCAAGGTTTTCATTTTGCGATACAAATTTTCGCCGGCCCGGCTCGCGGCCGCTGGTTACGCGCAATACCATCCTGTCGATTCGAACGACACGGCGGAAGGCCGCGCCCACAATCGCCGTGTCGACATCGTCGTTCTCAATCCAGCAGCCGGAGGCATATTCAGAAGCGCTCCTCAGGCGTCAAAGCCTTCACCGGCTAAGCCTCCCTCCATTGCGCCGGACTTAGGACACTTCGTTCCTAACTGAACCAGCGAAGAAAAAGGCTTAAACGCGAGTGGGCTTGAGCTTCTCCAGCTCTTCCATTAGTTCTTCTTGGGTGATGAGGCCCTTGTGGAAAAGTAGCCGAACGATTGCCTGAAATGCTTCCGGCGTCGCGGGCACGTCTCTCACTGCTGCGTTTCGCGGTGCCGATGATCGCATCGGCGCAGGAGCTGGGCGCGTATTCGCCGTCAGCGTGGCCGGGCGCTGATTATCAGCGGTAGGATCCACGATCTGTGGCACTGCGCCGCGTCTTGTTGGCACGGGCGCGAGTTTCTGAAGCTTCTCGAAATCCGCGGGGCGCATTCCCGTGAACGCGATTCCCATCCCAAGCCCAGTTTGCGACGACCTTACGTTGCCGGACATCTCCAACGCCGCACCTTCCGGCCTCAGCATGATTTCGACGGCTGTGTCGATCGGCAGTGGCGCGAGCATCTCCACGTAACATCCGCCGAGCGAGATGTCTGTTACCGTGCCGGGCAGTTGGACCGCGCCGTTGTCCGTGCTGACCTGTGCCTCGATTCGGCAAGATCTCCTCGGAAATTGTCGTCGATCGGCGCCGTACCAGGTCGCCTGTTTCGGCGCAACAACAGCGACCTCAACGGGCTCAGGGATGACCAGGGTCGGATGTGCGGGGTCGTACGTGTCAGCAGCCCACTCCTTCGGCGGGACTCCCCAAACATAATTCCCGGGTTCGAGGCAACGAACGCCCGTACGTCCGCTGCCTGCGGGGCCAGAGTCCACCCACTGAACTCGGTACCATGCCATCTGCTCTTTGTACTGGATTTCGATTCGGCTTCCGACTGAAACGATGTTGTTGAGGCCATAGAGGCACGCGCCCGAGCAGCTTATGTCGTGCGTTTCCACCGTCTTCTCGAACGGATGGCCGTGCGAGTCCAATCCCCGTACGATTACCCGGAAGGCGACGGCAACCCGCTGCTCTGTGCGTTGCCCCATGGATCCCTCAACGATGCTCCTTGCAAGGGCCGACGGCGCTTCGCAAGCCAGCTAGTTGATGACCTCCGACTTCGAAGCTTCTACTGGTCGGCTCTCGGCCGCCTGTAGCGCGACTTTGCGACTGGCAATCCGGTCGAGAATCGCGATCAGTTCGGCAGTACGAATCGGTTTTGCTAGGTAATCGTCCATGCCCGACGCGAAACACTTCTCGTCGTCACCCTTCATCGCGTGCGCGGTCATCGCGATGATGGGAATGTGTCGGCCTGTTTCGCGTTCCAATTCACGGATCGCTCGCGTCGCTTCCCAGCCATTCATTTCTGGCATCTGCACATCCATCAGCACCAGATCGTACGGCTCGCGGTTCAGCGCTTCCAGCGCCTTTCGGCCGTTCGATGCGATCGCCACCTTGTGTCCCCACTTTTCAAGCAGTCTGACGACCAGCAATTGATTGACCGCGTTGTCTTCCGCCAGAAGTATTTGCAGACTGCACGGAGACTCCCGCGATGTGCGACGCGAAACGAGCGATGCCTTGGGCCCCGGCTGCAGCGGAGTACCCACGGCGACCAAAATCGCGTCCAGCAGCTCTCCTTGCCGAATGGGTTTCGTCAGGTAGGATGCGATTCCGAGATCGCGACAACGCACGCTGTCGCCACGCTGTCCGGCGGAACTTAGCATCATTACCGTGCCGGCCCTGAAGTCCGGATGACGCTTAATGTATTCGGCGAGTGTGAACCCATCCATCTCGGGCATCTGCGCATCGAGCAGAATCAGCGGGAAATGTTTGCCGGCGCTCTGCGCCTGAATCAGTGTGGCCATCGCTTTTGTTCCGTTCTCGGCTTCCGACGGCTTCATTCCCCAGTTGCTGAGTAATTTGCACAGAATCCGGCGGTTCGTAGTGTTGTCATCGACGATGAGCACTGGCATTCCGAACAAGCTCGATGGGTCTCGCTGCGCTGCCAGCTTCGAGGCCGTGCGCTGCGCCTTGAAACACACGGTGAAATGAAAGCAGCTGCCGTGGTCCGGCTCGCTTTCGACCCAGATCTTTCCACCCATCAGCTCCACTAGTCGCGACGAAATCGTGAGCCCCAGGCCTGTGCCGCCGTATTTCCGCGTCATTGAGCCGTCAGCCTGCTTGAAGGGCTCGAAAATCGCGCGTTGCTTGTCCGGCGTGATGCCAATCCCCGTGTCCGTCACGTCGAACTGCAAGCGCACGAAATCCGGCTCGCGCGATTCCAGCTTGACGCGCAAAACGACCTCGCCTCTTTCTGTGAATTTGATCGCGTTGCCGACGAGATTGTTGATGATTTGCCGTAACCGGCTCGGGTCGCCCGCCACGGCTTCCGGAACGTCAGCCTCGAT
>Ga0187766_10001990_pt1 | contig 12066 bp, 9 predicted proteins | sample 0216_QUI02_MP05__4_FD_132971 | JGI IMG/M metagenome (GOLD analysis project Ga0187766, IMG submission 132971) | Tropical peat soil microbial communities from peatlands in Department of Meta, Colombia - 0216_QUI02_MP05_20_MG | ecosystem: Environmental > Terrestrial > Soil > Wetlands > Peat ... | reverse complement strand
GAGTTTTCAAGCTTCTTCGCCGCCGCCCTTGTCGCCAGCCAGGACCCGGTCCTTACGTCGAGGTTCTCCAAGAAGGAAGCGGAGAGGGCCAAGGAGTTCTTCGTCAGGGAGGAGCCAAGGGCCAAGGCGGAGATCATGGCGGAGTGCTTCGGGGGAGCGCCACCGCTGGCCGATATCGCGGACGGGCGGGCCAGCTACTCGATGCCCTTCGAGAGATACCTCTCCCTCGTTTCTAGGTTCGAGCTTGCCAAGAACCCGAAGTGGAAGCTTGCGAGGCAGGAGCTGAAAGTGGGGACTGTCTACCTGAGTGACAACATGCTCAACGACCTGTTCGCGGACTCGGCACTGGCTGCGATAGCCGATGGCGTGAGGAACCTGCGCAGGGGGCCATTTCCAAGGCAGCTACTGGGGGTGAAGGAGGGGGTGATGCAGTACGTCCCGTCTCCAAAACCGAAGACCAACAAAGGATACCTCTACGTCGAGGATCTTTTGTTGCATCCCGTCTCAGACGGGAGGCACAGGCTCGTGTGGCTGGTGCTGGCACCCTACCTGGTGAATGTCAAGAAGCTCGACGACGACGCGGCCATCGAGAAGATCAGGGCGTTCGTTGCTGCGGCAGGAGAGACCAGCGCAATGAGACGCTTCGTCGAGTACAACGTCCGCAGGGCCAGGAGGAACGGCCTTCTGCCGCCCACGTTCGCGACCCTCAAGGCGGAACACCCCGACATATACTGGCTCCTGCCTAAGGACGTCGTTGCAGGGGAGGCCGCGAAGAAGAGCTCTCCGTAGGAAGCTCGAATCCACTGTTTTCTTTAGCCGGGATTCACGGGCCCCCCATAATGCGGCTGAAGGGCGTGCGCTTCCGTTGACACCTTAAATCGCCCCGGCCGGAGGCTCAGAACTGGCGGGTGAGTGACTTCCACCCGATCCGCCTTACAAATCCCGGTGTGGGAGGAATGAACAACAACAGAATCTGGACCACGCGGAACGTGGCGCTTGCCGCGCTGCTGGCCGCCCTGTACGCCGCCTACGTCCTCTATTTCGGTTTCATCAGCTTCGGTCCGCTGCAGTTCAGGCTTGTGGATGCCCTGCTTCCGCTCTCCATCCTTTTCGGGCCGCCGGCCATAGTAGGGCTCACCGTCGGGTGCTTCATCGGGAATGCGCTGGGACCCAACCTCGGGGTGGTGGACATCGTGGGGGGGCCGACGGCTAACTTCCTCGCCGCGACGCTCGCCTGGGTGATCACGAGGAGGAGGTTCCGGGGGACCTGGCCCCTGGCGGTGGCACTCGAGATAGGGGTGGTTGCAGCGATTGTAGGGACCTACGTGGTGATCCTTACCGGGGTCCCTGCGTGGGTAGGATGGGTCGAGTTCCTGGCAAGTGAAATCGTGCCTATAGGCATCGTTGGTTACCCCCTCCTCAAGTCGGTAGACAGGGCGACCTCCAGAAACACGGTCTTGAGCCCCAAAAACCCCTCTTAACCTAATATACTGTCTCATGGCAGAGCCTGAATCGTTTGCAGCCACAGTTCTCAGCGAAGCTTGAAGCGACTTCTTGGGACCCAAAGCTCGAGGCTGAGATGAGACAGGTATGGGACACGGAGAGAAGAATCTTTGATTTCAAGCCTTCAAACAGTAAGAATCGCAATTTCGTGGTCGACACCCCTCCCCCCTATCCGTCGGGGAAGCCCTGGCACCCGGGAGCCCTCACCCAGTACACCCAGATTGACATGACGGCGAGGGCTGCGAGGATGAGGGGGCTCAGCGTCCTCTATCCTTTGGGAATTGACAGGAACGGCCTGCCCGTCGAAATCTTCGCCGAGAGGAAGTACAGGGTGCAGATGAGGAAGACACCGCGGGAGGAATTCATCAACCTCTGCAAGCACGCGTTGGACGACCTGGAGGCGTACATGATTGGCCTCATGAAGACCCTCGGGATTTCGGGAGATTACTACAACAAGTACAGGACAGACTCAGAGGAGTACAGGAAGCTCACCCAGTGGTCTTTCATAGAGCTATGGAAGAAGGGGCTCGTCTACCTGGCGAACAGGCCCAACAACTACTGTGTGGACTGCAATACCACCATCGCAGACGCCGAAATCGAGTATGAGGAGCTCCCCACGTTCTTGGTGACGAACACCTTCAAGATGAAGGAGAGCAGGGCCGAGCTGCCGGTGGCAACCACGCGCCCGGAGCTGCTCGCCGCCTGCCAGACGCTGGTGGTGAACCCGGTGGATGGGAGGTACAGGAAGTACATCGGCAAGACCGCCATCGTTCCGATCTACAACAGGGAGGTTCCGATAAGGGCGCACAAGAGCGTGGACCCGAAGTTCGGGAGCGGCGTGGTAATGGTGTGCAGCTACGGGGACTACAACGACGTCATGCTGTTCAGGGAGTTCAAACTGAAGGAAATCGTCGCCGTGGACATGGACGGGAAGATGACCAGCGTGGCCGGGAAGTACGCAGGGGTCGCCATAAAGGATGCTAGGTCTCAGATAATACAGGACCTACAGGAGATGGGAATCGCTACCAAGGTAGAGCAGATTCAGCATCGGACCCCTCTCTGCGAGAGGAGCCACACCCCAATCGAAATCATTCCCATGGAGGAGTACTACCTCAAGCAGCTCGAGTACAGGCCCGCGCTCAAGAAGCTCGCTAAGAAGATCGAGTTCCATCCGGGGATGCACCGGCAGATACTGCTTGACTGGATTGATGTGCTCACCACAGACTATCCTATATCGAGGCGCAGGTACTACTCCACAGAAATACCGGTCTGGTACTGCAGTAAGTGCGGCACGCCGCATCTACCGAAGCCCGGGGTCTACTACAGGCCCTGGAGGGACGAAGCGCCGTTCAAGAAGTGCAAGAAGTGTGGGAACACGAGGTTCATCGGCGAAACAAGGACCTTCGACACCTGGATGGATTCGAGCCTCACCCCGCTCTACATCTCGAAGTACGTGAAGGGGGGTAAGTTCCGCAGCCTGGCATATCCTGCAACCATCAGGATGCAGGGGAAGGACATCGTAAGGACGTGGCTCTACTACACTCTCCTGAAGTGCTACCTGCTCACTGGGAGGGAACCGTTCAGGCATGCCTGGATCGGAGGGCTCGGCCAGGACGCCCAGGGCAGGGCGATGAGGAAGAGCCTGGGGAACTTCGTGGACCCGGAGCCCATCCTGCTGAGGTTCGGGGCAGACGCCTTCAGATTCTGGGGAGCTTCGGAGGCGGGGCTCGGGTATGACTTCCGCTTCAGCGAGGAGAGGATAGGAGGGTCGGGCAAGTTCCTGACCAAGCTCTGGAACACTTGCAGGTTCATCAGCTCCTTCCCAATGCCGGAAACCGCAGAGCTCACCTGGACGGACAAGTGGATGCTCAATGAGCTCGGAAAGCTGATTCAGGACTGCGTAACATCATACGAACGGTTCGATGTGTTCACTGTGTCTACGAAGATTAGAGAGTTCCTCTGGAATGTGTTTGCATCCAACTACCTGGAGATGGCCAAGGGGAGAGCCTATGGAGACGGAGCCACAAGAGGCGAACAGGAGGCGGCCTGGTACACTCTTCACACAGTGGTGAAGAGTATGTTGCTTCTCTTGGCACCAATCATCCCTTACATGACGGACTACGTCTGGAGGAAGCTCTACGGTGCTCAGAGCATCCACCTGCAACCTTTCCCCAAGCCGGTGAGATTCGACGTTAGTGAGAAGGTGAGCCAGAGCATAATGGAGTTCAACGCCCAGGTATGGAAGACAAAACGGGATAAGGGGCTCGCTTTGAAGGACTCGATTACCACGAGGATACCACCGAACCTAAAGCAGTTCGAGAAAGACCTCGTCCGGATGCACCATATCACCAAGTAGTTCGTTTAACGCAGAACTCATAATCGCTTTTTGCATTATCTTATATAGCGAAATTGCCCCTTTCTCGGCATGCAGGTGTACGTCGCACCCGACAGATGCATCTGGTGCGGCAACAGGCTGGACACGACCAGTAGTCTGGAGATGTCCTACAACTGTTGCTCGAACTGCTTGTACCCGCTGCCGACGGAGTAGCTGAACTACGCCGACGACATGTTGTCGTATTCCGCGGCGCTGAACCGCGTGGCGACAGACGAGGCGTTCTCCTCCTGATGCCTGACGTTGCTCGCCTTGGGAATCGCGACCACCTGATCGTTCCGAGTCACCCAGTTGAGCATCGCCTGGGCGGGGGACATGCCGTACTTCCGCAGGACGTCGCTCGGAATGGAGTGGGCAATCTTGCCATGGGCGAGAGGGCTGTAGGCCATCAGTGTAATCTTCTCCCTGACACAGTACGGGAGGATGTCCGCCTCGACCGACTTATTCGTAAGGGCGTACTCAACCTGGTTCGAGGCGACTTCGTTTCTCGCCAGCGCGGCCCTTGCACCTTCGGTCTCGGTGACGCTGAAGTTGCTTATCCCGATGTATCTCACCAAGCCGTCCTGGACCAGATGCTCCATCGCAGACATGGTCTCCTTGATCGGCACCCTGGGGTCAGGCCAGTGAATCTGGTAGAGGTCGACATAGGAGACGCCGAGCCTCTGAATGCTGTCCCTGCACGCCCTGATCACGGCATCGTGGCGGAGGTTCGGAGGGGCCACCTTGGTCGCGATGAATACGTCGTCGCGGCACTCCCTGACCGCTTCGCCCACGAGTTCTTCTGACCTGCCCGACGAGTAACTCTCAGCGGTGTCGATGAGGTTCATCCCGAGTTCTATCCCCCTTCGCAAAGACGCGACCTCTCCAGCCCAGTCGCCGTGATTCTTCGAGAGTCCGACTCCCCAGCACCCCATACCTATTACCGAGACTTTCTCCCCGGTCCGGCCCAGTTGGCGGTATTCCACGACGGAGCTGCCCCCTCCCCTGCCTTTATCCATGGCGAGAAAGGTGATAAACCGATTTCTGAGCGTGCAGTGCTGGGCCAGCGTAGCTCAGCCTGGTTAGAGGTAACCCGACTTCAGCACCTGCCTTGTATCCCGCAAAAGGAGAGCAGGGGGTCGCGAGATCGAATCTCGCCGCTGGCTCACTTCTGGATACTCAACTCATCGAGGTCTAGAGAATGGATGCAACAAGGGCGCGAAAGGTCCTCCAGCGGCGCTCAATCCTAGCTAGCCTGCGCTCCTCCGCAGTACCTCGAAGACGTCGCGCACCGTTGCCGCGAGGTAGGCTCCGTACTCTTCGTCGCTGAACTTCACGACGTCGAGCCTTCCGGTCTCGGATGCTATTCTATAGCTCAGGAGGTGGTAGCAGGTCTCTTCCCTCCCCCCGAGGACGCGGAAGAAGAAGTTGCTGCAGGAACAGTACGGTCTGTCAGGGTCGATGAACTCGTCCCCGAGCCTGCCGACAACCGTTATCACCTTCCTTCCGCTAGGGAGGAATCGGCTCTCCTTCACACCGCCTGCCAAGACGGTGCCAATCGCCCGGTCGAGTTTCGTCCCGTACTTTGCATACTGGGGGAACTTGGCGCGGAGTCTCTCTGCTTGTTCGCTCGTCTTCTCACCCGACCGGCCTGAGGAACTCGGATAGAGAAGTTTGATTTTCGATGTCCTCAAGGCCGGAGACCCTGACGCCGGCTCTCCTGAACTCTTTGCCGACGGTTCTGCTAAGTTCGTCGAAGAGCGTGGGAACCGTCCCCCTGATGAGAGACGGGTCGCTCACGGCGGTTTCGAAGGTCTTGCTCCTGGTCTTCGTAGACAGGTCGGTAAGTATGCCGATTGCAGTAATCGTCCTGAATGATTTGCCCGACCGCGACAGCTTGCCGTGGATGTACTGCACTCCCTCGGACAGCTGGTCAACCACCTCCTTCGCGTCTCTGGTGTCGCGCCTGAGCGTCACGATGCGACTGAACTGCGTCGGTTCGAGGCCGGCGACTACAGGATCTGCGTCGCTCCCTGTGGCAGCTGCCAGAAGGTACCCCCCAAACTTCCTCCCGAACCGCCTATCTAGTTCTGAAGGGTCGGCTTTCGCCAGATCTCCGACAGTCCTGATGCCCATCTCCTCTAGGACAGATGTTGTCTTGGGCCCGATTCCGTAGAGCCTTGACGCGTCCAAGGGAGACAGAAAGGATTCCGTGGCTTCCGGAGAGACGACCGTCAGCCCACCTGGTTTTGCCACGTCAGAGCCCAGCTTCGCCACCACTTTGCTCCTCCCTATGCCTATGGAACATGTCAGATGCTCGTTCCTCATGATGGTCCCCTTGATTGATTCAGCCGACGTGCGGGCTCTGGCGTAGTCACCCCCAGTCGAATCGGTGATGTCGAAGAACGCCTCATCTATGCCAGTCGGTTCCAAGGTGTCGACCATGCGACCGAGGTCTTCCATGATTCTGGCCGAGATGACTTCGTACTTCTCGTGTTCCATCCTGATGACTTCTGGGTTCTGCGCTTCCAGTTTCTTCTTTGCCTGGGCGATTGGCATCCCGGAGTGCACCCCAAACGCTCTCGCCTCGTAGTTGGCGGTGCTGACGACCCCGCTGTCCTCGGTCCTCCCGGAGAAGACGCAGACGATGATTGGTCTCCCCTTCAGCGATGGTTTCTCCACCTCCTCGACCTGGGCGTAGAAGTAGTCGAGGTCGATGTGACCTATGACCCTGGGCAAGAATGCCTTTCCTTGCGGCCTGCAGTTTAAGGGGTTTTGGCGGCGACGAGTACAATCCTGAATTTCGTCCATTCCTTAATGGCCCCCTTCTCGAAGCTTGCTCCCAGCAGCCGCTGCACCTTCGGCCTCGCGGAGGCCCAGGCCCTGCGTATTGCCCTTTCTTCTCTACCGCCAGTCTCCACAGGATAGAGCCAACCCTCGAAGGTGACGGGTTCCCCGAGGAGTTCACAGTGCTGGATGTCAAAACCCACCCTCGAAGTCATGGACTTCCAGGAGGCGGCAGTGAAGGCCCTGACGTGACTGTTGTCGCGAAGCCTTTCGATTCTGTTGGAGAAGGCTTCTGCGCCCACGGGGGGCGACATGTCGACGACACCGAGCCTCCCTTGGGGCCGGAGAATCCTCTTGGCTTCGCGAAGGAATCTCGGAACGTCTTCGAAGTGGTGGGTCGCCCTTCTGCTGGTGACGATATCGAAAGAGGAATCGGGATAACCTATCTTCATGGCGTCACCGAGTTCGAACCGGACGTTCGCACGGTCCTGCTCCCTCGCCAGCCTCCCTGCCTGGACGAGCATTTCGTCTGTCATGTCGATTCCGATGACATGGCCCACCAGCCCGGCAAGCGCCACTGCAGTGAACCCCGTCCCCGTGGCCACGTCGAGGGCGACCTCCGATTTCTTTGGTTTCAAGGCCCTGATCAGGGCCGTGAGGTCAGCCCCCTGGGCATGGCTCTGGCTCCTGAAGTAGTCTTGCGCATGCTCGGCGAAGAAGTGCTTGGCTGAACCCTGCACCAAACCTGCAACCGCGCCCACGAGGTGTCATATTATCCGTTTTGGGCCAATCAGTGCCGACGAGCCGTCTCAGATGCGTCAACGGTATCAATGGAGTCTTGATTGTGAGTCCTGTCTGAAATGAATGGGGTCGACCGGATTTGAACCGTCACGTTTGGTGGGGTTGGACATCATCGATGCTCGTGGTTCTCTATCCCCAAAAGTATCTTCCGTTGAAGAGAAACCCACCATGACCTGTTAGGAGGTAGGCAACTGACGCCAAGGCGTTGGGCGGCGGGGGCATAGTTGTAACATCCGGAGAGGTACATGCGAAGAGGACATTGCTACCTTCGACTGTCACGCCGGAGTTCTGACAGAGTCTCTGGTAGGGGTCCTGTAGGAGTCTATTGTAGGTAGTTAGGCTCATCATGCTTGTTCCGTTGGTGAACGTATATCCTGAGTAAGTTCCGTCAGGGTCGGATGTATACCATGGCTGAGGTGGGCCGGATGCGGGCTGCGAAGTTTCGTTGAGCCTTGAAGGAATCACCGGGACGAAGGATACGAAAGCAATTACCAGCACGATGGCGAAGATGATAGCGACGCTTCTTCTTCTCATTTGACGAGTGAAGGGCTGCGACGGATTTACGCCTACTCTCTAGAACGGCCTAACAATCTTGGTGGGGTCAGACAGACGAACTAGGCAGTTCTTGCGAGTATCTTCGGCTCTTTCCATTCTTCCCTGAGGATGCTATAGATGTAAGCGTCTCTCCATTCTCCTCCAATGAAGATGCTCCTGCGGAGTACTCCTTCCTTCTTGAACCCGGCCTTCTCCAAGACTCTCTGCGAAGCGACGTTCCTCTCATCGGTCTGGGCTTGAATGCGCCCTACGTCTTTGGAGAGAAACAGGTAGTCAACCATCATTGTGGCGGCCTCAGTGCAGTACCCCTTCCCCCTCTCATTAGGCACGAAACTGTAGCCTATCTCAAGGAGTCTGCCATCAATGTGTATGACGCAGAAGTGGGCTACAAAGCCGACCTTAGTCCCATCCTTCTTCTCTACGATGAATAGTTTCAACTCATTTGGACTTGCGAACAGTTTCTCCACGTCCGCCTTTGGCATCTGGAGAAGCGGATTGTACGCGCCAAAGACCTCAGGACTGTTGAACCATTCTGCAACGATTGGCAATTCCTCCATCTCCATGGCTCGCAAATTCACATTCTTGCCTTCAAGCAACCTAATTCACCGACTGCAGCAGGGCAAGGATGCCTAAGTCTGTTCACATAAGCATGCCTGACGATTTTTGGTGGGGTCGGCCGGATTTGAACCAGCGATCTCAAGCGCCCGAGGCTTGAAGCCTAGACCAGACTAGCCGACGACCCCTGGTTGGCGGCCCGTTCCGCCTTGGTTTATATGCTATCGGAGGTCCCGGAGTTGGTCAATAAATAACCCGCATGACTTCACGTGGCCATGCCTGCTTCCTGCTGCACCCTGGCGACGTGCGACAGCCCTGATTGCCTCCAGTTGACTGAAAGGGAAGCCCAGGTTTGCATCACCATCTGCTCGAGTGAAGAACCCCTGGCCTTCTCCGCTGTGAAGAACAGGCTAGGCTACCACCAGGAAGTGGTTTCGCGAATCCTGAGGCGTCTCATGAACTACGGGGCAGTGGAGAAGTTCAGGGGCAAGTACAGGCGGGTCAGTCAATAACTACCAGAAGGCTCCGTGACCATGCCAGAGGTGAACCCTTTGGCCTGTTGTTGCTGTTGCTGCCCTGGCTGCTGCGACGATGAAGTGGGCGGAACTAAAGGGCGAGGATTTATACGCTGAACGTGTGAGCTTACGTCTCATGTCTGAAGAGCGAAAGACAGTCATCGTCGGCCAGAGCAAGCCTCTGCTGAACTACGTGACCGCGTGCATCACCATGTTCAACGGCGGCGCGAAGCAGGTGGTCCTCCGAGCTAGAGGGGAGGCAATCAATATGTCAGTGGAAGTGGCTCAGGTGCTGAGGAAGCGCTTCATGAGCAACGTCCAGATCTCCAACATCACCATCGACGGTGAGAACGTCCTCTCAAGAGACGGGAGGCAGCTCAACCTCCCCGTACTCGAGATAGAGCTCTCTGTCCCCCCCGTGTAGAGTCAGTTTCAGGCGGAGCTCAGGCAGGCGAACCTGTTAGACCCAAAGGATTTTAGCCCCACGGCCTGGCCGTTGCTCGGTTCTCATGAAAGCTCGAAAGTTCGCTAAGGTCGAAGGGAAGCTGCCGGGCCCGAAAGGTACTGTCACCGTGAAGCGGACGGCCAAGTACATCTCGCCCTCGTTCGCGCGGTTCTATCCCCTTGTCGTAGATTCGGCCCACGGGTGTCTTGTGAAGGACGTGGACGGTAACCAGTTCATCGACTTCGCTTCGGGGATAGCGGTTCTGAGCACCGGGTCTACTCACCCGGAGGTGGTCCAGGCCATAGAGAAGCAGGCCGAGAAGTTCATCCACTTCTCATACACAGACTTCTACTACGACAACCTGGTCGAGCTCTCAGACAGGCTGCTCAAGCTGATTCCCGGGGACTTCCAGAAGATGGTCTACTACGGCAACAGTGGGGCCGAAGCCATCGAGGCCGCTATGAAGCTCACCCGAAACTACACCAAGCGCCCCATCTGGCTGGCACACTCTGGGGCCTTCCATGGAAGGACCATGGGAGCCCTCAGCCTGACTGCGAGCAAGCCCATGCAGAGGAAGGACGCATTCCCGTTGGTTCCAGACGCGGTCCACTTTCCGTTCCCCTACTGCTATAGGTGCCCTTGGAAACAGAGTTTCCCGGAGTGCGACTACTACTGTGTTGACTACTTCAAGGAGCAGTACCTGGAGAAGTTCGTCCCAGTGGACGATGTGGCTGCATACTTCTTCGAACCAATACAGGGAGAAGGCGGCTACGTGCCCGCTCCTCCTGACTACTTCAAGAAGATGGAGTTCCTCAGGAAGTCCGGTGTCCTCTTCGTCTCAGACGAGATACAGACGGGCGTAGGAAGGACTGGCAAGTTCCTTGGGATCGAGCACTACGGCGTAGTACCCGATGTCGTGACCCTCGCAAAGGGGATAGCTTCAGGACTCCCCCTCAGCGCGACGATTTCAAGGGCGGAGGTCATGGAGAGTTGGAAGCCAGGCCAGCATGCTTCGACGTTCGGCGCCAATCCAGTCGCTGTTGAAGCCAGCCTGGCCACCCTCGACATCCTCAAGTCGGAGCACGTATTAGAAAACGTGAGGAGAATCGGTGAGAAGGCGAAGAAGAGGCTCATTGAGATGAAGGAGAAGTACGAGATTGTCGGCGACGTCAGAGGGATGGGTCTCTTCATAGGTGTGGAAATCGTCAAGGACAAACAGAGCAAGATCAGGGGAGAGGAAGAGGCAAAGAGAATCATGGACTACTGTTTCCGCCATGGGCTTCTGGTAATCATCGCAGGAAGAAACGTCATCCGGGTGATACCTCCTCTCGTAGTCACAGAAGAAGAGATGACGGAGGGTCTGGACATACTGGAGGAAGGCATCGCCGCCGTGAACACTGCCCTGGCCATGCCTTAGTCTATGTACGACTTCGGAACCCTCATCGGCGAGCTGCTCCGGCAGAAACCTGAGCTAAGTCGTGATGAGGTGCTTCGCCGGATTGAAGACAAGAAGCGAACGGTGGGCGCGGGGTATCTCACCGATCAGGGGGCCCTCTTCCTCGTAGCTGGGGAGCTGGGCGTTTCCCTTCGTCAAGGAGAGGCATCGTCCGACCTGTCAATCAAGGACCTGTACATTGGCGCCAATGACGTCACAGTCGTTGCGCGGGTGCTGGCAATCTATCCGGCGGCGACATACAACAGGAAGGATGGCGGGACGGGAAAGTACCGGAGGCTCACCCTCTTTGACGGGAAGAGTTCCGTGAAGCTCACTGTCTGGGAAGAGGGCCTGGAGCAGCTGGATAAGCTCAGCCTCAAGGTCGATGTACCGGTGAGGGTGGCGAATGCCTACGTGAAGCAGGGGCTCGACGGGAAGCCGGCTTTGAACCTCGGGAAGAGGGGGAAAATCCAGGCGCTCGCTGACGAGAAGGTCGTCGCCAAGCTCCCGTCAATTTCGACGGTCGTTCAGAGGCTGCCGGCGCTGACGAAGGAGGAGCAGTTCATCGCTCTGGATTGCGTGGTGAGTTCCGAGCCTCGCTTCAGCGAGTTTGTTAGGTCTGACGGGTCTGAAGGTTCGCTCTTCCAGTTCGGCGTTGCAGGAGATGGAGGGAAGGAGACCCGGGTCGTCATCTGGAGTCCTGCCGCCCAGCCTGAGCTCAAGCGGGGGCAGAAGGTGAAGATTACTAACGTCAGGGCAAGGCGCTCAAATACCGGAGACTTCGAAATCCATGGTGACGCTGGAAGCTTAGTCATCGTGGGACCGGCGGCAGAGAAGTCAATATTCCGCGTAGCTGCGACGAGCGCCAGCCAATCGGCCAAGGTCGTTCTCGGCGTCGGAAAGGACAGGAAGGTGAAGTTCATCGAACTGGGCAGGGGGGTGAAGGAGCCCTTTCAGAATGATGTGATCGCGGTAGTTCCCGATGAGGCGACCGAAGGGAGGCTCTACTGTAGAAGCCCGGATTCACTGCAGATGGCCGCAGACAACGCTCCTGGCCTCGACGCGCTCACCACCAAGCTGAACGAGGTCAAAGAGGAGG
>Ga0187766_10001989_pt1 | contig 12068 bp, 13 predicted proteins | sample 0216_QUI02_MP05__4_FD_132971 | JGI IMG/M metagenome (GOLD analysis project Ga0187766, IMG submission 132971) | Tropical peat soil microbial communities from peatlands in Department of Meta, Colombia - 0216_QUI02_MP05_20_MG | ecosystem: Environmental > Terrestrial > Soil > Wetlands > Peat ... | reverse complement strand
GCCGATGGTGACCGACCCCGCGCGCAAGCGGCGCTCGGATCCCGGCAACCCGGACATCTGCCCGGTCTTCGACCTGCACCGCATCTTCACGCCGGAGGCGCCGCGCGAGGAGTGCGCGCGGGGTTGCCGCACCGCGGGCATCGGCTGCCTCGACTGCAAGGCGGTGCTGCTCGAGCACATGCTGCCGCCGCTCGCCCGGATCCGCGAGCGCCGCCAGCGCTACGCGGAGCGCCCGACCGAGATCGTGGAGATCCTGCACGAGGGAACGAAGCGGGCGCGGCGCGTGGCCACGCAGACGATGGCCGAGGTGCGCGAGGCGATCAAGATCGAGCCATGAGCGCGCCCGAGACGGCCCAGAGCGTGGCGCCCGACTCGGGGCTCACCGTCCGGATCGAGTCGTTCACCGGCCCGCTCGATCTGCTGCTCCACCTCTGCCGCACCAACGAGCTGGACCTCTCCCGGCTGCCGGTGCGCGCGATCACCGACCAGTACCTGGCGCACCTCGAGTCCGTCCGGTTCCAGGACCTGGAGAGCGCGGGGTCGTTCATGGTGATGGCCGCGACGCTGATCTACCTCAAGTCGAAGCTGCTGCTGCCCGCGAACCCCGACGAGGCCGAGGAGGCCTTCGACGAGGAGGGCGAGCTGCTGCGGCGCGAGCTGGAAGAGCGGCTGCGCGAGTACGCGCGGGTCAAGGCCCTGGGGGCCTGGCTCGGCGAGCGCGAGGCCGAGCAGGCGCTGATCTACGGTCGCACCACCGCGGAGCTGCCGCCGCCCGAGGACATCCCGCTCGAGGATCTCTCGGTGCACCTCCTGCAGCGGGCGCTCCAGCGGCTGATCGAGGACCAGAAGCGGCGCGCGCCACGCCAGGTGGAGCCGAACCCGCTCTCGGTGCTCGAGCGCATGAGCGAGATCCTCGACCTGCTCCGCAGCACCTGGTCGCTCCTCTTCTCCTCGGTGGCCGGACCGGAGAAGCTGCGCGCGGAGTGGGTGGTGACCCTGCTCGCCCTGCTCGAGCTGGTGCGTCTCGGCCAGGCGCGGGCGCGGCAGGCCGAGCTGTTCGGCGAGATCGTGATCGAGCGCAACGCGGTCAGCGTGCACGCCCCCGAAGCGGCGGCTTCGCCGGATCTCGAGGCCTCCGAGCTGCCCGACCCCGAACCGGGAGAGTCTCCGCATGCCTGAGCTCATCGACGTGGTGGAAGCCCTTCTCTTCGCCTCCGACACGCCGGTGGAGGCGGAGCGGATCCGCGAGGTGCTCGACCTCGAGTCGGCGACGGTCGCCCGCGAGCTCGTCCTCGAGCTGCGCGAGCGCCTCGACGCGCAGGGCCGCGCGCTGCAGGTGGTGGAGGTCGGCGGCGGCTTCCGGCTCGTGACGCGGCCCGAGATCGCTCCGTGGCTCGTGAAGCTCGCGCGCAGCCGCACCCGCTCGCGCCTCTCACGGCCCTCGCTCGAGACGCTCGCGATCATCGGCTACCGCCAGCCGGTGTCGCGGCCGGAGGTCGACGCCATCCGCGGCGTGAACTCGGAGGCGGTGCTCGACAACCTGCTCGAGCGGCGCCTGATCCGCATCGCGGGCCGCAAGGAGTCGGCGGGCCGCCCGTTCCTCTACGAGACCACGCGCGAGTTCCTGGTCGCCTTCGGGATGCGCGATCTGGGCGACCTGCCGAAGGTGGAAGGCGAGCTGGTCGTCCCCGAGCTGGCCGAGGCCGCCGCCGCGCAGCTGCTGGAGCCGGCGCCGGAATCCGGGCCCGAGCAAGGAGAGAGCGCCGCTGCCGCCGATTCGTCTGAGCAAGATCCTGGCTCAGGCGGGGATCGCGTCACGGCGGGCAGCTGAAGAGCTGCTCGCGGCCGGACGCGTCACCGTCAACGGCCGCGTCCGGCTCGAGCCGGGCGCGCAGGCCGATCCCGAGCACGATCGCATCACGCTGGACGGCCGGCCGCTGCCCGGCCGCGCGCCGATCCAGCACGTGCTGCTGCACAAGCCGCGCGGCTACGTGACGAGCCGTCGCGACCCCGAGGGCCGTCCGGTGGTGATCGATCTGCTGCCCGCGCGCGCGAAGAACCTCTATCCGGTCGGTCGACTCGACTACGACGCCGAGGGCCTGCTGCTCCTCACGAACGACGGGCCGCTCGCCAACCGGCTGCTGCACCCACGCTACGAGATCCCGCGCGTCTACGAGGTCCTCGTCGAGGGCCGCGTGGAGGAGTCGGACCTGCCGCGCTGGCGCCGCGGCGTCGCGCTGGCCGACGGACCCGCGATGCCCGCGCGCGTGGCGCGCCTCGGCGCGGAGGCGGGGAGCACGTGGCTCAGCGTGACGTTCGCGGAAGGGCGCTATCGCGAAGTCAAGCGCTACTGCAAGGCGCTCGGCCACGCGGTCCGCCGGCTCAAGCGCGTGCAGTTCGGGCCGCTGCGCCTGGGCGATCTCGCGCCCGGAGCGCATCGCGCGCTCACCGCCGCGGAGCTCGCGGCCCTGAATGACTTGCGTGGGGGGTAGCCTTTCTCCTATACTGCATCGGGTTACGCGACCGATGTGTTTCAGGAGCCCCCGATGAACCTGGACGATTGGCGATCCAGGATCAACCACCTCGACGAAGAAATCCTCAAACTCCTCAACCAGCGCGGTACCGCCGCCCTCCGAATCGGCGAGCTCAAGAGGCAGCAGGATCTTCCCTACTACATCCCCGAGCGCGAGGCGCAGGTCCTCGAGCGCCTCGTCGCGCTGAGCGAGGGGCCGCTCGGAGGCGACGCGATCCGCGCCATCTGGCGCGAGATCGTCTCCGCCTCGCTCGCGCTCGAGCATCCGCTGCCCGTCGTCTACCTCGGCCCGCCCGGCACCTTCGGGCACCAGGCCGCGACCCGACGCTTCGGCTCCTCCGCGCGCTTCCTGCCGGTGCGCACGATCACGGACGTCTTCGACGAGGTCGAGCGCGGCCTCGCCGAGCTCGGGGTGGTGCCGATCGAGAACTCCACCGAGGGCGCGGTCAACGTGACCCTGGACCGACTAATCGACTCCGACGTGACGATCACGGGGGAGATCACGCTCGACATCTCGCACCACCTGATCTCCCGCGCCCCCGAGCTGAGCGCGGTGAAGGTGGTGTGCTCGCACCCGCAGGCGCTCGCCCAGTGCCGCGGGTGGCTCTCCGCCAACCTGCCCGAGGTGATCACCGAGGAGACCACGTCCACGTCGGCGGCGGTGGAGCGCGCGCGCGACGACGGGACGGTCGCCGCGATCGCCTCCGACATGGCCGCGCACGTGCACGGCGTGCCGGTGCTGCGCGGGCGCATCGAGGACAACCCGTTCAACTCGACCCGCTTCCTGGTGATCGGACGGCGCGCGGTGCCGCCGACCGGCCGAGACAAGACGTCGATCCTGTTCTCGATGAAGAACGAGCCGGGCGTACTGTACAGCATCCTGCAGCCCTTCGCGGCGCGCCGGCTCAACCTGACCAAGATCGAATCGCGGCCCACGAAACGGCGGCCCTGGGAGTACGTGAACTTCCTCGACTTCGAGGGCCATTGCGAGACCGAGAACGTCCGCGAAGTACTGGCCGAGGTTCGGAACCGCTGTCAGTTCCTCAAGATCCTCGGCTCCTACCCGGTCGCCTAAGGAGTTCCGAATGAGTTCGTCCTGGGAATCACTGGCCAACGACCACATTCTGGGCATCGCGCCCTACGAGCCCGGCAAGCCCATCGAGGAGCTCGAGCGCGAGCTCGGCATCAGCGACGTCATCAAGCTCGCTTCCAACGAGAACCCGCTCCCTCCCTCGGAGCGCGTCATGAAGGCGATGGTCGCCGCGCTCGGCCACCTCAACCGCTACCCGGACGGCAGCGGCTACTACCTGCGTCAGGCCCTCGCCCGCCGGCACGGGCTCACCCCCGAGCACATCATCCTCGGCAACGGCTCCAACGACCTGATCGAGCTGCTGGTGCGCGGCTTCCTGAGGGCGGGGGAGGAGGCGGTGATCCCGCACCCGTCCTTCGTGGTCTACCCGATGATCGTGCAGGCGGTCGGAGGCATCCGGGTCGTGGTCACGCTGAAGGACCAGCGGCTCGACCTCGAGGCGATGGCGCGGGCGATCACGCCGATGACCAAGATGGTGTTCATCGCCAACCCGAACAACCCGACCGCCACGATCGTGACCGCGAGCGAGGTCGAGCACTTCATGGCCCGTGTGCCCGACCGCGTCATCGTAGTGTTCGACGAGGCCTACATCGAGTTCGCGCAGGGACCGGACTTCCCCGACGCGCTCGCGTACCTCAAGCAGGGACGCAAGGTCGCGGTGCTCCGCACGTTCTCGAAGGCGGCGAGCCTCGCCGGCCTCCGCGTGGGCTACCAGATCGCCGACCCCGACTGCATCGCGCTGTTGAACCGCATCCGGCAGCCGTTCAACGTCAACTCGGTGGCCCAGGCCGCCGCGCTCGCCGCGCTCCAGGACGACGCGCACGTCACCGAGTGCCTGCGCATGATCGAGGCCGGGCGCGCCTACCTCACGCAGGAGTTCAGCTCGATGGGCCTCCGCTACGCGCCCTCGCGCGCCAACTTCATCCTGGTCGACGTCGGCCGGAGCGCGAGCGAGGTCTTCCAGTGGCTGCTCAAGGAGGGCGTGATCGTGCGCCCGATGACCAGCTTCGGCATGGAGAGCGCCCTGCGCGTGACCGTCGGCACCCCCGAGGAGAACCGCCGGTTCGTGAAGGCGCTCAAGAAGGTCCTGGCCGGAGCGAAGGGCGCGTGATCCGTCGTCTCAGCCTGGTCGGGCTCGGGCTGCTGGGCGGGTCGGTCGCGAAGGCGGCCCGCGCGGAGGGGCTGGCGGACGAGATCGTGGCGGTCGGGCGCGACCGGGCGCGGCTCGAGCCCGCCCTGCGTGACGGCGTGGTCGATCGCATCAGCACTCATCTCGAGGAGGGCGTGGCCGGCTCCGACTTCTGCCTGCTCGCCACGCCGGTGGCCACGCTGACCGCGCTGCTGCCCGCGGTGTGGCCCGCGCTGCCCGACGACACGGTGCTCACCGACGTGGGCAGCACCAAGGCCGCGATCGTGAGCGTCGCGGAGGCCCTCGGCCGCACCCGGCCGCTCGCCTTCGTGGGCAGCCACCCGATGGCGGGTTCGGAGAAGAGCGGCTACGGCGTCTCCCGCCGGGACCTCTTCCAGCGCGCGACCGTGATCATCACGCCCACCGAGCGCACCGACTCGCACGCGGTCAAGCGCGTTGGCGCGTTCTGGGAGGCGATGGGCGCGCGCCTGGTGACGCTCGACCCGATCACCCACGACCGGGCCACCGCCGCGATCAGCCACCTCCCGCACCTGGTGGCCGACGCGCTGGTGGACGCGGTGGTGCGCATGGACCCGCGATTCTTCGAGGTGGCGGGCCGCGGCTTCAAGGACACGACGCGCATCGCGGCCTCCGACGCGCGCGTCTGGCGCGAGATCTTCCAGGAGAACCGCGCCGGCCTCGCGGAGGCGCTCGGCGCCTTTCGCGCCGCGCTCGACGAGCTGGAGCGTCTGCTCGCCGCGGGCGACGCGGCCGCGATCGAGGCCGCGCTGGATCGAATCCGCCGGACGCGAGAGGGCGTGTGAACCTCCGCATCACCCCGGTGGACCGGCTGGCGGGCGAGGTCGAGGTGCCCGGGGACAAGTCCATCTCGCACCGGGCCGCGCTCTTCGGCGCGCTCGCGGAAGGCCGCACCGAGATCACCGGCTTCCTCGAGGGCGAGGACTGCCTGAACACCTTGCACGCGATCCGCGCGCTCGGCGTCGAGGTCACGCGCAAGGGCGAGGGTCGCTACCTGGTGGACGGCGCGGGCCTCCACGGGCTCAGCGAGCCGGACGACGTCATCGACTACGGCAATTCCGGCACGGGGGCACGCCTGCTCCTGGGCGTCCTCGCGGGCCAGCCGTTCACCACCGTGATCACCGGCGACGACTCGCTGCGACGCCGCCCGATGGGGCGGGTGGCCGAGCCGCTCACCCGCATGGGCGCAGCGGTGGTCGGGCGCGACGGCGGCCGGTACCTGCCGCTGGCCATCACCGGTCGCCGCCCGCTCCGGGCGCTCGCGTACCGCTCGCCCGTCGCCTCGGCCCAGGTGAAGACCGCGCTGCTGCTGGCCGGGCTCTGGGCGGACGGGCCGGTCACGGTGGAGGAGCCCGCCGTCTCGCGCGATCACACCGAGCGCATGCTCCGCGGCTTCGGGGCTCGGCTCGAGGTCGCGCCGGGGCGGGTGACCATCACCCCAGGGGCGCCGCTCACCGGCCAGCCGGTCACGGTGCCGGGCGACATCTCGTCGGCCTCGTTCTTCCTGGTGGCCGGGGCCATCGTGCGGGACGGTCGCGTGACGATTCGCAACGTGGGCGTGAACCCGACGCGCACCGGGATCCTGGACGCGCTCGGCGCCATGAGCGCGCGCGTGCGCGAGACCGCGCAGCCCGCGGGCGCGGGCGAGCCGATCAGCGAGCTCGCGGTCACGAGCGGCGGCCTCGCCGCGACCGAGATCGGCGGCAGCCTGATCCCGCGGCTGATCGACGAGGTGCCGGTGCTCGCGGTCGCGGCGTGCGTGGCCGACGGGGTCACGCGCATCCGCGACGCGGCCGAGCTGCGCGTGAAGGAGTCCGACCGCATCCGCATGGTGGCGGCCGAGCTGGGCAAGATGGGCGCGCGCATCACCGAGCGGCCCGACGGCCTCGACATCGAGGGCGGCGTCCGGCTCACCGGCGCGCGCGTGCGGAGCGGCGGCGACCATCGCATGGCGATGGCCCTGGCCGTGGCCGGCCTCGTGGCCGACGGCCCGACCGTGATCGAGGACACCGACTGCATCGCCACGTCGTTCCCGGGCTTCGCCGAGCTCCTCAATCGCCTCGCCGGCGGCGCGCCGGTGGCGGTGGCCTCGTGAGGGGCGCCGCAGCGCGCGACGTCGTGATCACGATCGACGGTCCCGCGGGGGCGGGCAAGTCCGTGGTGGCGGCGCGGCTGGCCGAGCGGCTGGGCTTCACCCTCGTGGACACCGGCGCGCTCTACCGCGGGCTCGCGTGGGCGGTCGCGCAGGCCGGGCTGCCTCCCGAGGACGGCCCCGCGCTCCGCAAGCTGCTCGAGACGACCACCGTGAGGCTCGCTGGCACCCGCGTGCTGGTCGACGGCCGCGACGTGACCGCGGAGATCCGCACCCCCGCCATCAGCCGCCTCACGTCCAGGTTGACGATGCTGGCTCCGGTGAGGGATAAGATGACGCCCATCCAGCGGAGCCTGGCCGCGGCCGGCGGCGCGGTGCTCGAGGGGCGCGACACCGGCAGCGTGGTGTGGCCAGAGGCCGAGGTGAAGTTCTACCTCGACGCCGACCTCGACACGCGGGCGCGGCGGCGGCGGGACGACCTGCTGGCGCGGGGGATCGAGGGAGATCTGGAGACGGTGAAGGAGGAGATCGCGCGGCGCGACCGTCAGGACATGGAGCGGCCGCTGGCTCCGCTGGTGAAGCCGGAGGGCGCGGTGGTGGTGGACACCACCGGGCTCGGAATCGCGGACGTCGTGGACACGCTGGCGCACGTTGTCGAGCGGGCGAGATGCTGTACGCGTTCCTGAAGCCGCTCGCGGTGGCCCTGATGCGCCTCTTCTTCCGGCTCGAGGCGGTCGGCCAAGCGCACGTCCCCGCCACCGGCCCGTTGCTCATCGTCTCCAATCACGTGAGCGTGCTCGACCCCCCGCTGGTCGGCGGCGCGACGCCGCGGCCCCTCTTCTTCATGGCCAAGGAGGAGCTGTTCCGCGTCCCGCTGTTCGGCCGCTTGATCCACGCGCTGAACGCCCGTCCAGTGCGGCGCGACGGCTCCGACACGCGCGCGCTGAAGGCCTCGCTCTCCCTGCTCGAGGAGGGTCGCGCGCTCCTGGTCTTCCCCGAGGGCACCCGGGGTGAGGAGGGCCAGCCTCCGCGCGAGTTCAAGGCGGGGGTCGGCATGCTGGCGGTCATGAGCGGCGCGCCGGTGGTCCCGGTCTACGTCTCCGGCAGCGGCCGGGCGCTGCCGCGCGGCCGGGCCCTGCCGCGGCCGGCCCGGGTCCGGGTGACCTTCGGGCCCCCGCTGACCTTCAAGGGGGTCCGGCCGGGCCGGCGGGAGGGCAAGACAGCGGGTGACGACGGACGCAAGGAGGCGTATCGTGAAGCGGCCCAGGAGATGATGCGCGCCATCGCGCAGCTCCGGGAGCAGCAGCAGGAGAAGTCGCAGCACCGTAGAGCGGCAAAATAGATCTAAGGAGAGGTGGAGTCATGGAGAGCGAGAACCGAAAGGCACGGACCTTGGTGGGCGGAGTGAAGGAGGTGGGAGAGTCCACCGAGGAGAGCATGGAGTACTGGTTCAACCGCGGCGTCAGCGACGTCGAGGAAGGCGAGGTCGTGCGGGGCCGCGTGGTCGAGGTGCGGGACAGCGAGGTCCTCGTCGACATCGGGTACAAGAGCGAGGGCACGATCCCCATCGAGGAGTTCCGTCATGCGAGCAGCCTGCCGAAGGTGGGCGACGAGATCGAGGTCTACCTCGAGTCCAAGGAGGACAACGAAGGCCTGATCGTCCTCTCCAAGGACAAGGCGGACAAAATCAAGGTCTGGGACCAGATCTCGCGGGCCCACGACAGCGGCACGCCGGTGGAGGGCCGGGTCGCCGAGGTGGTCAAGGGCGGGCTCTCGGTCGACGTGGGCGTGCGGGCGTTCCTGCCCGGCTCCCAGGTGGACCTGCGCCCAGTCAAGAACCTCGCCGCGATGGTCGGCCAGTCGATCCGCGCCAAGGTCATCAAGCTGAACCGCCGGCGCGGCAACGTGGTGCTCTCCCGGCGCGCGGTGCTCGAGGAGGAGCGCGAGGAGAAGAAGAAGCACACGCTCTCCGTGCTCGCCGAGGGCATGGTGCTCACCGGCACCGTGAAGAACCTCACCGACTACGGCGCCTTCATCGACCTGGGCGGCATCGATGGGCTGCTGCACGTGACCGACATGTCGTGGGGGCGGGTGGGGCATCCGTCGGAGATCTTCCAGATCGGCGACCAGGTCGAGGTCGTGGTGCTGCACTTCGACCGGGAGACCGGCCGCGTCTCGCTCGGCTACAAGCAGAAGTCGTCCGACCCGTGGGCGAACGTGGAGCAGCGCTATCCGATCGGGGCCAAGGTGAGCGGGCGCATCGTGAGCCTCACCAACTACGGCGCGTTCGTGGAGCTGGAGCCCGGGGTCGAGGGCCTCGTGCACGTCTCCGAGATGTCGTGGACGCGCCGGGTGCGGCACCCCTCGAAGCTCGTCAACGTGGGCGACACCGTCGAGGTGATGGTGCTGGAGGTCAACAAGGCCACCAAGCGCATCTCGCTCGGCATGAAGCAGGTCGAGACGGATCCGTGGACCACCATCCAGGAGCGCTACCAGCCGGGCATGCGGGTGGAGGGCAAGGTGCGCAACCTCACCGACTTCGGCGCCTTCGTGGAGCTGGAGCCGGGGGTGGACGGCCTGCTGCACATCTCGGACATGTCGTGGACGCGCAACATCGGGCACCCCTCGGAGCTGCTCAAGAAGGGCCAGCCCATCGAGACGCAGATCCTCAACGTGGACCGCGAGAACAAGCGGATCTCGCTGGGGCTCAAGCAGATCCAGCCCGACCCGTGGGACACCGTCGCCCAGCGCTATCCGATGGGATCGCGCGTCACCGGGAAGGTCGTGCGCCTCACCGACTTCGGCGCCTTCGTGGAGCTGGAGCCGGGCGTCGACGGGCTGCTCCACATCTCACAGATGTCCAACCGGCCCATCGCGACGCCGGCCGACATCCTCAACGTGGGTGACGAGCTGACCCTCATGGTCATCCGCGTCGATCCCAACGAGCGGCGCATCGGGCTGTCGCTGAAGGAGCTGGCCGCGGTCATCGAGGAGCCGACGCACACCGAGGGCCGGGGCCGGCACAAGGGCCGCAAGCGGCGGGGTGGCGACGACTACGACGACGAGGAGTAGCCCAGGGTGGCGTCACGCGGTCGCGTCGCCTTCATCGCGCTCGGGGTGGGGGCTGCGGTCCTCGTCCTCTTCGTCGCCACGGTCTGGCTGCTGCTCGCGCTGAGCGACGAGGGACTGCCGGGCAGATCTAAGGTCGCGGTGGTGGAGGTCCTGGGCATCATCGGGGTCGGGACCGATCGCGGCCTCGACCCCGACGCCCTGATCCGCACGCTGGGTGAGTACCGGGACGATCCCTCGATCCGCGCGGTCGTGCTGCGCATCGACAGCCCGGGCGGCGTGGTCGGCCCGACCCAGGAGATCTTCACCGCGGTGCGCCGCCTGCGCGAGGCCAAGAAGCCCGTGGTGGCCTCGCTCGGCTCGGTGGCCGCCTCCGGCGGCTACTACGTGGCGGTCGCCGCCGACCGCATCTACGCGGACCCGGGCACGCTCACCGGCTCGATCGGCGTGGTCATGCAGCTCGCCAACGTCGAGGGCTTGCTCAAGAAGGTCGGCGTCGAGTACGTGGTGATCAAGGCGGGCGCCTACAAGGACGTCGGCAACTTCGCGCGCGCCATGACGCCGGAGGAGCGGCGCATCCTCCAGACCATGCTCGACGACGTCTACGACCAGTTCATCGAGGCGGTTGCGGAGGGGCGGGGGCTCGATCCCAAGCAGGTGCGCGGCTTCGCGGAAGGGCGCATCTACTCGGGACGCCAGGCGCAGGGGCTCAAGATGGTCGACGACCTGGGCGGGCTCGAGGACGCGATCGAGGCCGCGGCGAAGATCGCGGGCTTGCCACCCAAGCCGAAGGTCATCTATCCGCGCCGGCGCTTCTCGCTGCGCGATCTGCTTCGCACGGAGTGGGGCCTGGGTCCGGTCTCGCGCGTGCTGCCCTCGCTCGAGACCCTGCGCACGCCGCTGTACCTGATGCCGTAGCCGGCGCCAGCCGGTGTCACCGGGCTGGGTGCCCGCTAACTACCCACCCTGCTTGACAAACTTTCGCCTGCCGTGATACCGTCCCACGTGGATCGAGCCGAGCCGTGGCCCTCTGAAGGGAGTCGCCAATGACGAAAGCGGAATTGATCGAGGAGGTGGCGAAAGTCGCGAGCTTGACCAAGAAGGAAACCGAGCTCATCGTGAACACCGTGTTCGACAACATCACGGACGCGCTGGGCAAGGGCGACAAGGTCGAGCTCCGCGGCTTCGGCAGCTTCCGCATCCGCCACCGCAACTCCCGCAAGGGACGCAACCCGAAGACGGGGGACAGCGTGAGCGTTCCCGAGAAGCGGGTGCCGTTCTTCAAGGTCGGCAAGCGCCTCCGCGAGCTCGTCAATACCTAGCTCGCGTGGAGCGGCTCTGGGCCCCGTGGCGGATGTCCTATGTCTCGACCGCCGGGAGCCCCGAGGTCGCGTGTGTCTTCTGCGCGGCCCTCGCCTCGGGTGACGACCGCCGCGCCCTCATCCTCCGCCGGGGCCGGCAGGCCTTCCTGATCCTGAACGCGTTTCCGTACGCTTCCGGCCACCTGATGGCGGTGATCACCCGCCACGTGGGCACGCTCGAGACCGCGACGCCCGAGGAGCTGGGGGAGGCGATGGCGCTCGTACAAGTCGCCACCCGCGCCCTCGACGCGGCGTACCACCCGGACGGCTTCAACGTGGGGCTCAACCAGGGCCGGGTCGCGGGCGCCGGAGTGCTGGGCCACCTGCACATCCACCTCGTGCCGCGCTGGAACGGCGACACGAACTTCATGCCGGTGATCGGCGAGACCCGGGTGCTGCCGGAATCCCTCGACGCGACCTACGATCGGCTGGCCGCCGCGCTGCCCACGTGAGGGAATCGGCCGCCGAGCTGACGCCGATGATGCGGCAGTACGGGGAGATGAAGCGCCGCTTCCCGGACTACCTGCTGCTCTTCCGGCTGGGCGACTTCTACGAGCTGTTCTTCGACGACGCCCACGTCGCCTCCCGCCTGCTCCAGCTCACGCTCACCTCGCGCCAGAAGGGCGAGGGCGCGATCCCGATGGCGGGGATCCCGCACCACGCGGCCGACGGCTACATCGCCCGCCTCATCCGCGCCGGCCGGAAAGTGGCGGTGTGCGAGCAGCTCGAGGAGCCGGCCAAGGGCCGCAAGATCG
>Ga0187766_10001988_pt1 | contig 12069 bp, 12 predicted proteins | sample 0216_QUI02_MP05__4_FD_132971 | JGI IMG/M metagenome (GOLD analysis project Ga0187766, IMG submission 132971) | Tropical peat soil microbial communities from peatlands in Department of Meta, Colombia - 0216_QUI02_MP05_20_MG | ecosystem: Environmental > Terrestrial > Soil > Wetlands > Peat ... | reverse complement strand
GGGCCTAACGACTGGGTCGTACACGGTCCATTCAACCATTGACGCACAGCTGCAACGGGATACTGAAGCGGCGTTGCAGGAAGGTCTGGCGCGATACGAGCTCTCTGCTGGTCGTGTCCAGTTTCGTGGAGCGGAGGCAAATCTTACAGACGCCATCCAGAAGCTGGCCTCCGATCAACAAGTCGACACGCCGCCTTGGCAGCGAGCGCTGCGGGGTGCGCGCCTGCCGCTCTACGATGTGCATTGGACGCGGGCGGTGATCGTGCGGAAAGGCAACGGTAAGGAAGACGATGGCACGATCCGCGTTGGCCTTCCCGATGGCCGCATCGTGCCCTTGACAAGCTTGAGCGGGGAGATCCGGCGCAAGCTCGGCCTTTATGATGTGATTTACGTCAAGGTGATTGAGACCAAGGCGAACGCCAACGCAGTCAAGGGTCAGAGCGCCGCCGACGTCAAGACTGATGCTGCAGCGCAAATGCGCGTGCGGCCGACGGTGCAGGGGGCGGCACTGGTGCTAGAGAACAAGACCGGCCGCATCCTGGCCATGGCCGGCAGCTTTTCCTACCCCTTAAGCCAGCTCAACCGCACATGGCAGACGCAACGCCAGCCCGGCTCAGCGATCAAGCCCATCACATATTTGACGGCGCTGCAAAAGGGACTACAACCCAATACCTTGGTGCTGGACGAGCCGATTACCCTGCGGCCTATCGGCGGCGCCTCCAGCGGCCACGACAAAGACTTCTGGTCTCCGCGCAATGCCGACTCGAAGTCGGGCGGGCCCACAACGCTGCGGCGCGGTCTTGAACGCTCACGCAACTTGGTCACTGCGCATTTGCTTGACGGCGGGATCGATGCGAATCCGGAAAAGAGTCTCGACAAAGTTTGCGCCACCGCGCTGGCGGCAAAAATCTACAGCAACTGCATCCGGTACTATCCCTTCGTGCTTGGCGCACAACCAGTGCGGATGATCGATCTTGCGGCCTTCTATGCCGCCATAGCCAACGAGGGCGCGCGGCCGCAGCCGCACGCCATTGATTCGATCGAATTGAATGGCCGCACGATCTTTGCATATCCTAAGGCGCCACAGTTTCCTCAGATTGCCGCCGCCGACCAGGCGAGTTTTTATCAGTTGAAGACCATTCTTCAGGGTGTGGTCGCCCGCGGCACGGCACGGGCAATCGATACCCTTTCACCTTACGTTGCCGGCAAGACCGGCACGACCGAGGATGCGGTTGACGGCTGGTTTGTCGGCTTCACCAATGACGTAACGGTCGCGGTCTGGGTCGGTTACGACAACAGCGACGGCAAGCGTCGATCGCTCGGCTCCAACGAAACCGGAGCGAATGTTGCGCTACCGATCTTTGAGCCAATCATCGAGGCTATTTGGGCGAAGAAAATTGCCCCGAAGTCAACGCTGAGCGGACCTTCGACCGAGGCACAGAGCAAGCTAGTTGATTTGCCGATCGACTACGAATCCGGCGATCGCATGAAGGCCGGTCACGGTTTTATTGAGCACTTCCGCCGCGACCCCGACGGCAAGGTCGATGACACTCAATATGAATTGGTTTCGCACGAAGCGTCGCCCAAATCTGGCGTTCATAGCGCCAGAGCCAATCATCCTCGAATGGCTTCGCGTGGATCGTCCCCCACCCGTGACGCCAATAATCGCAATCAGGGTAACTACTGGGGCGGCAACCAGGGTTACGGCGGTCTGTATCTTAATTGGGGTGGCGGAAACAGCGTATGGCGGTGGTGATGGCCGACGACCGCTGAGTGCGATCGCTCGTCGCGTCAGCATCATGATTAAGTCCGTCTTCTTGGAGGCTCGATTAGGAAATGCTTGAGAAGTAAAGGATCGTCACAGCCACGAGGACCACCGGACGTTGTCACGCGATTTCGGCGGCGGCGGGGGCCTCGATGTCGGTGAGGCATCAGACATCGTGGCCCATGGCTTTTCCCTCTCTATTTCGTCGCCGTCCCACAGTGGGCATAAAAATGATCAACCTGATCTTGCCACATGTTCAGGAAGACACCAGACGTCAGATTATCGACGGATTTCCAAACACGCTTGATTTCAGGAAGTGTATTTTCCCAGATCGCTCGCTTACACCACTTATCACCCTTCTCTTTGCCCTCCTCGGTGGCGCACATTGATTTCCAGGCAATCCTCTCTGGATGATTGACGTGTTCCTCTGCGCCCTGCGTTCCTTGTTGATGGATTAGATAAAGGTCACCGAAAGTTGCCTTCTTATGTGTATTGAGTTCAAACAGGATGTCCTCAGTAGCGAATTTGTAGGCAGCTGCCACAGCATTATCGCGAGCATCAAGAATGTCGCCGGACCCATACCTCGCGAACTCGTCTTCGCTGAGTTGAAATAGACCAAAGTACGATCCGGTGCGCTGCTTGGGATCAAAATCCGATTCGATCCTGGCAACGGTCCTCATAAAATTGAAATTCAAGCCGAAGGCGTCGGCCGCCCGCTTGATTTCTTCAAGCGGCGTTCCGATTGGGATATCCTTTAGTGAATTGAGGACAATATCCGCGGGTTTCCTGTCGGGCGGAACTTCGGAATAAGCATAGTCGGCTAGATATGAAGGATGGTCCTGCCTCAACGAGTCCGGATCATCGCTAGCCGGAACGTCGAAAACCGTATCTCCCGAAACCCGCTTTGAGGTTTTTGCCTCGAGGGTCGCCTTTGTATCGTTGGCAGTCTCGCGCGGCGAGTGCGCTGACGCGTAGCCGACGAGCATACCTGCGAAAAAGCTACTCGCGATAAAAGTCATGAGATTTCGCCGAGGGCCGTTGTTCACTGCCGATGTCCTTTCCGAGTATCTTTCGCGAACCCGCTGTCTGGCGGGCGCGACAGGAGCTCTTTTTGTGGGAAAAGCGATTGGCGACTGCCAACGAGATTGCAAAGCGGCGATAAGAACGCAGCTTGGATGCTGTGTCATTGGTCCCTATTATGGCAAGCAGATGGCGACGGCTGCCGTATTAAGTTCCGTTGACGGAAATTCTTGAGTTTGCAAGACAAACTTTTGTTTTTACATGCCGATGCACCAACGCGCGCTGGATCGCGGGCCCTATGGGGGTGGCAATGTCGTTGGTATCGGCGATTCCACAATTCCCGGTAGGAGTTCTCGGCCATGTCCGCTTTGGGTCATTAGCAGACATTAGGCTGTGCACGCATGATGTCCGCTTTGACCCCAAAGGCAGACATGATTTGTCGCGATCGCGATGTCCGATTTGTGCCAAAAGCAGACAATGGCTTAGAAAGTGACCTTCATTCACTACTTCCGATCTGCCTGTTCCAAAAGGCAGCCTCCAGAGTAACGATTGCGTCTTGGGATAGCCTTACCCACCTGATCCTCAAGCTGGCAGAGGAGGTTCCGATGGCTGAATCGGCAAAACCGCGCGTGATAGGCTTCAACCATATTGCACTTGAAGTAGGAGACATCGACGAGGCGCTGGCGTTTTATGGCCGGCTCTTCAGGTTCGAACTGCGCGGCAAAAGCGACTCAATGGCCTTCATAGACTTAGGGGATCAGTTTATCGCCCTTCAGAAGGGCCGCAGGCAGCCCGCAGACGATGGTCGCCACTTTGGTCTCGTCGTCGACGATAAGGAAGCGGCCCGCAAGGCAGTGGTAGCAGCTGGTGTTACTCTACTTGATGGTCCCTTCCTTGACTTTCGAGATCCTTGGGGCAACCGAATAGAGATAGTCGGCTACGACAATATCCAGTTCACGAAGGCACCAAATGTGCTGCGTGGCATGGGTCTGACGCACTTGGCCAAGAACGAGCGAAAAAGGAATTGGCAGAGAAAGGCATGGCGCCGGAGTAAGTAAGGCCGCAAGGGAAAGGACGTGTCATAAGCGTACGAGCCACTTCGCCTAGCCTTAAAGGATGTTGTAGACTGGAAGCGACAAGGAGAATCCTTGCACTGAAATGGCAACGCCTTGTTGAGCGTTAATGCGATATGACACGGGCTTTGTATTGCGTCATTCATGTCGTGTGCGTGGCTGCACTTTTCTCCGTCACTCTCAGTACAGCGACGGCAGAACCAAAGCGTGTGTTGCTGATCAATTCCTATGGCCGGGAATTCGCGCCTTGGAATGAATATGCGAAAGAGGTCCGCTCTCAACTGCAGGACGAGTGGGAAGGTCCTCTGGACATTTATGAGCTTTCCCTCACAACGGCGGTCTTGGGCCAAGGTGAGCGTGACTTCGCCACCTACCTCAACGCTCTGTTTTCTGACCGAGAGCCTGACATTATCCTCACTATCGGCGCTCCTGCTGCTAGTTTCGCTCTGCAGTTTAGACAGAACCTCTTTCCTGCCATGCCGCTGTTGCTGGCGGCTGTCGATCGGCCGTTACTGCAATATTCGGCTCTAGGTGCCAACGATGCCGCCGTGCCAGTAAATATCAACTTGGCTGGTTCAATCGAGAACATCCTGCGGGTTCTACCTGACACGACAAACATAGCGGTGGTGATGGGTGATTCCCTTCACGAAAGAGAATTTTCGGAGCGAATGCGCAGGGCCTTTCAACCTTTCACGGATCGGGTGACGTTCACTTGGTTCAACGAATTGTCGTTCAACGAGATGATGGAGCGCGCCTCAAAGCTGCCTTCCCATTCCGCCATCTTCTGGCTTGCGCTGATTGTTGATGCCGAGGGCGTGTCTCATCAAGAGTTTGAGGCGCTAACCCTCCTTCGCGCCGTCGCTAATGCACCAATATTTTCCTTCGTCGACGCATATTTGGGTAAAGGAATTGTCGGCGGCCCGCTCATATCAGTGTCGGAGGTGGGGCAAGCGACAGCGCGTGCTGCGGTTCGTATCCTTAGTGGCGAGAAGGCGGGTGATATCAGGACACCACCAATCGGGTTCGAAACGCCAAAGTTCGATTGGAGGGAAATTCAGCGCTGGCATATTAGTGAGAGCCAGTTGCCGCCGGAAAGTAAGGTTCTATTTCGACCGCCTACGGCGTGGGACCAATACCGACGGCAAATCATACTGATTGCGGCCGCTCTCCTACTGCAATCTGCGTTGATCGCCGGGCTGGTCTTTGAGTGGCGGCGTCGCCGCAACGCGGAAGTTCTCGCGCGACGAACCATAGGAGAGTTTGCCAACATGAACCGCATTGCGACAGCGGGTGAATTGTCGGCGTCAATTGCGCATGAGATGAAACAGCCGCTGGCCGCAATGGTCACGAATGTGAGAGCTGGTTTGCGCTGGTTAGGGGCAGTCGAGCCAAACCTTGAGGAAACGCGCGTGGCGCTTCAAAACGTGCTCAAAGATGGAAACCGCGCTGCCGAGGTGATCGACAGTGTCCGAGCAATGTTCAAAAAGGAGCAAACAGACAGAACTCCGCTTAATCTAAACGATCTCATCACGAGCGTGCTCTACCTGCTGAGGGACGAGCTGCGGCCGCAACATATTATCTTGCGCACGAACTTGGACCCGCAGCTTCCACCAGCGGAAGGTCATAGAGGTGAGCTGCAACAGGTCATCTTAAATCTAATCAGGAATGCAGCCGACGCGATGAGCAAGATCTCATATCGACCGCGGGTGCTGACCGTAAAATCGGAAACTCAGCCACCAAACGATGTTCTGATATCGATTGCAGACACTGGAACCGGCATCGATCCCAAGGACATCGATCACATCTTTGAAGCATTCTTCACAACGAAATCAAACGGAATGGGGATGGGCCTCTCCATTTGCAAGTCGATCATCGAGGACCATTCGGGACGTCTCTGGGCATCTCCCGATCTGAAACATGGATCGGTGTTTTATATCTCCTTGCCCATCGGCAAGGTTTCTCGCAAGACTGGAGGGCCACCTATTCTTACGCGTCACCGGAGCGGGCAGCCGCAAAGCGTCGGATAGGTGAAAGAATATCACATTTTTGGACTGAGAATTGTGCCGTTTACCTCGCCCCTAACGAATCGTGCCATGTCCGCTTTGGGTCAATAACGGAGATTCTGCGTTGCGGTGAGGAACGTCGTTATTCGATCACCTCGTTGGCGAGTAATTGGATCTATGGAACAAGTTCAAACTTGCTTGCCTCTTCGATTTGTCGCATCCTTGTTAGTCGCGGGGTTGTGACCTCGGTAAATGTGGCAAACCTCATCCAGGGGGACTTTCTTATGCAATGGTCATCCGCCATTCGTGCCTCACTGATAGCTTTGACTGTAACCGGCGCCGTGCTCACGACCGCCTACGCCGACGGCGGCAGCATCCGCTTTAACGTTATTAAGGCCGGTTTTGTCGTGGGCGGCTCCGGCGGCAGCGGCACGCTGGTGTTCCACGGCCGGAGCTATCCGATCTCGATCGGCGGGGTGAGCTATGGATTTACCTTCGGCGCCTCCGCGACCGATTTTTTCGGTACGGTCAGCAATATCCGAAGTCCGTTCGACGTTAATGGCGTATACGGCGCTGCCGGCGCGGGCGTCGCGGTCGGCCCTGGCGCGGGCGGGATCGTATTGGCCAACCAGAACGGCGCGGTGCTGACGCTGTCGGGCCGACAAATGGGACTGATCGTTGCTGCCGACCTCAACGGGCTGGTGATCTCGCTGCGTTAGTTTGCGCTTGCGCCTAAGATGCCCGACCGCTCAAACCGCGCTTCGCAGTAAACTGCGAGGGAAAAGATCAGCTGAAGAACTCCAGCGCTCCCGTATCCAAATTGTACATTGCGCCAGTGATCTTGATTGTGCCACTGCGTTCCAACTCAGCCAGCACAGCGCTATTCTTGCGAATATTGTCCACGGTCATTTGCACGTTCGTGCGCGCCACAACGTCCACAAAGGCATAATTCTTTGACGAGCGCTCGCCTGAAAAGCTTGTCGCTTGCACAGCAGGTTTGATTTTGTCCAGTAACCCCGTGAGATTGCCAAGTTCTACATTGTCGATGGCACCTTTGATGGCACCGCATGCCGTATGCCCCATTACAAGCACCACCTTGGCGCCGGCCAACTTGCAGGCAAATTCCATGCTGCCGAGAATGTCTTGGTTGGAGATGTTGCCAGCGACCCGACAATTGAAAATATCGCCAAGACCAAGATCCATAATCACTTCGGCCGGTGCGCGTGAATCGATGCAGCTTAGCGGCACTGCAGCGGGATATTGGCCGGACGCACTGGCCTTCTGTTCATTCAGGTAATTTCGGCTTTTCCTCACTCCGCTGCGAAAGCGCTCATTCCCCCTCTTCGCTGCAGCTATGATTTGTTCTGGGCTCATTTGGTCGCGTTGTGCCTTCGTCAGGGCACCCGCACGTGCGTGTCCCAGCAAAAAGCCACCGCCAAAAATTTCGAGCGCAGTTGATGAAACCGCAATTTTAAGGAAATTTCGGCGCACTGGAGAGTTGCAGAACAGACCATGCTGATGTTTTGCGCACATGGTTATTTCCACCTTTCTACCGTGCTCCTTACGGCGACGAATCCGCAACAGTCACGTTTTCATGTCCTCATGGGATGACTCTCCTTTGGATTGATTGCCTGTGCCGGTTGCGCAAGACTGTGCATCGCTAAGTGCGTCTTTGTTCTAACATAGTACGAAGCGGATGTGCATTCGCGGGCTTGCCGATGTCCGCTTTGGGTCATAAGCAGACATTGCAGTACGTCTAGCGGATTTCTGCTTTACCCCAAAAGCGGACATTGGCTAAATGAGGACATTGCGGTATTTACGCGCGGCGTCATGCCACAAAACATAAATCGAAAAAGGAGGAGGGCAATGAAGGCGGCAATCGTCCGACAGGGCGGTGGGGCACCGATTTACGACGACTTTAAAGAACCAGATCCCGTTGCCGGAGAAAGCCGCATTGCCGTCACCGCCGCCGCTCTCAGTCCCGTGGTGAAGGCCCGTGCTTTGGGAACTCACTACAGTTCGTCAGATAGCTTCCCTATCGGTGTGGGAATAGACGGCGTTGGACGGCTTGACAATGGCAGCCGCGTACACTTTTTTCAGCCGAGAGCTCCTTATGGCAGCATGGCAGAAAAGGTCGTGGTGCCGTCTTTACAGTGCACAATCGTGCCTGACGGCCTGGACGATATAATAGCCGCAGCGATTGCCGTTCCTGGCATGTCGTCATGGGTAGCTTTGAAGGAGCGCGCCAACTTCACAGTCGGGGAAACCGTACTCGTAAATGGCGCGACCGGAACATCTGGCCGTCTAGCGGTCCAAGTCGCAAAATACATTGGTGCAAAGAAAGTCATTGCGACTGGGCGACAGCCTGCGAGCCTACGATCGATAAAAGCTCTCGGTGCCGATGAGACGATCCTCCTCAACGAAAATAGAGATGCATTGGAAAATACCTTTAAAGAGCAATTCGCGGGCGGCGTTGACGTCGTCCTGGATTATCTTTGGGGGCAAAGCGCCGAGAGTCTACTGATTGCTGCAAGTAGGCTCGGAACGAATAAACCAATTCGTTTCATTCAGATCGGAACCGCTAGTGGGGCGACTATCACCTTGCCGGGAGCGATACTGCGTTCAACCGCGATAGAACTCAAGGGAAGTGGGCTCGGCAGCGTACCGGTCAATCGCATTGTCGGGGGGATCGAAGAAGTGCTGCGTGCGGCTCTCGCAGGTCGCTTTGAAATCGCGACCAAGCCCGTTCCGCTATCCGAAGTCAAATGGGCTTGGCCAAGCGACGCCTATATGCCCCGCGTCGTGTTCACGATTGGAAGCAAGGCCGAGTAATACTTGACGGCTCATTGCAATTGGATTTGGCAAAGGGCGCTGATTCGTCAAATAATGCCATTTCCCAAATAGGTCCGTCGGAAAGAAAGCTGTCGAATGAAAAGGAGATCCTGCCATGACCGTTCAGGCAATGGGCTATTTCTGGGTTGGCACTTCAAAGCTCGATGACTGGACCAGTTTAGCCATCGGCCAGCTTGGGCTGCAGGCGGTCGATCGAGGCGGCGGCATGCGTGCCTTCCGCATGGACGACCGAAAGCAACGCCTGATCGTCGACGGTGGGTTGCCAGATGGAGAGCGTTTTTTCGGCTGGGAGGTCGCGGACGCGACGGCGCTGGATGCACTAGCGGCGCGGCTGGAAAAAGCGGGCGTCGCGGTGCGGCGAGAAATCGCCGCGGTGGCGGACCAACGTTGCGTCGCTGAGGTGATTTCCTTCCGCGACCCGGCCGGTAACCGTGTAGAGGCATTCCATGGTAGTCAGATCGCCGATGAACCATTCCGGCCATCGCGGCACATGGGAGGCTTCCGTACTGGGACGCAGGGCGTAGGACATGCCGTGCTGATGATGCCAGAAATCGACGCGGCCCTTACGTTCTATCGAGACCTGCTGGGCTTTCGGATAACCGACTTCATGGGTCCGCCTGTGTCACTCTATTTCATGCACGTCAACACTCGGCACCATAGCCTCGCTATTGCCCAAGGGCCACGCAACCGCATGCACCATCTGATGATGGAATTTTACTCTCTCGACGATGTTGGCCAGAGTTACGATATCGCCCAGCAGCAAGACCGTGTCGTGGTGAAGTTCGGTCGGCATCCGAACGATTTGATGACGTCATTCTACATGCGCACGCCGTCGGAATTCCTGATCGAGCATGGATGGGGTGGTCGCGAAGTCAGCCTCGACTGGCAGCCCGTCGAGCTGAAATCCGCGGGCAGCTTTTGGGGGCACCAAGGGCTATTCGAATCGCTGGCTGATGGACCACCGCCGCCGATGCCAGCTCCGGAGTCGAAACACGCACCGCTGCAGGTAATCGACGGCAATTACGAGCGCATGAGCGGTGTCTGTCCGTGGTGGGATGCGGTGAAGCGCGGCAGTAGACCGATCTGAGTTTACGATGCTACCCAATGGAATTCTGGAATCGCGATCGCTAAGGAAATGGCCTCGGATGGCTAGGGCTTCAGGTCTTTTGGCATCTTCGGGGCGAACAGCTGGCACCAGCCGCTCGGGCTGATGTCACCTTGGACAAATTTGCACGCACTGGGTGGTTGGAAGCTGATGCAGCCATCGCAGCGCTGGTCGCCCTTCGGCATACCCTGATATTTGGCGTCCGCCTGGCTGACCTTCTGCCGCGCCGACACTTGCGGGATCGCCGCAGCGAGTGCTGCCGCGCTGAATGCAAATGTCGTAAATGCCGTACGGCGTGAAATGCGTTGGCAGTCGTTCCACAAACTTCGAGACATCAGCGCGCCACCTGGTAGACCGTTTGGATGACACGGAGGTTCTCCATATCATTTAACCTTCGTCCAGGTTTCTCCCCGACAAATGAACGCTAGGCAGCCCTTTAGATTTAAAGCGTTAGGTCCCTGCATGGTGACAACACCGGTATAGATTTTGCCGTCATCCGCGTTCAACAGATCACCCTTCCATTCATTGTCTGCAGACTTGGTAGCTCCAGTCATGATCACCGTACCGATTTTGCTCTTCCGGCGCTCGTCCTTAACCGCAACAATTTTCGCACAAAGCTTGCCGCCGCAATCGTAGAAGCTAACCTGCGTACCGGTAGATGGGCGCATCCAGGTACCGTAGGGCTCGAATGCACACGCGATTCCTGGCAGGGCAATCACGAACAATGTCAGTGCAGCACTTCTTGTCAGCAGCGAACTGCATCTATCCATGATCATCTTCAGCGATAACTTCAAAACAAAGGCCCCGGCTAGCAGGGGCCAAGTACCCAAGGAGGAACAATGCGCGTCGCACCGCCGCTAACTCCTCGATCGGCCTGCGACAGGCAAAGGTTTGAGTTGATTTGTGGCTAAACTTGGCGAAACAAGTGCAAACATTTGGGCAATTCGCCGCGTACTTATACTAGACAGTGCGCCTATCCCTTGATGCGATGGACCCGCGATCTCGACCTCGGAATGCTCTGATCGCAAAACTAGAAAGCGATCGGTGGGAGCATCATGAGTTATTTATCGAACGTCATAAATGAACGGCCGATGGTGCGCGTTTCGGATTCGGTCATTCTCGCATTTTGTCGTGCGTTGCCGCTGGTGTGGTTGTTTTCCAGCCTAGTGGTCTAAGGTTTACGCTCGTTTCTTTGAAACAGATCGAGCCAAATGCATGCCATAAGCGGCAATCGTGCCACTCTGCCGCATAGCCTGCACTCAGTAAAACCCAGTTCTAGGGTGCCAGGATATAGCAGTGATGTGCCCAGATGGCAGGAGGGCCGGCGTGAAAAAGATGGCAGGAATCTTGGGCGTCGCTTTTATGTGTCCCGCTTTGTACGATTTCCGGACTCATGCACCCTTATTTTGCCATTCGCTTGATGGCGCCGGCACGCTGGCCACCCTCCGTGTCATGGGTCCGTACGCGCCGGCGTAATTCCTTGATCGCCTCGGCCAAGTCGTGAACATGAATGCCTTTCGGCGCATTGTCGGCCCGCACGCTCTTCAACATCAGCCGCAAGAGATCGTCATCATGCTCGTCGCGATAAGGCTTTAGATCAAGGTCCTTTGGCACTTTCTTCAAGTGCTCATCGCCGATTCGCTTGACGTATTTCTGCATGAATCGGTCGTAGGCGTGCCATTCGACGCCCGCGGCCCGTACCGCGGCCTCCTCGGCGCGTGTCGCGATCTGGTGCGCATGCAGATAGTGAAGACCGAGCTGATCGATCAGCGCCTTTTCGACTTCTTCATGGAGGATGAGAAACCGGTCGGTCTCGACGGTGCGACCGCGGAATTTGAACGAGTTAGGCATGTGGCGATCGATATAGATCGTTTTACCGTCAAGGCTGTAGCCGGCGAGATAGGGAATGTCGTGCTTGCGATCCAACTTTTTGACGCGCCGCATGATCGCATCGAGGGCGCGGTCCATCATCAGGCTGGAGACGTACCACTCTGGCAGCTTGAGCTTTGCGTGCGGGGCGGTGGGATGACAAATATCGAGCGGCATGGCGTTCAACCCTGTGTGCCGGTCGGCACTCGACGATGTGTCCACAGGCCGAGAGCCTTACCCTAGCACATCGCTGGGCGTGAGCAGTTTGTGCGGCTCCTCAAATGGGCTCCGCCACTTCCGCTTTGGGTCATAAGCGGACATTTGCGGGACGTTCGCATCGTGTCTGCTTTACCCCCGAAAGCGGACGTTGGAGGCGGCGTC
>Ga0187766_10001987_pt1 | contig 12069 bp, 10 predicted proteins | sample 0216_QUI02_MP05__4_FD_132971 | JGI IMG/M metagenome (GOLD analysis project Ga0187766, IMG submission 132971) | Tropical peat soil microbial communities from peatlands in Department of Meta, Colombia - 0216_QUI02_MP05_20_MG | ecosystem: Environmental > Terrestrial > Soil > Wetlands > Peat ... | reverse complement strand
CCCCCTGCGGTGCGGGCAGCGCGTACACCCACGCCTCGCGTCCCCCCGCCTCCACACGGTGGAGAAGCGTCAAGCCCCCCTCCCGGGCTCGTTGCGCGGCGCGGCTCCCCTCGGCCCCATCCTCTTCCACGATGAGGTAACGGGCGCCCCGCGCCTTCAGATCTGCGACGAGACCCGCGTCGGGAGCGTGGCGCAGGGGAACAAAGGGCGCGTCCGCATAGTAGGCAACTCGGTCCTTGCTGGCGGCCACGGCGCCCGGCGCCAGGCCCTCCGCTCGGAGCCACTCTGCGGCGCGCCGCTCGGCGAGCCCCCCGTGGTCGCGCGGGCGAAGTTCCTTGCCAAGGCTCGGTGCCAGAAGGCAAAGGAGACCGAGTCCTAGGGCAAGCCGCGGACGGGGTGTCGCCTTCGCACGAAAGAGGCGCTCGCCTAGAGAAACCAATGCGCTGCCGAGCACGGGCAGGCCCACGGCAGCGTACCCGAAGGTCAGAACCAACGGGGGCAGGACGTGGCGACGGCTCAAGTAGCCGTAGTGAAGCTCCTGGCTCAGAAAAACAGCGCCGTAGGAGGCCAAGAGGGCAAGCACGAAGGCGCCCCGCAAGCCGAGCGGGCCTCGGCAGCAATAGAGGCCGACGAGGAGCAGGAGAACGATCTCCGGGCGCATCGTGGAGCCCACGTTCGAGAGAAAACCCAAGAAGAGAGAATGCCCACGGGAAGGTGCTGGGGTCTCTAGGGGGGCCGAGGAGGAAGGAGCCGCCTCCTGCGCCGGCACTGCTGGAGGGGCTGAAGCAGACGGCTGGGGAACGTCCGGTGGGCTTGTGGGCGAGACCCCCCTCTCTTCTTCGAGGAAGGCGACACGCTCAAGGGACTTCTTTTTGGTGAGGTGCCACGCGCCTGTCTCGAGACGGATCGAGACGAGGTAGGGAGCCATGACGAGAAGGCAGGCGCCGCCAAGCGCCGCAAGCCAGCGTACCCAGCGGATCGCGGACTCCTCGCCGCGCAGCACACGCAGGGCCCCGAGGCCTGTCCCCATGACACTTCCGACCAGGGCAACACCGACTCCCTCGGGTCGCGTGAGGTACGCCAGACCCGAGAAGGCTCCGGCCCAACCCGCAACGGCCGGAGCTCCCTCCCGCAAGGCGACCCACAGGCTGGCCACCGCAGCCAGAAAGAGGGCCAGGTAGAGACCATCGCTCTGCACGTCCGCGGAGAAGCGGAGGGCGTAGGGATGGACCGCCAGAGCGAGGGCCGCGAGCCAAGCAACTTCGGCACCGTAGGCCGAGCGCACAAAGAGATAGAGGCACAAGACCGAGGCAACGCCTGCCACGACCGAGACGAGAACGGCCGCCGAGACATAGCCGTCCTTCGGCAGGGGCAACGCGAGCTCCGTCGCCAGGGTCGCGAACGAATAGAGCGGGTGGTAGTTGTCCGCGAGGGCTGCTCCCCAGTCCCGGGCTGCCATGGCCTTCGAGATCCGGAGGAACTCCGGACCGTCGTTGAAGAGCACGTCCTCGCGTGCCCAGTGCTGCGCGCGCAGCGCGCCGGCCAGGACGAGCAGGGCTGCGAGGACAAGGGCCTCGCGTGTGCGCTCCCTCAGAGCGAGCCGTCCCCAACGGCGCTCCGCACGGCGGAATCGATCCGGCACACCTCGTCCAAGAGGTCGGCGAGCGCACCGAAAGTGATCTGACTCGGCCCGTCGCAAGGAGCTTGATCGGGATCGGCGTGTACCTCGATGAAGAGTGCGTCGATCCCCACCGCGACTGCGGCGCGCGCAAGGGGGGCCACGAATCGCCGGTCTCCGTCGCTCGCATCGCCTGCGGCACCCGGATGCTGAACGGAGTGGGTTGCGTCGAAGCAGATGGGTGCGAAGGCGCGCATCGAAGGCAGCGCGCGCAGATCCACCACGAGATTGTTGTACCCAAAGCTCGTGCCCCGTTCGGTCACGAGGACTCCCGTTGCCCCGAGGGCGCGTGCCTTGTCGACGGCGTTGCGCATGTCGAGCGGCGCCATGAACTGGCCCTTCTTGATATTGAGCGGGAGACCGGTCGCTGCGCATGCAGCGATGAGATCGGTCTGGCGACAGAGAAATGCGGGGATCTGCAGACAGTCCACGACACCGGCCGCTGCTTTTGCTTGTTCGGGTCCATGGACGTCCGTCAGGATGGGAAGTCCCGTCACGCGCTTCACGCGAGCCAGGATGCGCAAGCCCTCGTCCAGGCCCGGACCGCGAAAGGAGCGGAGGCTTGAGCGGTTCGCCTTGTCGAAGGAAGCCTTGAAGACTACCGGGAGCGCGTGGCGCAGGGCCAGGTCTTGGAGCTGCTCGGCTGCCTCGAGGGTCCCTCGCTCGCTCTCGATCACGTTCAGCCCCGCGATCAAAGCCAGGGGGGCCCCCTCACCGATGGGCACCGAACCGATTCTCATAGAATCCTCCTAGCCGCGACGAACCACGGGAGTCCAGCAGAGGGTCAACGACCGAGGGGGTGCGGCGATCTTACGCCGGGTCGCGGGAGTCTGCTTCCACGGCCTCGCGCAAAACGTCCAAGATCTCGGGCAGCGCCGACGTTACCCGGTTCCAGTTCGGGATGGCCGGCGCCCCCATGGGGTCCCGCACAAAGGCAAGGCCCGCTGCGCGCAGGGCGCGCGAGAAGGTCTCCACCGCCAACTCCTCCTCGTGGCGGTCGAATGCGAGCGCGTTGAGCGCTGCGTCGTCGCTGTAGCTGCCGATGGCGTCCTGGGCCATGCGTCGGTAGGTAGCACTCAGCGTGTTGAGAAAGCCCGCGGAAAAATCGACCCCGTAGCTCGCGAGGTTGCGAATGAGCGAGGCCGCGATGTCGACCACCATGCGGTGGAGCCCCTTCGTGGCGTCGCTCTCGGAAAGCTCCTGGTGCTTGTGGTCGTAGTTCTCGACCAGCTCGACCTGGCAGATGCGCTTCAAGGCACAGTTGCGATAGACCTCGGCCAGGACGCCCACCTCGAGACCCCAGTCTCCGGGGATGCGGTTGATGCGGGCGAGATCGGTGGTCATCGAGCACTCGCCGGCCAGCGGATATCGGAACGAGTCCAGGTAGTCGAGAGGGGGGAGCGGCCCGAGCACCGACTTCATCGCCCGCAAGAGTGGCGTCATAAAGAGCCGGGTCACACGACCATACAGGCGATCCGTAGCGCGGCCGTAGTAGCCCTTGGCGAACTCGTAGCCGAGCTGCGGGTTTACCGTCGGAAAGCAAAGTCGCGCAAGAAGCTCACGACGGTATTCGCGAATGTCGCAGTCGTGAAGGGCGATCACACGCGCCACGTTTGTTGCGAGCACATACCCGTAGGCAAGCCAGGTGCTGCGTCCCTTCCCGTCCCCCCCCGGATCGAGCTCCTCCTCACGGAGTCGCTGATAGATCCCTTGCATGCGAGGCCCGCCGTTGAACAGGAACACCGGTGGCTCACCGCTTAGGGTGCGCACCCCTTCGAACGCCGAGCGGAGCTCCTCGAAGTCATCGCGGCGGCTGGTGCCGGACACACTGACCACGATCTGCCGCAGGTACCGCACGCGCTTTAGGGTCTCCACGATGCCCTTCAGTGCGACGTCGCGCACCTCGGAGTGGAGGCAGGGCAGGACCAGGGCGATGGGACGTGCATCGGAGAAAGAAATGAGATCCCGCTCGAGCCGCTCCGGATCCGTGCGACCCAGGCGGTGCAGGGTTGTCACGACCCCCGTCTGATGGAAGTCGGCCATGGACCCTTTAGGTCACACCGGGTCGACTGGGATGTCAAGCCGCCGCCTGGGGCCAAAATCACTCGCTCTGGGCTTCATCGATCAGGCGAACCGACAGGGGATCGATCTCGATGAACTCGAGACCCACATCCATGGTGATGGGATCCATGTCCGTCGCCCAAACCACCTTCCCCACCGCAACGATGGTGTGGTCGCCCACGTTGAACGTGACGCGAAGGACGTCGCCGAGCGTGATCTCGCAGCCCACCGCCTCGAAGCGGATGCCCCCCATGGAGATGTTCCGGGAGACGGCGAGGCGGTCGCGCGTATCGACCGGGGCGAAGGAGATCATCTGGTCCGTTGCGATGCGCGAATACTTGCGGCGCTCGGAGCCGGCCTTGCCCATCGCGTCTCCCCCTCGCGCGGCGAGCGCCCGCGCCTGCCTTCCTTTCGGCGCCGTGTCCGGCGCCCTTGAGAGCCGAGGAAGCCGTCAGGATCGGCGGGGAAAAAGCTCGAGCTGCCGGTCGTCTTTACGCGCTCGGCTGAAGGCGGAAAGGCCGATTCCGAGGAGGCGAATCGGGCGGACCCCCGCCTGGGTGCGGTCGAGAAGGCCTTTAGCGACCGCTGCGATCTCCGCTGCGGTCGAGACCGAATGGCTGAGGGTGCGACTGCGGGTCGTGGTCTCAAAGTCCGCATAGCGCAGCTTCAAGACGAGACGGCGCGCGGCGATGCCCTGCAGTCGGAGGGCGCCCTCGAGACCGTTCGCCAGGCGGTCGAGCCGGTCGCCGAGGAGCATCAGGTCTGTCTCGGAGCCCCCCAGGGTGACCTCTTGGGAGAGACTCCCCGGGTAGCGCTCTCCCTTTACCCGGCTGTCGCCCTGGCCGCGTGCGAGGGCGTGCAGCTCGAGCCCGCGGCGGTGGCCGACAACCTCGGCAAGGATCATGGTGTCGATCGCCGCAAGGTCGCCCACATGGCGCACCCCGAGCTGCGCCAAGCGCTCCTCGGTGTGACGCCCCACGCCTGGAAGGCGGGCGACGGGAAGCGCGTTCAGAAACTGGGCCTCGGCGCCGAGCTTGATCTCGAGCGTCCCGGCCCCCGCCTCTTCCGCTGCAAGCCGAGCGAGGAGCTTGTTGGGTGCGATGCCTGCGCGCAGCGGAAGCCGAAGCTCCTCTTCGACGGAGTGTCGCAGCGACTCGGCGAACGCCTGCGCCGGTTCCTCGAGGTCGGAGAGGTCGAGGTAGGCTCCGCTTAGTCCTTCGGTCTCAAAGCGCTCGACCCGACGCCGCAGGCACGCGCGCACACGCCGAGCGGCCTCGCGGTAGCGAGGCATGTAGGTCCGGATTGCACGCGCGCGCGGGCAGCGCTGGAGCGCTTCTTCCATCGTCATGCCCGGCGCGACGCCCGCCAAGAGGGCGTCCTCGGTCGCGTCCTGCACGAGGCCGCGCCGCCGCGGATCGCCGCCCACGATCACCGGTCGGTCGGCCAGGGAGGGATCGAGGGCGCGCTCGACCGAGGCATAGAAGGACGGCACCTCCGCATACAGGATCACCGGACTCAATCCGACGCGCTCATCGAGGTCGCGACGTGGGCTCGAGGGAGAGCCGTGCACGGCTCGTCTCGTCGATCAGGAGGCGGCTCGTGCCCAGGAGTCGAGGGCGTCCTTCCCGCCAGCGTGCAATCCCATCGGTCTCGTGGGGATGGCCGAGGTGCTCCGACTCGCCCGGCACGAGGGCCGAGAGCGCCTGGTCGAGTTGCGCCGTGTCGACCGCAAAGCGGTAGGTCGAAGCGAGGCGCACCTCGAAGGGCTGCCGGTGGTCGTACTCCGCCGCGGCCACCGTGGCCTCGTCCCCGTCGCAGGGGAAAGGCCCAAGCACGTCGCGATGCGCCCCAAGCTGAGCCGCGAGCCCGAGCGGGCGGAAGGTCACGGTGTGCAGACGCCCCCAAGCCCACTTCTCGCGGTTTGAGCCGGCGTGCACGGAGAGAAAGAGCCAGCTCTCCCGCAGGCTCCGCCGTACGGCGTCCACGGTGCTGTCGGCTGCCGGCCCTCCCCCGCTCTGGCCCGAGGACCTCCCGGTCTTGGCCTGCTCGAGGATCTGCGCCAGGACGTACACGGGACTGGTGCGGGGCGACGCGAGATAGCGCTCCAGGAGATCGGGTCCGAGGCGCTCTCCCAGGAGCGCCTGCACGAGGCGCTCGACGAAGACATGGGAGAGGGCCGCACCCACGCTCCCAGCCGAGGCGCGTCCGTCCCACTCCGAAAGGACCTGCGCCACCTCCCGCGCCTCGGCTCCGAGGGCTGCGGGATCGCCCGCGAGGGCCAGCGCGTTCGCGACGAGTTGCCGCTGCTCCGGAGAGTCCACATCGGCCTGCATCTCCGCGAGATCGCGCACCTCCATAGGTCCTCGGTGCTCCGCCGCGCGCAACAGGCCCTCGATCCTGCGTTGGCGGTTGCCCTCGCGCCAGAACCACTCCCCGCGGACGCCGCTGCGGCTGAGCGGCGCGTCGGCGGCGATGAGCCAGTTCCCGCCGGCCTGGAGCGTGGCCTGGGGGAGCGCTTCCAAGGGAAGCGCTCCCTTCCAGTCATACAGATCTGTGCGTCCAGGAACGGGCGCCAAGTTCGTGGCGAGGCCGCGATGCGGCACATAGCCCGCCACCTGCAAGCCCGCGACGCCGTCTGCATCGGCAAAAACGAGGGCAAGCACGGGCTCGTGATGTCCGGCGAGCGCCGCCCGAAACTGTGCGGTGTTGGTCGCCCGCGCCGCGCGCAGCATGGATCCGATGCCATCGCCGGCCCGGGCCCCCGTCCACGCCACCGCCAGAGGCTCGTGCTCTCCAGGCAAGAGCGCATTCACGAGCGGGCCATGGCGGGTCTCGCGGACGACGAGCTCCTCGTCGCTCGCCCCGCGGATTCGAATCCGTTCTTTGCGGACGCGCAGGCGCGTAAAGCTGTCGCCATCGTGGTAGCGCGTTCCCGAGGCATCCAGGGTCTCCACAAAGAGATCGGTCGTCACCGCTCCGGCGGAGGTGGCTCCCCAGGCCACGTGGCGGTTCGCACCGCTCCACACGACCGGGACGCCGGGGATGGTGCCGCCGGCCACGTCCAGCCCACCACCTCGGAAGTGCGCCTCGTAGAAGAGACCCGGCGCAGTGGCTTCGAGGTGCGCATCGGCCGCGAGCAAGGGCTTCCCGCTCCGGGTGAGGCGACCCGACACGACCCACGCGCTGCTTCCCGCTCCCCGGCCGGCAAGACCGGCAGCGAGGCTCAGGGGATCCTCGCGCACGCGCAAGGAAACATCGGTGACCGCGGGCCAAGAAGCGGGCGGAGGCGCCTCGGCCTCCTGTGTCAGAGCCGCGCCGTCTCCGCCCGGTGGGTCTGGAAAGAAGAACCGCGCCTCGAACCCGCCCAGGCGCTCGATCATGTCGGAGTAGAGCACGCTCGCCTCGAGACTATTGCCGAGGATCCATGCGTAGAACTTCACGATGGCGATGCTGTCGCCCGGCGTCCACGGCTCGAGTGGGACGCCGGCTCGTTCGAGGGCCAACGGCGCGCCGGCGCGGCCGCCTCGGATCTCCTCCATCCAGGCATTGACGCCCGCTGCGTAGGCGAGAAGCGCCTCGCGGGTCGAGGCGTCAAGGCGCGCAACCTGCGCGTCTGCAAGTTCCCCGAAGCCCAGCGTGCGGGCCAGGCGATCGGCGGGCAGAGCGTCCTTGCCGACGAGTTCGGCCGCGCGGCCGCGGGCGCTGCGTGCGAGCCACACCATCTGGGCCAATCGATCTTGGGCGTGGACAAAGCCCAAGCCGAACAGCGCGTCCGTCTCGCTCTCGGCTTCGACGTGAGGCGTCCCGCGCGCGTCGCGAGAGATCCCGACGGGGTGCTCGATCCCCGTGACGTGGACGGTGCCATCGTCGACCGGGAAGGCGTCTCGCTCCGCGCGCCGTTCGCGCAAGGCGGAGAGGCCCAGGGAGACGAGGAAGAGTACGGCACCGACCGATGCGGCAGCCACGAGAAGGCGTTGCGGCCAGCGGCGGCGCCGGCCTCCGAGTCCCCCGCCCAGCCCGATCGGCGGGGTGCCAAGCGTTGTCATGGCGCTCCCCTCGCCTCCAGCAGTACAACGGCCATGGCATGGCTTCGGGTGCGCGAGACCGCAAGATGAGCGGTCCCGGCACCGAGCTCCTGTGCGATTTCGGCAACTCGGCCCGAGAGTGTGAGGCAAAGACTCCCACTCCTGGCTTGGGAATCCCGATGGGTTTCGATGTCTACCCAGCGAACGCCGTTCCTCCACCCTGTGCCCACCGCCTTCATGAGGGCCTCCTTGGCCGCAAATCGCAGGGCGAACTGCGGCGCGTCACGGCGGAAGCGGTGGCAATCGGCGATCTCCACGCTCGTGAAGATGCGTCGCTCGAAACGATCGCGGTTTCGGTTGAGCAGCCGTTCGATGCGCGCGATCTCGATCACATCGATGCCGCTGCCGACGATCACACGACCTCCCTCCGCCTTCCGCCGCAGGGTAGCTCCGCACCCCGTTCCATGGCGGTCGCCGCGCGCCCTTTGTACCCTCTTGGTTTCGAACCATGGGAGGTGGCCATGTCCCTACGGGTGGGAATCAACGGCTTTGGGCGCATCGGGCGGCTCGTCCTGCGGGCGGCGCGCGGCACCTCGCTCGAGTTCGTCGGCATCAACGATCTGACCGACGCAAAAACACTGGCGCACCTCTTCAAGTACGACTCCGTGCATGGCATCTATCCCGGCGAGGTCGAAGCAGCGGGCGACGCCATCGTAATCGAGGGCAAGAAGATCCCCGTGTTTTCCGAGAAGGATCCCTCGAAGCTGCCGTGGGCCCGTCTCGGAGCCAAGCTCGCCATCGAGTCCACGGGCAAGTTCACCGGCCGCGACGACGCGGCAAAGCACCTGGAGGCGGGAGCCGAGCGCGTCGTCATCACCGCACCCGCCAAGAAGCCCGACGTCACGATCGTCCTCGGAGTGAACGACAAGGTCTATGACCCGAGCAAGCACAAGATTGTTTCAAACGCTTCGTGCACCACGAACTGCCTGGCACCCGTGGCCAAGGTGCTCGACGACCACTTCGGAATCCAGCGCGGATGGATGACCACGATTCACGCCTACACCAATGATCAGGTGACGCTGGACTTTCCACACAAGGATCTGCGTCGCGCGCGCGCCGCGAGCGTATCGATGATCCCGACGAGCACGGGGGCCGCGAAGGCGATCGGTGAGGTGCTGCCCCAGCTCGCCGGCAAGCTCGATGGTTTCGCGATCCGCGTTCCGACCTCCGACGTCTCGGTCGTCGATCTCTCTGTCGAGCTGCAGAAGTCGACCGACGCGCCGGGCATCAATGCCGCGATGAAGTCGGCCGCGGCAGGACCGATGAAGGGAATCCTGCAGGTGTGCGAAGAGCCGCTGGTTTCCGTCGATTTTCGGGGCAACGGACACTCTTCGATTGTCGACGCGCTCGAGACGAAGGTGATGGGCGGGAATTTCGCGAAGATCCTCGCGTGGTACGACAACGAGTGGGGCTATTCGCAGCGCGTGGTCGACCTCGCCGTCCTGCTCTCCCGCTAGGGGTCCCGGGGTGGCGGTTGCTTCGCTGGATCAACTCTTCGCGCAGGGTCCGCTGCGGGGACAGCGGGTTTTCGTGCGTGCGGATTTGAACGTCCCAACGAAGGACGGCGTGGTCGGGGACGACACGCGGATCCGGGCGACGCTTCCGACCCTGCGACGCCTGCTCGGCGCGGGCGCCCGTGTCGTCGTGGCCTCCCATCTCGGCCGCCCTAAGGGCAAGGCGGATCCCAAGTTCACCCTGGCACCCGTGGCCCAACGCCTCGGCGAGCTTCTCGGGACTCCCATCACGTTTGTGCCCGACTGCGTCGGCCCCGCAGCGGAGTCCGCCGTCGCAGCGCTCCCCCCTGGAGGGGCTGCACTCCTCGAAAACCTGCGCTTTCACGCGGAGGAGGAGAAGAACGACCCGAGCTTTGCACGACAGCTCGCCGCCTTGGCCGACGTCTACGTGAATGACGCCTTTGGGACGGCCCATCGCGCCCACGCCTCGACGGTGGGGATGGTCGCCCTCGTCCCCCGCGTCGCCGCAGGCGATCTGCTGCGCGCTGAGCTCGAGCACCTGAAGGTCGTGCTGCAGCCCACGCGACCGTTGGTCTGCCTGCTGGGCGGTGCGAAGGTTTCCGACAAGATCGCGGTCCTCGAGTCGCTCTCCGAGCGGGCGGACGTGCTCGCGATTGGCGGGGCCATGGCCTACACATTTCTACGGGCCCAGGGTGAGCCCACCGGAAGCTCTCGGGTCGAAGAGGACCATGTCGAGGACGCCCGGCGCGTGCTGCAAGCGGCCGCGAAAGCCGGACGCCGGGTCCTCCTCCCCTTGGACCACGTCGTGGCCGAAAAGCTCGCCCCGGACGCCGTCGGCCGCGTGGTGAAGCAGATCCCGGAAGGTTGGCTCGGTGTCGACATCGGACCGGAGACGGCAGCGACCTACGCCGCCGCGCTCCGAACGGCGCGCACGATTTTCTGGAACGGACCGATGGGCGTGTTCGAAATCGAGCGCTTTGCCCAAGGCACAGAGACGGTCGCCCGGGCAATCGCAGACTCAAAAGCGGTCTCCGTCGTCGGAGGAGGGGATTCGCTCGCGGCCATCAACAAGCTCGGCCTGGGCGCGCACATCACGCACCTCTCCACCGGCGGCGGCGCCTCGCTCGAGTTTGTCCAGGGACTCACGCTCCCGGGTGTTGCGGCGCTGGAGCGCTAGATGCGCCGACCGATTCTGGCCGCCAACTGGAAGATGTACAAGACGGTCGGTGAAGCCTTGGCCTTCATCGAAGAGTTCCTGCCCCACGCGGAGGAAATGGAGGCCATCGATATCGTACTCGCTCCTCCGTTTACCGCGCTCGAGCCCGTCGCACGCGCTCTCGCCGGCACCCCGCTCAAGCTGGCGGGGCAGAATGTCGGCGCGCACGAGGAAGGTGCGTTTACGGGCGAGGTGGCGCCGCGGATGCTGGCCGATCTCGGTTGCGCCTACACGATCGTGGGACACAGCGAGCGGCGGCAGTGGTTTGGCGAGACCGATGAACTGATCGCGCGCAAGGCCGCGCTGCTCCTCGCCCATGGAATCCGTCCCATCGTGTGCGTCGGGGAAACCCTTTCGCAGCGCGAGTCCGGTCAAACCTTTCACGTGGTGAGTGCGCAGCTCGAAGCCAGCCTGGACCAGATCCCCGTCGATCGCGCCGAAGAAGTGGTCGTCGCCTACGAGCCGGTCTGGGCGATCGGAACTGGGCGGACCGCCACTCCCGCGCTCGCCCAGGAGGTGCACGCCTTCGTACGGGAACGCCTTGGCAAAGCATTCGGCGAGGCCGCAGCCCAGATGCGGATCCAGTATGGGGGCTCGGTCAAGCCCGACAACGTGTACGCACTCATGGCCGAGCAAGACATCGACGGCGCGCTCGTCGGGGGAGCAAGCCTCGATCCGCGAAGCTTTTCGCGCATCGTTCGATTCGATCGTCCGGAGGAAACCGAGTGACCATCTTTGTGACCGTGCTCCACGTCATGGTTTGCGTGATCCTCGTCATCGTCGTGCTCTTGCAGCGTGGCAAGGGTGCGGAGATCGGCGCAGTCTTCGGCGGCGGCGCGAGCTCGACCGTGTTCGGGAGTCGCGGTGCTGGAAACTTTCTCACCAAGCTCACGAGCGTTGCGGCCGTCGTGTTCATGCTGACGAGCCTCTTTCTCTCGTGCCAAAGCTCAAAGCAGTTCTCGAAAAGCTTCATGGACGAGGGCTCCAAGAAACCGGCCGCCGAAGAGAAATCGAAGTTCGCCGAACCGCCGAAGGCGCCGGCTCCCGACGCGAAGCAGAGCGCACCCCTGGCTCCCCAGGAAAAGGCGCCCACGCCGGCGAATCCCTAGCGCGGCCTCCCCTGTGCCTTCCGGCGGCCGCGTCGGTTGGGTATCCTCGCATCACTTACGGTTCATGCCGCGGCAGTGGCGGAATTGGTAGACGCACCAGCTTGAGGGGCTGGCGGGAGCAATCCCGTGGAGGTTCGAGTCCTCTCTGCCGCACCAGCCCCCCTCCTTCCTCACCCTTACGCTCTTTTGTGCCTCCTATGAAAACAAGCTGGTGCAACCCGCGGGGGCCACCCCGATCGAAGTCCGTCGCATCGCGCAAAGCGGAATAGGCCTCAAAAATGGCGCTGTCTTGCGTGATGCGCATTGCAACGGCCTGCAACCGGCTGCGCCAGGCTGCCACTGCGACGGCCCACGGCCCCTTAGCGGCCCCCTATGGAGGATGGGCGTCGATCGGCGTTATCCAGACCTACGTTTCGTCCGCCGATCGAATCAAGCGAGATGTCGT
>Ga0187766_10001986_pt1 | contig 12072 bp, 8 predicted proteins | sample 0216_QUI02_MP05__4_FD_132971 | JGI IMG/M metagenome (GOLD analysis project Ga0187766, IMG submission 132971) | Tropical peat soil microbial communities from peatlands in Department of Meta, Colombia - 0216_QUI02_MP05_20_MG | ecosystem: Environmental > Terrestrial > Soil > Wetlands > Peat ... | reverse complement strand
CTCCATGGCCGCCCCGGGCGCCTCAGGGGTCATCACGATCACGACCGACTTCGGCCACCAGGGGCCGTTTGTCGGAGTCATGAAGGGCGCGATCCTGCGGCGCTTTCCCGCGGCCCGCATCGTCGATCTCACGCACGAGATCCTCGTGCACTGGCCCGCGGAGGCCGGTTTCTGGCTCGCGCGCGCCTACGGCTACTTTCCCGAAGGCACGGTGCACCTCGCCGTGGTCGACCCGGGCGTCGGCACCGCGCGCAACATCATCGCCGTGCGCGCCGGAGGGCACGCCTTCCTCGCCCCGGACAATGGTCTCCTCGCCGCGATCGTGACCCGCACGCAGGGCGCTCTGATCGTGCGCCTTGGGGTGGCCGAGCTCGAGAAGCTCGGCGTACACCACCCGAGTGCCACTTTCCACGGCCGCGATATTTTTGCGCCGGTCGCAGCGGAACTGGCCGCCGGCCGCGCGACAATCGAGACACTCGGCGAGAGGGTCGACACGCTGGTCCCTGCCTGGGTCGAAGACCCCGAGGTCGAGCCGCGCAGTGTCACTGGCGTCGTCATCAGCATCGATCACTTTGGCAACCTCATCACCAACATTGATGCGCCGCTGATCGAGCGCTTCCGCCTGCCGCTCGTGCATGCCGGCAATCATTCCTTTCCGCTGCTGCGCACCTACGGCGACACGCATCCGGGGGAGTACCTGGCACTTGTGAACTCATTCGGCGTCATCGAGATCGCGCGGGCCGAGGGAAGTGCCTCCGAGGGCCTCGGACTTAGCCGCGGCGCACCCGTCGTGGTGCGTGATCGCACCGATCAACCCTGAGCCGAAGTCGGGCGAGGCGGGGGGCGGGTAGGGCAGGTGTCTGCCAGGCTCAAGCTCGCGCATGAAATCCGCGCGCGCGCCCAAAAGTTGATCGCTAGCGCGAATCGGCTATAGTTCGCAGCCTTGTTCGGTGCGTTTTTGCGCGTTACTTATTGAATTACATCGGGAATTGCACCGCCAGATGCCGGAAAGAGACAACGAGAGCTTCGATATCGACGAAGAATTCCTAAATGGTCCTACCGAGGACGGCACTGATTACGACCGCCTGCTCGATCGCGTCGACAAGCGCGTTCGTACTCAGGGGAAGCGCGGCAAGGCCGCCTGGAGCCGACTCGAGGAAGTGCTGGCCGATCGAAAGCTCGAGAAAGATCTGAAAGACTTCGACGACGAGCTCTAGAACTGAGCTCGCCCCGAGGCGCTCCAAGCATGGAGTCGCCTCATTGCCTGCGCTTTTCCTTAATCTTCGCTCTGCATGAGCCGCGCGACGCGAAAGTCCTAAGCAGTGGCCGCCACGCCCTCGGAGTGGATCGTCCTCAAGTTCGGCGGCACGAGCGTCTCGACGCGCGCCAACTGGCAGAACATCGCGCAAGTCGCCGCCGAGCGGCGCGCCTCGGGCGCGCGCGTCCTCATCGTGTGCTCGGCGGTCGCGGGCGTCACGGACCGGCTCGAGCGCCTCCTCGACGCAGCGACTGCTCAAGCGCAGCAAGAGCAACTGCGCGCGATCAGAGAACGCCACCGCCAGCTCGCCGCCGAGCTCGGCGTACCGCTCGGCGAAAACGTCGAGCGCTACCTCGCGGAGCTCGGCGAGCTCGCCGAGGTCGCGCTCGTTGGCGAGGTGTCCGATCGCACCCGGGCGCACGTCATGGCGAGCGGGGAACTGATCGCGACCGCGCTCGGTGCGCGCTTTCTCAGCGCGCGCGGACTCGATGCGCTCTGGGTGGATGCGCGGGGGCTGCTGCGCGCCGAGGAGCGGCCTGCCGCTTCCGCCAAGGCCAACGTGCTCTCGGCCGTCTGTGCGTTCGCCCCCGATGCCGCGCTCGAAGAAAAGCTTGCCCCGCTCGCGCCGATCATCATCACGCAAGGGTTCATCGCGAGCGATGCGGAGGGAGGCACCGTGCTCCTCGGGCGCGGGGGCTCGGACACCTCCGCCGCGTATCTCGCGGCGAAGCTGCGCGCGCGACGGCTCGAGATCTGGACCGACGTGCCCGGCATGTTCAGCGCCAACCCTCGTGCGACACCGAGCGCCCGCCTCCTGCGTGCGCTCCATTACGATGAGGCGCAGGAGATCGCAACGAGCGGCGCCAAGGTGCTGCACCCGCGCTGCATATTGCCGGTGCGCCAGTACCGCATTCCGCTCCACATCTACGCGACGCAGGCCCCGCATCTCGAGGGCACGGTGCTCAGCGCCGCGGGCGCCGATGGCAGCGCCCAGGTGAAGGCGGTGTGCACGAAAAAAGGCGTCACGCTGATCTCGCTCGAAAGCCCCGGGATGTGGCACCAGGTCGGCTTCCTCGCCGATGCGTTCCAGATCTTCAAGCAGCACGGCATGTCGGTGGATCTCGTCTCGACCTCCGAAACCAACGTGACCGTCTCGCTCGATCCCGATGCGAACTCACTCGACAACGCGCGCGTCGCAGCGCTCGTCGGGGATCTCTCGGGGTTGTGTCGCGTGGCCGTCATAGGGCCGTGCGCCGCGGTGAGTCTCGTCGGGCGCAACATCCGCGCCATCCTCCATCAGCTCGGGGGTGCGTTCGAGTTCTTCGAGGAGCAGAAGATCCACCTCGTGAGCCAGGCGGCGAATGATCTCAATTTCACCTTCGTCGTCGATGAGGACCAGGGTGATCGGCTGGTCGAGCAGCTGCACGAGCTCCTGATCCGCCCGGTGCCGGGCGACAAGGTGCTCGGTCCCACCTGGCAGCAGCTGTTCTCGCAGCCGAAGGACCCGACAACCCGCAAGGACCCCTGGTGGCGCACCAAGCGCAGTGAACTCCTCGCCGCACTCGGCGCGCACGATGCGGCCTTCATCTACGATCTCGAAACGGTGCGCGCCGCCGCGGGCTCGCTGCGCGCGCTGAGCTCCCTGAGCCGCGTGCACTACTCGATGAAGGCGAACCCGCACCCGGAGATCCTGCGCACGCTGCACGGCGCGGGGATCGATTTCGAGTGCGTCTCGCGTGGGGAGGTCTCGCGTGTGCTCGAGCTCTTCCCGGACCTCGATCCCGGCCGCATTCTCTACACGCCGAATTTCGCCCCGCGCGCCGAGTACGCCTGGGCGCTCGCGCACGGCGTGCGGGTCACGGTCGACAACAATTACGCGTTCGCGAACTGGGGCGAGCTCTTTCGCGGCCACGAGATCTTCGTGCGCGTCGACACCGGGGTCGGCCGCGGTCACCACTCGCACGTGCGCACGGCGGGCACGCGCTCGAAGTTCGGTGTGCCGATCGGGGAGCTGAGGCTTCTCGAGCGCGAGGCGCGCGCGGCCGGTGCGCACATCATCGGGCTCGAGGCGCATATCGGCAGCGGCATCTTCGATGTGACGAGCTGGGAGCACACCGCGCGGCTCCTCGCGGACGCCGCGGCGCACTTCCCGGAGCTCCGGGCCATCGACGTCGGAGGAGGGCTCGGGGTGCCCGAGCAGCCCGATCAGCCCGGAGTCGATCTCGCAAAACTCGATACGCTCCTGCTCGCGGTGCGCGCCGAGCACCCGCAGCTGGAAATCTGGCTCGAGCCCGGGCGCTATCTCGTCGCGAGCGCTGGCGTGCTGCTCGCGCGCGTGACGCAGCTCAAGTCCAAATCCGGCGTGCGCTTCGTTGGGGTCGCGACCGGCATGAACTCCCTCATCCGTCCCGCGCTCTACGGCGCGTATCACGAGATCGCGAATCTGACGCGCGCCGATGAAAGCGCGACCGAGCTCGTGAACGTCGTCGGCCCCATCTGCGAAAGCGCGGATGTGCTCGGGCACGATCGCCTTCTGCCCCCAACGCGCGAGGGCGATGTGCTCATCATCGCGAACGCCGGCGCCTACGGGCACACGATGAGCTCGCATTACAACCTGCGCGCTCCGGCGGTGGAGCTCTTCATCTGAGACGGCTGCTCTCCTTTGGGCTCGCCGCGCTCCTCGTCGGCGCTGCCGCCGCCTACGTGCTCTATCTCAACCACGTGGCGACGACCCAGTTCGAAGGGCGCCGCTGGACGCTGCCCGCGCAGGTGTTCGCCGCGCCACTTGAGCTCTATACGGGACTTCCCCTCTCGCGCGCGCAGCTCGCGGCTGAACTCGAGCGGCTCGGATATAAGAGGAGCGAACGACTCGAGCGCCCGGGCACCTACCGCTTCAAGGACACACACCTCGAAGTGGCGCTGCGTCCCGCACGCTTCGCGGATGAGGCCCGCCACGCCGGCATCCTCAGCATCGCCTTCGGCAACGAGGGGATCGCAGGTCTCACCGAAGCCGCCGGTCAGGAGGTGCCGGTGCTGCGGCTCGAGCCGCTGCTGATCGGCAGCATCTTTCCGATCCACGGCGAGGATCGCCTGATCGTGACGCCCGATGAGGTGCCGCCGCTTCTGCCCGCGACGCTCAAAGCCGTGGAGGACCGCAAGTTCGACAGCCACTACGGCGTCGATCCGCTCGCGATGATGCGGGCGCTCTGGGTGAACGTGCGCGCGGGGCAGATCGAGCAGGGCGGGAGCACGCTCACGCAGCAGCTCGTGCGCAGCTACTTCCTCAGCTCCCGCCAGACACTCGCCCGCAAGCTCAAGGAAGCCGTCATGGCGATGTCGCTCGATGCGCACTTCAGCAAGGCGGATCTCATGAACGCCTACATCAATGAGATCTTCCTCGGCCAGGACGGCGATCGCGCCATTCACGGCTTTGGGCTCGCGAGCGAATTTTATTTCGGTAAGCCGCTCGCCGAGCTCGACCTCTCGGAGATCGCGCTCCTCGTCGCGATCGTCCGCGGCCCCTCCTACTACGATCCGCGCCGCCACCCGGAGCGCGCGCGCGAGCGTCGGGATCTCGTGCTCAAGGTGATGTCGGAGCAGAAGATCGTGAAGGCCGAGGAGGCCTACGCGGCCGCGCAGCGACCGCTTGGGGTCACGCCAAGACCCTCGGGCACCTACTACCCCGCGTACCTCGACTTCGTGCGCCGTACGCTGCGGCGCGATTATCACGACGAGGACCTCACCGAGGCGGGCCTGCGCATCTACACGAGCCTCGATCCGCGCGCCCAGGAGGAGGCCGAACATGCTCTCGAGCAGGAACTCGCGCGGCTCGATCGGCTCAAGAAACACCCGAATTCCGCTCTCGAAGGCGCGGTCGTCGTCACCACACCCCCGAGCGGGGAGGTGATCGCGATCGTCGGCGGCCGCAACGTCGGCTACGACGGCTTCGACCGTGCGCTCGATGCGCGCCGCTCGATGGGATCGCTCGTCAAACCCTTCATCTATCTCACCGCGCTCGAGAGCGGCCGCTACAACGCCGCGACCATAATCGACGACGCTCCGATCGACCTCAAGCTCGCGAACGGCCAGCACTGGCGCCCGGAGAACTTCACGCGCCAGACCTACGGCCCGGTGCCGGTCGTGCGCGCACTCGCCGAATCGCTGAACCTTGCGACGGTAGGCGTCGGGATGGAGGTGGGCCTGCCCCGGATCTCCGAGACACTCGCACGCTTTGGACTTGAGCAGCCCCCGGCGCAGGTGCCAGCGATGCTTCTCGGCGCGGTCAATCTCACCCCGCTGGAGGCGGCACAGCTCTTCAATGGACTCGCCAACGGCGGCTTCAAAAATCCGCTGCGTGCCGTGCGCGCCGTAATCAGCGCCGATGGCAAGCCGCTCAAGGCCTTCCCGCTTGAGGTGACACCGGTGGCCTCCCCCGAAGCGGTCTATGAGCTCGACCGCATGCTGATCGAAGTGATGGAGCGAGGCACGGGTCGCCCCGCGCGAGCGATCCTGCCGCAGAGCCTCGTGGTCGCCGGGAAGTCCGGCACCTCATCCGATTATCGCGACAGTTGGTTCGCCGGTTTCTCGGGGGCGCACCTCGCGGTCGTCTGGGTCGGCTACGACAACAACGACCCGACCGGATTCACCGGCGCTTCGGGTGCACTGCCTGTGTGGGCCCGTATCATGTCCGGCCTCGGGACGCGCTCGTGGAGCGCACCGATCCCCGACGGTATCGCCGAGGTGCACATCGAGTACCTGACGGGACTGCGGGCGGTTCCAGCCTGCGCGAGTGACATTGTTGAGGTGGCCGTGCCCGCGGATGCGCCGATACCTGCGAAGCGCGGCTGCGGCCTCCCGGAGGAGGCGAGCCCCGTGAGGATCGGCGCTGAGCGCGCGGCGCAGCCCCCCGGGGGCCTGGTGCACTGATGGTGTCGTTGGCGAGATCCGCGCTGCCCGTCGTGATACTCGCGCTGGGCTTGAGCGCTTGCTCCGTGTTTCGCGCGCCGGCAACGCCCACCGCCGCGGGCGGCGCGCAAACTGCCGAAACGCCCTCGGGCACAGCCCGCCCATCGCCCGAAATTCCCGCAGCGCCAACGCCTGCGCCACCAGCGCCCGCACCACCGCCACATCATCAGTTTCAACTCGGTCCGGCAGCGAGTGCGCTCGTCGCCCAATCGCACACCCAGGCGAAGGGCGGCGACACCGCACAGGCCGGGGCGACACTCGAGCGGGCGCTGCGCATCGAACCCGATAACCCACTTCTTTGGATTGAGCTCGGGCGGTTGCAGCTTCAGGAGAACAACGCCGCGCAGGCGGATGCGATGGGACGCAAGGCGCTGGCGCTCGCAAGCGGCGACGCCTCCGCGCAGGCCTCCGCCTGGCGATTGATCGCCGATTCACTTCGGGTGCGCGGGCGCAATCAGGAAGCGGCAGATGCCGAGCGGCGCGCGGCGAGCTTCGCGCCACACTGAGCCGTACTGCGCACGCAGCGCTCGGGTCATGAGGAGGGGAACGGCCCCTCGAGGGCGCTTTGTTAACCCGCGTGAGCGCGAACTTGCGCATACGGCGATGCCCCCCTAAACTCCGCTTTACTCATCGAGACCGGCTGAGGGATAGGCCCTTAGACGCCGGGGCAACCGCCAGGCTTAACCAACCTGGAAAGGTGCCAACTCCTGCGACAACGCGCGAGAGGCGCGCTGTCTACAGATGAGCGGTCAGCGTGGCCCGTCGACTGCCAAGGTGCAGCTTGCGGGATGGACGCGACAAGGTCCGCCGGTCCTCGGCAGACCCGCTCCGCAGGAACCCGATGAGCTGGTGCCCTGATAGCGGAGCAAACTGATGAGCAAGATACGGAGTTCTCTGACCCCACGTGCGGCAGCTAACAGCGCACCGAGTCAGATCACGCAGACCGTGCGCGCCGGCATCGAGTGCGACGACGCCACCGGCTGTGTCGTACCCCCCATTCACCTGACGGCGACATTTGCGTTCCGCGGCTTCGGCGAGAAGCGCGCATACGACTACACGCGCTCGGGCAACCCAACACGCGACCTCCTCGCTGAGGCGCTCGCGGAGCTCGAGCAAGGGAGCGCCGCCGTGGTGACCGCAAGCGGCATGGCCGCGGTGACACTCGTCGGCTACCTCGTCCCCGCTGGCGGTCGCATCGTCGCGCCGCACGATTGCTACGGGGGAACCTACCGGCTCTTCGACGCGTGGCGTCGTCGCGGGGAGCGGCAGGTCGAGTTCATCGACTTCGGCGATGAGCGCGCGGTGCGCGAGGCACTCGCGCGACCCGCGGCTTTGGTTTGGATCGAGACGCCGAGCAACCCGCTACTGCGCATCACGGACATTGCCGAGGTGACCGCGCTCGGGCATGCGGCCGGCGCCCTCGTCGTCGTCGACAACACCTTCCTCTCGCCAGCGTGGCAGCAACCGCTCGTGCTCGGCGCGGACCTCGTCGTGCACTCGACCACGAAGTACCTGAATGGCCACAGCGATGTCGTCGGTGGGGCAGTCGTTGCGCGCGACAGCGCGCTCGGCGAACCCCTCAGCTGGTGGGCCAATTGCCTCGGCCTCACCGGTGCACCCTTCGACAGCTACCTCACGCTTCGCGGCCTGCGCACGCTGCACGCGCGCCTCGAGCAGCACGGACGCAACGCGCTCGCGCTCGCCCACTGGCTCGAGGAGCAGCCGAACGTGCAGCGTGTTTGGTATCCGGGACTCGCGAAGCACCCCGGCCACGCCATCGCGAGGCGCCAGCAGCGCGGCTTCGGTGCGGTCGTCACGCTCGAGCTCGCCGGCGGACACGAGGCCGTGCGCGAGTTCGTCGACAAACTCGAGTGCTTCTCGCTCGCGGAATCGCTCGGCGGCGTCGAAAGCCTCGTGGCGCATCCGGCCACCATGACTCACGCGGCGATGGATCCTGAGGCGCGCCGGCGTGCCGGACTCACCGATGGACTTATCCGGCTTTCGGTTGGGATCGAAGCGCTCGAGGACCTGCGCGAGGATCTCGCGCGTGCGCTCGAGCGCGCCGCGCGGGTGCTGCCCGAACGCCGACCGGCCATCGCGCGAGTGGCCGTGCCCTAAGTCAGAGTCGGTTGCGGCCGAATCAGGGAAGCCTGGCCACGAAGTCGAGGACCTGCGCGCTCACCTCGTGCGGGCAATCGAGCGGCGTGAAATGCCCTCCCGGGAGAAGCACGAGCGGCGCGTTCAAGAGCTCCGCGAGCGGGCGCGCGACCGTATCGACAGCGAGGTATCGGTCATCGCGTCCCCAAAGTACGAGCGCGCGCACGCCGCTCGCTCGCAACCCCTCGCTGATCTTCATCGTCTGCTTGGGATCGAGGTCGCGGGCCGCCCGGATGAGCCGGAGCCCGCCAGCTTGTCCTTCGTACGCCGCGAGCATCTCGCGCATCGAGGCGGATTTCCCCAATCGCCGCGCCAATACCGGAGCGAGCCGGTGCGCATCGGCGTGCGCCCAGGCGCGGATGCTCTCGATGGCATCCATCGCCCACTCGCCCGCGTAGACACCGTCGAGAACGATCAGGCCGCGCACCCGATCCGGCGATGCATTCACCATGAGCTGCGCGGCCGCCGAGCCGACATCGTGTGCCACGATCACCGTCCGCTCGATTTGGAGCCGATCGAGCAGCGCCCACAGCCAGCACGCCTGGCTCGCCATGTCGGCGCGAGCGCCTTCCCGCATGCTGGAAGCGCCATAGCCGAGGAGATCGGGCACGATCACCCGAAACCCTCCCTCGACGAGCCTCGGGGCCACGTCCTTCCACAGCTGCCGGGTCGCCGGAAAACCGTGCAGCAGGAGAATCGGCGCGCCCGAACCCAGATCATCGAACTCGATCTCGGCATCGGCGAGCGGCACCCTCACGGACGGCATCGCAGGCGAGGGCTGCCTAACCCCGCCGCTCGAGCCTGCTGAGCACCGCCGCGCCCGCCTCCTCGGTCGTCACCGCGCGCTCTGCGGGTGAGGCGATATCCACCGTGCGCGCTCCGGCTGCGAGGGCGGCACTGACCGCACGCTCGAGCGTGTCGGCTTCGCTCGGCAACTCGAGCGAGTAGCGCAGAAGCAGCGCCACCGAGAGGATCGTGCCGTAGGGATTGGCGATCCCGCGGCCGGCGATGTCGGGCGCCGAGCCATGGATCGGCTCGTAAATGCCGCTCTTGCCCGCACCGAGCGATGCCGAGGGCAGGAGGCCGAGCGAGCCTGCCAGCATCGATGCCTCATCGGTAAGGATGTCGCCGAACATGTTCTCGGTGACGAGCACGTCAAAGTCGCGCGGGCGGCGGATGAGATGCATCGCGGCGGCATCCACCAGCATGTGCTCGAGGCTGACATCCGGGAACTCGCGCGCGATGACTCGCGCGCTCACCTCGCGCCAGAGCCGCGAGGTTTCGAGCACGTTGGACTTGTCGATCGAGGTGAGCTTCCTGCGCCGCCCCCGGGCGAGCCGCGCCGCCACCCGTACGATCCGCTCGATCTCGATGGCCGAGTAGGTGCAAAGATCGCTCGCGCGCTCGGCGTCGCGGTGTTTCTCGCCGAAGTAGATCCCGCCGGTGAGTTCGCGCACGAAGATGAGGTCGACGCCCTCGATCACCTCGCGCTTGAGCGTGGATGCATCAGCGAGCGCGGGCAGCACTTTGACCGGTCTTAGGTTCGCGAAGGTGCCGAGCTCTTTGCGCAGGCGCAAAAGTCCCGCCTCGGGACGGACGCGTGCATCGGGAGCCGACCACTTCGGTCCGCCGATCGCGCCAAGCAGCACGGCATCGGCGGCCCTGCAGGCGCTGAGTGTCGCCTCGGGGAGCGGGTCGCCATAACGCTCGATCGCATCGCCCCCGAACGCAAGCTCCGTGAGCGTGAAGCCGTGTCCGAAGAGCGAGCCGATGGCTTCAAGGCAGCGCAGCCCCTCGGTGATGACCTCGGGGCCGATGCCATCGCCCGCGAGTACGGCAATCGCGGCCCTCACAGGGCGCGCTCGTAAGAGTCGATATCGCTCCGACGCCCGAGGAGGTAGCCGAGCTCATCCACCCCGCCGAGCAGGCAGTGCTGCGCGAAGGGTTCGAGGGGAAAGCTGACGCTCTTGCCACTTGGCAGTGTCAGCGTCCTCTTGCGCACGTCGAGGGTGATTTCGGCTCCAGGGTTCGCAACGAGCCAGCCGTGGGTCGTCTCGTCGACGACGACCGGCAGGAGTGCGTTCTTGAGCGCGTTGCTCGTGAAGATGTCGGCGATCTCCGTGCTCACGACGGCGCGAAAACCGTAGTCGAGAAGCGCCCAGGGGGCGTGTTCGCGCGAGGAGCCGCAGCCGAAATTGCGCCCGCCGACGAGGATCCGGCACCCCCCGGCCTCGGGTTTGTTGAGCACGAAAGTGGGAATCGGGGCGCCCTCGCGGTCGTAGCGCCAGTCGGCGAAGAGGTGTTTGCCGAGCCCCTTGCGCGTCGTCGTGGTCAAAAAGCGCGCCGGAATGATCTGATCGGTGTCGATGTTGGAGGAGGGCAGCACGACGGTGCGCGCGGTGAGCTCGATGAAGGGTTCCATGACGCTCGCTGCTCTCTGTGGGTCAGATCAGCTCGCGCGGGTCAGTGACCCGCCCGCGCACCGCGGACGCTGCCGCAGTGAGTGGGCTCGCGAGCAGCGTGCGGGCGCCCGGCCCCTGGCGACCTTCGAAGTTGCGGTTGCTCGTGCTGACGGCGTACTCCCCGCGGGCGACCACATCGCCGTTCATGCCGATACACATCGAGCAGCCCGACTCGCGCCATTCGGCTCCAGCATCGAGGAACACGCGGTCCAGTCCTTCCGCTTCGGCCTGACGTTTGACCTCTTGCGAACCTGGGACGACGAGCATGCGGAGTCCCTTCGCAATGCGCCGGCCGCGCAGGAGCTGCGCCGCGCTGCGCAGGTCCGAGAGACGTGAGTTCGTGCAGCTGCCGAGGAATACCACGTTGACGGGCTGATCCTTGATCGGCGCGCCGGGGGCGAATCCCATGTAAGCGAGCGCCCGGCCGAACGCCGCATCGCCCGGCCGTTCGGGAATCAGCCCGCCGATCGGCATCACCATACCGGGGTTCGTGCCATAAGTGATCATCGGCTCGAGCGCGGCGGCATCAATCGCGACCTCGCGGTCGAATCGCGCACCCCGATCCGAGGGCAGCTCCCGCCACGCCTCGAGCGCTCGCTCCCACGCCTCGCCCTTTGGGGCGCGCGGCCGCCCCTCGAGGTAGGAGAAAGTCGTCTCATCCGGGGCGATCATGCCCGCGCGGGCACCCGCCTCGATCGACATGTTGCAGATCGTCATGCGCTGCTCCATGTCGAGCGCGCGAATCGTCTCCCCACGGTACTCGATCACGTGTCCGGTGCCGCCATCGACACCGAGCCGCCCGACGATGCCGAGGATCAGGTCCTTCGCGGTCACGCCTTTGTGCAACGCTCCTTGTACGTTGACGGCGAGCGTGCGCGGTTTTCTCTGCAGCAGACACTGCGTCGCGAACACGTGCCCGACTTCGGTCGTGCCGATGCCAAAGGCGAGGGCGCCGAGCGCCCCGTGGGTGCTCGTGTGACTGTCGCCGCAGACCACGGTCTGACCGGGCTGCGTGAGCCCGAGCTCAGGCCCGATGATGTGGACGATGCCCCGCTCGGCATGCTTGAGATCGAGAAGCTCAATGCCGAACTCGCGGCAGTTGTGTTCGAGCTCGCGCACCTGGCGAGCCGCCGACTCGATCGCGATCGGCGCGCCGCCGAATATCTGGCTCGTGTGGGTCGGGGTTGAATGATCGGCCGTCGCGAGCGTGCGCTCGGGGCGTCGCACCGG
>Ga0187766_10001985_pt1 | contig 12074 bp, 8 predicted proteins | sample 0216_QUI02_MP05__4_FD_132971 | JGI IMG/M metagenome (GOLD analysis project Ga0187766, IMG submission 132971) | Tropical peat soil microbial communities from peatlands in Department of Meta, Colombia - 0216_QUI02_MP05_20_MG | ecosystem: Environmental > Terrestrial > Soil > Wetlands > Peat ... | reverse complement strand
TGAAGGGATATTCAATGGCTCAACGGCGTCTTTACCTGCGTTTCGTCAAGACTTTCACGACTGGGCTCGTTGATCTTTACGAGGAGAACGCGCCGGTGACTTGCGATCGGATCTGGCAGGCGCTGGCTAAGCCGGTTCGGGTGACGGCGTTTCATGCGATGTTCGCCGGTCCAGAAATTATGACGGGGCTGCCGGAAACCGCCCGCAACTTCGACCCCACGAGCATTCCGGCCGAAAATCAGACCGTCACGCCCGGCAAGGGCGAGATGCTTTGGTATTACCAGGGCAAAAACACGATGAAGGGACTGACCGACGAGCTGTGGGAACTCGGCATGTTCTACGACCACGGCGGTCGCACATTTGGGCCGCTCGGCTGGACAGCGGTGAACATTCTCGGGATCATGCGCACAGGCATCGAGGAGATTGCCGCAGAGTGTCGCGACATTCGCCTGACCGGAGCCAAGGAAATCGAGATCGGCCATCACACTGAATAGCCCATTGGATTGATGAAAGGTCCGCATCGTCGATACGGCGGGCGCTACTCCACCGCCAACGCAAAAAGTCATCTCGAAAATGGTGACAATACCTGAAGACCATCGCGAGATCTGCTGACTGCCCGCAAGCTCGATGTTGAATCGCTTATCTGGAGGCCAGCAGGATCAATTCGTCTAAAGCGCCTTACCACAATAGCCGTAGACACGATGCGCCAGATCAATTGAGAGGACGTCGTCAGCGATGTCTTTCTCGATAAGCTCATGCCGGCGTAATTTTGGATCACCATATCCAGCACCGCCCCCGAGCGTGAAACGCACTCGGTCCCCCACTTCAAGCGACAAGTGGTCCTTGGACTTTAGTGGAATAACGTTTCCATTACGGATAATTTCGCAGCGTCCAGTCATGCCAGACGTGCCACTAAAGAGACCCTCGGGAGCAATCCGGAAACGGTCGCTATAAATCGCAAATTGAACGTCGTCAGCGAGTACTTCATACTCGCGGACAAAGCCGACGCCGCCTCTTTGCGCACCGTGCCCGAAGCTATCCGGCACAAGCGCATACCGCACAACACGAAACATATCGAATTCCGAGTCGAGCGCCTCGACGGGCGTATTGGAGCAATTTGACAATGGCGAATCAACCGCATCGCAACCATCGCGCAACGCAGAGGCGCCATAACCGCCACCGAAAACCTCGAGATAGACACGGTAGCCTTCTGGCCCCAGTCGCGAGAAACAGGCTACAGACGTCGTATCGAACCCAGCAGCAATTACGCGCTCTGGCACGACCTGCGCCAGCGCCTTCATGACGGCATTGAATGCACGGTAACACGCCTCCATGCGGGCTCGCACAGGAGCGGGGTAGCGAGGATTTAATAGGCTGCCAAGGGGAGCCTTGACCGATATCGGTCGCTTTGCTCCTTCGTTGAACGGAATATCGGGACTGGTCAAGACCGCTTTAACGCAGGAGAGTGCTGCCGACACCGTCGACGAAAATGGCGAATTTAGATTCCGCGTCACTTGCGGGCATGTCCCGGCAAAATCAATCTCCACCGAATCGCCCTTAACTGTCACCGTTGCTTTGATGCTCAGTGGCTCATCCGTGATTCCATCGTCGTCAACGGCATCCTCTCCAACGTAGACGCCATCTGGCACCGCAGCAATTGCCGCACGAACGCGCCGCTCGGAATAATCAAGCAACTCACGCATTGCGGATACCACGGCCGCCACGCCGTATTTGGCGCATAGTTGCCGCACTCGGGCTTCACCAATCGCATTCGCCGCCATCTGCGCATCAAAGTCTCCGATTGTCTGCTGCGGCACGCGGATATTTGCTTTCACCAGTCGCTCGAACGACCCACCATTCCAATCGCGTTTCATATTCCATTTTGTCGGAGGTATGATAAGCCCTTCTTGATGGACGTCACTCGCAGAGGCATTAAGACCTGCGCTTCCGCCACCAAGGTCAAGATGATGGGCGATTGTCGCGCTAAATGCGATGACCTGGCGATCGACGAAGATTGGCTGAAAGATGAACACATCCGGAAGGTGCTGGCCCCCGTTGTAGGGGTCGTTATTGATATAAAAGTCACCCTCGACGAGGGTTTCTATCGGATAGAGCGCCGCGCAAGGTGCGAAAGTCGCAGCCATGGGACCGAGCTGCATCGGTATGAATTCTGCCTGCGCAACGACGTTGCCGGCCCGATCCAAAAGTGCTGCGGAGCAGTCGCGGGCTTCACGCACAATCGTAGAGTACGCGGAGCGAATTAGTTTGGCGCCCATTTCGCGCGCTGCCGCGATCAGCGCTTGACTGATTACAGCATAATCCGTGGGGTCGAGGTTCATGGCGATAAAGCCCTGCGCATAATTAGATTGCTACAGTCGTCAGTCGTGCCGCGCCAACCTGCCGGAAGATAAGTGGTCGAAGTATAGCTCTCGATAAGAGCGGGACCCATCACAGATTCATTCGCCAAAAGGGCGGCAGAAGACAGAATGGTGCATTCCTGCCATTGATTGCGTTCAAATAATTTGGCCGAATTACGGTATGCGCGGGAACTTCGCGGTTCGGTTAGCAGCGGAACCGAATGAGGCGCATTCGCTATTCCAAAGCGAAACGCCACGATTTCTACCGGTCGTTCCTCGTCGGCGCCGTGGAAAAATATCCGCTGATGCTCCTCGCGAAAGCGCCTTAGAAGCATATTTTTGTCGATCCTCGGAAGATCCTTCAAAGTCAGGTCGACGGGGACTTCGAACGCTTGACCGACAAATCGCATGTCGACCGTAAATGAATACTGGAATTGCTCATCATTCAAGATGTTACGAAATTCTGTCTCAGCGCGCGCTTTGAGTTCCGCAAAAACCTCGCGCACAAGGTCGCCGACGCCGGCATGAACCACTGCGTGCTTTGTCAATCCATACATTTTCATATAGTCAGCCGCGAGCAAACCAAACGCCGACAGAACGCCGGCATGTGGGGGAATCAATATGACATCGACGCCGAGTTCTTCGGCGACCTCCGCAGCGGCTAGCGGTCCTGCTCCGCCGTATGGAACAAGAACATAGTCGCGAGGGTCGCGGCCGCGCTCTGTGGAAATCAGCTGAATAGCCCGTACGATGTTGGCATGAGCCAGCCGGATCGCGCTATCGGCAATTTCCTCGGGGGTCATGCCAAATTGAGCGCACAACCCGCTATAGGCCGAACGCGCTGCGCCGAAATCTATATTCATTGTGCCGCCCAAAAAGGCCTGGGGGCGAATCGTACCGCGAATAACATGCGCATCCGTGATCGTCGGCTGATTTCCTCCAAGGGCATAGCAAGCTGGACCAGGATTTGCGCCAGCACTATGCGGTCCAACGCGCAGCATACCTCCTTCATCGCTCCAGACGATACTGCCTCCACCCGCGCCAACCGTTACGATGTCGAGAACCGGGGTCCGAACGGGGAGACCGTCAATTTCAGTCTCGGAAGCCAAATGGGGGCGGCCATTCACGACGAGGCACACATCGGTCGATGTGCCCCCCATATCAAATGTGATGAGATTGTTGAAACCCGAACGCGCGGCCTGCCGAATTGCACCGATCACCCCAGCCGCCGGCCCAGAAAACAATGCTGTAATGGCGTTACGTCGCATTCCGTCAGCTGGAAGCCGACCGCCATTTGACTGCATTATGCTGAAGCGACCTTTGAACCCGGTGCCATAAAGTCTTTCCGAGAACCGACTGATGTACCGATCAATAACCGGCTGAACATAGGCTGCGAGGGTTGTCGTCGAAGCGCGTTCGTATTCCCGGAACTCCCGACTTACATCAGACGAACAAGTTATCAGGGTTTCTTGGAGGTAACGACGCAGCAACGCGGCCAGACGCACCTCATGTTCGGGATTGGCGTAGGAACCAAGGAGGCAGATAGCAATGGCGTCGTAATCGCCTTGCCTTAGCGTGGGTATGAGCGTGGAGACGACTTCATGTTCGTCCAAGGGCGTCACGACGTCGCCATCGCCCGCGATGCGTTCGGTCACCTCAAAGCAGTCGCTTCGTTGGACGACCGGCCGGGGCTTGCGATATGTAAGATCGTAGATTTGCCGCCGGTCGTGTCGTTGCAACAAGAGGACATCTCGGAATCCCCGCGTTGTGACGAACGCTACGCGAGCACCCTTACGTTCAAGCACCGCGTTGGTGGCGATAGTCGATCCATGTGCCAAGTCCGTGACTTGCGAGACATCTATGGCCGCAGCCTGAAGAGCGTCAAAGGCACCAATATCCGGGTTCTTCGGCGTGCTGGGGACCTTCTTGATGACGACATTTTCGCCGTCAATGGCGACCAGGTCAGTAAACGTCCCCCCCACCTCAACACCGACGCGCATGATATTTTTCTACCTCTTGTCTATCGCTTAATCGAAGTCATTTAGGAACTCGCCCGCGCAACGACTATAGACCACCGGAATTCCACCGATGTGAATGAAGACAATAGAGCTGCCTGGCGGCATAACTTTTTTCTTAGTAGATCGAGAAAACCCGAGGTCGCTTTCGTAGCGGCAATCTTCAAACCTATTATTGGCCGACTCCCTTTATGTGCGTCACGGTGGGATTCGCGAGTTGCACCGTTTTAGGAACACCTACGCACGCGTTGCACTGCACATTTTCGCGGCACTGAATGCGTAGACACGCGAGGCAATCAGAAAATCCCTTATCTCCATGCTTTCGTCCGGCACATTGATATTTTCGACCTTCCCGGGTCCATAGATGGCCGTCGGTATTCCAGCGCGCGCAAGGTGCGATGCATCTGTTCCGAAAAAGACCTGGGGATGGAACGCACCCACTTCCGTCGGCTTTCCGATCACCGCCTCGTGAGCATCCGCTACGAGTTTGACAACGGGCTCGCTAGCAGACACGAAAAACGGATATTCTTGAATAAAAGCCGGCGGCTCTATTAGGTGAATCTCGGCGTGCAGGCCCGGATCACTTGCGCGCAAGCGAGATAAGACGGTCTCGATGTCTTGCCTTACCGATTCTGGCGTCATTCCCGGCACTGTTCGGACGTCAATCAAAGCCTCCGCCCGATCGGCCAGCATCGATGGGATCTGACCGCCACGAATCACGCCCACGTTGATGGTCGGCAACCCCGGAAAATCCGGGTGTGATGTGAATGTCAAAATCGTTTTTTCCAGGGATACAATAATCCGCGCAAGCTTCTCATTTGCATTGATCCCAATCTCATGTTGGCACACATGCACCCCACGGCCCGAAACAGTGAGCCGCAACTGGTTCACCCCCGAGTGTGATGTCATCACGCGAAGGTCCGTCGGCTCTCCATTGATTGCGGCATCGGCCTTGAGACCCTGCGTCAGCATATGAGTAGTCCCCAACCCGAGAGCATCGCATTCACCGATAACTGCAGAGAGCACGATTTCACCGTGAAGGTCCTCAGAATGGCGCCGCAACGCGGCGACAGCGCTGATCATTCCGCCAACCGCAGCCTTCATGTTTGTGATTTCTGCGCCGCGCAGACGGCCATTCAAGCGTAATGGCTTATAGGGATCGCCGCTCCAACCGGGTTGAAGGGGCAAGGTATCAAGGTGGCCATTGAAAAGCAGCCGTGGTCCTGGGCGCTGCGTGCTCAGAGTTGCAATGACATTTGAACGGTCCGGAAGAACCTGCTGTTCGACCACTTGAAGGTCTAAGTTTCGCAGCTCCCCTGCGACCCACTTTGAGATCTCGGCCTCGTTACCTGAGACGCTCGGAATGGAGCAAAGTTTCGATACAACCTCGACGGTGTAATCGTCGTCGATATCGTTTAGCACGTAAGTGGCGACGGGATTCTTCATATTGTGCACCTCAGCAGCGAATTTGCAGAAACCAGCAAAACCATTGGCTCACGGGGCGGATCGGGACGAGCGTTGGCCGCCAGCGCAAAGGATGGACTCACGAAAAACCGTTTTGCCGCTCGCTCTGCAGTATAACTGCAAGGATCATCGCGTCGTCGACGCCGGCGACTAACCTCGACGACGCCATCGAAGCAAGCACGAGAAAGTAGATCTCCACTGAGCTGGAGCTCTCGGGAGGCCACGCGCCAGATTTGCTTTTGGGCGTCGGTCCAATTCGATCGGCGCCACTTCGATCGAAGCCGCGGTCAGCACCCGAATTCAAGACAATGATTTGTCCAAATTTGGCGTTTCGTTCTGGCCCAAGCGCGAAAACTCGAGCGTTCGAGCTCATATGCTCGCGCGAAATGTGCTTTCAGCGCCAAATCGGCGCATACCGGCAACGCTTGCAGCATCGGCCACCCGTGGCCACACACGGGGAAAATAATCGCAATCCATGGGATCACCGGGTTTGAGTCCATGACCCTCGAAGTAGGGACGCACTTTGCCGGGACGCTCGGCGAACATCGCGTCATCCCCCATCCATATTGTCGACAATGCACGCCGCGCATTCTTGTCGGAGGCATTACCGGGCGCACCATGAATCATTAGGCCGGCAAAGACGACACAGTCGCCGGGCGCCATGTTCCAAGACACGATGTCGTAACCCTCCCGATTCCGCTCGATATCGGGCATGCGCTCGAAGGAGCGCTCACCTCGTCCAAAGAGAAATGCCGCATCGCGCGAAAGCTCGGGTTGAAACCAGCGATTCCAACTATGCGAGCCGCGAATGCACTCGAGACTGCTATCCGCAGCGACGGGGTCTACCGGCATCCAAATGATACAAATTTGTCGGCCATTGACAGGGTAGTAGGGCTGATCCTGATGCCAACGGGTGCGTTTTTGTGTGCCGGCTCCCTTTGCCCAGAGGCCGTCATAGAAGAAATTGCATTTGGACGAGCGCATCAGTTTGGCCGCGATTTCGGCCGCCGGCGATTCAAGAGCGAATGACCGGAACTCCGAGATACGCTGCGACATGCAGAAGTCGGTCACGAAGTAGCCGGGTTCGTCATTGGCCTGCTGGATGGTATGAAGCGGGCCGAGCGCATTCAGGTCCTGCTCGATACCTCTTCGGACGAGCTCAACCCATTCGGGACCGAAGGCGCCGCGCAGGCAGACCACCCCGTCACGCTCATAATCGTCGATGTCTTTCACCGTGATCACGGGTCCATCCGACTTCGACATGTGACACCCCATTAGGAAGTTGGTATCCAGAGGACTCCCACCGACCAATTAATTTCGGCGTCTTCCAGGGACGGGTGGCCCTGCAATACCGTGTATGACGAACCTGCCGATGTGCAACCAAGGTAACGCTTAGAAGGGCCACGCTCAAGATCGGCGCCAGTGGCTTTGAGCGCCATTCCGCAGCCAGCGTCCAACGCGAGGCACCGCTTAGTTCGGCGATAGCGCTCACGTGTGGACGGCTCCCCGTTGGCAAGGGCTTTTTGCACGTGCGCAGGTGGTCGGTTGCGGCCATGTGTTCGGCCAGGTTGCGCGGTTCGCGTGAGCGCTGGCCATAATGCCCTCCGCGAATCAGGTCCCGGTTAAAAGCCCGCATTCGAGATGCTCTTCACTCGTAACACGCGGATGCCACCATAGGATAGAATCACGCGACCAGTTCATTCATTGCGCCGACAATTCGCACGGTCAGCGATTCCGCGCGTCCGCGCACGTTTACCTCGCGCACAGGAAACCCGCTCATTTCTACGCCAGCGGTGACGGCAACGATGTCGGATACAACGAGTTGACAGCCATGATCCTTGGTCAACTCCTGGAGACGCGCAGCGACATGGACCGAGTCACCAATCGCCGTCAGGAGGAAGCGATCCCGGTAGCCAAGCTCACCCATGATCACGCTGCCGGCGTGGAGCCCCACGCCGATTGCAATCGGCTCCGGCAACTCTTCAGCCAATGTTCGATTCATGTCGGCGAGACGGCTATGGATAAGTTGCGCCGCAGCCAGTGCTTGCGAGCAAGCCTCACGCGGCCCCGAATGTATGCCGAAAATCGCCATCATGCCATCGCCAACGAATTGGTTCGGCATCCCGCCGGTGTCGACCACCGCGCCTGCTACGGCATCGAAGAAATGATTCAGCAAGAAGACCACGTCGTATGGGAGACGCTTCTCGACCAAGGCCGTTGACTTGCGGATGTCCACAAACATGATTGCGACGAAACGTTCGATATCCGAAGCCTCCGAATAATCCCGCCGACGCGACTCGCTTGTGCCGATATCCGGCGGCAATAGCGGAAGCACTGCGGTATCGCCGCGGGGGCGCAGTTGACACCCCAGACGTACACTTGGACCGGCGTGCAGTCGATCCAGCAACGCTTGCTCGGAAGCGCTCGCCGGCGGCAATGTATCGACCCCACGCAGCACGCGGATGCGACAAGTCGTACAACGACCTCGTCCACCGCAAATCGCAGCGTGTGGAATGCTGGCGCGGCGGCTGGCATCGAGCACAGCATACCCGATTGGCACGCGAACAACGCGGCCGCCAGGATAGGCTATGTTGATGAGGCCACGGCGACGCTCAAGCAGCCAGCGCGTCCCCCGTGCGGCACAAACGAGCGCCAGAAGCACACCATAAATCCAGTAAAGCTGAACCTCGATATCCCAGCTCGGCCCAGCTACATTTGGATCGCGCATATGACCATCCTGCACGGTCATTTGCAGCAACTCAGGGTGCAATTGCCACTGCGCGAACAGGTGGCGTGTGCCTTGCCAAATTCCCAGCAGAGCGAGCACTGGCAGGAGTGTGGCCGAGGCAAGCAATACCGGGGCAAACTTGTGATAATTGGATCGTGCGCGTAACCAGTAATGCACGCCGAGACATCCATGCGTCCAAGCGATCAGGAGCACAGTGACTTGCCGCCACCCCCAGAACGGAACGAAATAAAAAAAAGACGCGAGGGTTACGTCGTAGTGGCGCGTGACATCGAAAGCTGAATATACGTATCGCTCGGCAGCAAAGTGGTGCAACAGAAGCGGTACGATCGAGAAGCCGAGCAGAAGCCGTACCAATTCGCCGGCACCCATGCGGAAGCTGCGGCGCGCGTAAAGGGCATAAAGTGCCAAAGTAAAATGGATTGCGAAGGCGCCGTAGAGAGCGATGGTCCCCGGCACGCTGTGCCAGACGAAATCATGAATCCGAGTACCCCATTGCATTGCATCGAACGAGACGTTGCCGAGCGCGTGCATGCAAAGATGCAGCGTGAGATAGCAAAGCATGGTGAGGCCCGCTGCGAGGCGGAGCCGTCGAAGCGTCATCTGGTCGCGGAGAGCGCTGGAATCTAGCATCTGAATGTCTTCGCCCCGACCTTCGGACAGGGCATTGTATCAACGCGCATCGCTGTTTTGGAAGGGGTCCGGGTTTGGACGCGTCGATGTCCGCTTTAGGTCATAAGCGGAATTTAGGATGACATCCCCCGTTGTCCCCTGTCCCCCCGAAACCGGACGGTAAACTGCGGGAAGCTCTCGATCAGAACAGCGCCATAACAAGAAGTTCAATTTCGTCGTGGGGCGTTAGGCACACAATGCGATCTATTCTGTTGCGAACGATCTCCTCTTCCGCATCGGTGAACGGCGTATGTCGTCCGGGCATGTCGCAGAGGAAGGGTCGACCTGGGATAAGCGCTGGCAAACGAACCGCTCGAAACATTGCCGTTGAGGCACCCAAGCGCGCGAGTGGAAAAAAGGCGTGAACAATGCATTTACTGGTAAAATTGGCTACGTCACGGGCACCGGACTGCGCGCCGTCCAAAAATCCACTTAGGACTTTACCTCGGAAGTGCTGACATCGGGGCCCGAAAAATAACGACAAGGGAGGAACCGTTGGCGGCAGTCGAACACACCTTGCGCCCGCTCTTCGAGCCGAGTTCGATCGTTCTCCTCGGCGCCTCGACCGACGCAACGAAACTCGGAAGTCGCTCGCTCCATAACCTGAAGGAACGATTTCGCGGCCGGTATTACGCTGTCCATCCGCGAGCCAACGAAATCGGCGGCGTGCGAACGTATCCGAATGTCTCGGCACTGCCCGAAGCGCCGGAGCTTGCGATCATCGCGGTCCCAGCCGCTGGTGTTACGGAGGCGGTAGAGGCTTGCGCCGGCAGGGGTGTGCGCGCGGCCGTGCTTTACAGTTCGGGCTTCGCGGAACTTGGCGGGGCTGGAGCGGCGATGCAGGAGCGCCTTGCCCTAATCGCCCGACATTCCGGCATGCGCCTTCTCGGTCCCAATTGCATGGGGTATCTCAACGTTCACGCCGGCACATACGCGAGCTTCTCGACGGAGACGACGCACGGCGGCCTTGCTCCTGGTGGCGTCGGAATCGTCAGCCAAAGTGGCGCGATCGGGACGCTGAGCCTCGCCCTTGTCCGCGAGCGCGGCCTTGGTATCAGTTATTGGATTACAACCGGGAACCAATGCGACGTGGATTTCTCCGAGTGCCTCGCTTTTCTCGCCGAGGACGACCGTACCAAGGTTATCGTTGCCGGATTGGAAGGCTGCCGCGACGGGGAGATGTTCCGTGCCGCCCTGCAGACAGCCCACGCGCGCCGCAAGCCCGTTCTCATGCTGAAGATCGGCCGCACTGGGGTGGGCGCGGAAGCCATTGTGTCCCACACAGGGGCACTCGCGGGGAACGACGCCGTCTACGACACAGTTTTCAAAGCCTATGGCGTTTTTCGGGGCGACAGTTTCGCCAGAGTTCTCGACGTGGCGCAAGTGTGTGTGGCAGGGCGCTATCCCAGCAACCGCCGCCTGGGCATCGTCACGATCTCAGGCGGGGTCGGCGTGATGATGGCAGACGAGGCAATTGCGCGCGGGCTCGACGTCGCGCGCCTACCAGCCACGGGGCGGAACCGACTAAAGGAGTTTTTGCCACTTGCGGGGGTCCGTAATCCAGTCGACGCCACAACGGTGCTGTTGACCGATCCACCGCTCATTCGCCGCTTTCTCGACGAAATACTGAGTTCAGGCGGCTATGGTGCGGTAGCGGTATTCCTCGCGACGTTGGGCCTAAACCGCCACGGCGTCGAGCGCACGCTGGCCGCTCTCGTGGGTCTCGAGGAAGTCGCGCGCGGGCGGCCGATCGTGTTCGTGATGGCATACACCGCCGAGACAAAGGCCATGGTCGAGAAGGCGGGATATCCCGTGTTCGATGAACCAATACGGGCAGTCGGTGGTATTGCTGCACTCCACCATCTCGCCGAAAGCTGGCGCAAATCCGTGCCGAAATCATCGCGGAAAACCTTTGCGCCATCCTTACCGGCAGCAGTCCTGACTGAGCATCAGGCCCTCGCCGCCCTCGGGAAAGCGGGAATTCCGGTTGTGCCGTCGCGATTGGCAGTCTCGCGGGCGGAGGCGGAGCGCGCCGCAGCGTCTTTCGGTTTTCCCGTGGTACTCAAGATCAGTTCGCCAGATATCGCTCACAAATCCGAAGTCGAGGGTGTCGTTCTCAATCTCGGAAGCCGGCGCGCAGTTGGGAAGGCCTTCGGCGAGATTATCGCGCGAGTCAGGCGGCGCGCACCGCATGCCCGCCTCCATGGCGTGCTCGTTGCGCCGATGGTGTCAGGCGGGGTTGAGACTATTATCGGCGTAAAGCGCGATCCAGTTTTCGGCCCTTTTGTTATGTTCGGCCTTGGCGGCGTCTTCGTCGAGCAGCTCAAGGATATAACGCTCCGGCTGGCTCCGATCGGCATCGCCGAGGCCAGGCGGATGATCCGCGAGGTAAGGGGGTTTCCAATCCTCACTGGCGCGCGCGGCCGCATGCCGTTTGACATGCAGGCCCTCGCAGGTGCGATCGTCGCTCTTTCGAGGTTGGCCTACGCGAACGCCAGGACGATCGAGAGCATCGACATCAACCCCTTCATGGTATTGCCAAAAGGTGCTAAGGCGCTTGACGCGCTCATTGTGCCGCGCCGGTAGGCTTTGTCTGAAGGGCGCCATAATCAGAACTTCGTTGCCTCGAAACTGGGCCGCAGAAGCCTACCTCGTGCGCGTGCCCGATCGCGGAACTCGTCATCGCAGGGCGGAACGGGGTTTGCCGGAGATGGTCAGCGCAACCGGTCCGCCACGAGGCTAATGATCTCGAACATGATGGTCGACGCGACGTGCGCCGTCTGCTTGTTGGGAGAATCTTTCGTCGGCATCAGACACATC
>Ga0187766_10001984_pt1 | contig 12074 bp, 10 predicted proteins | sample 0216_QUI02_MP05__4_FD_132971 | JGI IMG/M metagenome (GOLD analysis project Ga0187766, IMG submission 132971) | Tropical peat soil microbial communities from peatlands in Department of Meta, Colombia - 0216_QUI02_MP05_20_MG | ecosystem: Environmental > Terrestrial > Soil > Wetlands > Peat ... | reverse complement strand
GCCCCAGCCTGTGACGATTACAGGGTTGCCGGCGGCGGCGGCCTCGAACGCCCCCAGGCCCCACCCCTCGCCGTGGCTCAAGAGCAGGAAGCAGTCGCATCGGTCGTGGAGGGCATCGATCTCGTGCCGGGCGAGGAGGCGCGTGCCGAGCGTGATCGCGGGCACTGAGCGATGCCCGGCCAGCGCCCGGGCGAGGCTGAACCAGGTCTCGCGCGCCGCGGGCGGCTGCGGCGTTCCGCTGCGCTGCAGTTGAGCGGCCGCGATGTGATCCACGCGCGTGGTCTGAATCACGAGCCTCGCTCGGTCGTCGCCGGTGAAGGCGCGCACGAAGGCAGACACGGCGTCGAGGATCGCCTTCCGGCTCGTCCAGGTAGCGATCAGGTAGAAGACGAAAGTGTCGCTCGTCTGCGGTGGCAGCGGTGCACGCCGCGACCGCCGCACGATGTGAGGTACGACGTGTACCGGGGGGTGCACACCCGAGCGCTCGAACACAGCCGCGTTGAACCTGGAGGGCACGAGGACGCGGTCGTAGCGGTTCAAGATATCCACCCAATCGTCGGGGAGCCGGTCGGTCTCCCAGGTTGTGCAGGCCACGAGTAATCGTCCATCGGCCTCGGACACGAGCTGCGGATGCCACAACGGCGGCGAGTGGACGACAACCGTGTCGTGCTCGATCGCCCGGTTCGCGGGACCTCCGTGCGGCACACCGTTCGCAGGCGCTTGCTCGAGCGGCCCGTGTGGGGCGTTCCAAATCGGCGACGGCCAGCCGAGCGGCGTCCAGCTGACCGGGACACCGGCGGCCCGCAGCCCGGCCCGGTAGGCCTCGCCCGCGTCGCCGTAGCCGTTGCCCGGGCCAACCGAGAGCCAGCGGACGCCGGTCGTCATGGGCTGCCGCGTGCCGGGCCACGGCCGCCGTGCCGTGCGATCGCGTGCTCGTGCTGCTCGACCGCGGCGCGGAATCGGGTTGCGACCGCCGTCGGGCTGTAGCGCCGACGGATGCCGGCGGCGATCGGCTGGGCGAGCGCCGTGGCGTGGCGCGGGTCGGCGGCGACCTCGCGCAGCAGCGCGGCGGCGTGGTCCACGTCAGGTTGCGCCCAGCGCTGGTTGGGGGCGTAGCTGGGGAAGCCGAGCGGATCCTGCACGGCGATCAGCTCGAAGCGCACCAGGTGCGCGGAGTCGGCGAGGTAATCGAGCTGGCCGCCGAAGCCCGTCGTCACGACCGGGTTTCCGTACGCGGCGGCGTCAAACGCGCCGAGGCCCCAACCCTCACCGCGCGCGAGCGACACGTAACAGTCGCCGCGGCGATGGAGCGCCGAGACCTCCGGTTCCGTAAGCGGGCGCGTGATCAGCCTCACCTCGGGGGGGTCGGGGTGGGACGCGAGCAGGCGCGCGAGCGACCAGGCGGTCGTGCCTTCACCGGCCGCGCGCCAGGCGACCGGATCAGGGGCACGACGATCAAAATGGGACGTCTTGACGAGCAGCAGCACCCGGTCCCGGCCCGTGAACGCACGCAGATAAGCCTCGATCGCCAGGAATGGGGCCTTGCGCTCGTTCCATTCCGCGATCGTGTAGTAGACGAGCACGTCGTCCGGAATGTCGGTCCAGGCGGCCGTCGATCGCACGGCGCTCGTGGCCGCGGCGACATGCGGCACGATCGCCACCGGCGTACTCACCCCGGCCCGGTCGATCGCCGTGGCGCTGAACCGGGATGGGACGACAATCAGATCCGCCTCGTGCAGGCACTCGACCCAGTGGTCCGGGATCCGGCTGGTGTCCCACACGGTGTGCGCGACGAGGAACGCTTCGGGCCTGCGGTCCCGGATCGGCGGCAGGTACTCCGCTACGAGGTGCGCGACGATGACGTGTTCGTGATCCGCACCGGCGCCCGCAGCCGGCTCGTAACCGAGGCCCCAGCCGGATCCGCTCACGAACGGCGTCCAGGAGACGGCAAGGCCAGAGTCCTCGAGTGCGGCGATGCAGCGCTGCGCGGCAACGCCGTACCCGGACTCCTCGTCCAATGAGAGGTAGCCCCAGCCGCCTGCGCCGGATGCCGGGTCGGCATCTCCCGCAGCGCGCGACACGGCGGGCGGCGGAGCGGGCGCGTTCGACACGGCGGCCGGCGCAGACCGGGCGTGCGACACGGCGGGCGGCGGAGCCGGCAAATACTCGCGCGCGAGTTCGGCCAGCGTGGTCCGTGCCCCGCGAACGAACGACGGGACATACCGCCCGCCGTGCACCTCGCTGTAATCCCGCCGCCGCCGATCCCACCACAGATGTGCCCAGAGGTGCACGCTCAGTGTTCGTTGCGGGATCGTGTGGCGTTGCTCGAGCAGCCTCGACAAGCCGGCCGGCGTGCCGGGGTATGGAAAGAAGGTCGGCTCGGGTTCGACACGTACCGTCGAGGGTGACAGCCGGCTCAGCTCCTCCGATAGGAACCCGCTGTGATTGCTCCACGTCCCGTTGAGCGCGGCGGCCATCCCGTCCCGCCATGCACGCGCGAACGGTGCCCCGGGCTCGGACATCAACAACGCGTTGCACAACGACGGTCGCAGCTCCCCGGTGCGCTCATCGAGCACCGGCGGCTCGCGGCCGATGACGAACGGCGCCTCGAACAGATCGTCCGGCATCGGGCGAACGAAGATCGTGTCGATGTCGGCGTACACGCCGCCGTGCGCGAGCAGCGCATCGAGGCGGATGAAGTCGCTGTGGTGCGCGTAGCGGTAGATCCCGGGCACGTGACCGCGCGAGTAGTCCGCGGCCAGCACCTCCGGCGCCAGATCCACCTCGACGAGCGTGAGATGGGGCCTGATGCGCTCCCACCACGGCCCCCACGGGAGATGCTTGTGATGGAAGTAGATCGTGTCCGGCTCGAGCACGCGGCGGCACGACTCGAGCGATGTGTACTGAAGGAAGTGAAACGGCTCGGTTTGTTCCTCCAGCCCGAAGATGAAGTGCGCGACCCGTGGGATCATTCGGGCGGATGCTAGGGTCCGCATCGGGCGGGCGACGGCCACGATGATGATCGACGACAATCCCCGCAGGCTCGAACCGCTCGAGGTCAACGAGGCCGAGGATGGCCTGGTGATCTATGACCCGGCGCGGGACATGGTGCACCACCTGAACCCGTCCGCCGCGGTCATCTTCGACCTCTGCGACGGCACCCGCGATGCTGACACGATCGCGCGGGTGCTGGGCGAGGCCTACGGCCTCCGCGAGCCGCCGCTGGAGGATGCGATCGCCGGGCTCCGCGAGCTCGCGGACCGCCAGCTGATCAGCTGGGAGACTCAGGCCGGGCAGGGCTGAACGCGCGCTCGGGCGCGTTCGGCGGCGCGGCTGAAGAAGTCCCTGATCGCGGGGACGACCCCATCGATGCAATAACGCTCGTGCACGAGCCGCGCCGCCCCGCCGACCAAGCGCCCGGCCAGTTGTTCGTCTGTGAGCACCGCCTCGATCGCCGCAGCGACCTGGTCGGAGCCGTCGGCGAGCAGCAGGTGATGCCGGTCGATGACGTCGAGTCCAGCGGCCGCCGCCGGGGACGCGACCACGGGAACACCGTGCGCGAACGCCTCCAGGAGCTTGATCCGCGTGCCGCCCCCGGTTCGGAGCGGCACCACGACGGCGTCGGCCGACGCGTACAGCGGCTCGAGATCTGGAACGAACCCGGGCACCTCGACGTCCACACCGCGCAGGCGGTCCAGCCCGCCGTCGTGGGGGCCGACCAACGTCACGTGCACCCGCCGGCCAAGTCGTCGCCGCACCGCGGGCAGGATCACGCGAGCGAGCAGCTCCGCTGCCTCGATGTTGGGCGGGTAGGTGAGATTGCCGACGAACAGCAGCGACGGAGCTTCGCGGGTGCCGATCCGCGACGGCCGCGGCCAACGAACCGGCAGCGGCACGGCGTTCGGCAGGTGCTGGGCGGCCAGGCCGCAACGCTCGCCGATCGCGAGCGCGTCGCCGGCCGACGCGGCGGACAGGCCGTCGAACAAGGGCGCAAAGACCTTAAGCAGGCGCTCGTACGCAGCCGCGCCTTCCAGGTCTCCGGCCGCGCGCGCAAACCCTGCGTCGTCCTCGTCGAGGTCGAGCGTGGTCCAGGCAGCCTCGAGTCGCTCGCCCACGGCGGTGCCGAGCGGCGCCATGTAAGCGCGCACTACGTGAAGCGCGACCGGGCCGCGGCCGCGGACAGTGTGCACGACAGCGTCGGCCAGCCCGGGAGACGCGGCGCGGGCTGCCGCCGGCAGCGATCCCACGCTCGCGAGCCGATCGCGCCACGTCGCCTCGGCGGCCAGGGCAATCGCGCCTGCACGGGCGCGAGCCGGGTCCGGAGGCACGACCGCGACGCCGGATCCTCGCGCGTCACGGACGCCGCCCGCGAGCGGGACGCCGGATCCTCGCGGGCCAGGGACGTGGCCCGCGACCGGGACGACGACGGTCTGCACGTCGAAGTCCGCGAGCGCCGAGCGCCGAAACAGCTCGGCCCTCATCGCCAGCCCGTTGCCGGTCGGGGCCGGCTCGATCGGCGTGAGCACGACCAACCGTCCCGCATCGCGTGCCGCCGCACTGCGAACGGTCACATCAGCTCGGTTGCGCCCGCTCGAGACCGGGAGCGGGGCTCGGGGAAGCCGCCAGGGCGCGCTGAGCACGGGCCTGCGCGACCGTCCACTTGGAGCGGTAAACGAGATTGCCGGGATCGCTCTGCACGGCCCGCGCGTAGGCGTCCGCCGCCTCGGCGTAGCGACCCAGCCGAAACAAGCATGCCCCTCTCGCCTCGTGAGTGAACGCGCCGAAGATGCGCGCGTCGTACGCTGGTCCCTCGGCGGGGAGCGCGGCCAGGTCGACGGCGAGCAGGCGGTCGAGCAGCGCCAGGGCGTCGAGGTAGCGCTCCTCCGACATCCTCACCGTCGCCTCGATCCACCACAGGAGCTTGTTGTCGGGATATGAACTGCGGGCTTCGGCGAGCAACTCGCCGACGTTCTCGCCCCGCTGTCGCCGGAGTCGAACCAGATCGGTGAACACGAGCACTCCGAGCTGATCGTGCGGTCGTCGGCGCGCCAGGTCGACCGCATCCGCCAGAACCTCGGCCGCCTCGTCGTCCTCGCCGAGGCCCCTCAACACGCGAGCGAGGTGATGCCGGTTGAACAGGTTGTCCGGCTCGCGCGGCAGCTCGGCGCGCAGCAGCGGCAGGTTCCTGCGGTGCTTGTGCACTTGGTCTCCCTCGTAGCCGACGTGCGTCAAGAGCAGCTCGCAGTCGCCGATCGGCCGTCCGTCGGCAGCGGCGACGGCCGCGATCGCGGGCGTCACCTTCTCGTGAATCTGGCCGCGGAAGCGGATCCGGGGATCCTGTCGCCACAGCCGGTACTCGAGATAGGGCGTGGACACGAGATCGGGCGCCAACAGCACCCGGAACGCCACCTCGGGAGCGCCGGTGAGCAGTCGCTCGACGCGCGGGCGATCGGCGCCGTTCAGGCGTTCGTCGGCGTCGATGTAGAGGATCCACTCGCCCGATGCGGCGTCGAGCGCGACGTTGCGCGCCTGCGCGAAGTCGTTGCGCCACGGGTGAACGATCACTCGAGCGCCGTGGCGTCGCGCGATCTCCACCGAATCGTCGACCGACCCCGTGTCGACAACGACGATCTCGTCGACAACGTCGCGGATCGACGCCAGGCAGTCCCCGAGCACGCGTGACTCATCGCGAACGATCAGCGCGCCCGTCACCAACACCGTCATCGGAGTTTGAGCCGGGCGCGCCTAGTGAGCCGCCCGAGCATGCTCGCCGGCGGACCTAGCGATCACCGTGGCGGTGGTGATGGCGGTGGTGACGCCGACGGCGGTGGTGATGGTGGTGCTGGTTGGGGAAGAACTGATTAGGGAAGGTCTGGTTTGGGGAGTACTGGTTAGGTGATGCTTGGTTTGGCTGACGCTGATTAGGGAACTGCTGGTTTGGGTGGTGCTGGTTGGGGTGGTGCTGGTTAGGGTGGTGCTGGTTAGGGAATGCCTGATTCGGATGCCGGTGGCGCGAAAAGCCATGAGCCTCCGCGACGCCGTCGAGGGCAAAGGAGACCACCACGGGGGCGGCGAACACGGCGGCTGCCGCGTTCTTCAGAAACGCCCGTCGCGGAAGCCCAAGCTCCTCAATGCGCTCCTCGCTCATTCGAGTGCCGCTCCTTTCAACAAGGCGCCTGTGGTCGCGATCGCAGTCCAATCCCCGACGCCGGCGCGGATCCTACCGCCCCTGGGCGGCCGGTGCAACGGCTGTCATTGAGTGTCGGAGAGCTTGCACGGACCTGGCGCTGATGCGAACGCGAGCCGTGCGGCCGGTCTGCCCCCAAAACGATTGGCGCGACTGCCGGAGCGACGTACAGTTTGAAGCTGAACGCGTTTGCACGAATCTGAAAGGCAGGCATCGACGATGGCGATCAGCGACCCGCTCCGGGCTTGGACGAGCTCGGCGATCCACATCACGCCGCTCAGGCGAACGAAGATCGTCGCGACGCTCGGCCCGTCCACCGACGGCCGCCTCGACGCGCTGATCGCCGCCGGGTTGGACTGCGCCAGGCTCAACTGCTCGCACGGCACCTCCGCCGATCTGATCAGGCGCAGCGCTGAACTGCGAGTCGCCGCTGCGAGCGCAGGACGCCCCGTCGCGGTGATGTTCGATCTCCAGGGACCGAAGATCCGCCTCGCGGGTGACGTTGAAGCATGCGCTCTGGACACGGGCGAGGAGGTCCTGTTGACGGGTTTGGGTTGCCGCGCCGAAGGCGACGCCCGTGTGCTCGCGGTCGCGTACGACGGGTTCTGCGAGATGTTGACCGAGCGCTCCGAAGTGGTGATCGGAGACGGCACGCCGCGGCTGCGGGTGATCAGCGTCGACGGCGACGTCGCGAGCGCCGTTGTCAGCGCCCCGGGGCACGTGAGCGCCCGCAAGGGCGTCAACGTCACGCACGCACACACGACCGCTCCTGCGATCACCGCCAAGGACGAGCTCGACGCCGCCGTGGCCGCCGAGTGCGACGCGGACTTCGTCGCGATGTCGTTCGTCCGCTGCGCCGATGATGTCAATCAGCTGCGGGAGCTTCTGGATCGCTTGGGAAGCTCGGCTCGGATCGTGGCCAAGATCGAGAAGGTGGAGGCGTTCGAACATCTCGATGCGATCCTCGACGCCGCGGACGCGATCATGGTTGCCCGGGGCGACTACGGCGTGGAGGCCGGGATCGCGCGTGTCCCGGAGATGCAGAAGGAGACGATCCATCGAGCGAGCAACCGGGGCCTGGTGGTGATCACGGCCACGCAGATGCTGGAATCAATGATCAACTCGCCGTTGCCGACCCGAGCGGAGGCCGCGGATGTGTTCAACGCGATCGTGGACGGGACGAGCGCCGTAATGCTGTCCGCCGAAACTGGCGTCGGCTCTTATCCGGTTGAGGCGGTGCGGACGATGGCGGAAATCGCCGAGATCGCCGAGTGCCAGGAGATCTACTGCGGCCCCCACGAGAAGCCTCCCCGTCCCGATGAGGCGGTCATGCATGCCGCGGTGGCGCTCGCCCGCGATGTCGATGCCGCCGCGCTGGTTGTTCCAACCAGCACCGGTCGCACGGCGAGGGAATGCGCGAGATACCGTCCGCGCCGGCCGGTGCACGCTCTGTGTGACGATCAGCGCGTTGCCCGCCAATTGGCGCTCGAGTGGGGTGTGTTCCCGACGATGTTCGAGCGTTCTGCGGACACCGACGCACTTCTGGAAGGGGCGCTACGCGTGGCGGCCGAGCTTGACGGGCTGCACAGTGGGGACGCGGTCGTCATCACCGCGGGGCAGACGGTGGGCGCCAGCGGCGCCACCAACCTGATCACGCTGCGCTTTGTGCCCTGACACGCCGAACGTGCACAGAATGTAATCGTGCCGCGGAACAGCGGCGCTCCAGTACGGCTGCAAACAGCGCGCCGAACATGACATTGTCCGCGAGCTGGGGTAGCAAGGGCAGTGCTCTGATCGCGGGGAACAGCCTGCCGATGACGCCGACGTTGATCACGCCGATCGCGAGTCCCGCAGCGGCGCCCGAGGCGACCGCGTGTCGGTGAGGCAGCGTTCGCGCCAATGGGTCCCCGCAGGCGACCGAAATGCCAAGGTGGACGATGACGCCGCGCGCGAAGCCGCGCCGACCGGGTGGGACGAGTGTGCCGGCAGCGCACGTCGTGTCGTACATGTAGGTGACTGCCGACCGAAAGCTGCGGCGTCTCATCAGTGCGTGAAGCGTTGAGGGCAACCCACTCAGCGCCGCGGCGGCCGCCGTTGCCTTGATCACCCGCTGGCGGTCCCGCGCCACCTCGCAAACATAGCGGTGGCCTGAGAACCGGGTCAGGGGTGACCCTGCTGCTCAGCCCCGCATGCGCCGGCCGAAGCCGGCGGACACGGCGTCAGGCTCGTGGGCGCCGGCGACCGCGGGCCGTGTCATCCAACAACTCGCTCCGGTAGTGCCAGCTCCACCACAGCACGCCGATGCTCGCCGCCGCGAGCAGGATGTCGATCACGAGCTCGATTACGCCGCCGCTGCCGCTGCCGTAGGTCGCGTGCCCGAAGTCGTAGAACATGTCCATGCCGAGCAGGTAGAGGCCCGCGCCGCCCGCCGCGACCAGCCACAGGACGGCGCTCGGACGCCGACGCGAGAGCTGGACCGTCGCTGCAAGAACCGTTGCCAGCAGCCACGCGTCGGCGAGCTGAAAGCCTTCCTCGAAGCTGTAGTAGGAAGCGGTCCGGCGGCTGGCGACGAGCGTGCGATCAGACCACCACGCGATCCAGTAGGCGATGATCAGGGACGCCGTGACGATCAGCGCCAGGTTGACGCCGCGACGCGAACGTTCGAAATTGGCCGACTTGGCCGAGCTCATGACGCGCATATTGGCGTGCGGATCGGCACCCGGCGCCGAGGCTGTCGGGGCGTTTGCGCGCAAGGCGTCAGTGTCCAGCGGCCTGGCCGCCGTCGATCTGCAGGATCTCGCCGGTGACTCAGGGCAGCGGCCAGATCGTCAACATCTGCACCAGCCTCGTCGACCACGCCGACAGCACCAGCGACTCGGTGAGGCTCATGTGACCAGGTAGGTCTCGTAGATCACGCCCGCGGGCTGGCGGCCGGCGACGCCGATGAACACGCCCTTGTTCAACCAGTCGAGGCGCGGAGCCGAGGTCTCGATCTGGGTTGACGTGCGGAACGTGTACTTGCCGGCGTCGACGTCTTCGCCGCGGCCGAGACGCGCAAGGACCTCGGCGCTGCCGTGGCGGACGCCGCGCGATTGGACGTACAGCAGCTCACCGCCGTCGGTCTGGAGCGTGTAGCGGATGTCGCCGAGCGCGGTGCCGTCCGGCAGGACGATCTGCCAGTCGGCGCTCGCGCCCGGAAGCAGCTCGCCGTTCAGCTCGGGACCGGTGAACGTTCCGCCGGTCAGCGGCACGATCCGCCGGTGTCCTTGGGCGATCTCGCCGAGATCCAGCGGTTGGCCGAGCGTGGCCTCGAGTCGGTAGATCCGGGTCAGGCGAGGATCGGGAAGCCGATCGTTCATCGCTCGCTCCTCTCGGCTAGGCGGTCGCCGGGTCGTTGGGATGGGGCTCGAGCGGAGTGACCGTGACGTGCATCCACGCGGACAGCGGCAGCGCGCCCAGAAGCGTGTCGAGCTCGTGTTCGCTGTCGGCGCGATACAGGCCGAGGATCCTGGACTCGCTGGCCGCGACGGGCCGCTTCCACAGCCGGGCGAGGTGCCCTTCGTCGGCCAGCCTGGCAGCGGCGGATGCTTCGGCGCGCTCGCGGTCCCTGGCCTCGGATTCCGGGGTTCCGTCGGGAACGTGGACCTCGAACTCGACCAGGAATTCCATCATGTCCTCCTCCTTCTGCTCGTGCTTGACAGTTCGCGACTCGCGGGGCGCGCCGAGGCGTTCCCCGCGCGGTGGTTGTCCCGCCCGACGGGCTGGCGCGCGGCGGAAATCTCGACGCGCGGCCTGTTGGCCGACTCCGAACGCCGGTACCGGTTCGCGTGCGATCAGCGGCGCGGTCGGGAGCCTGCCGCGAGCACTGTGTCGTGCGTCAGGCAACTTGTCGAGGTGAACGGCGGAACTGACACGCTGATCAGTGATCGTACTCGCCGCCGGTGCCGCCAACGTCGTTCCAGCGCTGCCGGCCGAGGGCCGACGATTTCCGTATCTGGAGCCCCATGCGCGAGCTGGCCGGAAGCCGGGCGGCAGGCCAAGCGCGTCGGTTGGAGGGCGGAGCGAGCGCAACCGGGGTGCGGTGCGTGGACGTTGTCGCTCGGCTTGATCCGAGCGTCCACGTTGAGTAAGGTCGGTTGGGCGGAGACTAGGCGTCGTTGGATCGTGACCGGTCCGCAAGACGTGCGCCTCGACCTCGTTGGCTCAACGGTCGCCACCAGTCAGGAGTCGTATTCCTTTCGCGCTGCGCAACGTCGGCCGATCACATGCCACCTGAAGGGTTACCCGACTGTGGAGCTGCTCGGAGATTGGAGTCCGACTCGCGTCACGAGTCTTGGCCTACCTGATCGAGTAGGAGCGGCGCGCGGATGTCGTGCTCCGGGCCGGCGGCTCGAGGCAGCGGTCGAGCGCGGCTCGGTGGCCAACGCACGCGACGGGGCCGGGTCGTGGCTCACAAAACGGGCCGGGTCGCCGAGGACGAACCAGCGGGCGACGCGCAGCGGGAGCGTGTGCGCTCGACGAGCGTAACGGGGAGCGGATGTTGACAATGCTTGTGTGACCGACGTCACAGAGAACCCCGCGCAACGCTGGCACTCTCTCGTCGTTGTAATTCGACCTGCCGAGTCGTCCCTGCCCGGTGCGGGGGCGACGGGGACCCACGCTGTGTGGCGTTCCTGCACGGATGGTGCGAAGCGGTCGCCCGGCAAATGTCGGCGGCGGCCGTAGCGACTGCAATCGGCCCAAGTAGGGGTTGGAGCGCGGTCGCGAGCCCTACAGACTGACCCCTTACACACCCCTCGTGGCTTCCCGCCCGACCATGCCTCTGCCACACGGCGCCCGGCGGCCCTCTACGACACGGCACCCGGGGGCGCCGGCGGCGTCGAGAACCGGGCCGGATACAGGAACTGACCGATCCCGTCGAGCGGTTCGCCGGGGTCGCGTGCGGAGAAGCGGCGCAGTTCGCTGTTGAGGCTGTAGCGTGGGCCGAGCAGCACGTGATCGTCGCGGATCAGGGTGTAGAAGCGGTCGAGTGGTCGCGGCGGGGGTCCCCCGATCCGGATGCCGCGAAAGTCGTACACGCCTCCGTGGCATGGGCACACGAAGGCTTCGGCGGCCGGGACGTAGCGGACGGGACAGCCGACGTGGACGCAGCGTGATGAGATCGCAATCACCCGGTCGTACTGATCCTTGATCGGTCCGTCGATGCTGAGGTTGTGCTTGCGAACGTACGCGATCGAGAGTCCGGCCTCGCCGACTCCAGGCTCGATCGTGATCGTCACCGAAACGTAGTTCGTGTCGGTGAAACGAGACAGCGGCCCGATGTCCTGCCAGGTCCCGCTCACGCGATCGAACACCGGTCCGATCGCAAACCCGAGGGCCGGCAACGTGAACGCGGCGGCGGCGATCGCGCCGGCTGCGCCGGCGCTGCCGGTCATGAATCGCCGGCGGGAGATCGTCTCGCCTTCGAACGCCCCGGGCATCTGGAGATCCTCCGTGTGCGCACCGCGACCGCGGCGCGGTCGCTGCGGCTCGTGCTTCAGCTGTTCGCCCATCTGGTTGTCCAACGGTCTGATCCGTGATCTGCTACGTGACATCATACTATGGTACGTAGTAGATGACGCGGAGCACCACCAGAGGTAACTCCGGCGGCCATCGGGTCCGGAACCTGGGCCAGTCCCCAAAGTGCGCGGCGGATCGCGGCTTTGGGATCCCATGCATGACATACATGCACCAGGGCCCAAGTCCGCGCCCGCCGTGCCGGTTTGGGGACTCGTTCAGGTCGGAGGCGTTTGGCTGGCCGCCCGGGGCCGCAGCGCCGTCGGTGCGGCGGGGCGGGGCGCCGGCGGGTGACGCTGGGGGGTGGCGCTAGGGGGTGGCGCCGGCGGGT
>Ga0187766_10001982_pt1 | contig 12084 bp, 10 predicted proteins | sample 0216_QUI02_MP05__4_FD_132971 | JGI IMG/M metagenome (GOLD analysis project Ga0187766, IMG submission 132971) | Tropical peat soil microbial communities from peatlands in Department of Meta, Colombia - 0216_QUI02_MP05_20_MG | ecosystem: Environmental > Terrestrial > Soil > Wetlands > Peat ... | reverse complement strand
CTGCGAAGATAGCGGTGGGGAGCAGCATCATCAGGCCGAAGCGTGTATTATACATCATGTGTGTAATCTGCAGTACGTCGAGCGGACGCTGACCTTTGTAAAGAGAGTAGACATAGAACGGTCCGATAGTAAGTAGGCAGAGAACAGGCAGAGAACGCACTATGTCACGTTTGTTACGCCATTCCATGGCGAGGAAAGCTACTAGCCCGAGAGCCGCTACGAGGAGCAGTGGCCACGTCTCGGTATCCGACATCGCGTACCAGTAGGTCTTGACGCTGAGCCACAAGTGACCTACCACCGGGTCAGTGCTCTGGACCCAGAGCGAAGGTTTGCCGAACTGGCCGACCTGGAAGTAGATCGGATTATTGAAGATCGCCCAGTTCCATATAAGCCAGGCGCCGATGCCGACACCGCCGATGACGATGAAGACGATGGAATGATCAAGGATGCTGCGCCATCGCAGCTTCACTGTCAGGTGCTCTGTGTGCTGCCAGGCGATCAAGACGATGGCCGGGACGAGCCCGGCCAGGATTATCCAGCTTTCATAGCGGGTAAGCGTCGCGAAGAGCGCGGCCACGCCTCCCGCTACAAGGTACTGGTATCTGGCAGTGCGGGCCCAGCGCTGGACGCTGTAAACCATGGCGGTAGCCAGGCAGAACAGCAGGGACTCGGTCATCGGCGTGGCCTGCATGTATAGCATATTGGCGTTCAACCCGAACATCGCCGCAGCCACAATACCAGCGAATTTGCGGCCGGTGAGGTCCTGGACGAGCTTGTACATTAGTACTACGTTTATCACGAATGCGATCAAGGACGGGATTATTCCTGCCAAGCCGTTGTGATATAGCGCAATATCCCATACAAAAGGCAGCATAAGCACGTGCGGCAGGGGGAGCCACACGGCGCCCAACTGGGCCAAGCCAGGGGATGTAGAACTGAGGACGCGTCGGGCTATCTCCATATGAGAAATCGAATCAGTATACGTCAAAACGGCGTGAGCGCGATCGGTGACGACATAGGCAGACAATGACAAAACTGCAGCAACCAGCCCTACCGCCCAAGCGACAGGATCGCGTGCTCGTCGCGGCTCTGAGGTCGACGCAGTGACCTGCATATCGACCCACTGTGCAGGCTCCCGCTGTTCCCTTCGCAGCGTTGCTCGTAGCTGGACAAGGTATATGAGCGAGAGTACCACTACTTTTAGGTCGGAGCCGGTCTGCCGTCCCAAGGTGCGCGGTCTGTGGGTGACGCCAGCTTCGGCGATTATATAGCCGGCGGCTCTAGCGCGAGCAAGGATTTCTGGCGAGGCTGTAGCATAGCCACCGTGAAGACGCGGAACAATATCTGAAAGAACCTGACGAGTGAAGATCTTGAATCCGCAGTCCACATCGCGAACGCCGCCGAAATCTAGCACACGGGTCGAGAGCCAATGCCAGAAGCTTCCCATCATCCGGCGTTTGAGTGAGTCTGCCCGGATAATACGGTAACCGACTGCCAGATCAGCGTTTTCATCCTGGAGTGCGGCAAGCAGGGTGCCGAAGCTTTCGGCGTCGAATTGATTGTCTGCGTCACAGAACGCGATCAGTCCATGTCTGGTGTCGAGTGCAGCGCGTAGTCCGGTCTGAAGGGCCACACCGTAACCCATGTTCCTACGGTGATGCACAACACGCACGTAGCCGGTATACGCTTCAGCCATCCGCTCGGCTGTTTCGTATGTGTCGTCCGTCGCGCTTCCGTCGTCCACTATGATTACGGTGAAAGGACAGGAAAGGGTATGGAAATAGCTAACGAGCTTCGGTACGAGTATTCTGAGATTAGCAGCTTCGTTGAAGGCAGGTAGGAAGAAGGCAACTCCCTCCTGTTGAACCTTTGTACGGATATATGCCAAGCTCGGAGGCTGTTCAGCAATCGCAGATTTGCTTGTTTCTCGAGCGCCGTCGCGGAACGTAACAAAATGATTGACACTGAAAGTGACAATCGCACCACTCAAGATGCCAGCAGCCGATCCGATAATAAGCGCAATACCTGCGTGCAGAGCAGCTGCGAAAACGACTTCGTTGATGGCTAGCGCTACCAGAGCAGTGATATTGAACTTAGCCCACCTGGCGACCCAGACGCCAGCATTCGTGGCGTTTTGCGACCTAGTATGCCTCGCGAGGCGTGGCTTTCGGTCGCGCCAGGTGAACGATGCGCTCAGCACAAAGTTTACTTGGGCTGAGACCAAAAACCCTATCCCGTTGGCCAGGACCCGGTTGACACCTCGGCGGTTCAGGAACTCCAGGATCAGCAATTGGAGGAGCGTGCATGACGCGGCGACCATCCCGAATCGCATGACACGCATGCCCGGCAGTGACCGGCGAGCATAGACAGGCGCCTGAGTATGAGGATCGGGCCTTCGTGACTCGTAATGCTTTGGCTGTACGCGTGTTGACGACTCGTAAACACTGCCTGCATCGCGACCTGGTGAAGCCAAACCATGCTGCGCCGGTATCCCGCGATCGGACAGGCCGGTAGATACGCTAGCGCCCTTCTCGCCCGGCAGCCGGTGCGGCTGGACGTCCACAGACCTACTGTCAGTAGCCATGAGTCTCCAGATTTAGAACCCCGTACGCCAGTAAGACCATGGCCTATGCAAGGCGAGACGCCCTTCCTACTCGGGTAAGCGGCGCTGCTTCGAGAGCGCACATGAATACAAAATTGGTAATGGCGCTCATTTACCCGCTAGCCGCAGCGCCTCGAAGCATTCGGCGATGGCCCGGCACTCGGCGCCGTCGACCCCAAAGATCCCCCATAGCGGCTCGAGGCACGACTCGCTGACCCGTACTCCTAACCACGCTGTCCCAGGGTTGCGTCGAGTACCCGAGGCCTTGCACAAAGTTGAACCCATGAGCCGCGTCCCTCCCCTTCGCTTTCGGGCAACGAGGCACTGCAGTTTCTACGGGCGTTCTCCGCGTGCCCTGCGCACCTGTTTAGTATAAAGACGCGATCAGCCGGTTGTCGGTTTACGCAACAACTCCCTTGGGTAGGGCCACGGATACAGACATTCGGGTATATGCGTGCTGATACCTCGCCGAAAAGGTCGGTGTAATCAAGGGCGTGCACGAGCAGTGGGCCAACCGGCGTCGGTGTGCAGTCCGGGCCCGGGGCCTGGACGCCGGGGACCCCATTTTCAGCGTGGACATCAAGAAGAAGGAGCTGGTCGGGGACTTCGCCAACGGCGGGAAGGAGTACCGGCCAAGGCCGCCCGGTGCCGGTGCGCACCCACGACTTCATGGACAAGGACCTCGTCTCCTAGCAACGAAGACGAGCCCCTCACAGCCGGACGGGCAGCGGCCGGGGGGAACCTAGGGGGAACCTCTGCCCGTCCGGCATTGCGCGGGCCAGGGATGCGACCCGGGGGACGAGACCACTGGTACCCCGATCCGTTCGGGGATAAAGGTCTTGATCAGGCCCCGACGCAGGGCACGGCGTCCAGGATCTCGACGGTGGTGGCGCAGCCTTTCAGCTGTCCCACCCTGCACTGACCGGCGCATTCGATCTTTGCCACGGCATGGTCGGGACGTTGTTCACGATGACCCTTGGATCGCCGGGTAGCACCATCCCTGCCGATAGCCCTACGTGCCTGCTCCGCCAGAGGACCGCGGGTCGGCATTGGCGCAGGCCGAGATGATCGAGGCCTCGCGGGACCAATAGCTGGGCAGTGAGTCGTAGCGCTGCGACCCCGTGCCGTCGGTCACGTAGACATAACCGGCATGCCGCTGCCGGGCCAAGCTGATGGCATTGTCCATTTGCGAGCCCGAGGCCGCATAAATTACGTAAGCAAACTTGCCCGCCTGATACTTCTGAGCCCAGCTGGGTACCTGGAGATTGACGTAGCTGGCATAAGTATTCTCGAACACCATGACAATGTCACCGACCGACATGTACTGCTGGTCGGGGTACGTGCCAGGGTTCAGCATCACTGCCGAGCCCGGATTCACGTTGTGTATAAAATCTGCCAGCTGCCTGTAGTAGGCCAGCTGGCCGCTGCCGCTCGAGACTTCATCGAGGAAGATATTGGTCACGCCATACCAGGCTTTGTACTTCCTCACATCGGCCTCGACCACAGTAGCCGGACGCTGAGTATAGTTAGTGTCGGAGTAGCCCATGACCGTTATACCCGCAGCCTGCGCCTGCTCAACGGCCGTCTGGTACACCTGTTCAGGCGAATTGCCTGCACCCGGGCCCGCGGCATCCAGGATCATAATCCTCGGCACTGGTTTGCTATTATCAGCCTGAGTCCAGCCGGCATCTGGGTAGAAGTAAGCCGGAACAGCCAAGTCTTGGCATGGTGAATTAATTAGTGCATCGGCTGTGGAGACGTGTGAATTGAGCTCAAATATCAGCATCCCGACGCCGACCGCAGCAATCAGCAGGATGCCAGCCCAGACCGGGCGCATACGACGCTTCCTGGCCGGGACGGAAGGCCGTACCTGATGATGTTTGCCGCCTTTCGCCAGCATGTCAGCCCTGTCGCATAGTCGATGTGATCACCTCATAGGGTGTCGCGCGGACTCCCCGTTTGCGATGTCCTGCCAAGCTGGAAGAGTACAGCAGAGACAAGTGGTCGGCGGTGAGAAGGCCACGCGGACGTGCGCGAGAAGCGTGCACAGCATCCACCGCGGGATTAAAGCGCTGGCGGGTCAAAATCGCCGTCCGGGAGGCGATCCCAAGGGTTGTCCCCGCCGTGGTCGGTGACGTACACGCAGCCTGCGCGGCGCCGGGTGGCCAGCAGGTACGCGTCGCCGAAGGACTGGCGAGGCACCGAGTACACGAGGTGGAAGAACTGCCCGGCCGGCCACGACCTCGTCCAGCGCGGCACGACCATGTCGACATAGGAGCGCCAAGGGCCCTCGAACGTGCCCAGCAGATCGGCATGCTCCGCATAAGGCTCGACGGGATGTCTGCCGTGGTTGAAGGCCACGACATGCGCGCCCATTTCGCGCGCACGTCGGGTCAGGTCGGCGTAATGATCAAGGTCCTCCGCGGTGGCCGCCACGCGATCGAAGAAGACGCCAGAGACGTCGTACCAGTCGATGTACCGTCGGATATCGTCCAGGACTTGAGGCGTGGGGCGCTGGGTGTAGTCGGTGTCCACGTACCCAGCGACCGCTACCCCGGTGGAGTGCAGCCGGTCGAGCACAGGCGCGAAGGCCGCGTCGGGCTCAGTGCCCGGCCCGCTGTCCAGGTTAAGCACGATCAGCCGGACGTGTGCCGCGCGCTCGATCAGCATCTCCCACTCGTGTGGGAGCACGGCCGGGTGGAAGTAGGCAGGCACGATCAGCTGCGGCGTGGCCAGTGAGGTACCGTCAGGGGAGAGCTGAGTCACGGACTTCCCTCCAAGTAATCGGCCGCACGTCGCGATGCGGCCGCCTGCTCAGGTAGCCGCTGGCCCGCGATCCCAGGCTATCGCGGACGTTAACCACTGGCAGTGCGTCCCGGCCATCGGCGATCTCCACGGCGGCCAGTGCCCGGTTTCGCGCGGCCGACCCGGTAACCGGCTCGCCGAGGACCGTGCGGCGCATCACGCCTCCGCCAGGAAGCTTCCCGGCAACTTGGCCAAGCGAAGCCGAATCCATCAGGCGATTCTTGCACGAACGGTTACCCCTTGACGGCATATTCCGCTGTCCGAACCCCTCTCCGGCTGGTCCTCGATCGCGGCGTCGCTAGCAGGCGCCTTGGGCGGCGTCGGTCAGGAAGCTGCTGAAATAGGGCGGTACCACGTTCCGACGTAGACGTAGCCGAAGTTCTGCTGGGCCAGAGAACTGCACGCCGAAGCTGGCTGGGACGCGGTCGACTCGCCGCGGCACGCATGGGGACCACTAACGTAGGGCAGCGACCATCACGGCCGCTGCTCCGCTCCGCGCGCATCATGATCCCGCGCGGTCGGGCGTGCCAGACTCGATCCACCGGTATACCGCTCGTACGCCGTCGGCGAGCGATGTGGCAGCGCTCCAGCCCAGCTCGCGCTCAGCCAGTTCAGCCGCGAGGGCGCTGCGTGGAAGCTCGCCGGGCCGCTGCGGGGCGAATTCCGGCTCGACGTCACGTCCCGCAGCCTCGCCGATGGTCGCGGCCAGGTCCAGGACGGTGGTCTCGATCCCGGTCCCGATGTTCCAACTGCCCGGCCTGTGCGTGTCCGCCGCAGCCAGGAAGGCCGCGACCACGTCGCCGACATATACGTAATCGCGGGTCTGCTTGCCATCGCCATAGATGGTCGGCCGCTTCCCCGCGAGCGCCCGGGAGCAGAAAATCGCGACCACGCCGCCGTCGCCGGTCGGATCCTGCCGCGGGCCGTAGACGTTGGCGAGCCGCAGCACGGCATGCGCGGTACCGTGCAGCCGGTTGTACAGACCGACATACTGCTCGGCACAGAACTTGGCCACGCCGTAGGGAGACTCGGGCAGCGGCGGTACGCTCTCGACCGTCGGGATCGGCGCGTCCCTGCCGTAGAGCGCGCCGCCGCTAGAGCAGAACAGCACCCGCGCGTCGACCCTGCGGGCTGCCTCCAGCACGTTGACCGAGCCAACGACGTTCACCTGGGCATCGTCCGCCGGGAAGGCCACCGACGCCCGCACGTCGATCTGCGCGGCCAGGTGGCAGACCAGCGCGGGTCTGATCTCCTCGACCAGCGCGGCCAGCGGCTCGGCTTGGGTGATGCTCTGCGTGTGCAACACGACACGTTCGTCTAGCCGGGCTGAGGAGTCGGCCGAGAGGTCATCTACCACCGTGACCTGATCGCCCCGGTTCAGGAACGCATCGGTCAGATGTGAGCCGATGAAGCCAGCACCGCCGGTTACCAGTATGCGCATCGAAACTCACTTCCTTCCGTGACACTTGCTTCCGATTCGCTCGGTGGTGCCCGCAGAGGCCTAGCAGGAATGACGCTCGGCACTCCCTAGTACGAACGCCGCGTACCCAGCGAGCACGATGAGTAGCCCCGTGCCTACCATGATCTGCCCGAGCACCCAGAAATCGCGGGACAAGATCTCGAGGACCAGCGCTGCAGCGCAGGTGACCAGCGGGAAGATGCGGCTGCCGAAGCCCTGCAGCAACAACGAGACGAACATCGAGCAGCCCAGCATCATGTACGCGGCAATCTGCGGCAGCGCCGTCCACTGCGGATCAATGAGCCGGCTCGCGGTGGCGACCACGACCACCGCGACAGTCAGCAACACCGTCGCGGCCAGGTATTGCAGCAGCGCGGCGGCCAGCAGCAGCCGGGCCCGCGTGGCGAACGCCCGCAGTTTGCAGGTGGTCCGCAGCAGCCGCTGCGTATACCGCCGGAACCAGACGAGCATCCACTCCGCGGCACCCATGCTCAGCGCCAGCGGCAGCGAAGCCAGCAGCGCACCGGTATTAACGCCTGCGTGGCCGGGCGTGCCTACCGCGACCGGGAAGACCAGCAGCCCGCCCGCGACCAGCCCGAACCCGGCACTCGGCAGCGCGGCGCGCACGTCGGCCGCGGAGAGCAGCTCGGTCGGCTTGGCGCGGGCCTGTGTGAAGCGGCGCCGAAGACCAGCCCCCCGGCTGGTGCGGGCCACGGCCAGCCCGAGCGCTAGCAGCGGCGTGGCGGCCAGCGCGACCCATGTCGTGTGCTCCAGGTGGGATGGTCGGCCAAGCAACAGGAACACAGTGGCGCCCAGCACCCCGGGCGCGAGCGCGAGGCAGAGTAGTCGCTCGGAGCCCAGCACCAGGAGCACGGTAGCGCCAAGCATGTACGAGCCCAGGCCCACGCCGAAAATGAACTCTTGATCATAGACGAGTACCAGCATGGACACGATGTCCATGGCCGCGAGCACTCCCGCCAGCCCGGCGCCCAGGCCGACCAGGAGCACCCGCTGTGCCTGGACCGGGACCCCCTGACCCAGCCGCAGGTAGCCGAGGTAGGCAAGCGCCTGGCTCAGCGCCCATGAGCTGAGCAATGCCACGATCATCACGGTGAGCGCGTTGGGGCCGGCCAGCAGCCCGGCGGCAGCCGTGAAGCAGACCGTCGGCAGCCCGTAGAGCACGCCATGTAGCGCAGGCCGCCACTTGCTGATCCGCCACGCGTCCGGCTGCGGCGCTGGTTCGGCCGGCCGACGCGGTACCCGCCTGTACATCTCCTCGGCCAGCGCGAACACATCGGAGACGCCGTACCGCTTCCGTACCGCGCGATCACTCCAGCCGTCGAATTCTAGTGCGCCGGCGATCTCCAGTGGATGCACGGCGGATTCGCACACCGTGACGAACTTCTCGCACAGCTCCTCGATGCCACCGGGCCTGGGCGACTGGGCTGGGACGACGGTCATCTGCCGCTGGTTGTCGCCATCCGCGTTGGGCTGGGCCACGGGCGGCAGGTCCGGCAGGGTATCTGCGCTCATCCCGCGACCCCAAACGGCAGCAGGTTGTCTGACTCAGACCGCGGCGCGATGTCTGACTGGTCATCGCCGTCCGCCCCGGGCGGGACAGTCGGCAGCGGGTGGCCTGCGGCGAGGAAGCTGTAGATCTCGTCAAACCTGCTGATCGCACCGTCTATCGTGAAGTATTCCAGCGCGCGGGCGCGGGCTGCGGCCGCGTAGCGGTGCCGGAGCTCGTCGTCTTGGAGCAGGGTGAGGCAGGCCTCCGCCAGGCGCGCCGGGTTGCCTGGGGGCACGACCAGGCCGGTGTCGCCGACAGCCTCGGTGCATCCGCCGACGTCCGTGGCGACACAGGTCCGGCCGCAGGTCATTGCCTCTATCAGGCTGTAGGGGAAGCCCTCAGAGACGCTGGAAAGCACCACGATGCTCCCGGCGTTGTAGGCTTCGCGGACTTTATCGATGTGGCCTTCGAACGTCACCGCTTCTCCGATGCCGAGTTCGACCACCAATTCCTTGCAGCGTTCCAGGTAGGGTTCCCGGCCCTTGGGCGGCGAGCCGAACAGCCGCAGCCTCGCCTCGGGCATGCTCTGGTGCACGATGGCAAACGAAGACAGCAGCGTCTCCAGGTCCTTGATCGGGTCGATGCGTCCGGCCCACGAAATCGTCGGCTCTTCAGGCTCATGGTCGGCCATGGGAAAGTTCGCCGGGTCCACGCCGTTGTACACGGTCCGGATGCGCGACGGGTCCGCACCGAGTCGTTCCTCCCAGCGCCGGTTGTAGATGTTGCAAGGGGCAATCGTCTCAGCCTCGCGGTAGCCGAGTGCGCAGAGCCGGCGGAGAAACCCCAGATACAGCGCCTTCACCGGCCACCGGTACGGCAGCTTGGGACCATGCAGGTACTGCTCACGCAGATAGATGCCGTGCTCGCTGACGATCATCGGCGTTCCGTTCTGCCACTTCGCCGTCAGCGCCGGCAACACGCCTAGCCCGTTGGTCGTCACGTGCACGACGTCAGCTTGGACGGGAGGGTGCGACAGCGGGCGAAGGCAGTGCTCGATCAGTTGCATAGCGGTCACCGCGTCATTGACAGTCGGCAGCGGCTGCTCGGCGTTCTGCCACCGGTCCTGCCAGGCCTCGCTGAGCAACCGCACCGCCTTGCTGCCGGACAGGCTGGCGCTGAGATTCCCTCGCTGGGCGTAGTCGAATAGCTGGCGCAGCACTTCGCCAAAGCGGCCCTGGGCCTCCTCGGACGAATCAAGCAGGGACTCAATGAGTCGACGCAGAAGGCGGGTCGGGAAACCGTTCCGCCGGCCCGCCCGTGGCCCGGTCGGCGGGGATCCCCATAGCGCTATCGTAATTAGCGAGCTGACGTTCTCGGGCAGGTCCCACACTGCCTGCTCAGCACCTGTCCCCACCAGGCAAACCAGCTGGAAGTCATAACCTTGCATCCCGCGGATGATCTGGTCGCACCAGACGCTCACCCCGCCGAACTGGTGGGGATAGGTGCCTTCGGTAATCATTGCTATTTTCATGTGGGCTGCTTACCGCCTGATCCGCACGGGTGAAGGCAAACGAATTACGCGCCCCGTATGTAGCTGCGGCAATTGCGCCTGGCATGAGTGGTGTGGATGGCGAGCCAGGTGCCGCTCGTCGGGGTTGTCAATCCGGGCGGACTCAGTGCCGCAGGCATTGACCACATCTCGGGCTGCCTCGCTCGACACGGGCTCGAGCGAGGCAGCCTTCGACAACCCGAGCTTCCAGAATCTCGCTCGGCCACAGGGCCGGTGGGGCGGCTCCGGCTTCACCTCTTCGCAACGCTGCCGGTAGATGAACATTTCACCGCATTGATGAAAACACATGCCGCTGTCTCCAGCGTGAAGCCCGCGCGGCGTGGGCCCAGCCAGATTGTCCTGCATCCATCTGCCCTTTGTCCCCCCAAGGATGCGGTGCGATGTCCGATACCGGCGCTAAAGGATCAAGTACTGAAATCCTCCGCGATTTATCCGCCTGACTGTAGACGCCCGTTGCGGCACAGCGGATGACGTCCAGACGTCATCCGTTACATGTTTGTTGTGTTTCTTGTGGCTACTTCGCAGTTAATGTACGCGTGTCTGCCTTGATATCCCCGTTACAGCCCATTTGCCCGACTCGGCCTTGGTGGGAAAACCTCAGGTTGCTCAGATCGCCGGGAAGGCGCGGAGCCCCCGGTATGAAGTCTGGTCAGAGAACACCCGCTACCGGGAAAGGCTCCGCGTGTCGGGCGCGTGAGTTGCGGCATGGTCAGGGCCGGCCCTCCAGCTGGAGGTCATACACGCTTACCTGGAAGCTGCCTGCCGGGTCGGGCGGCAGGCTGGTGAACCAGATGAGCACGTAACGGCCGTGCGCTGGTTTGGTGAGCCGCAGGTACACCACACCGCCCGCGTTGGGGGCATGCGCGACGGGTGGCAGGTCTGTTAGTGCGGGTGCACTGCCGACGCGCAGCTGGAAGCCTGCGCCGTGAGCCGGGCCGAGCGTTATCCGGACGGCAATGATGGTCGTCGGTCGGCCCATGTCCACGAGCAGGCCCGTGCCTGGATGCAGGTTCCCGAAGTGGGCGGTGGCGTACCAGTCGGTATGCCATGCCGTGGCGGGATATCCGTCGATCGCGAGGTACGCGAGGTCGCTGTTGTCGCCTTGGCCAGCGCCGTTGGGACCGAACGCGGTGGCGCTGGCCGGGGTGAGCATGCGCGCCGGGACGGTGCCCCGGGTGGTCGTCTTCGGTGTCGGCGGTGCTTTCCTGCCAGGGCCGATGTGGCGGTGAGTCACAGGGTGTGCCCGGGCCGAGGGTTCGGCTCTCGTCGCATGGGGAAAGCCCACAAGGAGGTCGTACGCCGCGAGGCCGAGCACCACCAGCACCAGCACCAGCGCCGCGATCCAGTTCAGCCGGAGCCGCTTGTACATCCTGATCGGCGTGACCGGCCTGCTTGTATCATCCGTGACCGGCGGCCCAGGTTGGGCGGTGTTGTACTCCACCCGGCCAGCCTGGCAGCTTCCGTTATCCTTCCGCCGCCCTTGGGGGAGGTAGTGGCGGAACTGTGACCGTGTCGGCCTCGCCACACGGGGCCTGTTATAGGTGGTCGACAGCGGCTGAAGCTCAGCTCGGTGAAGTCGCGTTTACGAAACACGCCAGGCGAATGTGAGCAGCACCTTGATTACCGCGGCTAAGGCGAGACCGCCGAGCATGGCAACCTCCATCAGCAAAGAGGGCACCCTCCGGGGAGATAGTGCCGGGGGGTCTTCGCCCTCGTCAGGCACCAGCGAGTGTTATGCCAGATCTTTGCGATATCGGCGACGGCCAGGGTCGGGACCGATAGGCTCCGAGTGTCCATCGCAGCCGTGCCGTTGCGCGCCAATGACCGGGCGCTATGGGCGATGAACAGCCAGCACCGAACACCTGCCGTCTTGTGTTCCACCCGGGTCGTACGAGCGGTCTACGGCACCCCAGGAGGTCTCGATGAGGTCTGGCGCACACAGTCGGCGGCACTTCGAGCGAGAGCGATTGGGGCGCCAGTCGGGCGCCGGATGGCCGCCCATTCCGGAGCGGTACCGGCGGCGCAATCCTGGGCTGATTGCAGGTGCGGCTCTTGTTTTGGTAAGTGCGTTGGTCGTTGTCGTGAACGCGCTGGCCGGTGCGCCCCGGGGGGAAGCACCCGTGGCCACCACGGGCGCG
>Ga0187766_10001978_pt1 | contig 12097 bp, 7 predicted proteins | sample 0216_QUI02_MP05__4_FD_132971 | JGI IMG/M metagenome (GOLD analysis project Ga0187766, IMG submission 132971) | Tropical peat soil microbial communities from peatlands in Department of Meta, Colombia - 0216_QUI02_MP05_20_MG | ecosystem: Environmental > Terrestrial > Soil > Wetlands > Peat ... | reverse complement strand
GGCGGACGAAAGAGGCCCTTCACAGCGGGCCGCGCCCATAATTCCAGTTACGGGGGCGCCGCCACCGCGACTGTCATCGCGAGCCTGGGCACTATCTTGTGCATGGCGGCAGTTCCGCGCTCCTGCCCGGCGGCTAGCGGACTCCGGTCGGCGATGTCGAGCCGTCCCGCGCCAGGGTGTTGTCTGCCCAGCGGTCCATCCCGAGCTCGCGGTAGGCGGCCAGTGCCTGCGCGAGTTGCTGGTGCGCCTGCGGGCGGCACGCCAGCGAGCAGCCAGCATGCGGGCGTAGTCGTGGCGCGCGTGGGCGGTCCAGGGGCGGGCCCCGCTTTGCTGGTTGAGCTGGATCGCTGCCTCGAAGTGCCGCGTGGCCTGCTCGAAGCGGCCGGCTGTGGCGGCCAGCTTGCCCAGCGCCCGGGCGACCGCGCCGAGCGAGATCTCAACTTGGCCGACGGCGTGCAGCTCGCGGTACGGCACAAGCAGTTCGTAGAGCCTGCCCGCGCGGGGTACGTCACCGAGCACGGCGCAGACGTCCGCGAGCAGGGTCATGCCGAGGAGCCATTCCTCGTTGAATGGCAGCCCGGTGAAGTCACCGGCGGCGAACCGCTCGAACTCGGCACGGGCATCGTCCTCGCGGCCCAGCTCAGCGTGCAGGTCAGCGAGCACGCAGCGCCAGACGGGATACGTGGGGTAGGCCTGCACCGCGCCCTTGACGGTTTCCGCCAGCTCATCCAGCCGCCCTTGCTCTCGTTGAAGAGCGAACAGCTGCAGGTGGCGGGTGACGGCTGCGTTCCAGGGAATGGTGCGCTCGCCAAGGCGGAACGCCTCCTCGATTAGTTCCCCGGCCTGCTCGAATCGTCCCTCGAGCAGCGCGCACAACGTTCGCCCAGCGGCCACCATCCACAGCTGAGCAGGCTGGCGCAGATCATCGGCGATATGGCTGGCGATCCTGATCTGGGCGTGTACCGTGGTCAGATCGCCGAGTTCGAGCAGCGTCCACATCCGGTGGGCGTGGCCTTGGAAGAGCCGTTCGAGGTCGCCGGCCGGTTCGCTCAGCTGCACCATCTCGGCCGCGATCGCCAGCCGCTCCCCGATGGTGTCCGGCGCCCAGATCGCCATGAACCTCGCGTCCAGGACATAGCCGAGCAGTGCCGGGTCACCCAGGCGGCGCGCAATGTCGACCGCTTGCACGCTCAGGGATGCTCGGTGCTCCCGGGATGGCTCATCACGCAGCGGGCCCCCGGCGAGCCGGGCCAGCAGCATGGCCCGCAGCTTGCTGTCCCCGTCGTCCAGCTCCGCCAGCGCCTCCTCCAGCAGCGGCCGAAGCCGGGGATCGTCCCGGCTGACGTTGAACAAGAACCGCCCGCCATAGCCGAGCGCGGCGCGGGCCATCACGCCCCCGGTCTGCCCGGTCTGCCGGGCGAGCCCGGCCGCGAGCAGGAAGGCCTGTTTCGCGGCTGGCGTGTCGCCCGCCCGGGTCTGCGCGTCGCCGAGGGCCAGCAACAGCTCGCAGCCGATCATCGCGTCAGGCGGTTTCTCCCCGCCGTGGGCCTGCAGCGCCATCTGGTACAGCCGGACCGCCTCCTCGTAGGCCAGCGCGCTGACCGCCCGCTCCGCCGCGCCCCGCGCGTACCCGACCGCCTTGCCCGGCGCACCTGCCGCACCCGCCTCCAGGAAGTGGTGCGCGAGCTCGGCCAGGTGCGGGCCCGGATCCCGCGCGTACAGCGCCTCCAGCGTCTCCCCGGCGCGGCGGTGCAGGCGCGCCCGCCGCGCCGCGCCCAACCGGTCGTAAAGCGCGTCACGAACCAGCACGTGGGAGAACCGCAGGCGACCCCGCACGCCCGGCACCTCCGCGACGACGCGCGCCGCTGTCGCCTCATCGACGCAGGCCAGGAACCGGGCCTCCGGCTCGGCGAACACCTGCTCCAGCGCGTCCAGCGCGAACTCCCGGCCCAGCACCGAGGCCTGCACCAGCATCTGGTGACAGCCAGGGGACAGGTGGGCGAGCCGACGCGAGATCACCTCGCTGATGGTCGGCGGGATCGCCAGCCTGGGCGTGCCGCTCGCGTGCGTGGGGAGGCCTTCGAGCGACAGCAGCCGCACCGTCTCCGAGACGAACAGCGGGTTGCCATCGGTCTTCCCGTACAAGGCCGAGGTGAGCTCGGGCGACGCGATCTCCGCAGCGGTGAGCCGGACGTACTCGGCGACCTCGTCTTCGGCCAGGCCGGTCAGCGATACTCGCCGCGTGACCGGCTCCCGGGCCACCTCGGCGAGCATCGCGGTCAGCGGCTCGGCCGGCAGCGGGTCCACGTCGCGCATCGCCGCGACCAGCAGCACGTGCATCGAGCCGAGCTCACGCGCGAGAAACTGAAGCAGCAGCAGCGAGGGTGTGTCGGCCGCGTACAGGTCATCGAGGATCAGCACCAGCGGCCGCTTCTCCGAGGCTTGCCGCAGGAACTCGGCAGTGGCGGCAAACAACCGGAACCGGGCTCCCTCCGACTCGGCCGCGGCCGGCGGCCGGAGCCCGGGAATCCGCTCGCGGAGCTCGGGCAGGATCGCCGCGACCTCGGCCGCCCCAGGGCCCAGCTCTCCGACCAGCTCATCGCGATCGTTACCGCGCACGTACGAGCGCAAAGACTGCACCCACGGCCAGAACGCCGGCGCACCACCGGCCTCCCAGCAGCGCCCGACGAGCACATCAGCCCCCTGGGCGCGGGCGTGCCGCGCCAGCTCCTCCGCCAGGCGGCTCTTGCCGATCCCGGGCTCACCGGTCAGCAGGCACAGCCTGCCCCGCCCGCCGGCCGCGTCGTGCAGCGCGCCGGCCAGCTCTGACAGCTCCCGCTCCCGCCCGACGAACGCCGCCGACCGCCGGGTCTCCCGGAAGGTCAGGATCGGGGTCCGGCCCGGCAGGTCCAGCCGCGGGTCTTGCCTGGCGATGGCCTGGTGCAGCTCGCGCAGCTCGCGGCCCGGTTCGATGCCCAGCTGATCGACCAGCATCTGCCGCGAGTCGCGATAGGCCGCCAGCGCCTCGGCCTGCCGGCCCGCGCGGTACAGCGCGAGCATCCGCTGGGCACACAGCCGCTCCCGCAGCGGGTACTCCCGCGCCAGCAGCTCCAGCTCCGGCACCAGCCGGTCATGGCGGCCCAGCGCCAGATCCGCGTCGATGCGGTCCTCCAGCGCCGCCATCCGCGCCTCCTCCAGGCGCGCGATCTCACCCTGCGCGAACGCCTCATAGGTGAAATCCGACAGCGGCGGGCCGCGCCACAGCCCCAGCGCCTCCCGCAGCCGCGCCGCCGCCAAGGCCGCGTCACCGCCCGCCAGCGCGGCCCGCCCGTCGGCGGCCAGCCGCTCGAACTCATCCAGGTCAACCTCGCCCGCCGCCGCCGACAAGACGTACCCGCGGCCACGGGTAAGCAGGACATCTCCCCCGACCGCCTTGCGCAGCCGGGAGATGTAGGCCTGCAGGACCTTCGCCGCGGTCGCCGGAGCGTGCTCCCCCCACAGCTCCTCCATCAGCCGCTCCCCGGAGAGCACCTCACCGCGGTGCAACAGCAAAATCGCCAGCACCGCCCGCTGCTTCACGCCCCCCAGCGGCCGCGGGACATCCCGCTCCGCCACCTCCAGCGGACCGAGAATCCGGAACGGCACCGCTCACCCCCCCTTTGGCTCCAGCGGCCGTAGCGAGCGCAACCACACCGCAAGCCGCGCGCTTCTACCAAATCTGCACCGCCCTGCACCGCGGGTCAACCGGTACCGGCCATGCTGCGGGCACACCGGTCACACCCGCGCCCGAACGCCGTAAGGAGAGAGACTCATGGCCCACCACCGCACCGCAGCGATCATATTGGCGCTCGGTCTAGCGCTGGGAGTTCCGGCGGCTGCCGCCGCTCAGCAGCCGACCACGACGAGCAGTCCCGCAAGCGCAAGCCCGTGCTCGGAGGTCTGCTCGGGCGGCGGATACGGCTCCGGGAACACCACCACCACCCAACCGGCCTACAGCGTCCCCATGATCCTCAACTATCTCGGTAACCAAGGTAACCCTGCACCATGCTCAGAAGTGTGCTCCGGCGGCGGCTACGGACTCGCGAGCCAACCGTCCCGGACGCCCGATGACTCCAGCGCATACCATGTCGCAAGGATCCCTCCCACAGCCGGGCGCGCCGTCACTGCCAGCGCCGGCTTTCACTGGGGCGACGCCGGAATCGGAGCCGGCGGGATGCTCGCCTTGATCGTGATCGGACTCGGCGGGGCGTTCACCCTGACCCACCGGCGCAACCAGCGCATCCACGGCTAGCGCAGCACCGCACTCTGAAGGCCTGACGTGCGTTCGCGGTAGACGCCCACCGGGTCGATGCCAACATCCACAGGCGCCCCTCTATCGCGCAGAATTCCCAGATCTGCATGGTTTTTGCGCTGATCGGCAGCAAGCCCACACCGACGCAGATTAGGCGGTTCGCGTTCGCACAGAGGTCGCGGTGCGTCACCGCCGCGCGGTGATTATGACCAGCTGCCTCACGCAGCTCCGCCCGGCGGCTGCCGCCGGGCGGAGCTTTCCCGTCGGCGTGCCCTCTTACCGGGCAGCTTATGCCCCGGAACTGAACGCTTGCGAGGGCGTCTGGGCGAGCACCAAGAACGGCCTGGGCAACCTCGCTGCCTGCACCGCAGACCAGCTGGCCGCCGTGGTCCGGATCCGGCTCAAGCGCATCCAGCACCGGCCCGCCCTCATCGACGGGTTCCTGCCCAGACCGGACTCAGCCTTGAACCCCAGCCGCCGTGATCTCAGACCTCGGCCTTTCAACCTCTGTAGCTGAAACAGGCGGCAGCGAGGCTGGACCGCCGTACCTATACCCTCTTGTGTCTCTGCGGGGGCTCTGTGCGGCGATGACGACGAACGCCGCATCCCGGCCGAGTCCTTGGTCCGCGCAGGCGTGGTACATCTCCTGGCGGAAGTCGTCACGGAAATAGAGAGCGAGAAGGGCATTTAATTCACAAGCGTTATACACGGCACTCTCATGACCTCAGGAGTTTCTTCATAGAACTGATCCGCTCATGCCGCCGAGCGGGCGCGCGGCAAGCATCCTTGCGCGCGGGCTCTCGGAGCAGCTGTATGAGTTTCGCCGCACGTAGCCCAGCTACTCAGCGAGGTCCGCCCCACCCCGACCCGGGCTGGGAACCCGGCGTGCCGCGCTGGTTCGCCGGCCCCAGCCTGCATGAACGTACCTGCCACTTGCCGCGCTCGCTGCCCCCGGCTTGATCGCCATCCTCGTGACACGTGCGGGTGCGGCGGGGTGGCGGTGCGCGCAAGCGTCGATTGTCTATGGCACTAGGCGGCCGCCTACGGGACGAAACCGCCAGCTCCGCGCACTGCCGACCTTTGCTGGCAACAGCATGCCAGGCAAACAGCCGTTGTCACAGTAGGTGAAGGATCGCGCACGCCGGGCAGTCCGTGGCGAGTCGGTCACCTGTGGGTGCCGACAACCTATGCCACCAGGCGATATTCGTGAATCACGCCTCCGGCGCGGTCGCGCCGCCGGATGCGGATGCGGTCCAGGTCGGTGACGCCGTCTGGCAGCGGGCGGAGCGGCGCGGCCTGTTTCAGGGCGCGGTGTGGCCGGTGGGTGTTGTAGAAGTCCTCGTACTCGCGCAGGACGGTCATCAGGTGGCGCTGGTTCCAGATCAGGGTCCGGTCCAGCAGCTCGCGCCGGCAGCTGCCGATCCTGTGGGGCTCGGAAATACGATTCGAGTGGATGACCTGGGCTTTTCCGTGGCAGCGTGGGGTGATAAGGCGGCAATGTAGTACTCGTGGGTGAGTCCCCCGAGGACTTGTCTCCGGTGGATCCGGTGGCCGGTGAGATCGATCAGTTCGGGTGGCCGGGTACTGGCTTGGACTTGGGGTGAGCTGGCCGAGGGAACGGTGCGGCCGGGCGGCGTTGTAATGCTGCAGGTACTCGGTCAGCGCCCGGCGCAGATGGTGCTCATTGACGATCAGCAACTGGTCGAGGAGCTCCCGCCGAAGGGTCCCGGCCATCCTTTCGCAGATGGCGTTCGCTCGGGGCGCCTGCGGCGGGCTGCGGAGAACCCTCATTCCTTCCGCCGTGAACACGGCGTCGAAGGAACTGGTGAACTGGCCCGCGCGGTCCCTGATCAAGAACTTGACTGAGGCCGCGCGCTGCCCGAGGTCCATCAGGAAGTTGCGGGCCGCCTGAGTTGCCCATTTGCCGTCCGGATAGGCGGTGATACCGGCCAGGTGGACACGCCGGGTGCCGTGCTCGATGACGATCAGGGCGTAGATGCGCCGCAGGAGCACAGTGTCCACGTGAATGAAATCGGCCGCGAGGATGCCGCGAGCCTGGGCGGTCAGGAACTGCTTCCAGGTCGGGCCGGTGCGACGCGGCACCGGGCCTATCCCGGCATCATGCAGGATCTGCCACACCGTGGAGGCGGCGATCTGATGGCCGAGCTTGACGAGCTCGCCTTGCACGCGCCGGTGCCCCCAACCCGGATTTTCGGTTGCCATGCGGATCACCAGCTTGCGGATCGAGGCTGTGGTGGACGGCCGTCCGGGACGCCTGCGGCTGGTGTAATCCCACTTGCGCGCGACCAGCCGCCGGTGCCAGGCGAGCAGCGTCGCCGGGGTCACCGCGAAGACCGCACCCCACCGGTGCCGGGGGACCATCCTGGACAGTGCCGCCAGCCACAGCCGGTCGCCCGGCTGGTAGCGAACCCTGTAGGGTTCCATAACTTTGTCGTAGCCTTTGACCTGCTGATTTTCAGCTGGCGCCGGATGGTCATGCTGCCCGTTCATACTCGTGGATCAGCCCGCCGAGGACGTTGCGGCGTCGTATCGGCCCGGTCGCCAGATCGGTGACTAACTCTAACGATCTTTAATAGCGGGGGTTACCGAGTCTGAGAGCCTGTCTTGAGACCTTGAGCATCGCGGGTTGCGACCATATCTTCACTCGCGGTATGGGCGATATCGCCGTCGCCTGGCGGGTCCAGCCAGGGAGAAATGAAGTCGTGACGCCCAGTGCGGGCGTGTGATCACGAGCCGGTGGATGTGGTGGTGCAGTGGGTGCGCGCCGTGGATGATAGCCAGGTGGCGGGAATGTATGTCGCGCTTGGCGATTCGATGTCGATTGATGATCACGCGGGCGGCGCGGGCTGGGGGGCGGCCAGCTTGCTGCACCGCAACCGTGACGCTGATTTCCCTGCGTGGGCGGGGCGTGACCTGGCCAGCGCAGGCCTGACCGGATCGGTGCTGGCCTGGGACGGGGCCACGGCGGCTGATGTGCTGCAGTGCCAGCTCCCGCTGATCACCGAGCCGCCGGCGGTGGTCACGATCACGATGGGCGGCAACGACCTGCTGATGGCCTGGGGCGACGATGCGGCCGCCCGGGCCGCGATCGGCCAGGTGATCGCGGCCGGAGAGGTCATCCTGGCCCGCCTGGGCGCGGCCGGCGGCACCGGCCGGATCGTGATCAGCACGGTGTATGACCCCAGCGACGGCACCGGCCGTCTCGGCGCCGGTGAGCTGCTGATGTCCTGGCCCGGCGGGCTCGCCGCGCTGGGGGAGCTCAACGCCGCGCTGGCCGGCCTGGCTGCCCGTCACGGTGCAGCCGTCGCCGATGTGCACGCCCGGTTCCTCGGTCATGGCGTCACCGCGGGGGACCCGTCCCAGCTGCTGTCCATGCCCGCCAGCCGTGACCTGTGGTACTGCGGGTCAATCGAACCCAACGCCTGGGGCGCCGACCAGATCCGGCAGACCTGGTGGGACGCCCTGCACACCCAAGCCCGGGCTAGCTTCCAGGCAGGCTCGGAGCCTGGTCACCTGGCGCGTGGTGCGTTATGCCGGAGGCATCAGGTATCCCGATGGCGGCGGGCTGACCGCGGCGCAGCGGGCCCGCCGGGAGCGGGTGCGGCTGGCCGCGGCCGAGATGATCGAGGCCGGCGCGGGCGACCGGGAGGTCGCCAGGCGGTTCCGGGTATCCCGGATGTCGGCGAACCGGTGGCGGCGGGCGCTGGCATCCGGAGGCCGGGCGGCGCTGGCTTCCAAGGGCGCGGCCGGAGCCCGGTGCAAGCTGACCGCGGCCCAGCTGGATGAGCTGGAGGCGGTGCTGGACGCCGGCCCGGCGGCGTGCGGGTACGCCGATCAGTGCTGGACGCCGGCCCGGATCGCCGATCAGGCGTGGCGGCGGTTCGGGGCGGCGTACACGCTGGCCGGGATGGACGTGCTGCTGCACCGGATCGGGTGGAGCGTGCAGGTCCCGGCCCGCCGGGCGGCCGAGCGGGACGAGGACCAGATTGCCCAGTGGCGGGAGGAGACCTGGCCGGTGGTAAAAGGACGGCGGCGGACCTGGGCGCCTGGCTTTGCTTCGAAGACGAGTCCGGACAGGGCCTGAGGCCGCCGAAAGGACGCACCTGGGGCCGCCGCGGCCGTACCCCGGTGGTAACGGTGACCGGCGGCCACAACACCCGGGTGTCGCTGGCCGCGCTGATCGCCACCCGGCCCGGGCACCAGGCCCGGCTGATTTACCGCACCCACCTGGGCGGACGTCGGCCCGGCCAGCGCAAAGGCTTCACCGAGACGGACTACGCCCGGTTCCTGGACGCCGCGCACCAGCAGCTGCACGGTCCCGTCGTCCTCGTGTGGGACAACCTGAACACCCACGTCAGCCGCGTGATGCGGGAGATGATCGCCGCCCGCCCGTGGCTGACGGTCTACCAGCTCCCACCATATGCATCCGAGTTGAACCCGGTTGAGCCGGCCTGGTCGAATCTGAAACGGTCGCTAGCCAATCTCACCAAGCAGAACATCGACCAGCTGACTGCGCTGGTGAAGACCCGGCTCAGGCAGATGCAGTACCGGCCCGGCCTCCTCGACGGTTTCCTTGCCAAGACCGGGCTCGACCTGGTAACCCTCACCATTGAAAATCGTTTAGGGCGGCAGGAACGCGGTCGCTGTCGGGTGGCCGCAGGTTCGTGGCCCGATGAGGACGATGCTGGTTGTAATGCGCGACGTACTCATCCAGGACCGCGCGCAGGTGCCGCGACCCGGCGATCAGCATCCGGTCGGTGCACTCGGACCGGGCTGTGCGCACCCATCTCTCGGAAAAGGCGTTCGCTCGCGGGCTCCGCGGCGGGATCTTCACCACCTCGATCCCCGCGGCGGCCAGCACCGTGTCGAACGCTTCGGTGAACTGCCCTGCCCGGTCCCGGATCAGGAACCGGAAACCGCCGGCCCGCTCCCCCAGGTCCATCAGCAGGTTCCGCGCCTGCTGCACCGTCCATGCCCCGTCGGGGTGCGCGGTCACGCCCAGGACATGCACATGACGGCTGCTCACCTCCATCACGAAGAACACGTAGACGCGGCGCAAGGTCACAGCGCAGTCGACATGGAAGAAATCACACGCCAGCATCGTTGAGGCCTGGCCGCGCAGGAACTGCCGCCAGGTCGTGCGGGCGCGCTGGGGCGCGGGCGGGATCCGCAGCCGTCTCAGGATCCGCCGTACCGTTGAGGCACTGACCCGGTAGCCCAGGCCGAGCAGCTCACCCTGGATCCGCTGGTACCCCCAGCCGGGGTTCCCCCGCGCCATCTGCTCGATCAGCACCGCGACCTCGGCATCGACCGGCGGTCTGCCGCCACGATGCGGATAGGTCCAGTGCCAGCGGACCAGCCGCCGGTGCCAGCCCAGCAGCGTGTCGGGCGTCACCAGCCGACCCAGCCGCAGCGGCCTGGGCAGCAACCGCGCCAAGGCGGCGATCACGGCCCGGTCAGCCCAGTCCAGCTTCGGTCTTGGGTGCTGGCGGCGCAGCACCGCGACTTCGTGGCGCAGTACCAGCAGCTCAGCGTCCTTCGCCGCCGACGACCGAGCCATCAGCGCCAGCCATCCGGCTAGGCGGATGAACATCAGATATAGCATCCGTATCGCCACAAGCCGACGATCTTGCCAGCCGAGCCGCCGAAACGGCTAGCATATTCGCAGGTCAGCCACCTATATACCGTTTTGGAACCCCACACCTCCATGATCAAATGGGAGGAATTTGGGAGATCACATCCCGCGTAAACGTTCCCGAACCCCTTTCAACCGAGTTGAAGAAGAGCATCTGACCTGGCCCTTGGGCAAGAGGCCCCGGCCAGGGAAGTGACCAAACTCTCTTCACATCGAGGAGGTCACTGGTTCGATCCCAGTATCGCCCACCCAGCTCTGACGCGTTGCCGCGCCAGGGCCTCTCAGAACCGTGCGTGCCACTCGTCGCGGCACACGGCCCATGCAAGCCGCGAGGGCGCGCAGCTTGGCTGTGCCGGATCCTGCCTGCTGACGCGAGCACGAAGCTCGCGGTAGCAAATCGTCGGATTCAATCTTGCCGGGGCGGTCATAAACCGATACGGCTGACCTGTCGATCGGTTCCTTGTGCCTCGTTGTCGTTATTACGTCGCAGGGATCGGAGCGTCCGGTGCCGCGCCAGCAGCGGCGGTGGCATCTACGGGCACTGCCTGAGTCGGGGTGGCCTCTCCGGAGACTGCCTGATCCGGGGCGGCAGCGTCCTTGAACAGCGTCTCGCCCTTCACCAGCCAGGCGACGCCGAATGATGCGATGGACAGCGACTCGAACCAGAACATCCACTGAGTTTCCGCCTTCACGGAGGACGGCCAGAAGTTCTGCGCGAGAGCGAGGACGACGCCGATGATGATCAACCAGGCATAGGCCGAGTAGATCCGGTTGCGGGTGAGCTTCTTGCCGTGCACGCGCTGGGCATACCGGAAGATCAGCGCGCGGAGCATGCGCTTGACGTCATCAAGCCAGCGCGCCGTCTCATCGCGCGGCGCGCTCTGGGTGAACTGCAGCGCCATCAGCGCCTGTCCGGCCAGCGCGATCCCGGCCACCACCGGGTGCACGTGGCCGACCCAGGCCGGCTTGAATCCGGGGTTCGACGTGGGGAACAGCGCGACGCCGATCGTCGCGGCACCGCAGAGGTTGGTAATCCGGCTGTCGAGCTTGTCGTATCCCTGGTAGGTCAGCAGCAAGGCGCCAAGGACGCATAGCGATGCCACCAGGATGTTGCGCTCGGCGGAATAGTAATAAGCGCTGACGGAATAGGGATCTGGCGGGAAGATCGCACTGCCGATGCGCAAGATGAACGCCAGCGCGACCCCGAGAACCCCGATGCACAGCCGGAGGTTCAGGTACGACACATCCAGGGTGCTCGGCTTTCGGCTCCACATGGCCCGCTCCCTAGCTTCCGGGTGAGAGTGTCGTGCTCTCTCATTCATGGCAAACATCTCCATGAACTCAGAGGCATCCAGTGCCCCCGTGATACAGCGCGAGAAGGTGCAGCAGAAAAGTGCAGCAACCGCAGCGACCGGCACTGACCTATGACGACCGGTAAAAGCTTCCGACCTGCGCCAACGACCGTTACCGACCTCTGTGCAACTAGTTCACACCGAGGACATCGGTGACAGCCCTTGCCCGAGCAGGACAGCCGGAACCCGAACAGGTAGCAGCGGGCCAGGCGGCCGGCCAGCTCCACGAACACATCGGCGAAGTCCACCTCGGCCTCCGCGCCCGGCTCCTTGGCCTGCGGCACGAACCCGGCCACCCCGGCCTCCTCAGCCCGGACCTGCGCGGCGATGAGCTCCGGCCGCCGCAGGTGCACGTACTTGGTCACCGTCGAATACGACACCCGGGCGTCATGCTCAGCCTGACCCAGGTGGTGCCGGGGAGGGCGGGAGCAGCCCTGACAAAGCCGGGGCGTGCCAGCACTGCCAGATGGTCCGGGTCCGGCGAGCGTGGCGGAAAGGAGTACGCAAGGAACCGGCGTTATTACGTCCTTCACAAACGCCACCGGCTCCAACCTGGCGGATCTGGGCCGGGCGCGGCGCGTCCCGCTGGTCGCGATGCGGCGGGAACTCCCGGCGCGTGCTGGTTACCGCGCGCCGGTAGGCCACGGGGAAGGTCTGCGGCGTACCCGTGGCGAGGCCGCTGGGACACAGCCGGTGTGGGTGCCGGAAATTCTGTCACCCTATGCGACCTGGGCATATTCGTGGATGACGCCTCCGAGCCGGTCCCGGCGCAGCACTGGGACGTTAGCGCCAAGATCG
>Ga0187766_10001976_pt1 | contig 12102 bp, 9 predicted proteins | sample 0216_QUI02_MP05__4_FD_132971 | JGI IMG/M metagenome (GOLD analysis project Ga0187766, IMG submission 132971) | Tropical peat soil microbial communities from peatlands in Department of Meta, Colombia - 0216_QUI02_MP05_20_MG | ecosystem: Environmental > Terrestrial > Soil > Wetlands > Peat ... | reverse complement strand
GTCACGCGCGGAAGCATCCTCCTGGCAGCGGAGCTCGACCGCGCGCGCTAGATGGTTCGCGCTCTCGTTCGGTTCGCGCTTGCTCAACGAGTGTTCGTCGCCGGCGCCACACTCCTGCTGGTCGTCCTCGGCATTCGCGCCTTCCGCCTCCTGCCGGTGGAGGCGTTCCCGGACGTCGAGGATGTACACGTGCAGGTGATCGCGCAGTGGCCGGGACACGCCGCGGAGGAGATCGAGCGCTCGGTGACCTTGCCGCTCGAGCGCGAGCTGAACGGCCTCCCGGGACTCACGAACCTCCGCTCGATCTCGATGTTCGGGCTGTCGGTCGTGACGATGACCTTCGACGACCGGACATCGGACTACTTCGCCCGTCAGCAGGCGCTCGAGCGGCTGCAGACGGTGACCGTGCCGGCGGGCGTCACCCCGGTGATGGCGGCGTTGTCGAACGCCACCGGAGAGATCTACCGATACACGCTTCGCGGCGCGCGTCCCCTGACGGAGCTCAAAGAGCTGCAGGACTGGGTGATCGAGCCCGCCTATCGGACGGTCCCCGGGGTCGCCGACGTCGTGTCCTTCGGCGGCGCGGTGAAGCAGTACCAGATCGACGTCGAGCCCGACCGCCTCCGCACCTACGGGCTGACGCTGCCGCAGGTGGAGCAGGCGGTGACGCTATCCAACGGGAACGCCGGCGGCGGCTACCTCACGCACGGCGTCGAGCGCTGGGTGGTACGAGGGGTCGGGCTCTTCGGGTCGGTACAGGACATCGCGTCGGTCTCGATCGCGACTCACGACGGGACGCCGGTCCGCGTCGCCGACATCGGCTCCGTCACCATTGGACGCGCGCCCCGCGAGGGAATCGTGGCCCGCGACACCGCCGATGACGTCGTCGAGGGAATCGTGCTGATGCGCAAAGGGGAGAACGCGCTCACCGTCCTCGATGGCGTGCGTCGCAAGACGCAGGAGCTCAACACCACGAGACTCCCGCGCGACGTGCGCCTGGACCCGTTCTACGACCGCGCCGATCTCGTGCGGCACACCGAGCGCACGGTGGAGGAGAATCTCGCCATCGGCGCGACGCTGGTGCTCTTCATTCTGGTCGTCTTCCTCGGCGATTGGCGAAGCTCGCTCGTCGTGGGGGCCGTCATCCCCCTCTCCCTGCTCTTCGCCTTCATCCTGATGGATGTCTTCAGCGTCTCGGCGAACCTCATCTCGCTCGGCGCGGTCGACTTCGGGATCATCGTCGATTCGGCGGTCGTGATGGCGCAGGCCTTTCTCGTGCGCGTGCCGGCGATGCTGCACGATCACCCCGGCGCACCCGCGGTCGGGTACCGCGAAGCGTTGGCGACGGTGGCGGAGGGGATGGGGCGGCCGATCCTCTTCGCGAAGGCGATCGTGATCACGGCTTTTCTGCCGATCTTCACCTTTCAGCGCGTCGAGAAGCGGATCTTCTCGCCGATGGCGTACACGCTGAGCTTCGCGCTTCTCGGCTCGGTCCTTCTCGCGCTCACCTTCGTCCCGGTGGCGACGAGCCTGCGCCGGCCACCGGAGGCGCCGCCGCCGGAACCGCGCGCCGCCAAGTGGCTCGTCCGCTCCTTCGCCCCGGCCCTCGACTGGGCGCTCGCGCACCGGCGCCTGGTGGTCGGCGGCGCCGTCGCCGCGTTAGGCCTGACGCTCGTGATCGCCCTCTCGCTCGGCTCGGAATTTCTTCCCGCCCTCGACGAAGGGAATATCTGGCTGACGGTCACAATGCCCGTCGGGATCTCCCTCGAAGAGGCGAAGCAGATCGAGGTCCAGGTGCGCCACGCGATCCTCCGATTCCCCGAAGTGAGACAGATCGTGACGCAGCTCGGGCGGCCCGACGACGGCACCGACCCCAAGGGGGCCAACAACCTCGAGCTGTACGCCGACCTCAAGCCCGGCGGCGAGTGGCGCGGCGGACACAACAAAGAAGATCTCGTGCGGCGAATGGACGATTCACTCTCGGTGATTCCCGGCCTCGACTTCAACTTCTCCCAGTACATCAAGGACAACGTCGAGGAGGCCCTCTCCGGCGTGAGAGGTGAGCTGGTGGTGAAGATCTTCGGGCCGGATCTCGGCGTGCTGCAGACGAAGGCGGGAGAGGTCGAGACAGTGCTGCGCGGCGTCCGTGGGGTTGCGGACCTCGCCGTGGAGCAACAGTTCGGGCAGCCACAGGTGCGCTTGGAGGTCGACCGTGCGGCGGCGGCGCGCTTCGGGGCGTCGGTGTCGGACGTGAACGACGCGGTCGAGACGGCGATCGGCGGACGCGCCGTGACGCAGATGCTCGAGGGGGAGCGCGTGTTCGACGTCCGGGTCCGACTGGTGCCTGACGCGCGGTCGAACGTCTCGGCGCTCGAGCATCTCCCCGTCGGCACTGCCGACGGCCGCTCCGTGCCGCTCGGGAGCGTGGCCCGCATCGTGAGCATCGAGGGCGCCTCGCGAATCTCTCGGGAGGCGAACGAGCGGCGGGTCGCCATCAAATGCTCGGTGCGTGGCCGGGACGAGGGAGGATTCGTCGCCGAAGCCCAGCGGCTCGTGGCGGCACGGGTGACCCTCCCGCCGGGGTACCGCGTGGTGTGGGGGGGCCAGTTCGAGAATCTTCGACGCGCCGAAGCGCGCCTCGCGCTCATCGTGCCGATGAGCATCCTGCTCATCTTCGCCCTCCTCTTCAGCGCCTTCGGCTCCCTGCGCTACGCCGTCCTGATCCTGGCGAACTTGCCGGTGGCGCTGGTGGGCGGGATCGCGGCGCTCTGGATGCGGCAGATGAATTTGAGCGTCTCGGCCGCCGTCGGATTCATCGCGCTCTTCGGGATCTCGGTGCAGAACGGCGTCCTCCTCGTCACGGAGTTCAATCGGCGCCGTCAGGAAGGGCGGTCGGTAGAGGACGCGGTACGCGAGGGGACGATGGATCGCGTCCTCCCCGTCACGATGACGGCGCTCATGGCTGCGATCGGACTCCTCCCCGCGGCCCTGTCCCATGGCATCGGCGCCGAGACGACGCGCCCCTTCGCGACGGTGATCGTCGGCGGGTTGGTGACGGCGACGGCGCTGACTCTGCTGGTGCTTCCGATCCTGTACTCGGCATTCCACGAGGAGGCACCGCGTGCGGCCGAGGGTTAGCGACGGGCTGGGTGCGACGCTCGCTCTTCTGGCGATCGGCTGCGCGACGAGCATCGGGTCGCACGAGAGCGGCGCGACCGAGCTGGTCGGCGAGTGGGTAGACGTCGCGAAGACGACCCCACGCGACAGCATGATCTGGGTGCTCGGCGCCAAGGGGGATGATCGTCTGCTGCGGCTGCGCCTGGCGACGACATCGGCGGGCTCTGACAGCGTGGAGCGCACCGACGACACCTACTCGCGCTGGTACCTGCAGGGGCGGCTCGACGACACGACCGGCCGAGCCCTCTGTTTCACCAAACGGCCGGCGCACTTCGGGCCTACCTGCTATCCCTTTCGGATGGACACCATCAAGGTCGATGGCGCGATGCGCCGGCGGATCGTGGTGCTGGGATACGCCGGCAGGCACCACACGACCGACCGACCACTGATTGAGCGCGTGCCATAGAGGCCGTTGCGAAGGCGGCTCACGTCGCCGTGATGGGCGCTGGGGGAGACGCCGTGCGTCCGGCCCGCCAGTACCTAACGCGGCGCGCCCGGGCCACATCGACCCGGACGCGCGCGCGTTCGCAACTCGGGGGCCCGCCAGACTACTAGGGCCCGAGCACCGGAAGCGGAGACGGCTCGTAGAGCTGCTGGCTGAAAGCGCCGAGGAATTGCGTCTGCCCCCAGCAGTAGGCGTGGCCCGTCCCCTTCTGTAAGCCGCACACCGCGGCGCCGCTCCAGGTGAGGGAGCTGAATTTGAGCCCCCCGACAACCGCTGCTGGTGCCGTGTGCGGGTTGTTGTCGACCGACCCGATCCCGTCGATACCGTTGCCGTTGTAACCCCAGCACATCGCGTCGCCCGCGGCGGTGAGTGCGCAATTGCCGGAAATGCTGGCGAATGAATTCCCGCCCGTTACGGGAACCGGCTCCAGGTGCTGGCTCGTCGTACCATCGCCGAGCTCACCATTCGCGTTCGCTCCCCAGCAGTACTCGTGTTGAGCAGCGTCCAGGGCGCACGCGCTTTGCGTGTTCATTGCGACGTCGACGAACTGCACCGAGCCACTCACGAGGGTCGGCGTTCCTATCCGCGTCTGGCTGCCATTTCCGAGGTTTGCGTATTCGCCGCCCCAGCACAGAACGCCACTCGTGCCGGGAGTCGCCGTCGACAAGATTCCGCAGAAGACCCCGGCGCTGCCGACGATCTTCTTGTACTTGTGGTTACCCACGACGAGCTGAGGAACGGGGACGGGAGCGGCGGAGGCCGGTGTGTTCGCATCGCCGCTGCCAATCGCGCCATAGGCGCTTTGTCCCCAGCAATAGGCGTCGCCCGCGGTCGATACGCCGCAGATGCTGGTGAAGCCGCTGGCGATGGAGGTGAACTTGAGCGCCGTGGAGACCGCGGTCGGCACGAGATAGCGCTTCACCACCGACGTGTCGTTCACACCGATGTATTGGGCGATCCCCCAGCAGTACGCTGTGCCATTGATGTCGAGGCCGCAGTTCGCCGATTGGCCGAGCGCCATCTGTGTGAAGTGGATCCCTCCCGGCACCTTGGTGGGCCTCGTGGCAAAGTTCGTGTCGACGCCTAACGCCGTCTGCCCGTCGATGTTGCCCCCCCAGCAGTAGGCCGTCCCGTCGCCGAGGAGGCCGCAGGTTGCGGACGCGACGGGCCCACTCCATATCGATGCGAAGGAGAGCGTCGCAGCAACGGTCTTGGTGCTGAACATGACCTGGTTCAGCCCGGGAGCGGTCGCATTCGCATTGTTCGTAGTGCCGGAGGTCGCCCCGACGGTCCACTGAGCGGTCGCGATCCCGTCGGCGCCCGTGGTCACCGGTGCGCTCGGGTTGACGGACCCGCCCCCCGACTGCACGGCGAAGGTCACGGCGACGCCGGCCTTGGGATTCGAGTAGATGTCGGTGGCCAGTGCCTTGATCGTCACCGATGAGCCGGAGGCCACGCTCGCCGAGTCTACACTCGCCTTCTTGAGGAGGCTCGCCGGTCCGGCGACGCTGGCGATCTGGAAGGTGACCGAGCTCCCTCCCACCGACGCGGTTACCGACTGCGGCCCGGCGGTCGTGCCGAGGATGAAGGTGTTGCTGCTCGTCCCGTCGTTCCCGGAGGTCGTGGACGCGTGACCGAGCGTGCCCCCGCCCGAGTGCGTCCAGGTGATGGTCGCGTTGGCCGCCGGATGGTTCTGGGAGTCACTCACCTTCACGACCATCGGGTCGGCCTGCTTGGCCACCTCCTTTCCCGTCTGGTTGCCACCCGACACGATGGCGATCGACAGATTGCTCGCACTCTGCCCGCACAGCGTCGTGAGGGCGCAGTCGATCGTGATGATGACCCCCCGCAGGGTCCCCTGGGCGAGCGTCGCCTGCTGTGACCCGGTCGCGGTGTTGCCGCTGATCGGTGCCGGGGCGGAGCCACTGATGTTGAACCCTGCCTGGAAAGGAGCGAAGAGGCACGACGTCACGAACGAGGGCGCGCCGACGCAGGCGCCGGTGGACTGACCGGCGGTGGAGCTGGTATTGCCAGCGGATGCAAGCCAGGCCGCCGACGGGAGGTTGACCAGGAGTCCCGCCGCCGTGGCGCCGAACGGCCCTCCGGGGGGGACGCCCGCCGTCAGGATGATCTTCGTGCCTAGGGCGTACGCCAGCATGCCGCTCACCACCAACTGCCCGCTCCCGGTTGGCGGGGCGTGGATGAGCGTCGCCTGGAAGCCGTACGCTTGGAAACCAGTGCCGGCCGCCGCTGCGGCGCCGACGAGGTCCGCGTTCACGCCGCCGTTAGGCACGCGACGCAACGTCCCGCTCACCGAGACATTGGTCACCTTGTCGATGAGCTGGATGGCGAGCGCGCTCCCCTGCAGTGCCGCGGAGGCTTGGGCGTTCCCCGTTCCGACTTGGGTGGCGAGCTGCTGGAGCTCCCCCTGAAGTGTCGCGCGGTCCTGCGCCGATGGCGCGACATCGTTGCTCGTTGGCCCGGAGGTCTTGTCGCTGCTGCACCCGGCCGCAGCCATGGCGAGTGCGAAGGTGGCGACGGTGGCGAGAGTGGCGGTCCGCATACGGCCTCCCCGAACGGTTCGACCCTCTGAGCGGCCGCGGAATGCGCCACCACTCGATGTGGGGTCTCGCTCGTTCTACGAGAGGCACAAGGATTTCTTCTCACCCCCTGCCCCACTCCCGCGGGAGGGCCGGGTGCTGAGGCCGATCAGTCCTCGCCCTTCTCCTTCTTCTCCTTCTTCTCCCGGGGTGGTGCCTTGGCGTCGAACTCGGCCTGCAACGCGCGAAGGCGCCTCACCCCGTAGACCACCGTGACACCCATGATGATCACGAGCAAACCGACGAGCCGGCGCTCGAGGTGGAAGTCGCCTCCGCGGACTGCGGCGTAGCTGGCGGAGATCAGGAAGAGAATCGTCAGGTTGAGCACCCAGTTGACGGCCTTGGGCACCACGTAGGGGAGCGTGCCGAATCCGCCCAGCTGATAGAGAAGAAAGGGGACCACGGCGATCGCCGGCAGTAGCTCCGAGGCGCCGAGGCTGATGGTGATCGCGCCGGGAGCCGGAGCGTGAAGGAGGGTGCTCGTCGACAGCTCGTGGAAGAGCGATGGCAGTGCGCAGAGGAAGGGCACCACGCTCAGAAGTTCGAGCACCAGGCTACCGCTCCACACCCCCGTGCGCGAAGCACTCGTCGCTCCCGCATCCGCGGACTCCGCACCGATGAAAAGGCCCGCGACCACCGCCGACGCGCTCGCGAGCATCAGGAGCTCGACCGAGATCCCGAAACCTGTTGGTTCGCCGGTCTTGAGGAGCAGGATGGCCATGAAGCCGGGCGTGTAGAACATCACCCGGACCAGTCGGGCCCATACCCGCGCATCTCGGTCGGGGGGAAGCACCGGCAAGGGGCGTCCATCGACGCCGATCGTCGCTCTCTCTTTCGCCATTTCGTTACTCCGCTCGCGGCGCCGCAGGGGTATCGAAGCGCGATGAGTCTGCGACTCTCAGGTACCCGGCGCAACTTCCCCGGCCCATGGCCGGAATCATGAGGCGGCCGAGTCGTCCTCGAGAGGGCTAGCTAGCTGGCATCCCTGTTGGCGCTGTCGAGCGCTCCGCTTCTCCCTTCCCTTCCCCCTCGGGCCCCTCCTCGGCCACGCTGTGAGACAGGGCGTAGCGAAGACGCGCGCCGATGCCACCCACCTGATCGAGGAGTTGCGCGACCGCGCGAGAGACTTCCTCCACCGCCGCACCCTGAGCGACTGCGGCACGGACGGCATCTTCCGCGTCGGTGAGGTGCTCCTCCAGGTATCTCGGCGTGAAGTACAGCTCCCGCACCCGAGCCTCCTCGAGCGCCTGACGAGTGGCGTCCGCGCCGCGCGCCACGGTCTCCCCCTCCACGGACGCGATGATCTCGGACACGTGGCGAAGATCCGCCTGGTCGCGAAGGTAGGACGCCCCCTCCTGCGCCGCAGCCGCGATCTGCGCTCCCGTCGCATGGACGTCGAGCGCCTCGAGCTGGAGCACCCGATCACCCGCGCCGCGCTGGAGTGCACGGGCGATGTGCGCACTCACCTCGGGGATACCGCCAGTCAGGATCCACGCGTTGGGAGCGGCCAGGGCAACGACCCTGTTCGCCACATCATGAATCATCCGTGATGTGCCGGCTTGGAGCGCATGCTGCGTGGCGTCTCGTCCGGTCGTCCCCCGCGTCCCGGGATGGAAGCCGGGACGGGCCTCGTCGCCCATGTGCGTCGGGGGCTCCGTTGCGGCGTGCGCGTGGATCGTCTCCGCGGGTCGCAGGAGTCCCGCCGCGTATCTGTAGAGCGTGGCCTTCCGTGCATCGGCGACCACGATGACGACCGGCCGCGTCTGTTTCAACACGCGAACGTACGGGCCCATCAACATGCCCGTCCTCCACGCGGCGAGGGTGGGCGTCGGCGCTGGTAGCTGCTCCACATCGTGGACGCCATCCGCACTAATGAAGGCGACCCAGCCCGGCGCGCCTATCGCCCCATCCACCTCGACGAGCTGCGCGTCGAGCAGCTCCAGGCAACGCTCGAAGGTGGCTCGCTGATCGTGAGACGCCGTGGCGAGCCGCCGCTTGATCTCTTTCAGCGAATGATCCAACTCGACGCGCCAGGCATTGCGTGCGGCGGGATTGTCGGCGGCTCCGTCGAGGTAGACCGTGAGCACCATCTGATCGCGCAGCAGATGCGACAGGGAAACCAGCTCGACATACGTCAACATGGCGACTACAAGCCTCGAGAGAGGGCGAGCGCTAAGGACTCAGCGCAAGTTGCACTCCACCAGGGAGACTTGCGTATGGGGGAACCTCCCAGTTGGCCGTCCGGGTCGTGCTCTCGCGCCGTCGGGGGATCAAGCTGGCGTCGCGGCCGATAATGTCGGAGCTTCAGTGGGTGCCGGCACATCCCGTGGGAGGAGGTGAACATGACCGAACCGCGCGTTGACCTGACCCGCGTCACGCTATCCGTCGTTTTCATTCTAGCGCTGATTCTGGCGTCAGCGTGGACGATCCGTCCCTTCCTCGGCGCCGGCATTTGGGCGACGATGCTCGTGGTCGCGACCTGGCCGCTACTCCTTCGAGCGCAGGAATTGTTGGGCGGACGCCGGTGGGCGGCCGTGACCGCCATGACGCTGGCGATGGCGCTAGTCCTGGTCGTGCCGTCGACGTTGGCGATCATGAGCATCGCGTCGAACGCCGGCGATGTCAGCGCCTTGGCGTCGCGACTCGCCAGTGGTGAGGTCCCGCTCCTCCCGGACTGGGTCACCGGTCTTCCTTTGGTTGGCAAACCCCTCGCGGAAGGCTGGGCCAAGATCAGCGCCCCAGGGGCCGGAGGTCTCGCGACGTATCTCCGTCCGTATACGACCAACGTCGTCCAGTGGTTCCTCGCCCGCCTCGGCGACGTCGGCGGCGCGCTCGTTCAGTTCCTGCTCACCCTCGGCATCGCTGCGGTCATGTACGCCACCGGGGAGTCCGCAGTCGCCGGCGTTCGCGCCTTCGCGAAGCGACTCCTCGGCGATCGCGGTCCGCCAACGATCGACCTGGCGGGAAAGGCCGTGCGGAGCGTCGCCCTAGGCGTGGTCGTCACCGCGCTCCTGCAGTCCGCGCTCGCCGGCATCGGGCTCGCTGTGGCCGGCGTGCCTTACGCGGCCGTCTTCACCGTCGTGATGTTCATCCTCTGCATCGCGCAGGTCGGACCGTGGTTCGTCATGATACCGGCGGTGATTTGGGAGTACTCCACTCGCGGCGGAGGATGGGGAACCGGACTCCTGATCTGGACTCTCATTGTCGGAGTGGGAGACAACGTGGTCCGGCCATGGCTCATCACCCGGGGCGCGAAGATCTCACTCATGCTCATCCTCCCAGGCGTCATCGGGGGCCTCATCTCCTTCGGGCTGCTGGGAGTGTTCATCGGCCCGGTGTTGGTCGTCGTGACCTACACGCTGTTGGAGGCATGGGTGCGCGATGATCACATGGCGAGCGCGGCGTCGAGCTCGAGCGCGTAGCCTTTCTCGGCGGGGTGCGTGGCATTCGGCTCGTCGGCGTCCGCACGCGCGCCAACTGCCGGCGTTGCTGTCCGTCCGCCGCCGGACTGAGGTCTCGCTGGGCGGGGCGTGGGCACTCGGCCCGTCGGCGCCGGCGCTTACACGCTTCGAGCCGGCGGCCGCTTCGCGGCGCCGTCTCTCGCTACGCGCCCAGCGCCTCCTCAGCCGAGTACCCACGCCCCTGAGAGAGATCTCGACTCGCGGCAGCCAAACACTGGCGTGGCTCCTGGCCAACGCGCGCGGTCAGGCCGTGCCAACGCCGCGCTCTCGCGTGCGTCGAGTCTGCGCGCCGCAGGTCGTGCACCGGGCCGCGTCCATGGTGAGTGCGCGCAGGCAGAACTGCCTTGCCCCTCGCCGGGCTCGCCGCCTCGGGCAGACCCCTTCAGCGCGCGCAGGTTGCCCGCGCGACCTGCATTTGCGCGAAGCTGGACCAGGGTGCGGGCGCTCGGCTGAGGAGGCGCTAGGCGCGTAGCGAGAGACAGCGCGCGCCCTTTGTGCGCTGGCTCGAAGCGTGTAAGCGCCGGCGCCGACGAGCCGAGTGCCCGCACCCACTCCGGCGCGACCTTGCCCGACGCGCGCCTAGTTGGACCTGTTCCGGCTGGCGGGGGGGACGATGCCGTTCATGCGAAGGTACTCGACGATCTGGCCGTAGTGATCGAAGGCGTGTTCGACACCGAACACCGCGAGGTGCAGGCGGATCTCTTTGCTGTGCGGTGCGGGCTGGAGCATGTTCGCGGTCGTGAGCGTCGCGGCGGCGCGGTGCCCGAGGGCAAAGGACTGCTTGAGGAAGTCCATGATCTCCGCCTTGCTGTTCAAGTTCTCCGGGCCGGCTTCGTCGGCCACCCCTTGGGGCAACGAGTCGCCGGTGAGCGGGGCCCAAATCAGATAGTTCGACGCCGCGACGTGCTTCACCTGTGCGGCGAAGCTCCGCACTCCCTTGAACTCGCTTCCCGGGATGTTGAGGCTCTCGGGCGAGAAGTTGAACTTGTCCTCCGGCATCGCTTCGGCTGCTTCCACGAACTCCTTCTCGACCGTGCTGATCTCGTGGTCGACCACGGACGCGAGCGTCGGCAAAGGAGCGGCGTGCCGTGCGGCGCCAGGGCCGCGACTCCACGCGACCATAGCAAGGATGAGTGCTGTTGGGAGTATCCAGACTGTCTGCCGCTTCATGGTCTCTCCTGGACGGGAGTGCAAAGGCTCATCGCGCTCAGGTCGTTACTGCTCTAGTAGTTACCGTAGTGCCGGCGTGTGCGGTTTAACTCCCGCCCAGCACCTGCTTCTTGAACCCGTCGCCCGGTCCCGGCTTCGGGCCGATCCACGCCTTGAGGATGGCATCGGCGAACTCCTTGCCGGCGATCGTCCCCTTCGATTTGCCGGCCACGACGACCTCGGTGCCGGTACCCGGCACGTACGTGAAGACGATTTGTTGCTTGTCCTTCACGTCCTCCATCCACCCGCAGAGGGTGACAAAGTCCGCCTTGAGCTGCGCCGAGGCGTCCGGGGAATTGTCGGTGAGCGCGTCGTTCCACGCCTCACACAGCTTCCCCTTGTCCACGTCGTGCACGAAGGAGAGGACCATCTGGCGTGGCTCATCGGCCGCGAGCACCGCGCTGGCACTGGTCGACTTCGTGGCCAGGTAGAGCGCCCCCACGTAGACCTTCACCACGAACTTCTTGCGCACCCCGGCGCCGTTCAGACTCAACGTCTGTCCGGCCACGACCACGGTGGTGGGGATCGCCACATCGCTGACCGTCGTGTCACTCGGCGCGACCGACAGCGTGCCAGCGAAGGCGAGGAGGGTGAGAATCAGCATGGAAGGCCTCCGAATGGGCGACCGCGTTCAAGCGAAGGTGTCGCGGCACTTCCCGCTTCGCTAGCCTTTTTGCCGGACTGGCGCCCCCGTAGTCGCCGGTGGTGATGGCAGCCAGCGCGCTCTCGTCAAGGGGCCTGCGCGTCCGTATCTTGGTGCGGATGAGTCCGCCCCACATCCGTCAACCGAGGGAGCCGTCATGGGCGCAGTGATCCCGCTCAGCGATGCCACACGACGTCCGGTGCGTTTCCCCATCGTCACGCTGGGGCTCATCGTCGCCAACTTTGTCGTCTTCGGCTTCGAGATAGCCGGTGGCGAACCGTTCGTGCTCCGATGGGCAGCGACTCCTGCGAACATCGCCGCCGGCGGTCACTGGATCACCCTCTTCACCTCGATGTTCCTGCACGGGAGTTGGTCGCACATCCTCGGGAACATGGTCTTCCTCTGGGCCTTCGGCCCCGAGGTCGAGGACGCAATGGGATCCCCGCGGTATCTCGCCTTCTATCTCCTGGGCGGTCTGGTGGCGATGGGGGCGCAGATCGCAATGAACCTCAGCTCGACGGCCCCTAATCTGGGAGCCAGCGGGGCGATCGCCGCCGTCATGGGCGC
>Ga0187766_10001975_pt1 | contig 12103 bp, 8 predicted proteins | sample 0216_QUI02_MP05__4_FD_132971 | JGI IMG/M metagenome (GOLD analysis project Ga0187766, IMG submission 132971) | Tropical peat soil microbial communities from peatlands in Department of Meta, Colombia - 0216_QUI02_MP05_20_MG | ecosystem: Environmental > Terrestrial > Soil > Wetlands > Peat ... | reverse complement strand
TCCTATCCCCAGGATCAGCGTCTTCAAATGAATCCTCTAAGAGTCGAACTGATTCAGGGTCCTCACCACATGCCCATCCGAATCATAGATCTTCACTTCCATAGGTAGCTGCCCTGGAAGACTGTGTGTCGCACAGCCCATACAGGGGTCATAAGCACGCCATGATAGCTCTATCCGGTTCAGCAGCCCTTCGGTTATTTCGCTACCCTGTTTGATGAGGTCTTGAGCCGCCTTTTTGATGGCCAAGCAGATGGCCGCGTGGTTGTTCGTCGTCCCCACAATGAGATTGCATTTCCTGATAAGCCCCTTTTCATCCGTCACATAATGATGGGTCAGGGTTCCTCTGGGTGCTTCCACGACGCCAACCCCTTCTTTGGGAGTTGAAGTAGGGATATTTCGAATATCAAGATTTGTGATGCCCGGGTCCCTGCTAAGTTCGGACATCCTTTCCGCGGCGTATAGCATTTCGATTACTCTTGCCCAGTGTGTTGCCAGAGTATGGTGAACCGGTTTTCCGCCCAAGGTCTCATACATCTTCTCGTATTCTTCCTGAGCGAAGGGAGTCGCCATGCCGTCAGCCACATTCAACCGTGACAGGGGTGTTGCCTGATAGACGCCACTGTTTTTCCCGTCCGTAAAGCCCTTCCAGCCCACCTTTTTTAGATAAGGAAATTTAAGATAGCTCCACGGTTCCACCCGTTCAGCCAGGTGTTCCAGATATTCCCTTGGACCATACTTTGCGAATTCTTTTCCTTGCGGATCCACAACCCTGATCCTACCGTCATAAAAGTTGAGTCTGTTCTGGTCATCCACCATACCCATGTAGTAGGTCCTTTGGGTAAAGGTATCACTCCGCACCATATCCAGGTACTCTTTGTTCTTGATCACCCTATCCTCAAAGATCTTGAGAGATAATCTGGCAAAATCCACTGAATTTTTTGCGATTTCTTCTATCTTGGCTCTGTTCTCTTCACTGATGCCCCTGCTGATGCCTCCCGGCAGACCGAAAACAGGATGAATCCCGCGGCCTCCGATGGTCTGAATGACCCAGTGGTTTTGCTGCCGGGTTTGGATCACCCGTTTACCCAGCTCCATGCCCACTTTCCTGATGACTCCCAAGATATTTCTCTCTGCTACAGGGCTCTCCGGTCCCATGATAAAGTCCGGACTGGCAAGGATGTAAAAGTGGGTGGTGTGGTCTGTAACAAAAAATGCACTGTAGAGAAGTTCACGGACCTTTTTGGCCGTGACAGTGGGCTCAACCCGGAAAAGATCATCGAGGGCCTTTGTAGAGGCCAAGTGATGGGCCTCCGGGCACACACCGCAAATGCGCTGCAGAATTTGAGGCATATCCTCAGCCGGACGGCCTTCACAAAACTTCTCAAAGCCGCGGAGTTCCGGAATCTGGAGATAGGCATTTGCCACGCCCCCCCTGTCGTCGAGGAATATCGCGATTTTCCCATGCCCTTCAAGACGGGTAATAGGATCGATCATGATCTTTTTCATTCTGACTTAGCCCTCCTGAGTAATGAATCAGGTAAGCTGTAACGATAGAAGGTTCCTGCAGGGTCAACAATTCCATCAACGATCTGTCTTATTTCCACAGGATCGGCGGAATCAACGATAGAGCCCAATGCGGTCAAAAAGTGGGCTCCCTGGTCAACAACTCCCTCAACAGGTCCATAACAGCCTGTGCAGGGCATGCTTGCCTGGGGACACATAGCCCCACACCCCCCTCGTGTGGCCACCCCATAGCACAGCAGTCCCTGCTCAAGAAGGCACTTTTCTGGATCTGGAATAACCTCGTATGGTCTGTAAAACTTCTTGACCTTCCTCCCTTCCCTTACACAAGAACACTCTTCGCAAAGCGCCTTGGAAGAATGGCTGATGACACTCCTTCTCTCCGGCAGTTTTCCATTGAGCAACGCCTCCAAGGCAAGCCACGTGGTCTTTTCTTCGGGCGGACAGCCCGGCACAAAGTAATCCACATCTACGGTTTGGGCCAGCGTCTTAACGGTATTCTTTAATTCAGGAATTTCAAGATCCCCTTCTGGCATTTGAACCCTGGTCTGCGGATATACTTTTCCTGGATTATCTGTTGAAGGCGTATCCTCGTAAACACGCTCAAGAATGGATTTCGGGCTAAAGAAGTTGGCCAATCCGGGAATACAGCCCTCATAAGCACAGGACCCGTATGCAACCATGATTTTGGATTTTGTCCGGAGCATCTTTGCCATGTGCTCGTCCTCAGACGTCCGAATTGCACCATTGAACAGGCACGCATCAATCCCCTTATCAGGCATCCCCTCTACATCCTTATACTTAAAGTCCATTGCGACAGGCCAGAAAACGATCTCCGCACTTTTCGCTACTTCAAGAATCTTCTCGCCAATGGCGAGGGTGGCAATATCACAGCCACCACAACTGCTTGCCCAATATAAAGCCAGTTTCAGTTTATCCATAGCTTAACTCTTGGACTTCTTTAAACGGGCCTAAGGTCCTGATCGTCTCGGTCATCTCATTCACTATGGAAGCAAAGCGAGCGCCTTCAGAAGCCGATACCCAGTCAAGTCGAACCCGCTCCATCTCTATGCCGAATTGAGGCAGCATCTTTTTTAGCAACGCCATTCGTCCCACTGTCCTGTAGTTCCCTTCAAGATAGTGGCACTCTCCTGGATGGCAGCCCAGGACAAGAACTCCGTCAGCGCCCTTACGCAAGGCCTGAAGAATGAAATACGGCTCTACCCTCCCACTGCACATCAGGCGAATCGCTCTCACATTGGGAGCATACTGTATCCGTGACGTCCCGGCTAAATCGGCACCTGCATAAGAGCACCAATTACATAGGAAGACAACGATCTTTGGCTCAAATCTGGCCATCCGGCCACCTCTTCTTATTTATGCAATGCCGTCTTACCTCTTAAGCAGTGAGGGCTGCGGTTATTTCAGCCAGAATCTGTTCCGTACCGAAGTATTTCCCCAGAATAGCTCCGCTCGGGCATGCCCCCACGCAAGTTCCACATCCTTTACACAAAGCCTTGTTCACTACAGCCACACCTCGATCTGCGTCAAGGCTTATTGCCCCGTAAGGACAAGTAAGCTCGCAAACCCGGCAACCACTGCAGAGCAATTCATTCACTTCTGCCACACTGGCCTCTCCTTCAATAGCTGTCCGTGTCAATAAGGTGAAGGCCCTGGATGCGGCTGCCTGGGCTTGGGCAATGGTCTCATTAATAAACTTCGGGCTGTGCGCTGTGCCGCACATGAAGATGCCGTCCGTGGCAAAATCCACCGGGCGCAGCTTCATGTGGGCCTCCAGAAAGAAGTCATCTTCATTCAAAGGGACCTTGAGCATCTGGGACAAAGATCGGTTTTCTATCGGGGGTACAGTGGCGGCAGCCAAGCAGATCATATCCGCGTCAATCATGAGTCGCTGTCCCAGTATCGGTTCGGTTACAGAAACTCTCAGAAGAGATTTTCCGCCTTCTTTAACTGTCTGAATGTCCGGTTTATCATCCACATCGTACCGGATGAAGATGACGCCCTGATCCGCTGCTTTTTTATAGTAATCCTCCATGAATCCGTAAGTCCTCATGTCCCGGTAAAGGATATAGATATCCATTTCCGGTTTGACCTCCTTGAGCTTTAGAGCGTTCTTAATGGAGTGGGAGCAACATACCCTGCTGCAATAAGGATGCTCCTCGTTCCTTGAGCCCACACATTGGACAAATACCATGGTATTACAATCTTTGAATCGGTCAACATCCTTTTCGATCACCTCATCGAGATCGAGCAGAGTCATGACCCGGGAATCCTCACCATAGAGATATTCTTTAGGCTTTGATTCCTCGGCGCCTGTGGCTACGATGGTCACGCCATGTTCAATATTTTTAATCATTCCCTCCTTGTGAATCTTGATTTTGGACAAAAAATTTCCCACGTAGCCGGAAAAATTCACCATCTCAGTCTCAGTATGGACCTCAATAAAGGAATTTTCATTGACCTCGTGGATGAGATCATTCAAAAAATCCTTAATATCTTCGCCTTCTAATGTCTTGGAAATCTTTCTGGCCAGGCCACCCAACTCGTTTGCCTTCTCGATCAGGTAAACCTTGATCCCCTGTCGGGCCAGGGCCAGGCTGCTCATCATCCCGGCGACGCCACCCCCGATCACCAGGGCTGTTCGGGTCACATTGTAGGAGATCCGGTAGAGGGGTTCGAGCAACAAGGCCTTCGTCACTGACATCCGAACCAGGTCCTTGGCCTTCTCGGTCGCCTCTTTCTTTTCTCCCATATGCACAAGAGAGCAATGTTCTCGGATGTTAGCGAATTCAAGCAAATAGGGGTTGAGGCCAGCCTTCCTAAGAACATCCTGGAACACGGGCTCATGGGTCCTTGGTGTGCAGGCAGCCACCACCACCCGGTTGAGACTCTTTTCCTTGATCGTTTCCACCATGTGGGCAATGGCATCCACGGAGCAGGCAAAGGTCTCCTCCACCGCATGAACGACGCCGTTGAGCTCCCTCGCATGCTCAACCACCTTTGGCACGCCCACCACCCTGGCGATGTTAGTACCGCAATCGCAGATAAAGACACCAACCCGCGGGGGTTCCCCCATGACATTGCGCTCTTCGGGATAGGCTTTCTCCTGCACCAGGGTTCCCCGCTGTTCGCATAGTAGTTGTGAGGCCAGGGATGCGGCACCGCTGGCCATGGTCACGGAATCTGGGATATCCATGGGTGCATGAAAAACGCCGCAGGAAAAGATACCTCTCCTGGACGTCTCGATTGGGGAAAACCTGGGGCTTTCACAAAAGCCGTGATCATTTGTTCTTATAGACAATTTCTCGGCTAACTCCCGGTTCTCCTGGTTTGAGTTCAACCCAACGGAAAGAACAACCAGATCAAATTCTTCCTCCTTAACCTCTGCCCCGTTTATGCGGTATCTGAGTACGACGTTCCTGCTCTCGGGTTGCTCCTTCACGATGGATGCCTTGCTCCAGATATAGCGGACACCAGGCATTTTCTTGGCCCTCTCATAATAGCGTTCAAATCCCTTGCCGTAGGCACGGATATCATTGTGAAGGATGACAGCCTCAAGGTTAGGATCATGTTCTTTGGAGAGAATAACTTGTTTTGTGGCATACATGCAGCATACTGCGGAACAGTAGGTATTATCCACGGTGGTGTCTCGAGATCCAACACATTGAATCCAGGCTATTTTGTGTGGCGGCTTTCCGTCTGAAGGCCGCACCAATTCTCCTTGATAAGGTCCTGAGGCGCTTAAGATGCGCTCAAATTCAAGGCTTGTCACGACGTTGTGTAGCCGCCGGTACCCATATTGGCTCTGAAGCTGGGGATCAAATGGTTCATAGCCAGGGGCCACAATGATGCTGCCCACGTGGATGTCCATCTTTCTTTCAGTCTGGTGGAAGTCGATCGCCTTATTCTTGCAGGTTGGTACGCAAATCTGGCAGATTTTTCTAAGAGCAAAAAGGCACTGATTTGGGTCTATCACCGAGACCGCAGGCACTGCCTGTGGAAACGGGACATGTATACATTTGAGTTTGGCGAGGTCCTCGTTATAGGTATCGAGGATTTTGACCGGACAATACTCAGCACATGTGCCACAGCCAGTACATTTCTCCTCATCAACGTACCGAGGTCTCTGGAGCAGGGTCACTGTGAAATCCCCCGCCTCACCCTCGATTCCGTCAATCTTGGCATTCGTGATGATCGATATATTAGGATTCGTAGAGCACTCAATAAATTTGGGGGACAGGATACACATGGAGCAATCATTGGTGGGAAAGGTCTTATCCAGTTGGGACATCTTGCCACCAATAGCCGGTCCCTTATCTACCAGATAGACCCTGAAACCAGAATAGGCAACATCGAGTGCGGCCTGTATTCCACTGACTCCGGCTCCAAGCACCATCACTGCGCCCACCTTGCCTTCAGTTTGAACTAAGGGTTCCCTGTCTTGGTCCGTGCTGGGCATTTGCTGCACCTGCTGCATCTTCATGAAGTTGATCCCATTATTTCTCAGTTACCTCTTGAACAATTTCAGAGATATCTTTGATTTCAAGCTCATCACCCTTATCCATTGTCAGGAGGCTATCTTCAAGGTTGAGCATACAGAAAGGGCAAGAGGTAGCCAGTACCTTTGCTCCTGCGTCTACCGCTTGATTTATTCGGAGGTCAGAGAATCTTTCCTCTTTCTCGGTTTCCACCCACATTCTCCCCCCTCCGCCACCACAACAGAGACTGTTTTCTCTATAGTCAAGCATCTCCACCAGTGCCAGTCCGGGAATTCGCTTCAGGATTTGCCTGGGTTCGTCGTATAAGCTATTATGGCGCCCTAAATAGCAAGGGTCGTGATAGGTGACGACCTTTTCAAAAGGATGAGAGAAGGTGAGTTTTCCTGTGTCAACGAGTTCTGCTAAAAATTGGGTGTAATGCTTCACCTCGATCTTGTTATCCTGATATTCGTTCTTGATCGCATTGTAGCAATGAGGGGAAATGGTTACGATTTGGTTTATACCATAATTATGGAAGAGTTCTAAGTTATGCTCGACCAACATTTCAAAAAGTCCTTTTTCACCCATCCTGCGGACTTCGTTCCCGCAGCAGGTCTCTTCATTCCCAAGAATTCCAACGTCAATGCCTGCTTTGGTAAAGATATTTACCAAGGCCTTGGACACCTTTTGCACCCGGGGGTCATAGGAGGAGGCACAGCCTACGTAAAGGAGCATGTCCGCTTTGTCTCCTTGAGTGAAATCCCTTATTCCGAGGCCTTCTGCCCATTCTGACCTTTTGTTTCGAGCCCTGCCCCAAGGGTTGCCCTGTTTAAACACGGCTTCTAACGCATCTCTCAAGGTTATTGGCACACGTCCTTCTTCTACCAAGATCCGGCGCAGGGCCACCATAATATCTGTTGTGCTGACACCACGAGGGCAGCGACTCAAGCACAAATTGCACGTAGTACAGAGCCACCAATCCTCCCCTCCACGCTCTATCAGCCCAAACTTCGACTGGGTAATGATCTTATGGGGCATGAAAGTTCTCACATTGTTCCACGGGCAACTGGCAGTGCAAAGGCCGCATTGGAAACAGAGCCGAAAAGCCTCGCCGCCAGCATTCTTGATCATGTCGACAGCTTCTTTGCGGAGAACTTTGACTTCCATGATTACAATACCTCAGGAGTCATCCTAAATCATTAGGCGCTTTTTCAGAATATGAGCCGCAAGGGCATGGAATATGCCCTGTTCTTTGGACAGGTGGAATGACCTTTATCCAGTACAAACGCAATCAGTAAAAATACACACCTTCCCTTTACCTTCCCCTGAGAGGAGAGGGCAAGGGGAAGTCGTCGTGAGGGTATCATGACTTAATCCCTTTGTATTAGTTATTTTTGCCAGATCAATACTAACTGATTTAACTAAGAGGGTATAAAATTTATGATAGATTATTACAATTTTAAGGGTTGACAAGTCAACATAAATATTCTTATAATATTATAAAAAAAATTATACGTTTAGAAATCATTTTCATTTCAAAGGGTTTTAGGCTAGGAATCCCATCTTAAAATTTAGTCGTGTCGTTAACCTAGGAGGGTATTCTTGAACCTCAGACAACTAGAGGTGTTCTATTTAGTTGTTAAGAAAGGAAGTTGCACTAGGGCGGCAGAGGAGTTGAATGTCACCCAGCCCGCCGTTACCATACAGGTCAAATCGTTAGAAAAATCGGTCAATTTGAAACTCATCCAGCATTTTGGGGAAAAGATTCAGCTGAGTGAAGCTGGGGAACTTCTTTATCAATTTGCAGAAAAGATTTTCGATCTTGTGTCTGAGGCCGATGAGAAGATGAGGGATTTCAAGAGATTGATGAGGGGGACTCTTCAAATCGGAACAACGAAGAATTATGCGCGTTACATTATGCCTTCTTTACTCACTACTTTCCAGGCAAGGTTCCCTGATATCAGAGTCGTCCTGGACGAAGGAAACTCCGAGGATATGGCCAGGAGCGTGCTCGATATGAAGAATGAGCTGGCTTTTATCTGCCAGATCAATATCGACCGAAGGCTCAAATCTATCTTTTTCTCAGCCGAGGAATTTGTCCTTGTGGCTTCCCCTCAGCATGGGTTCTCACAGAAAGGAACGATCTCTTTTAAGGAACTGAACGGAGAACCGGTGATCTTGAGAGAGAAGGGGTCCGGTTCAAGAGCGGCCATCGTCAGGAGATTTGACCTTTACGGGATTAGGCCATCGGTGATCATTGAGGCAGGGAGTCTTGATTTTATTGTGAGATATGTGAAACAGGGGAAAGGGATTTCCTTCATGTTTGAGCCGGATATTAAGGAGGAACTGGAGAAGGGGCTCTTAAAAGTCATCCCCATTGAAGAAGGGAATGTCAGTTTCTTTACGGATATCGTTTACCATGCGGAGCAACCGCTCTCACCCCCTGCCCAGGCTTTCTTAAGAATTGTAGAAGAGTTAAAGGGTCAGCTGAGAGGAGAGCTTAGGTCAAACCTCAGCCCGCCAAGTTCTGTTCTTCAAACCAACTGAAGATCCATCAGCCTCTTCGTATTTTATTCTCCCCTAACAGCTTGAGAAATTGATTGACAGCTTCCTGGGCAAACGCTCGATTGTTAAGGTGGAGATCGAGTTCGACGATCGGGATCTTCGGATCGATATGAATCTTCAACTCGTCGAGGAAGGCGCGATCCCCCACCGGATCATAAAGCGGCATTCCTTCCTGATCGAGCGAAGACCATCCCTTTAAAGGGATGAGAATGGCGATAGGTCCTTTTGCCTGGTTCAGTTTTTTGGCTACCTCTCTTGCAATTTCTCTCAATTCCTGAGGATTCGTGCGGGCTTGAACCCTAAAAGCATCCGGGATGAAGAGTTTTCTACTTTTGATATTTTTCGAGACCCAAAGAGGGTCGCCGCGATCACCTCTCTCGAGCGGTCCGCAGCTAAGCATATCAAATCCACATGGGGCAATGATTTGGGGAATGCCCATTTTCCCGGCGGTCTCTAAACGATTTGGACCTGCTGTGCGGTTTCCGCCCAAAAGTTCTTCTCCTACGCCTGCTGGAACAATGTCCATGACACCCTGGAAAAATCCGTCTCCTATGAGTTCCTCCATCGCCTTATCGCCCGTGCCCTGGGCATGAAAAGGGATCACCTCAAATCCCTTTTCTTGTAAAAGACGCCTGATATGGGAACAGCATTCTTCGGAGAATTTAAACTCTGTTAAAGCAATCAGCCCCTTTTCTTGAGAGGGTCTGGTTAGGAATTGATGGCCTTCTCCCATCTCCACCATTCCGCATACGGCCCCGGCGGCCCTCTTTAGCGCGATTTCAACCAGTGGATTCAACCCTGCAATGTCCACCACTGAATGAATCATGGCGATATCTTTGGTACCAAAATATCCTCCAGCATAAGCAGGCATGGCCGCCGTGCTTGAGAGCATGACTTTGGGGATTCCAAACGGGAGGGATTTCATGACTGCGGTGGCGATCGTCGTATTGCTGGCTCCTCCGAAAGAAACGATCCCATCGAGATCCCCTTTTTCGAAAAGGCCTCTAATCTTTTTGATGGCCCCTTCAATGATGATCGACGAGGCTTTATTCGTGTCCTTCATCTTTCGGATCTCTTCAATATCCCCTCCTGCTGCGGCCGCAACCTCTTTAGCAGAGATATCGGGAAGAACGGAGGGGTCGCCTCCCGTGTTGATATCCAGGAGGATGACCCGATGTCCTCTTTCTTGAATAAGCCCTTTTAAAAAAGCTGCCTCCATGCCCTTCGTATCTAATGTTGAAACAAGAACGATCGTTTTTTGTTTCAAAGTTATCCCTCCATTTGGTTCTGTTTTGAATTATGGTATTACAATTTACGAACGGCATCAAGCCAAAAAAGCAATCCATTGAGAATTGAAGGAGTCTTATCGCTGCTGGTGGGTGATGGCTGTTCTGTAGGGCCGAAAAGATCGAGCTTGAATGTTGCATCGAAGGTTGAAATGAAAAAATAACGGGGAAGTACTTCAAAAATAGTGGCATTTCCTACTGATGTTGACTCCACAATTATCCTTACAAAGCAACAATATCAGATTCAAACTTCGAAAAGGGTCTTGGATTGGGGCCGACAGGCTCGAATCATTTTGTCTAAAACTTCGACGGCTCTTAAAGCAAAAGCAGGATCGCTGATATGCGCATCCAGCTCTTCCATGGGGATGTTGGGGTTGATGATCTTTTTCAATTCTTCCACAAAAACCCGGTCCGTTTTCGGATCAAAAAGCTCCATCCCGGCTTTGTCGGCTTCAGACCAACCTTTCTTAGGAATCAGGATATAAGTGGGTCCCTTTGATCGGTTCAATTTTTCTCCAATGATTTTGGCAAATTTTTTCATCTCATCAGATCCCATACGGACACAGAATCGGATATCATGGGAATGTATCTTTCTCCCTTTAAGCTGGTCTGGCATGGGATAAAAAGGACTGAATGCGGCATTATCAAGGCCTCCTGGAACAACCACAAGAGGGATCCCGAATTGACCCGCCGTTTCCAACCGCGTGGGGCCAATCCCTTTGCAATACCCTCCAAACATTTCGTCGGCTATCTCATGAAGAGTGAAATCAATGACACCCGCAACTAAGCCCTGGGTAACGAATTCCTCCATAGCCATTCCGCCGATTCCATTGGCGTGAAAAGCAATCATTTCATATCCTCTTTCCCGAAGGAGAGGCTCCGCCTGCATTGCACAAACTGAATTGACGCCGTAGGCCGTTACAGCAACCATCAGGTTTTCTCGTTTCAATACGCTTCCTTTTTTTATCATTCCGCACACGGCATACGTGGCCTGTCCCAGCATTAGCCGCATAAATTCATTGAACCCCAAAATATCTGCTACCGAGTGGAACATGACAATATCTTTCGTTCCGATGAATTCCCTGATATCCCTGGAGGCCACTGTGGAAAGTACCACCTTGGGCAGGCCGAAAGGAAGGGAACGCATAATATGGGTTACGATCGCTGTCCCCGTTCCGCCTCCCATCCCCAATACCCCATGAAATTTGCCTTTTTCAAACAGATCTCTTACCAAGATAGACCCGCCTTCCTGGGCGGCTTTCACAAAGAGAGGACGATTTTTTTCTTTGATTAAATTTTCCCAATGGTACCCGGCAGCCTCTATGACCTCAACTCGAGGGATATCCGGATGGGTCAGAGGTTCTCCCAGAGTGCCGATATCCATCAGGATAGAACGGATACCGAGTTTTTGTGCACAGTCCTTTACATAAGCTGCCTCCTTTCCCTTTGTATCCAAAGTGGCAATAATGAGTAAGTGTTTTTTCATTTCGTCTTTTCCGGTTATTTCCAAGGTTAGTGGAGATGACACTAATTTATCAGGACTTGCGCATTTTTTCAATTTTTTCTGTTGAAATTTCTTCGGAAGGAAGATATCTTTTTAGAAGGAGGGCTGAACATGTCACAGGTTATCGTTGCACAGAATGTACACGGGATTGTTTTAGCGAGTGAGAATCGAGCGATCCAACTGGATGAAAACGGGAATGAAATTTCACTCCAGATCAATCGTCTCCTTCCCCTGACCTCGCACTGCGCCCTTTTGATTTCAGGATCGGCAGAGGGGAGGGACATGGGAAGCGCCCTGAAGAATTTTCTCGCGGGAGAGAAGCTTAGCGATGTACAGGATATTTATGGAACCACCCTCGCTTATCTCTCGACGGAATACGAACGATTTATGAGGAAGAAGTGCGAATTGCTGCCAATCGATCCGATCCACCAGGTTTCTTTCATCCTGAGCGGCAAGACAGACAGAGATCGGAATATGCCATTCCGTCTCTATTACATTTGGACAAAGAAGAAGCTCCCACAGCTCGACGGGGACGAGATCTCTCACGCCTTTTCCCTACCGAGGAGGATGGGCCTGGAGTTTCAGTTGAACAAGATGTGCAAAGAGAGTGCTCCGCTCAAAGAAATTTCAAAAAAGATGGCTGACGGAATGGAGCAATTGAAACGTAAGGGAGAGGTGAGCGGTCCGGTCTCCTTTGCTACGATCAGTCATGAGGGATTTCAATCTCT
>Ga0187766_10001974_pt1 | contig 12106 bp, 10 predicted proteins | sample 0216_QUI02_MP05__4_FD_132971 | JGI IMG/M metagenome (GOLD analysis project Ga0187766, IMG submission 132971) | Tropical peat soil microbial communities from peatlands in Department of Meta, Colombia - 0216_QUI02_MP05_20_MG | ecosystem: Environmental > Terrestrial > Soil > Wetlands > Peat ... | reverse complement strand
TCGGGGATCTCGGTGAGCTCCTGAGCCGGCGAGCGGCAGCCCATCGCGGTGGCGACGAGGAACGCGAGCCGGACGGCCAAGCGCCCGCTGACGCGAGCTGATCCGGGTTGGACCTCACGACCAGCGCCGTCGCCTCCGTGAAGCGCGGCGAGATCGATCTACACGGCCGCAGGCGAAGGTCCCGACATCGGCAAGCACAGTCCGGTTGTCATCCTCGAGGAGGAGCGCGCCGACGTAAGAGGATTCAGTCCTGGTCTGCTCCCTGACCACGAACTCGGCTCAACGCTTGTCAGGCTTGCGCCCTCAGAGCGAGGTGCTTCCGGTAGCCCGTGACAGTGAAGGTGGCGGTGCCGACTGGTCGGTCAGGGTGCTTCAGCCGCCGACCAGCCGAGGTCGTAGAGGGTCACGCTGACCTGATACGTGCCGGGGCACCAGCCTCTCGAGCTGCGGCCTTCGGGGATCGTCACGCCATAGAGCTGGCCGCTCGTCGTTGACGCCACCGCCAGGTGATGCTGTTCGCATAGCTGGCACCGCGGCAGTCGGCGCCGTTCGGTCGAGTGGCGGCGATCTCGTAGTACGCGTCTGACAGCCGCGCTCGCGATCGGAGTTTGAAGGTCGTATTCGAGCCGCCCGAGCTTGGCAGTACATAGACGGGATCCGGGGTGGACGGGTTGCGCACGGCGACGCGTGACAGCGGAGTCGGCGGGTCGACTGCGGACCGATGATGCGGTTGCTGCTGGCGGGGTTCCCGGTCACCTCGATCAGCTGGCCGTCGGCCGCGTACCAGCGCGTCACGAAGCTGCCGTTGCGGCATTGACGGTCGACCTGCGCGGAGCGACGTTGTCGTGGACGGGCACGATCACGGAGAGAGATTGGGGCCTACACGGGTCCGCCGGCAACGGAGCCCTCGCGCCCGAGCACGAACGCGACCTTTGCCACCCCGTCCGGGACGAATGAACGGCCGCGCGCCGGTCGAGCCGCCAGCGAACTCACGCCCGCGCCCTCGAGCGACCAGGCCTGCCCCGCCGCGATCAACGCCGTGGTCAGCCCGCAGCCCTCGCCCGCGCCCGCGTTGATTCCCGGCCGAGCGTAGACGCTGTCTATGCACGCCTAATTGAGCACGAGGATCGGGCGACGCTGACCGACCGCGACCTGATCGAACTCTGCCAGCTCATCGGTCACTACCAGGGCCTCGCCTGAGCGATCGGCGCGCCCGCGGTCGAGCCCGAGATCACGACGAACGGGTGACGACGCATCATCCACTCGATTGACACGGTGCGTGACTTGAAGACCAGAGCGTGATTGACGAAGACCGAGCTGCGATGAGTGTGACAGTGCAAGCGGCAACGGTTGCGCAAGCGTTCCAAGCGACCGCTCGCGCCCACGCCGACAAGCCGGCGATACGCGCCCACCAGGGCGGGGTCGAGTGGAGCTGGGACGACTACCGCCAGCGAGTTCGCCGCTGCGCGGCAGGACTCTCGGGCCTGGGCGCCCGTCGGGGCGACTCGCTGGCGTGCTGGCTAACCAACCGGCTGAGTTCCATATCGCCGACACGGCGGCGGCCCATCTGGGCATGGCGTCGTTCTCGGTCTACTCGACCTATACCGCGGAGCTGGCGGCGTACGTGATCGCCGACGCCGGCGCGCGCATCATGATCACCGAGAGGGCGTTCCTGGAGCGGGCGCTTGCGGTGCGCGATCTCGGCACGACCGAGCTCGAGACGATCGTGTGCGTGGACGGCGGCAACGAGACCACGCTGAGCTGGGACGAGTTGACGGAGCGCGCTCCCGCCGGATTCGATCTCGACGCCGCCGCCCAGGCCATACACCCCGACGACCTGCTGACCCTGATCTACACGTCCGGCACGACGGGGCCGCCGAAGGGCGTTGAGCTGACCCACGCCAACGTGATGCCTGCGGCCGCCGCGGTGACCGAGCGGCTGGATCTGCGTCCGGGCTGGCGTGTGATCTCGTGGCCGCCGATGGCCCACATCGCCGAGCGGCTGTGCACCAACTATGTGGCGATCACGCTCGGGTGGCAGATGACCACGTGCGCCGATCCGCGCGCCGTGGCCGCGCTGCTGCCGGAGGTTCGCCCGAATTTCTTCTTCTCTCCGCCGAGGCTGTGGGAGAAGCTCCGCGCCTCCGTGCTCGCACGCTTCGGCGGCAGCCTCGAGCTGGCGGCGGCGGACAGCGCCGCCGTCCGCCACGGACTGGGCCTCGATCAGCTGAAGGTCGCGGTGGTAGGCGCGGCGCCATGTCCGCCCGAGGTCATCGGCTTCTGGCACGCGCTCGGGGTTCCGCTCGCAGAGGTGTACGGAATGTCCGAAACCACCGGTGTCGCGACGCTCAACCCGCCGGACGCGATCAAGGCCGGGACTGCCGGACCGCCGCTGTCCGGCGTCGAAGTACAGCTCTCCGCGGCGGGTGAGGTGCTCGTCCGGGGTCCGGTCGTGATGGAGGGCTACCGCAACCTACCCGAGGAGACCGCGCAGGCGATCGACGCCGAAGGCTGGCTCCACACCGGGGATGTCGGCGTGTTCGACGACCACGGCTACCTGCAGATCATCGACCGGATCAAGGAGATCATCATCAACGCCGCCGGCAAGAACATGTCGCCGGCCAACATCGAGGCGGCGCTCAAAGCCGCCTCGCCAATGATCAGCATCGCCGCCTGTATCGGCGACGGCCGGCCTTACAACACGGCGCTGATCGTGCTCGACCCCGATGTCGCCGCGGGACGCAGCCCACGCGATCCCGAGACGGTGGCACTCGTGCAGCAGGCGGTGGATAGGGCGAACGAGCGTCTGCCGCGGGTCGAGCAGATCAAGCGCTTCCGAATTGTGGAGGGAGACTGGCCGGGCGGGGGCGATGAGCTCACCCCGACGATGAAGCTCAAGCGTAGTCCAATTGCCCAGAAGTACGCCGCAGAGATCGCGGACATGTACGCGACATGACAGTGATCGTCGGCCTGCGGTCGAACCATAGTTGGCCCTCAGCATCGCCGGATGATCGCTTCCCTGCCGCTGCCGGGCCACGCCCAGCCGATCGCGAAATCTCAAGCACCGACAGGTGGCTCAGCGGGTCTCCAGCTCGCGTTTGAGAAGCTTGCCTTGGGGGTTTCGGGGCAGCTCGTCCACGAACACGATCTCGCGGGGGACTTTGTAGCGAGCGAGCGTCGCTCGCACGTGCTCCTTGAGCGCGTGTTCGTCGACGCCTGGATGATCCGCGCCAGCAACATCCTCGACGAGAGCAGCGTCATCTTCGCCGCGCTGCCGCTATTTCACACCAACGCGCTCATGGTGACGGTGCCGGCGCCGCTGCTCAAGGGCCAGCACGTCGTCTAGGGCGGTCCACTCGGCTATCGCGACCTCCCGCTGTTTCAGAACTTCTGGAAGATCATCGAGCGCTACCGGATCGCCGCGATGTCCGCGGTCCCGACGGTCTACTCGGTGCTCGCGGAGATCCCGGTCGACGCCGACATCTCCAGCCTGAAGCTGCCGATCCTCGGCGCCGCACCGCTTCCCTCGGCCGTGCGCGACGCGTTCGCAGCCCGGACCGGGATCGCTCTGTGTCAGGGCTACGGTCTGACCGAGGGCACGTGCGTCAGCGCGGTCAGCTGGCCCGGCGCGACCCGGCCCATATCAGTCTGGTATTGCGTACCTCTCCTCGGTATTGGGGATCGCTACGGCGGCTGCCCGACCAGGTCACCGTTCGTGTCCTGGTGAACGAGGAGCAGTTCGACGAGGGCACCAACGCCGAGGCCGAGCAGGCATTCCGGGACTACTGCCGGTTCCACGCTGAGGACGCGTCCCGGCAGGCGACGACGGTCCGCCAGACCGGGATCCGGCAGATGCCACGGGCCCTGGTCATCGCGGCCGCGGCAGCCCCGCTCGCCGCCGCCGCTTCCATCGGCGAACGCGTCAGCGGCGTGGTGGCCAAGGCGCTTCTCTACGTCATCGGTTGGCCATCGGCGCGATCGCCGCCTGGGTCATCACCTGGATGCCGATCGAAGAGCGCTTCTTCGACTGGCGCCCCCGGCGCACGTGGCGGAGGTCTTCGACCTTCTCGGCCGGGCTCGCCTCGAGTTCCACCCCCAGCCCGCGCCCGATCGCGGCTTCCTGCGTTCATCAGTGATGCCCGGCGCACAGCGAGGGCAGTGAGGGCTGAACGGTCCCGCCGCAGCAGTGGCGCGGTCAGCGTGATACACGGAACCTCCACCGTCCCCTCGCCGCAGGCCCGACTGCCGAGTCCTGCGGCAGCTTTGCCTGCAACGTTTGGGGACCGGTTCGCGAGTCGAGCGGCGACCCAGGCTGCTCAGGCGCAATTGGGTTCACCACCCCGTTCCGGCTCAGCGGTAATGGAGGCGTATGCGACGGGCCGCTGCTTGAAGAAGTCGCTCCGAGTCAGGCGCCCCGCCAGCCACACGAGGGGGACGCCGAGGGCGAGGACCACGAGGACGTCTGCCGAGGCCGCCAGCCCCGACTGGTGAACGACCTCGTAGCCGACCCAGAAGCAGAACAGACCGGCCAGGAACGGCAGGAGGATCGCCGACACAAAGAAGCGGGCGCTCTGAAACATCACCTTGCGGTACGCCCACGCGCACGCCACCCCGGTCGCTCCGTAGTAGACGGCGACGAGCACCCCGATGTCGTTGATGATGTTCCCGTATCCCGCGTTCACCGTCGGGGACGCCGTCCGGACGATGATCCCGAGCAGAGCGAGACCGGCGAGGATGAGCGTGCCGACGAGCGGCGTCTGGAAGTCGCCGTGGATCGCGGAGAAGAGGCGGGGGAAGACCCGGTCGCGAGCCATCGACAGCGTCAGCCGGGAAGCCGGCAGCAGCGTGGTCTGCGTGTCGGCGACGGTCGAGACGAGCACGGCGAAGATCATGACGTAGCCGAGCCCCTGCCCTCCGACCTGCTCGGAGAAGTAGAACAGCAGATTGGTGCCCTGGCTGGCCAGCTGTTTCTCGGGCAGAAGCATCTGGGCCGCCACGATGTTCAGGACGAAGATGAAGTCCAGGAAGAACATCGAGATGATCACGGCCCGGCCGGGTGTCTTGCTTGAGTTCTTCGACTCCTCGTTGAGGTTCACCGCGGTGTCCCACCCCCAGAACAGGAACAGGCCGAGCACGACGCCGGCCGCCAAACCCTCGTAACCGTGGAGCGAGAGAGGGTTCAGCCATGACCAGTGGAACCCTGTCGAGCCCGCCGGATGGTGTACGGCGACCTTGACGATGCCCCAGATCGACGTGACGATGACCGCGCCGTACTGGATCAGCACGGAGACCCACTGGGTGTTGGCGGTCCATCGCACACTGTAGACCGTGACGAAGGTGATCAGCCCCAACCACGCCGCGGCGATCCCCGCGACGAGCCAGGAGTTCGTCAGCGTGTGCGATGTCCAGCCCACGCTGTGGACGAACTGCAACGTGTAGTCGGCGGCCAGGACGGGCGCGGCGATGCAGAACAGCACGCTCGCGGCGAGCTGCACCCAGCCGTTGAACCACCCCACGCGCGGGCTGACCAGCTTCGAGATCCAGGCGTAGCTCGCGCCGCAGTTGGGGTCGCGGCGATTGAGGTAGAAGTAGGCGACGGCGATGAACAGCATCGGCAGGAAGCTGACGATGACTGCGGCGGGGCCGGCGTAGGCAACGGCGACGAACAGCAGCCCCATCGTGGCGGCCATCGAGTACGTCGGCCCGACGGACGAGACCGCGACCGCGGTCTCGTCGAACAGGTTGAGCTCGTCGGCGCGAAGCGTCGGCGCGTCATCGGCACCGGCCTCCGCGGCGACGCTCGGCTGCCGGGTCGCGATCTGGTTCATGGTCTGAGCTTGGGCAGTCGCTGGGTGAATCGTCGTCACGCGTTGTGCGTGATTCGCGGCGCTTGTGCCGTCAATCACGTAAACCGCATGACGACGATTCACCCGCGTGAGCGCGAGCCTGCGCTCGATGGCTGAAGTGAGTCGCCTCGCAATCCGCTGCGCCGGGGGCTGGGCGTTCTACACCGTGATCGCGGTCTCCTCCGAGGACGACGAGAACGGCTATCCCGCCCTGACGCCGCTCAAGGAGCTTGATTCGCAGCATCAGGTGGGGTCGAGAAGGCCATGATGGCGGTCCGCGAGTCAAACGCCCGCGTGGCTGACGCTGCGGACATGCTGGTCCGGAGGCCTTGAGATGACGCTCGCCGGGGTGATCGTCGGCGGCGCGACCTACCCCGTCGGGCTTGCTCTCCCCACGTGACCGTCGCTACTTCACGCCCAGCGCAGGCACCAGACCCGCACGCCGGGGAACTGGCGGCCCGCGAGGATCTCATAACATCGCCACTCGACCAGCGAGGCTACGGAGCGATGATCCCGCTCAATGAGCACGCCGCGACGAGATTTGGTGGTCGGCTACCTAGCAACCACGAGTGGCCCTCGCTAGCCGAGGTCGCAGTCACGGTGATCGCGCCCCAGATCTTGGACCGGGATAAGCACGGTGAAGGTGTCGAGCCCTCCCCCGCGCGCGAGCGCTGACGACATCGGCACGACCGGACCGCGCGACTTCGAATCACCGAGATTGGGGTGACCACGTCTAACCCCGAGGCCGTCGAACCTCGGGGGTGTCATGAACAGCGACCGAGTTTCGACTCAGCCGCGCGAGCGAACGGTTCGGCGCGGAGCCGTTTCATGCCCGACCCATCCACCACGGGGCGTCGCTCGAATCGAGGTGCACAGCCACGCTTTCCACGCCACGCCCGCAGTCCGTCGAACGCCGGCTCGCGACCCAGCGCGATGGCAGTGCCACGTCCACGGGGGCGATTCCCCGCCCGTCCATCACGATCGGGCAGGCGCAGCTGATGTCGGGCTCTCCGGGGCCCCGCCGGGAGGATCACGCCACGGGAACGGGGGTGCGCAATAGCGCCGCCACGCCTGGTAGCTCGCGCCCTTCAAGGAACTGAAGCGCGGCTCCGCCGCCGGTCGAGAGATGGCTTACGCGGTCCCGCAGCCCATAGGATCGCAACGCCAGATCGGTCTCGCCGCCCCCGACGACGGTTGTGGCCGAGCTCGATGCGACCGCCTCGGCGACCTTCCGAGTGCCGCCGGCAAACGCAGCGAACTCGAAGCGGCCCATTGGACCGGTCCAGAACACGGTCGCGGCCTTCGCGATCTCGGCCGCATAGCGGTCCGCCGTCCTGGGCCCGATATCAAGCCCCATCCAGCCATCGGGAACGTCGACCCCTTCGCGCACACGCGCAGCGGCCCCTTCCACCCGCTCGCCCCACTTGGCGAGCAACAGATCGCTGGGAAGCTCGAGGCGGCCGGACCCCGCGGCGGCGACAAGCGCCTCCCGGGCCAGCTCCAGTTCCTCGCGCGGGCAGAGCGAGCGACCAACGCTGTGTCCGAGCGCGGCTAGGAACGGAAAGCACATCGCCCCGCCGATGCACACCGCGTCGGCGAGCTCCAGAAAGCGGTGAACGACGCCGATCTTCTCGCGAACCTTCGCCCCCCCGAGGACCGCCACCAGGGGCCGCGACGGTTGTTCGACGATCGCGCTCAGCGCATTGACCTCGCACTCCATCAGCCGGCCGGCCGCGGACGGGAGCAGGTGAGCCACGCCCTCTGTGCTGGCGTGCGCGCGGTGCGCGCTCGCGAACGCGTCATCGACGTACAGGTCGGCGAGCTCTGCCAGCGCCGATGCCAGCAGCGGGTCATTGCGCGTCTCCCCCGCCTCGAAGCCCACGTTCTCCAGCATCAACATCGCTCCGGGCGCCAGCCGGCCGATGAGCTCACACACGGGCGGCCCGACCACCGCCGGCGCGAGCGGTACTGGCGCGCCCGTTAGCTTCGCCAGGCGCTCGGCCACCGGGAGCATCGACACCGGCGGACCCGGATCCTCACGATCAAGATGCGAGATCAGCACCAGCCGCGCGCCGCGGCGACGGAGCTCGTCGATCGTCGGCAGCGCAGCCCTGATTCGGGTGTCATCAACCACCCGCACGGGTGCGCTGGCGGATGCCGGGGCGAGCGGCACACTGAAGTCGGCCCGCAGCAGGACGCGCTGGTCCTCGACGTCCAACTCCTCGATCGTGCGCAGCCCAGCCATCATCATGCTGACGCGGGTTGCCTGCTTCTAGCGGTGTGGTTCAACAAGATTCACTTCCGGGGGGTCATGCGGTTTCGATGGTTCGTTGCCTGTCGAAGTTGGCGCCGCGCCGAGGACTGTCTGGCGCCCTCGATGAACGCCCTCGCTCAGCGCTACTGCGGCGAGCTCCTCCCGTCTCGCCCAGTCGGACGATTACCTCGTGCGCAGTCATCTGCCCGTAGCCCTTCCACGGCTCCACCATGTGTACGGCAGCGCGGCGCCTTCCTCGGCGCCGGGTTCGGCGAACGCCGCCACGAACCGCACCTCTTCGGACACCTGCGACGCCGCCGCTTTCGGCGCGGTCTCGACCTCAGATGTCGCCGCCGCGGCGGTCGACACCGACGCGGACGATGGACCTGGCACCGTGGGTCGCGTTTCGGCCGTGCGACCGCTCCCGGCTCTCCGCGAGGCACCCGGCGCCGGCTCCGGCGCAGCCTTCGCCGCGCGGTGCGGAGCCGCTGGCCGTGGAGTCGACGGCGTCTCGGGGATCGTCGGCGGTGCGATGACGACGTCCAACAACACGCCGCCCGAGGCGTCCTCGCCGCTCGCGGAGCCCTCCGGCACCGCACCCGGAATCAGCCGCTCGGTGGCTGTCCACCCGGCGACGAAGGCCTGCCCGGTGATGGGGAAACCAAGCCGGGCGGCGGACACACCAATTCGTGGCGGCAAGCTGATCAGATCGCGCACGAACCCAGCCTGAAGATCCGCGGGGTGAGCCGTCATCACGTGATCTGGATGATTGGCCACGATCACGCGACTGCCGGGAGCTGCCTCAAGAGTGGCGTGGATCACGCAAATCGCGTGATGACGGCTCACCGGGTTCGGCGTCAGGGTGTGGGCCCATTGGACATCTACCAAGCAGGCAATCCGTGCCGGGCGCGCGAAGATCCTGGACCCCGTTCGCCGATCTCGACGAACTGCGCAACCGGCTCGAGCGCGCCCTGCCCCCTTGAACCGACAGTGATCCGAGCGCATTGCCATCGCGGGTAGCGATAAGGAAAGCCCTGCCGCGTTGGCCGGATTCCCGGCCCTCCAAAGGGCGCCGTGATCGTGCCCTGAGCGACAACCGAGCGTTGGTCGACCGAACGCCTTCCACGCGGGTGACCCGTGCCAAAATGGCTTGAGCATCGCGAAGCGATGCTCAAGGCGCTCTGCGCTAACTAAAGAGCTCGGCGTCAGAGAAAGCGGAACCTTCCCAGGCCGATCGGCGCCCGCCTCGGGCGTCGCCATCGGTTTCGCGCAATCATCCCCGGGCTCCCGTTCATGTTCACGGCTGGTACTGCCGCGATCGTCTGCGGCCGCGATTGTCTCGCTCGTTCCCCACTTTCTGGTTGGGCCGCCGAGCCGCTGGTCACGGTGCGGACATGGTGGTCCGCTCGGCTTGAGATGATGGTCGCCGGGGTGATCGTCGGGGACGCAAGCTGCCCGGCTGGACTCGGGCTTCCGACGTGAGCGGCTCGGCCAAGCCTCCGCCGCCTGGGCGGTCCCCGCCCGAGCGAGATGAAGGTCGGGGGGCCGCCAACGCGGCGCCCACGAACGGCTCGCCCTCATTCTGGCGGCGGCATCGACGGGCCCTGAGCACGGTCCTCGGCGCGCTCCTCGCGTTCGGCTTCTTCTACTACCTCCTGCCGCGGATCGTAGGACTGGGGCCGACCCTGAAAGCGCTGCGCCAGGGTGATCTGTGGTGGCTGGCGCTCGGCGTCGTGTTCGAGGCGCTGTCGTACGTGGGGGCAATCGCGCTGTTCCGGGGTGTCTTCTCGAGGCCCAACAACAGGGTCGACTGGAAGGCCAGCTACGACATCACGGTGGCCGGCGCGGCCGCCACGAAGCTCGTCGCCACCGCAGGTGCCGGCGGAGTCGCGCTCACCGTGTGGGCGCTACACGGCTATGGCATGTCGGGGCCCGAGGTGGCAGACGGGATGGTGTGCTTCGAAATCCTCACCTACGCCGTCTACATGGCGGCGATGGCGATCGCAGGCTACGGGCTGTGGCTGGGGGTGTTCTCGGGCCGAGCGCCGGTCGCGCTGACGCTGGTTCCGGCGCTGTTCGCCACGGTGATCATCCTGGTGGTGCTGTCGATGCTGTTCGTCTACCAGCCGGTTGAGACGTTCCTGCTGCGGCGGGCCGAGCGATCCAGCGGGAAGGCGGCCCGCCGCTGGCGTCGCGCCGCCGCGTGGCCGCGGGCGCTTCATACGGGCCTGGTGATGGCCATCGCCATGCTCAAGCGTCGAGACCCATCGCTGCTCGGCGCGCTGGCAGACTGGGGATTTGACATCGCCGTGCTGTGGGCGTCGTTTCGCGCCTTCGGTCCCTCTCCCCCAGGCGCGGTGATCGTAATGGGCTACTACGTCGGGACCCTGGGGAACGTGCTGCCGCTCCCCGGGGGAATCGGCGGGGTGGAGGGCGGGATGATCGGCGCGTTTCTCGCGTTCGGGGTTCAAAAGAGCCTCGCGGTGATCGCCGTGCTCGGCTACCGCACGATCTCCTACTGGCTGCCGACCATCCCAGGAGCAATCGCCTATTGGCGCCTGCGACGCGAATTCAGACAAGCTGCTGGCCGTGAGGCGACCGAGCGGCCCGGCGTCGCGAATCGCGCAGAAGGAGTGACGACGGACAGTTCACCCGACCGACGGCTCGACTAACTGTGAGCCGCGGTGCGGGCCATTCGGGACCACCGGAGACGTTGGCGGCTGCCGCAGCGAGCCAAACCCACCGCCTCCGCCGACCACCGGCGAGCCGCGCCCGAGGAGCACGAGCCCGCCCGCAGCTAACACGAAGGACCGCGTGCGGGAGGCCTTATCTGAGATCGACAGGGCGCGCGCCGAAGCCGCCGACGGGACGGTGCACCCGCGACAGCGAGCTCGAGCGGCCGCACGAGGTCAACGGCGAACTGCGCCGGCGTTGCTGGGGACCGACGAGTGGCAGAAGGCGCTCGAGCACCGGCCCGACAAAATCCGGCTCTGGAGGCCGCCGCTGTGCCATCCGCGCGCCGCGCAGGCCCGAGTCGCGGAAGGAGCTCGCGCCAAGATTCACCCGGGTGACGAACCCGTCCAGCGTCTGCGCGTTGATCACCGGGCCGAGGACGACAGAGCGACTCCTTAGCCGACTTTTTGACAGCTCCTTTCTAGCTCGTCGGTCGCGGCATTCAGATCGTGCTTGAGGGTCTGGGGGGCTCTGGGGACCCCTCTCAACCCGCGTTGTAGGGTTGCCTCGCGGACCATGATCAGTGCCGACGGCCCTGGGCCGAGCTCCTGAGCGGCGTACGTCAGATCAGGCTTGCCAGCAGAGCGCCGGCGGAGAGCGTCATGACGCCGAAGGTGATCCACACCCAGATCCTCGATGCCCGGCTACCTCTGCGGGGGCCGAGGACCTGTGGGTCCGAGTTGAGGCGGCCGATCGCGAACAGGAGGGGGACGGCCACGAAGCCCCAGATCACGGCGGTCCACACCAGCGCTTTGATCATGTTGATGCCGACGAAGTTCATCAGCTCGGCGATCAGTGTGGAGACGATGATCACAGCGTAGAACGCGCGGGCGTCCTTCAGCTGGTTGTCCAACCCCTTGCGCCAGCCGTTTAGCTCGCTCATCGCGTAGGCCGAAACGCCCGCGAAGATCGGGATCGCCATCAACCCGACCCCCACGACCCCGATCGCGAACAGATCCTTGGCGTAGTCGCCGGCGAGCGGCTTGAGCGCGCTGGCCGCCTGCGCCGCGGTGGTAATGTTCGTGACGCCGTGGCTGAACAACACGGTGGCGCAGGTTACGATGATCGCCCACTGAACCACCTCAGCCCAGCCGGTTCCGATCTTGGTGTCGGTCTTTACTCGCTTGAGGAACGGCGTGAGTTGCTGCTCGTCGACCTTGCCGTCGGGCCCGATCATGCGGTTTGCGAGTTCTTCCTCGACCTCCTGGTCGCTCTGCCAGAACCAGCAGTAGGCGGTGATCGTCGTGCCGAACGTGCCCACGAGCAGGAACAG
>Ga0187766_10001972_pt1 | contig 12113 bp, 7 predicted proteins | sample 0216_QUI02_MP05__4_FD_132971 | JGI IMG/M metagenome (GOLD analysis project Ga0187766, IMG submission 132971) | Tropical peat soil microbial communities from peatlands in Department of Meta, Colombia - 0216_QUI02_MP05_20_MG | ecosystem: Environmental > Terrestrial > Soil > Wetlands > Peat ... | reverse complement strand
TCTCGGGGGTCTCGGGGTCGGGGCCGCGACCGCGCCGGCCGCGCTCGCGGCCGGCGCGGGCCTGGCCGGCTGGGCCCTCATGTCGCTCACTTACCTGCCCATGCTGCGGCTGTACCGGCTGTCGCCGCTGCGCGCGCCGGGCTTGCCGCTGATCGCCCTGCTGTACGCCGCGATGACCGTCGACTCCGCCCGGCGGCACTACGCCGGCCGCGGCGCGGAATGGAAGGGGCGGACGGACCGGGCCGGTTAGGCTGGCTCTGTGGCAGAGGATCCAGGGGCAGGCCGCCTGTGAGGGTCATTCAGAAAGCGGCTAGCGAGCATGGGCCTACTGGCCCATGCGAGCGGTCGCCGCAGGACACCGACGAGAACCGGCGCGGGAGTCTGAATGGCCCGGACCTTGAATAAGGCGCTGTGGGCGGACGAGCCGCGGGCAGGTGGCTGGCGCGGCTATCTCGTCGCCGACGTATTCACCGCCACCCCGCTCGAGGGCAACCAGCTCGGCGTGTTCCCTGACGGGCGCGGCCTGGCCGGCGACCTCATGCAGCGCACCGCCAGGGAGCTGAACCTGTCGGAGACGGTGTTCTTCCTGCCGCCCGAGCACGGCGGAGACGTCCGGGTCAGGATCTTCACCCCGGCCGGCGAGCTGCCCTTCGCCGGGCACCCCGTCCTCGGCTCGGCGTTCGTGCTCGGCGAGGTGATGGGCACCGCGAGGGTCACCCTGGAAACCGGGGCCGGGCCGGTACCCGTTGAGCTGGAGCGCGACGCGGACCGGATCGCCTTCGGCCGGATGGAGCAGCCCATCCCGGCGGCCGAGCCGTACGAGCACCCCGCGGAGCTGCTGGCCGCGCTGGGCGTGCGGCGGTCCGGACCCGGATTCCTGCCGGTCGAGGCCTACCGCAACGGGCCCAGGCACGTCTACGTCGAGCTGGCCAGCGAGGCCGAGGTCGCCGGGCTCCGGCCCGACCAGCGCGCGCTCGCCGAGCTTCAGATCGGCGCGAATGCCTTCGCCGGGCGCGGGCTGGCCTGGAAGACGCGGATGTTCGCGCCGTTTCACGGGGTGCCGGAGGATCCGGCCACCGGCTCGGCGGCCGGGCCGCTCGCGGTGCACCTGGCCCGGCACGGCCGGATCGGCTTCGGTGAGGACATCGAGATCCGGCAGGGGGAGGAGATCGGCAGGCCGTCCCGGCTGTACGCCAGGGCCGAGGGCTCGCCGGACCGGATCGAGCGGGTGCTGGTCGGCGGCTCCGCGGTGATCGTGGCCCGCGGCGAGTACCGGCTCGCCTAGCCTCCGGCCGGACACGCCGTGGTGCGATCTTCCGCGGGTGCGAGCCAGCGGGAATGATGGGGCGTGGCACACGACCCAGAGAGAGTGGCACACGACCCAGAGAGAAGGGGAACCCGTGACAATAACCGTTCAGGGCGTGATAGCTCGCGGCAAGGGCGAGCCGGTTGAGCTCACGACGGTCCTGGTGCCGGAGCCGGGGCCGGGGGAGGCGCTGGTCACCGTGCAGGCCTGCGGGGTGTGCCGTACCGACCTGCACTACAAGGACGGCGGCATCGGCAACGACTTCCCCTACCTGCTCGGGCACGAGGCGGCGGGCGTGGTCGACGCCGTCGGCCCGGACGTGACCGACGTGGCGCCCGGCGACTTCGTCATCCTCAACTGGCGCGCGGTGTGCGGGCGGTGCCGGGCCTGCGGCCGCGGCAGGCCGTGGTACTGCTTCAACACGCACAACGCGAGCCACAAGATGACGCTGGCGGACGGCACCCCGCTGTCCCCGGCGCTCGGCATCGGCGCGTTCGCGCAGCAGACGCTCGTCGCCTCCGGCCAGTGCACCAAGGTCGATCCGGCCATCGGCGCGGCCACCGCCGGGCTGCTCGGCTGCGGCGTGATGGCCGGCCTCGGCGCGGCGCTCAACACCGGCGGCGTGGGCCGGGGAGACAGCGTGGCGGTGATCGGCTGCGGCGGCGTGGGCGACGGGGCCATCCTGGGTGCCCGGCTGGCCGGCGCGAGGACGATCATCGCGGTCGACGTGGAGGACCGCAAGCTGGACTGGGCCAGGGAGTTCGGCGCCACGGACGTGATCAATTCCCGCAGCACCGACCCGGTCACCCGGATCAGGGAGCTGACCGGAGGGTTCGGCGCGGACGTGGTGATCGAGGCGATCGGCCGGCCGGACACCTACGAGCAGGCGTTCTACGCGCGCGACCTGGCCGGCACCGTGGTGCTGGTGGGCGTTCCGACCCCGGACATGCGGCTGGACCTGCCGCTGCTCGACGTGTTCGGCCGCGGCGGCGCGCTCAAGTCGTCCTGGTACGGGGACTGCCTGCCCAGCCGTGATTTCCCCATGCTGGTCGACCTGCATCTGGCCGGCCGGCTGCCGCTGGACAAGTTCGTGTCGGAAACCATCGGCCTGGACCAGGTGGAAGAGGCCTTCGCCAAGATGAGCCGGGGCGAGGTGCTGCGCAGCGTCGTGACCCTATGACCGGCGCAGGCGCCCAGATCCCCGGCCGCGACGCCCGCATCGCGATGTGGTCGGGCCCGCGGACCGTGTCCACGGCGCTGATGCGGGCCTGGGAGAACCGGCCGGACACCGTGGTCTGCGACGAGCCGCTCTACGCCTTTTACCTGGAACGCACCGGCATCGACCATCCCGGGCGGGACGCCGTGATCGCGAGCCAGCCCGCCGACTGGCGGGCCGTGCTGGCCCGGCTGACCAGCGGCCCGCTGCCGCCCGGCGTGACCATCGGCTACGCCAAGCACATGACGCACCACCTGCTGCCGCAGGTGGACCGGGCCGCGCTGGCCCCGCTGCGGCACGCGCACCTGATCAGGGACCCGCGCGAGCTGCTCGCCTCGTACGCCAGGGTGCGCGCCGAGCCGGACCTCGACGATCTGGGCGTGCGGCAGCAGGCGGAGATCTTCGAGCGGTTCGGCGGGCCGGTCGTCGACTCCCGCGACCTGCTCACCGACCCGGAGGGGATCCTGCGCGCCCTGTGCGAGGCGCTGGCCGTGCCGTTCGACGGGCGCATGCTGTCCTGGCCAGCCGGTCCGCGGGACAGCGACGGCGTGTGGGCGCCGCACTGGTACGGCAGCGTGCAGGCGTCGACCGGATTCGCCGCCTACCGGCCGCCGGCCGAGCCGCTGCCCGCCCGCCTGCAGCCCCTCGCCGACCGCTGCCTGCCGTACTTCCTGCGGCTGCACGAGTACCGGATCACCAGCCAGGATGGAAGGGAAGGTCCCGGTGTGGCAAGCCTTCGATGAGCGCAACCGTGACCTCATCGTCAACGTCGGCGGCAAGCTGACGCGGCGTGACCGGGCGGTGGTGAGCCCGTTCGACTCGTCGGTCCAGGGCGGGGACGCGGTCTGGGAAGGGCTCAGGCTCTACCGCGGGAAGATCTTCCGGCTGGACGAGCACCTGGCCCGGCTGCAGGCCTCGGCCAAGGCGCTGGCGTTCGAGCAGATCCCCCCGGCCGGGGAGATCACCGAGGAGATCAGGCGCACGGTGGCCGCGAACGGCATGCGGGACGGCGTCCACATCAGGCTCACCCTGACCCGGGGCGTGAAGATCACCTCCGGCATGGATCCCCGGCTCAACCAGGCCGGGCCGACCCTGATCGTGCTGGCCGAGTACAAGGATCCGGTCTACGACGCGTCCGGCATCACGCTGGTCACCGCGAGCGTGCGCCGCCCGGCCCCGGACTGCCTCGACCCCAAGATCCACCACAACAACCTGCTGCCGTCGATCCTGGCCAAGATCGAGGCCAACGTGGCCGGCGCCGACGACGCGGTGATGCTCGACCACCGCGGCTTCATCGCCGAGACCAACGCCACGCACATCTTCATGGTGACCGGCGGGATGCTGGCCACGCCGACCACGGTGTCCTGCCCGGAGGGCATCACCAGGGCGGCCGTCCTGGAGCTGGCCGCCTCGGCCGGCCTCGGCTGCGAGACCGGCGACTACACGCTGCCGAAGCTCTACACCGCCGCCGAGGTGTTCGTGACCGGCACCATGGGCGGCCTGGTCCCCGTCATCCGGGTCGACGGCCGCATCATCGGCGACGGCACTCCCGGCCCGGTGACCAAGCGCCTCATTTCCCTGTTCGCTGACCTCACCGCCGCCACCGGCACCCCCATCGCCTGAGGCCGGTCCAGCCCCGCGCCGGCTTCACCGCCCGCGGGGCGGCTGGGCGCGCCTGGCGGGCATGCCGTCTCCTGCTGCTTAGCTGGCCCGGAGCACGCCGGTGACGCCGTGGCGGCGGAACGCCCTGGACTGTCCGGCTAGGGCCGCCACGGCCAGGACGCCGATGGCGGCGGCGGACAGGCCCAGGGCGGCGGCGTCGAGCTGGAACTGGACCGGGGCGCTGGTCCCGGTGAATGCCGACAAGTCGATGGAGGAGCCGATCGCACGGGGCAGCAGTATCGCACAGGCGGCGCCGGCCGCCACCGCGGCGATGACCGCAGGCAGCGCCTCGGCCATCACGAGCCAGGTGACCCGTTCGTGACCCATGACGGCCATCCTGGCCACGGTCAGCTCGCGCTCCGCGGATCCGAGGGCCACGCCGAGCATGACGATGAACAGGCCGAACGCGGCGGCGGTGGCGATGGTGAGCGTGATGATCAGCGTGGCGCCGTGCTGCAGCCCCGAGCCGCTCAGCGACGCGAGCACCGCGGAGCGGAAGACGATGCTGCTGCCCGGGATGACGTGGCCCGCTACCGCGGACAGCTGGGCCTCCTCGATCGAGGAGCCGGTGACCAGGACCGTATTGGGCGCGGGCCGCCCGAGCGGGCCCGGCAGCGTCTCCAGCGCCATGACGGCGAAGGCCCCGCCTCCCGGCTGGGCCGGGGTGCTGCTCAGCGTGCCCGCCACCCGCACCGTGATCGGTCCCATCGGGACCTGCCCGGTCAGCCGGGCCGCGTCCCGGCCGAGGATGGCGGCGGCCGACGGCGAGGCCAGTACCGGCACCACAGCGCGCGAGGCGTGAATAAGGGCGGCGGGAAAGGCGGGGAACGGAGTGCCCGCGACCACAGCACCGTAGCCGGCCGGGTCCACGGCGACGACGGTGAGTGGCTGCCCGGAAGGCGCTAGCCAGGTAGTGGTCCAGACCGCGGTGGCCCTCTGCACGCCGCGGACCGCGGCGATCGCCCGCACCGCGGCGGGACTCACCGGGCCTGACGACGAGCCGGCGGTGATCACCGCGTCGGCCCCGGTGGCCTGCCAGGACGCGGCCGCTTCGCCGCGGGCGATGCCCTGGCTGAGCATCCCGGCGAAGGTGGCCAGGCTGAGCGCCAGCACCAGCCCGAACGCCGGCAGTACCCCGGTCAGTGAGGACCGGGCCGCGCCGGACAGCGCGACGAAGCCGGTGGCGCCCGCCCGCCTGGCCGACAGCGCGAGCAGGCCGCGGACGGCCAGCGGGTACACCCGCAGCATGACCAGGACCACGGGGATAGCTACCAGCACCGGCGTCACCGCCAGGTACAGGTTGCCGCCAGAAACCCCGAAGGTCTCTGAAGCCCCGGAAGCCCCAGGAGCTGGTACGCCCTGGTCATGCAGGACGATCAGGCCGGCGACCGAGGCGGCGATCGCGGTGATCTCGGCGACCGGGCGACGCCATGCCCGCCGGGACCTGCCGCTCCCGGCGGCGGTGATCCTCGCCTGATTACTGGCGGGGGCGGGCTTGCGGTACTGCCACGCCGCGATCAGCGGCGGCCCGGCCAGCGCGGCGGCGAGCGCGAACCCCGCCAGCCACCAGCCCGCCGGCCGGGACCCGGTCCCCTGGCCATTGCCGGGGACCACGGCGATGGCCAGGCCGGCGCCGGCCAGCGCCGCGGGCACGACCGCGATCAGCGCGCCCCGACCCACTACCGCCGCTATCTGCCGTAGCGACCCGCCTCTGGCCCGGAGCATGGCCAGTTCCTCGGCCCGGCGGGCGACGATCATCCTGGCCGCGAGCAAGATCACGGCCGCGCCCACCACGATCAGGCTGACGAACAACAGCAGCAGCACCGTGGTGACGGCCGCCTGCGTGGCCAGGAACAGCGACAGGTGCGATATCAGCGGCGAGCCGACCGTCAGGAAGCTCACGGCCGGCGCCAGCGGCCCGGATAGCGTGGGCGTGAGCGTGGCGGCGCGGTTCAGTGCGTCCGCCAGTCCCTGCGCCTGGTCCGCGTTCACGCCGCCGACCGCGAGCGGGAACTCCCACCACAGCTCCATGCCGGGCCCGCCGAACGCCTTCTGCATCGCGGTGAGCTGGCCGGGATCCGCGATGACCCCGCCCTGCCACCACTGCGCCACAGTAGGGAGGCCGTCGAGCCCAGGCTGGGCCGCGGTCGAGTCCTCGGTCCAGAAGGTCGACCCGGCGGCGCGTTCTCGCACGATCGCGGTCACCACGATGGTGACCTGACGGCCGTGAGCCGACACGGTCAGCCGGCTGCCCGGGCGCAACCCGAACCGGGCGGCGGTCTGTGTGGTCGCCGCCACCGCGACCGCGCCGGCCGGGATGCGGCCGACCGCGAACGATCCGGCCACCAGACGCACATAGCTGGTGAACGGGTGGCGGTAGAGGACCACCAGCCTGGGCGGCGCGCCGGCCTGCGCACTTGCCGCCGCGCCCGAGGTGATGAGCAGCGAGGACGAGTTCAGGCTGGCCCAGTCGCCGCCGGCCAGCGGGAGGGGTATCGCCGCCAGGCCGCCGGCGATCTCGCGGATGGACGCGGCGAGCATGCCTTCATCCAGGTTCTGCTCGGGCAGGGACGCCGACTGGACGAGGTCTTCCCAGCTCGCACTGGCCTGGACCGTCTTGCTGGTGGCGGGGAGCCCGGCCAGGGTCTGGTGCAGCGCCTGGGATCGCGCGTGCAGGCTGAGCGCGGGCCCGGCCATCGCGGTGAATACGCAGCCGCAGACCAGCAGCGCCAGCGCGAGCGTCACGCCGGCCGCGGCGCCCGCCAGCCGCCTCATATCGCTTCCGCCGTACGCAGATCGGCGGCGGCGTCTGGCCGGCGGGCGACGGTGAGGGCCGCGGCCAGCACCGGCAGCACGGCGATGGCCAGGGCCAGCGGCAGCGTCTGGGACCAGCTGAACTGGATCAGCACCGGCGGCACCGGCGTGGTCGCAGAGGAGGTCAGCGTGATGGCGGGCACGAGCAGCCGGGCGAGCACGACGCCCAGCGCCAGGCCGGCCAGCGCCGACGGCAGGCTCAGCATGAGCTTTTCCAGGCACAACTGGCCCGCCGCCGCCCGCGGTGTCACGCCCAGCGCAGCCAGCAGGGCGTTCTCCGCCCGGCGCTGGCGAAGGCCGGCCGCGATGCCGACGCAGAAACCGGCGACGGCCAGCACCGCGGCGGCGAGGGCCACCGCTAGCAGCCCCTGCTGCGGCACGGTGGACAGCGGGTCACTCAGCAGCCTTGACGCCATCCCTTCGGCGCTGGTGATGGTGGCCCCGGGCGCCAGGACGGCGGCCAGCCCGGGCGGCACCTGACCCGAAGAGCCCGAGAGGCCGGGGGACGTGGCCAGCCACCACTGCGTCGCCTGCGCGGGTCCGGCTGAGCTGTCGGCCAGGATGCCCTGCAGCGAGCCCAGGTCGACGATGAGCGCGCCGCCGGCCGCGGACACGGTGGGGAACGTCGAGGTCGCCGCGACGATCTTCACGCTCACGGGCACGCCGTAGACGTGGGTCAGCACCGTCGATCCGACGCTCGCGTTGCTCGCGGCCAGGAAGCGCTGCGTGGCCAGGCCGGGGATGACCGTGCCGGGGGGCGCAGCGGTCAAGGCCAGCCGCCCGCGGATCGGGCTGGGCGGAAAGCCGGCGGACGGGCTCGCGGCCTGCCCGTAGCCTGGGTCGAACCTCACGGTCAGCGTGCCGCGGCCCGCGGCCGCCGACGAGACGGCGGGGAGGCCGGACGGGCCGCTCGTGCCGGTGGTCTGGAGGGTGTCCTGGAGTTCGGAGGAGGAGGCGCCGGACTGCCAGCCGCGCAGCGCCGCGCCGGGTACCGGCGCCGTCCCCGGGTCAACGGACATGCTGTCCACGGTGAAGGCGGCGGCCGCGCGGGTCCGGGTAGCGGGCAGCGTGTAGTCCAGGCTGATCCCGGCCAGCCGCAGGGGGTAGATCGCCGGGCCGTCGCTGACGGTGACGGTCAGGGCGTGGTCCCGGCCGTCCGCGGCGAGCGGGCCCGCGTTCAGCTGGTAGACGTTGCTGTCGGCGTCCGCTACCGAGACGGTTACCGTGGCCGGAGCCAGGCCGAGCGGGGCCGGGCCGAGCCGCGCGAGGAGCCGGAGCCCGAGCGGGCGGCCGGGGAGCATGACGCCGAGTGCCCCTGCCGGGGCACGGATCTCACCGAACAGCCTGGCCTCCGGCAGCGGCGACTGATCGCTGCGCAGCAGCGACACGTCCGCGGCCTGGCTGGCGCCTACCGCGAGCGTCTCGGAGTTGGGGGTATCCCCGGGGAAGGCCGCCACCGGCATGGCGTGCCGTACGCCGGGTGTCCGCACCAGCGCGCCGGCCTGCGCCGAGGAGAGCGGCTCGCCGGTGTCCACTCGCACGTCCGCGCCCGCGGCGAACGCGGCCTGGTCATGATCGGAGCGCGTCCAGCTCTGGCGCTGGGACAGGGCCAGAGTTCCCGTCGCTACGGCCAGCACGATCAGCAGCGCGGTGCCGCCCTGGCGGATCGGCTGGCGGCTGATCTGCCAGCTGGCGAGCGCGGCGGTCAGCCGCCGTCCCCGTCGGGCCAGGCGATCGCAGGCCCGGCCGAGGGCTGGCAGCAGGCGCAGCGCGAGCACCGTGCCGCCGGCCAGCGCCAACGCCGGCGCGGCCACGACCACCGGGTCGACGCCGTAACTGCCGTTCGCGCCGGCCGACACGGCCGAGTAGTGCCGAAGCTGCCAGCCCGCGAGCACGGCCAGGAGCACCAGGGCCAGGTCGGCGCCTGCCCGCGTGAGGCCGGAAACGGCCGACGGCCTGCCCCGGCGGGTCAGGGCCGTTCCCGGGGTCAGCTGGCTCAGCGCAGGTGCCAGCATGATCACCAGCGCTCCGGCGGCGACCGCCGCGGCCGCCAGCCAGGCCCCGGAACCGGACGGATCCAGCGGCTCCGCGTGCTCTGGCCCGGTCCCGGTGAGCAGCCTGGCCAGCAAGACGCCGGTCACCCAGCCCGCCGCCGCCGCAAGCGCGCACAGCGGCACGGCCTCGGCCGCCGCCAGCCTGATCATCTGCCAGCGGGAGGCGCCGCGCGCCGTCAGCATGGCCGACTCGCCTTCTCGCTGGCCGGCCAGCAGCCGCGCCACCGTCACCAGGGACGCGGCGGCGAGCAGGAATAGCAGCACGCCGCAGATGGCCAGCAGCGAGCGGGCGACATCGATGTCGCTCGCGGTCCCGTACAGGACCGAGGGCAGGCCGGTGGTGAACGTCAGGGTCGGCAGCACCTGGGCCTGCCCCAGGGCCTGCTGCAGCGCGGTCACGTTGGCGGCTACGGTGGTGAGCTGGCCGGCCGGGATGTCCGCTGTCTGCGGCACCGCCAGCCAGGAACCCCCGTTGACGGCGAGCGGCCCGCCGAAGGCGCTGGCGGGTACGGTCAGCGGGCCGTAGGTAGTGAAGCCGCCGACCGTGCTCGAGCCGGTCAGCGCGATCGTGTCCAGGCTCCAGTACTCGGACGAGGACTGCCTGGGGCGGTAGAGGCCGGTGACGACAAAGCTGACGTAACGGCCGGACAACCGGTCTTCCAGCCGCAGCACGTCACCGTCGGTCACGTGCAGCAGCGTCGCGGCGGTGACCGGCAGCGCCGCCGGGATCGGCCCGCCGAGCCGCGCGCCGGGCCAAGTTCCTGATACCAGCACCACGTGGGCTGCGACGTCACCGAGGGCGGCGGCCTCGACGATCTGCGTGTTGCCCGCGCCCGCGGGCTGAGCGGGGAACGGCGGCGAGCCGGCCACGAGCCCGAACGGATCAGACCAGGCGGCCTGGTAAAAGGCGAACGGCGCGCCGCCGAGCGCCGAGGAGATCCTGGCCGGGAGGATGGAGTCATACTGAGCGGCCTGGCTCCCGTTGACAGAGCCGTTGATGACCAGCGGAGTCCCGGCCGCCGCGGCGAGGTCATGACGGATCGCACCGGGCAGTGCCTCCCCGCTGAAGGTGGCGAGCGCGGTGGCCAGGGCCGCGGCCACCACCGTGGTCAGCGCGGCCGCGGCGATCACCAGCCGGTGAGCGCTCATCCGCGGCAGCGTCAGCGACCCCCGGGTCAGCGACCCCCGTGTCAAGCCCATCAGAACAGGAGCCTAAGGTCCGAAATGGCTGATAGAAAGGGTGCGTGCGCGAGCTGGTACGCGTCTGTGACCGGGCCGGGATGCCACGGCGGACGGTGAGCCGAGCCGGTCCGCGCTTAGGGCTGACGGGTGCCGGTCGTCGTCATCACCGGGCCGCCGGCCTGATCGGGTCGATGCTGCGGCCGGGGCTGGCCGGACCGGAGCGGAGGGCCACGGACCGTTCGGATCAATGGCCTTTGATCTGGCCGTCCTCGAGATCCAGGACGGAATCGGCGATGCCGATGAGGTTCGGGTCGTGGGTGGCGACCAGCGCGGTCACGCCCTCGGACTCCACCACGGCGTGCAGCAGCCGCATGATCTGCTTGGCCGTCTCCGAGTCGAGCTGGCCGGTGGGCTCGTCGGCGAGCAGCAGCTGAGGGCTGGCCGCCAGCGCGCGGGCGATCGCCACCCGCTGCTGCTGGCCGCCGGACAGCTCGCCGGGCCGCTGGCGGGCGTGCTCGCCCAGCCCGACGATGTCCAGCATGAGCCGGACGCGTTCCTCCCGGTCCTTCGGCGCCATCCCCGCGATGCGCAGCGGCACGCCCACGTTCTCCGCGGCCGACAGGATCGGGATGAGCCCGAACGACTGGAAGATGAACGCCACCGACGTGCGGCGCAGCCGCATCCGCTCCTGCTCCGACAGGGCGGTGACGTCGCTGTCCCCGACCCGGACGCGGCCGTCGTCCGGCAGGTCGAGGCCGCCGACGATGTTGAGCAGCGTGGTCTTCCCCGACCCCGACCGGCCTCGCAGCGCGACCAGCTGTCCGGCCTGGACGGTAAACGAGACGCCGCGCAGGGCGTAGGTGGCGGTGCGCCCGCTGCCGAAGGTGCGCCGCACCCCCTCGACGGCCACCATCTCCGCCGCGGCGGTCACCGGGACTCCTCCGGCTCTCCGTGGTTCTCGGGGGGTTCGCGGGTGGTGTCCCCCCGCGGGTCGGGGTCCCGGGGTTTGCGCAGGGTCCGGCGGCGGCGCCGGTCCGGCCAGACGCCGATGTGGTCCGGCTCGGCTTCCAGCCGCACCAGGTCGCGCATGCCGAGCGCCTCGGTCATGTCCTTCGGCAGCTGCAGCCGGCCCGCCCGGTCGAGCACCGCGTACTCGACCGCGTGCGGCACCACCTCGCCATCGTCGTCGGCCGTCGTGTCCCGGTGCGTTTCGGTGCTGGTCCGGCCGTCCCTGATCGCGACGGTCCGCCGGACCACGTCCGACACCGCCGGGTCGTGCGTGACGATCAGCACGGTCACGCCGAGCTCGACGTTGGCCTTCTGCAGCGCGCTGAACACCTCGGCCGCGGTCGCCGAGTCCAGCTCGCCGGTGGGCTCGTCGGCCAGCAGCACCTTGGGCTCGTTGGTGAGCGCCACCGCGATGGCGGCCCGCTGCTGCTCGCCGCCGGACATCTGGTCGGGCCGATGGTGCAGGGTGTCGCCGAGGCCCAGCAGCTCGAGCAGTTCGACGGAGCGCTCGCGGCGCGTCCGGCCGCCGACCCCGGCCAGCCGCATCGGCAGCTCCACGTTCTGCTGCGCGGTCAGGTAGGGCAGCAGGTTGCGCGAGGTCTGCTGCCAGATGAAGCCGACCACCCGGCGCCGGTAGGCCAGCCGCTGCCGGGAGCTCATCGTCGCGAGGTCGTTGCCCGCCACCCGCACCGCGCCCGCGGTCGGCGTATCCAGCCCGGCCAGGATGTTCATCAGGGTCGACTTGCCGCTGCCCGACGCGCCTACCAGCGCGACGATCTCGCCCTCCTCGACCAGCAGGTCGAGTCCCTGCAGCGCCTGCACCTCGATCCCGGCCGCGACGTAGATGCGCACCAGCCGGTCACAGACGATC
>Ga0187766_10001968_pt1 | contig 12120 bp, 10 predicted proteins | sample 0216_QUI02_MP05__4_FD_132971 | JGI IMG/M metagenome (GOLD analysis project Ga0187766, IMG submission 132971) | Tropical peat soil microbial communities from peatlands in Department of Meta, Colombia - 0216_QUI02_MP05_20_MG | ecosystem: Environmental > Terrestrial > Soil > Wetlands > Peat ... | reverse complement strand
GCCGCTGGCCTTGATCACGGCTCGTAATACGCGCGGTAGGCCAGGTCGGCGAAACTCACGCTCTTCGAGGGGTCGTCGCGCACGCTCGCGCGCGAATTCGCCAGTTCCACGTCGGATTCGGCGACGCCTAACCGGTGGGCCGCCATCGCCACGACCTGCTTGTGCAGCATCGTTCCGGCCTGTTGACGGCGCGGGCGGTCATCGGGCCGCTTCGGCTGCCCTGGGTCCCGGCTCAGTACGGCGCGACCGCGGTGTCTTCCTGGAGGTTCCCGCGTAGCGGGGCGCAACCGTTTCCGTCACGGCGATCGCTCCCATCCGACAACTGTTCGTGTCAGTCTTAAACGTCGGACTACATGCGTTCTAAAGGCGTGGTTATCGTACGTCGAGAAGCGATGTGTCAAAAAAGACAGTGACCCTATCGCACGAAGAGGCGGCCGGGGAAGGGCACCAGCGACTATGCGTGACGTCCTGGCGGAGTTGATGTCGATCTGGCGGACCGGTGGCACGGCCGGTGTCGCCACGGTGGTCCGCACGGTGCGCTCGGCGCCGCGGCTGCCGGGGGCCACGATGGTGGTCGCTCCGGACGGGACGGTCGCCGGATCGGTCTCCGGTGGTTGCGTGGAAGCGGCGGTGTACCGACTCGCCACCGAGGTGATGCGAACCGGACAGCCGCAGCTACAGCGCTACGGCGTCAGCGCCGACGATCCGTTCGCTGTCGGTCTCACCTGTGGCGGAGAGATCGACGTCTTCACCGAACCGATCTCCCAAGACACCTTTCCGCAACTGCAAACGCTGGCCGACGACATCGCCGCACACCGGCCGACCGCTGTCGCGACGGTCATCGTCCACCCGGACCCCGCCCGGATCGGGCGCAGGCTGGCCATCACCGCCGATTCAGTCGACGGATCGCTCGGGTCAGCACGTTCCGACGCTGCCGTCACCGACGACGCCCGGGGGCTGCTCGCTGCCGGGCGAAACGCGGTGCTCACCTACGGGCCGGACGGTCAGCGACAGGATGTCGGCATGGAAGTCTTCGTGGCCAGCCACGCACCCCCACCGCGCATGCTGATCTTCGGGGCGATCGACTTCGCTGCGGCGCTGGCACGCCAAGGGGCGTTCCTCGGCTATCGGGTCACGGTGTGCGATGCCCGGCCGGTCTTCGCCACATCGGCGCGATTCCCGACCGCCGATGAGGTCGTCGTGGACTGGCCCCACCGCTATCTGGCGGCGCAGGCCGAGCAAGGGGCGATCGATGCCCGGACCGTCATGTGCGTGCTCACCCACGACCCCAAGTTCGACGTCCCGGTGCTGCAAGTGGCGTTGCGGCTGCCTGAGGTGGGCTATGTCGGGGCGATGGGTTCGCGCCGAACTCACCATGACCGGCTGAGCCGGTTGCGCCGGGCGGGCCTGACGGAAGCCGAGTTGAGCCGGCTTGCCAGTCCGATCGGTCTGGACCTCGGTGCCCGCACGCCTGAAGAAACCGCGGTGTCCATTGCCGCGGAGATCATCGCGCGCTCTTGGGGGGGTCGTAGGCGTCCGCTGACCGAGATGGACGGTCGCATTCACCACGACATGGCGCCATGAACCCCCGAGTGGTCGGGGTGTTGTTGGCGGCGGGTGCCGGCCAACGCTATGGAAAACCCAAAGTGCTGGTCGACCGCTGGCTGGCCACCGCGGTCTCAGCGCTGCAAGACGGTGGCTGCGACGACGTCATTCTGGTGCTCGGCGCGGCGGATGTCCCGGCCCCGCCCGGGGTCACCGCGATCACCGCGCCGCAGTGGCATCAGGGCCTGAGCGCCTCGCTGCGCACCGGTCTGGGCCAGGCCGAGCGGATGGGCGCGGGCTACGCCGTCCTGCACGTCATCGATACCCCCGATGTCGGTGCCGCGGTGGTGACACGGGTCCTGGACCGCGCGGTGGCATCGGCCAGCGGGCTCGCGCGCGCGTATTTCCGCGACCGGCCAGGCCATCCGGTCGTCATCGCGCGCTGGCACTGGCCGGGCGTGCGGGCCCGGGTCTCCGGGGACCAGGGCGCAGCCGCATACCTGCGCACCAGGCAAGACGTCGAGATTGTCGACTGCGGCGACCTCGCGAACGGCGGCGACATCGACGAGCCGGCATGACCGACCCGAGCAACATGTCGCCGATAAGCGGGCTGTATGCGGCCGGGCACGGCCAACAGCATGTCGGTTTGCTGGGTAAGCGCTGGACCCCCCGGGTCGGCGGGTACGACGCACTTTTGCTCCGGTGGGCAGGATCTGAGATGACAGGCCGGATTCGACCGGACGGACGCCCGGGCTGCGCGGGTGGCGCTCAGCTTATTGGGCGGCGGCGCGCTGAGCTTGGATCGCTACGGCTTTGCGGAAATCCATTCGGGCCGGCTGGATCCTCGGGGCACCAGAATGGGGTCGAGCCACCTGGGTGAGGTGTGGCTAAACGTCACAGGTGGGGCGAGCATGTGGACGTCGCCCAGTGGTGTTTGAGCGTCGTAGGCAGCGGGTTCACGGATGGTGTGGTCGTCATCGGTGCCGGCGTTGGCGGGGTCCACCAACCCGAGAGTTTGGTACCACATGGCGGTGCGGGTGAGGTTGACGGTGACATGCCAGGTGCCGCCTTGGGCGGACTGTTTGATCAGGCCGGCGGCTGCACCGAGAGCGCCCATATAACCAGTGATGAAATCGTTAATCATCCCGGTGGGCGGCAGTGTGGGATGCCCGTCGCTGCCCTCGATGACCATCAGTCCGGACGCTGCCGAGCCATTCATGTCGAAGCCGCCGCGTGGAGCCCACGGCCCGGTCGACCCGTAACAGGTAACCGACACATTGACCAGCCCGGGGTGAGACTCGGCGAGCCGGTGCGGATCGATACCCAGTTTCTCCAGCTTGGCGCCGCGGTGGTTGTTGACGACGACGTGAGCATCGCGGAGCAGCCGTTCGACGTTGGCTTTGCCGGTGTCTTTGGTCAGGTCCAGGTTCGCGCTGCGGGATCCGACGTTGGCCTCGGCGTAGATGAAATCGTGTTCAAAGTCGATCGGGCGGGTGGCACACAGCGCATCGGCGCCTTGCTCGGCAAGTGTGCGTCCCACGGTGGGCCCGGCGATGGCGTGGGTGAAGGACAGTACGCGTACTCCGCCGAACGGCCGGTCAGAGGGGCCGAGGTCGCGTGGAGGCGCGTCGCCGATACGGGTCAAGCCGATTACCGGCTGGCTCGCCAACAGTGCCCCTTGCGGGTGAGCCAGCCACTCCTCCGGGGTGCGTGCGACGCACAGCGGCAGCCCCACCTGGTTGGCGGCCTCCTCCAGCTCGAACGCGTCCCAGCCGGCGAAGGCGTCCACGACTTTGCTGTAGTCCGGCGGCACGTTGAGGAACCGGCACCATTTGGCCGCCTGATGTGGATACACGCCCGAGGCCATCACGGTGCGGCCGTCGCGGGTGCGGTAGGGCAGCAGCAGGAACGGATTATCCAGGGTCAGCGCGAATGAGGGCGTCTCACCTGCGAGCGTGGAGTGCCAGTAAGCGCCCGGGGTGATGTGGTGCACCGCCTGACGCAGGTCGAGGTGCAGATTCTGGTCGGGGCCACCGCGATGGCGGTGCATTGCAGCAGCGGCAACCGCATTGGCCATGATCGGGATGCCGATCGCTGCGCCGAGTCGGTGGCGGGCCGGAATGATCGGGTCCTGCCCCGCGAATGTCACCCGGCCGCCGGCATCTGCGGTCGACAGCCCGACCTCGGCCAGCAACTGTTTGAGGGCGGCGCTGGGATCAAACGGTGTATCGGCCACGGCATGGCTCCTTTTATGAGGAGGGGTGTTGCTGGCGCATTCGGCGATCAGGCCGGGATGGGAAGCGTTGGCCCGCCTGCCTTCCGTGGGCCGGTCGAAGTGATGAGTGCATGGCCGCTAGCATCGGAGTCGGCTCCCAATAGATGCCTAAATGCGAAGGAAAGTCATCGAAATTGCACTCTGCATGAAGGAAATCTCCAGCCCTGCGACTAGCTGACTGATGCCCAGAGGTCGACGGGCACCACTTCGCCGGCGTGGCCGTCCATTCCCAGCAGCCGTCCCCAGGACTTCACGAAGCGCAGCACCACGCGCGTGTCCAGCACTGCCACGCTGGGAAATTCGGTCAGCAGCCGAGCAGTCACCGTGTCCAGCACGGCCAGCTCATGCAGTTGCATCGTGACGAAAAGGTTCGCCGGCCCGCCTCCCACAATGGCAGCGCAGAACCGGATCTCGGGATACTGGACCAGTGCGCGCCCTATCTCGCTAACCGCCAACTCCGCAACCCGCAGTTTCAATGCGACGCCTGTGAGCCAGCCGGCTTCCACACGAGCGAAGTCGGTGCGAAATGCCATTAATCCGCAGCGGGTCAGCAGATCCACGCGCCGACGCACCGCGGGCTCCGATCGGCCCACCGACGCAGCCAGATCCCGAAAGCTCAGCCGTCCGTCGTCTTGAAGCGCCAAGAACAACTCGCGGTCGAGTGCATCGAACCTATGGCTGCGCCCCGTTGCGCCCGGCTCTGGTGTCACCGCGCGCACCTGGCTGGAACTGAGACCGCCCAGCCGCCAGCGGGTGCCGCTGAACATCTGCGTGATCTGCGCCGTCTGTACATGGCGCAAACCTTCAACACGGGGAAGTACATCCACGAGCAGCTCAGAAAGCAGCCACTGATCGGCCGCCACCAGCAGCGCGTACACGTTGTCGCTGCCTGTCGTGATGTTCACGCTGAACACCTGCGGCAGGGCAGCGAGTTGTGTGGCCACCGACTGCGCAACACCGGGCGCGCATTCGGCCTCGAATAGGGCGCCGGCGACCGGCAGCCTCGGGCCGACCGCCGATGACACCCATGCCCGCCCGGTCGATACCAGGCGGCGCCACCTGCGCGCCGCGGTCACCGCCGAAACGTCGAGCACCCGCGCGAGTTCCTCGAAGGTCACCCGCGGATTGGCGTGCAGTCCATCCAACAAGGCGATGTCGAGTTCATCGACACCATCGCCCACGCAGACAATTGTCACCCGCTTATGCGACCTCTCGTGCCCGGAAGCCCGATATACCGATGGTTGCGACTTGCATTAGCCGATCTGGGCGCATGGACTTTGCCCGCTCCGATTGCTAGTGGCGAATATGGCCTGGGGTGGTGTAGCGGGAAGAAGTCGCGGTACTAAAGAAACCCGTTATCGCGACGACTGCGTGATCCCGCTGCCAGGGTTGCCGGGCGCAGGTGGTCGGTCGTCCGGATCCGTCGCCGGGTTGGCCACGACCGGGACATCCCCCACGACCGGGACATCCCCCACGACCGGGACATCCCCGACGACCGGGACATCCCCGACGATCGGGACGTCCCCGACCGGGGCGTCTGCGGCGTGGCCCATGACTAACTCGGCGGTCGCCGTCACCCGCTTGCGGACCAGGTACCAGCCGCCGATGAGGGCGGGGATGCCGATCACCAGCGTCGCGATGATCCAGGGACCGCGTCGAGCGTCGAACACCATCAGCACCAGCACGGCCGCCAGGAAAGCCAGGGTGAGATAGCCGCTATAGGGGGCCAGCGGCATCCGGAACCGCGGCCGCTGCAGCGTCCCGGCCTTCGTCATCCGGTACAGCTGGAGTTGGCAGAGCACGATCGTCGCCCAGGCCGCCATGATGCCCAAAGCGGCGATGTTGAGCACGATTTCGAAGGCCTCGCCCGGTTTGACCGCGTTGAGCACGACACCGAACAGGCCGAACATGCTGGTCAGCAGGATCCCGCCGTACGGCACACCGTTCTTTGACATCCGGGCGGTGAACCACGGGCCGCTGCCGTTCACCGCCATCGACCGAAGGATCCGGCCCGTGGAATACAGCCCGGCGTTCAGGCTGGAAAACGCCGCGGTGAGGACCACCACGTTCATCACGGAGCCGGCGCCACCGAAACCGATCTTGGCGAAGAACGTGACGAACGGGCTCTCGTGAGCTCTGTAGGCGGTGTACGGCAGCAGCAGCGCCAGCAGCGCGACCGACCCGACGTAGAAGATCGCGATGCGGACCACCACGGAGTTGACCGCGCGCGGCATGATCTTCTCCGGCTCGGCCGTTTCCCCGGCGGCGGTGCCGACCAACTCGACCGCGGCGTAGGCGAACACCACCCCCGAGGTGACGAGCACCAGGGGCAACAGGCCGGTCGGCAAGAACCCCCTGTGGTCGGTCCAGAGGCCGAATCCGGTGTCTCGACCGTCGACCCGGAAGCGCGCGGCCAGAAAGACGGTGCCGACGACCAGGAACGTCGTCAGCGCCACCACCTTGATCAATGCCGCCCAGAACTCAAACTCGCCGAAGGCCTTGACCGAGATCAGGTTCACCGACACCACCGCGATCAGCGCGATCAGCGCGAGGGTCCACTGCGGGACCGGCTGAAGCGCCCTCCAGTAGTGGAAGTAATTCGCGATCGCGGTACTGTCCACGATGCTCGCCATCGCCCAGTTCAGGAAGTACATCCAGCCCGCGACGAAAGCCGCTTTCTCCCCAAAGAACTCGCGGGCGTAGGACACGAACGAGCCCGACGACGGGCGGTGCAGCACGAGCTCCCCAAGCGCGCGCAAGATCAGGAACACGAAGGCGCCGCAGATCGCGTAGACCAGGAATAATCCGGGCCCCGCCGACGCAAGCCGTCCTCCCGCGCCGAGGAACAGCCCAGTCCCGATGGCGCCGCCGATTGCGATCATCTGCAGCTGCCGGCGATGGAGGTCGTGGTGATAACCCGCGTCCTCGCGGGTGAGCAGTGCGGTCTCAGCGGCTGCGGGGTCAGGTGTGCTGGGCAGCGGTGGCATCGACTTCCTATTGTCGTGGCTTGGTGCTTCGCGCCCATGCGGGCACACCTGCGGACTGGATGTGAGGTTATTCCACGATCCGGTGGACAGCATGTCAGACGCCGCCAACCATCCGGGAACAAACCGCCACTCTGCGCCGTTGACTCCGTCAACAAGTTGAGTGAGCTAGGCTCAACCTGGGTTTGACAGCAGAGGTCAGCCGAGGGCAGTCTTGAGCCGGGTTCACTCAGCATAGTGCACTGCAGAAGCTCGACTACTCAGGAGGATTCACCATGGCTCGTGCGGTCGGAATCGACCTCGGGACCACCAACTCCGTCATCTGTGTCCTCGAAGGTGGCGACCCCACCGTCATCGCCAACTCCGAAGGTTCCCGGACTACCCCCTCGATTGTCGCGTTCGCCCGCAACGGCGAGGTGCTCGTCGGTCAACCCGCCAAGAACCAGGCGGTAACCAACGTCGAGCGCACCGTCCGTTCGATCAAGCGGCGGATGGGCACCGACTGGAAGATCGAGATCGACGGCAAGAATTACACCCCCCAGGAGATCAGCGCCCGCGTCCTGATGAAGTTGAAGCGCGACGCAGAGGCGTACCTGGGCGAGGACATCACCGACGCGGTGATTACCGTCCCCGCGTACTTCAACGATGCCCAGCGGCAGGCCACCAAGGAGGCCGGCCAGATCGCAGGCCTCAACGTGCTGCGCATCATCAACGAGCCGACCGCGGCCGCGCTGGCTTACGGCCTGGACAAGGGCGAGAAGGAGCAGACCATCCTGGTGTTCGACCTCGGCGGTGGCACCTTCGACGTCTCGCTGCTGGAGATCGGGGAAGGTGTGGTCGAGGTCCGGGCCACCTCAGGAGACAACCACCTCGGCGGCGACGACTGGGATCATCGCATCGTCGAGTGGCTGACCGATAAGTTCAAGAAGCAGACCGGCATCGACCTGACCAAGGACAAGATGGCGATGCAACGGCTGCAAGAGGCAGCCGAGAAGGCCAAGATCGAGCTGAGCTCGTCGCCGAGCACGTCGATCAACCTGCCCTACATCACCGTCGATGCCGACAAGAACCCGTTGTTCCTTGACGAGCAGCTGACCCGCGCGGAGTTCCAGCGGATCACCCAGGACCTGCTGGACCGGTGCCGCAAGCCATTCCAGCAGGTGATCGCCGACACCGGTATCTCGGTGGCCAACATCGACCACGTGGTGCTGGTCGGCGGTTCCACCCGGATGCCCGCGGTGACCGACCTGGTCAAGGAGCTCACCGGCGGCAAGGAGCCCAACAAGGGCGTCAACCCCGACGAGGTTGTCGCGGTGGGTGCCGCGCTGCAAGCCGGTGTGCTCAAGGGTGAGGTGAAAGACGTTCTGCTGCTTGACGTTACGCCGCTGAGCTTGGGTATCGAGACCAAGGGCGGCGTGATGACCAAGCTGATCGAACGCAACACCACCATCCCGACCAAACGGAGCGAGACCTTCACCACCGCCGACGACAATCAACCGTCGGTGCAGATCCAGGTCTATCAGGGCGAGCGTGAGATCGCGGCGCACAACAAGCTGTTGGGCTCCTTCGAGCTGACCGGCATTCCGCCGGCCCCGCGCGGTGTGCCGCAGATCGAGGTCACCTTCGACATCGACGCCAACGGCATCGTGCACGTCACCGCCAAGGACAAGGGCACCGGCAAGGAGAACACGATCCGCATCCAGGAAGGCTCGGCCCTGTCCAAAGAAGAGATCGACCGGATGATCAAGGACGCCGAGGCGCACGCCGCGGAAGACCACAAGCGCCGCGAGGAGGCCGACGTCCGCAACCAGGCTGAGACGCTGGTGTACCAGACGGAGAAGTTCGTCAAGGAGCAGCGTGAAGCCGAGGGCGGCTCGAAGGTTCCCGAGGACACGCTGAACAAGGTCGACGCTGCGGTCGCCGACGCGAAGAGGGCGCTGGAAGGCACCGACATCGGCGCGATCAAGTCCGCGATGGAAAAGCTGGGCCGCGAGTCGCAGGCGCTTGGGCAGGCGATCTACGAGGCCACCCAGGCCGCGCAGGCCGCCAGCGGCGACGGATCTGGCAGCGCCGAGGATGTCGTGGACGCGGAAGTGGTCGACGACGAGGAGGCCAAGTGACGGAAGGCAACCCACGCGAACAGGTAACGATCACCGACAAACGGCGGATCGACCCCGAGACCGGCGAAGTACGTCACGTCGCTTCCGCGTCGGCGCACAGTGCAGGTGGAGCCGCGGCCACGGCCGACGCGGCTGCGACCGTGGACAAGGTCGCCGAGCTGACCGCTGATCTGCAGCGGGTTCAGGCCGACTTCGCCAACTACCGTAAGCGCGCGCTGCGCGACCAGCAGGCGGCGGCGGACCGGGCCAAGGCCACCGTCATCAGCCAACTGCTGGGCGTGCTCGACGATCTCGACCGTGCGCGTAGTCACGGCGATTTGGAGTCGGGCCCACTGAAGTCGGTCGCCGACAAGCTGATGAGCGCGTTGAACGGGCTCGGCCTGTCGGCGTTCGGTGCCGAAGGCGACGATTTCGACCCTGTGTTGCACGAAGCCGTGCAACATGAGGGCGACGGGTCGGAAGGCGCCAAGCCCGTGATCGGCAAGGTACTGCGACAAGGATACAAACTGGGGGACCGAGTGTTGCGGCATGCCCTGGTCGGCGTGGTCGACACGATCCCTGACGACGCTGCCGAATCCACCGTCGAAGCCGCTGATGCCGGCGTCGCCGATGGCAACATCGTCGCCGTCGACGTCGCCGGTACGACGGACACGGCTGACACGGCCGATAACGACGTCAGCTCGGCTGGCCAGAACGCAGAATCAGAACCGCCGGAGGGCTAACGACTACTGCCGGCGCACCAACTACAGAGAGGAAGAGAGGAGAGGTGAGGGGGTGACGCGGTATGGCTCAACGCGAGTGGGTCGAGAAGGACTTCTATAAGGAGCTGGGCGTCTCCCCCGACGCCAGCGCCGACGAAATCAAACGGGCCTACCGGAAGTTGGCCCGCGAGCTGCACCCGGACGCCAATCGCGACGACCCACGCGCCGCAGAGCGGTTCAAGGCGGTGTCGGAGGCGCACAGTGTGCTGTCGGACCCGGCCAAGCGCAAGGAGTACGACGAAACCCGCCGGCTGTTCGCCGGCGGCGGGTTCGGCCGCCGGTCCAGCGGCGGCAACTTCGGCGGATTCGGCATGGGCGGCGACGGCGTTGAGTTCAACCTGAGCGATTTGTTCGACGCTGCCGGTCAGACCGGCGGGAGCACTATCGGCGACCTGTTCGGGGGCTTGTTCGGACGTGGTGCCGCGCCTCGCCCGAGCCGGCCGCGACGCGGCAACGACCTCGAGACCGAGGCCGAGCTGAATTTTGTCGAGGCCGCCAAAGGTGTGGCGATGCCGCTGCGGCTGACCAGCCCGGCACCGTGCACCAACTGCCACGGCAGCGGCGCGCGGCCGGGCACCAGCCCGAAGGTGTGTCCCAGCTGTAACGGCTCGGGTGTGATCTCCAGCAACCAAGGCGCATTTGGCTTCTCCGAGCCGTGCACGAATTGCCGGGGCAGCGGGTCGATCATCGAGCACCCTTGTGCGCAATGTAAGGGAACCGGTGTGACGACCCGTACCCGAACCATCAATGTGCGGATCCCGCCTGGTGTCGAGGACGGGCAGCGGATCCGGCTGGCCGGGCAGGGTGAGGCCGGGTTGCGTGGGGCTCCGTCGGGTGACCTGTACGTGACTGTGCACGTGCGGCCGGACGAGGTGTTCGGCCGCGACGGCGACGACCTGACCGTGACCGTACCGGTCAGCTTCACCGAACTAGCTTTGGGCACAACACTTTCGGTGCCGACGCTGGACGGTAAGGTCGGTGTTCGGGTGCCCAAGGGCACCGCCGACGGCCGCATCCTGCGGGTGCGTGGACGCGGTGTGCCCAAGCGCAGCGGCGGCAACGGTGACCTGCTCGTCACAGTGAAGGTCGAGGTCCCACCGAACCTGGACGGTGCGGCCAAGGAGGCGCTGGAGGCCTATGCGGCCGCCGAGCGGTCGAGTGGCTTTAACCCGAGGGCCGGATGGGCAGGTAACCGCTGATGGCTAAGAAAGACGATTCCCGGACATTCCTGATCTCGGTGGCCGCTGAGCTGGCCGGTATGCACGCGCAGACGCTGCGCACCTACGACCGGCTCGGGCTGGTCAGACCCCGCCGCAGTTCCGGTGGCGGGCGCCGCTATTCGCAGCGTGATATCGACCTGCTTCGCGAGGTGCAGCGGCTCTCCCAGGACGAGGGCGTGAATCTCGCTGGCATTAAACGGATCATCGAGCTGACCAATCAGGTCGAGGCGCTGCAGTCCAGGCTCAAGGAGATGGCCGAGGACCTGGAGGCGTTGCGGGCCCGCCAGCGTCGCGATATCGCGGTGATGCCCAAGAGCACCGCAGTGGTGGTCTGGCAGCCCCGCCGGTAACGTCAGCGTCGCGCGCTAGGCGAGTGAAGATGCGCACACAACTTCTGTCGGTTCGATGACCATGCCGGGTGTTCCGATGACGAAGAGCCGATCGCCGTCGCGCAGTGGTGTCTCGCGCCGCTGACGGGACGTTCTGCCGGTGGCGGAAAGGGCAGTCGGATCGGACGGTGTCGACGGTCATGATGTCCTGTGCGGGTGGCAACGATCCGACGATGCTGACACCATACTCATCGCGCCACGGGGGCGGCATAGCGTAGTGGATTAGCTTGCACACATGATCCGCACTGATCAGTGCACCACGCATCTGGCCTTTTGACCGGAGGCTTATTGGGGTAGCTCAGCACCGCAGCCAAGGAGCCCAGCGACTCATCAGCCTGCTCGCCGAACACCGCAACCAACGTAGATTGGACCGAACTCCCGAACAATGCCAAAAGCGGACCGGGATTGGCAGCTGAATTCCGACCGTGAAGGACGTAACACAGGTTATAGTCGGCCGGTGATCAGCGGCGATCCGCTGACAGGGCGTGATAGCGAATTAGCTGCTGTTCGCCGCGCGCTCAGCGGAGTTGGCAACTACTCTGGTGTCGTCATCGCTGGAGCTCCGGGAGTGGGCAAGACCCGGCTCGCGCGTGAAGTGCTCGCCCGTGCCGAAGCGGCAGGCGAGCGGACATGCTGGATTGTGGGTACCCAGTCCGCGCGACAGATTCCATTAGGTGCGTTCACCGCATCGATATGCGACACCATGTCCGATCCGATATCTAATGTGCGACGCGTCATCAATTCCTTTGTCACGCAACAACGTCAGGGCCGTGTGCTGATCGGGGTCGACGACGCGCACCTTCTCGACGCACTGTCGGCACACGTC
>Ga0187766_10001967_pt1 | contig 12122 bp, 8 predicted proteins | sample 0216_QUI02_MP05__4_FD_132971 | JGI IMG/M metagenome (GOLD analysis project Ga0187766, IMG submission 132971) | Tropical peat soil microbial communities from peatlands in Department of Meta, Colombia - 0216_QUI02_MP05_20_MG | ecosystem: Environmental > Terrestrial > Soil > Wetlands > Peat ... | reverse complement strand
TTGGTGAAAAATGACGCGATCGCCGGTAGTGGGCCGCCGGGCAACGGCCGAGCGGGCGATGTGCGGCTCGATCCTGCGGACACCGCCGACGCGATTCGGGCGGAGCAGATCCGCGTCCTTTATCGAGCACCGATCGCAACGCTCGTAAACCTCGTCAACGCGCCGATCGTGGCCATCGTCGTTTGGAGCGACTATCCCAGATGGGTGCTGATTGCATGGGTGGCCGCATTCTGGATCGTCATTCCGATTCGGGCGGTCCTGTGGCGCAACTATGTGCGCGGCCCCCGCGTACCTCAGTCGACCGACATGTGGGCCCGCCGCTTCGTGATCGGCACAGCCGTCACAGGATGTCTCTGGGGACTCGCGGGTTCCGTCGTGTTCATCTCCCCTCACGAGACCTATCGCGTCTTCGTGGCCTTCGTACTCGCGGGAATGTGCGCGGGTGCCGTCGGATCGAATGCAGTTTATTTTCCCGCGTTGCTTGCCTTCATGGCGCCCACGCTTGCGCCGGCGACAATAGCGTTCTTCCTGAGGGGCGACCTCGTGTCTCTCGGGATGGGTGTCCTTGCGATCGTTTTCGGTGTCGCCTTGGCGCTCATCGGACGCGACCTCAATCGCTCGCTTGCGGACGGCTTTCGCCTCCAGTTCGAGAACGCGGCACTGATCCGGAATCTGACCGTGGCGCGCGATGCGGCCGAGGCGGCCTCGGAAGCCAAGTCGCGATTTCTCGCGCACATGAGCCACGAGCTTAGAACCCCATTGAATGCGATCATCGGCTTTTCCGAAATGTTCGCAGCGGAATTGTTCGGCAAGTTGCCGAACCCGGAATACATCACCTATAGCCGCTTCATTTATGAAGGTGCGCAGCATCTCCTTGCCATGATCAAGGAAATTCTCGATTTCTCGAAGATGCAAACCGGTGCGGTGACGCTTGAAGATGACGCGATCTCGCTTCCGCAATCGGTCGAATCCTGCCTCCAGCCCTTCGCCGATCAATTTCGCGCCAAGGGCCTTGCCCTCGATGTCGACGTTTCTCCGTCGCTTCCCTCGCTCAGGGCCGACGACGTGAGGTTTCGGCAGATCTTGACCTCGCTTGTCTCCAACGCCGTCAAGTTCACCGCGACTGGCGGACGAATCCGTGTTGGCGCAATGCTGGACGGGACCGGGGCCATCGTTCTCTCCATCTCGGATACCGGGATCGGCATGCGGGAATCGGACATTCCGAAGGCGATAGCACCCTTCGCCCAGCTCGACGATTCGTTCGCCAAGAGGCATGCGGGCATCGGTCTCGGCCTGCCGCTCGCAAAGGGACTCGTCGAGATCCACGGCGGCACCTTGACGGTCGAAAGCGAATTTGGGCGGGGCACAACCGTAACGATTCGCTTTCCGCCGGGTCGCACGCTGCCGGCTCCGGCGACTTCCGCCCCGGCGACAAGCGTTTCCTGATACGGTTGTCGATCGAAGGCGTGCGAACTTGCGTGGCGCGCGCTAATGTTGCCGATGGAACGCAATGTCGTTGCCGGCCAGGGTGGGCCGCGGCGACGGCCTGAGCGAGCTGGATGTCATGGCTGAAACGATTGCAATCGAACCGGGAGCGATCGGTCTCGGCGATCTTCGCAAGCTGCTCGAAGGTGCTTGCGCCGAACTGCACGAGAGTGCCTGGCCCAAGGTGGCGGCGGCGGCGGCGACCGTGGCGCGCCTTGCGGCGAAGGGCCAGCCCATTTACGGCGTCAATACCGGATTCGGCAAGCTCTCGACGACGCATATTCCGGATCGCGAACTCGCCGAGCTGCAACGCCGCCTTCTCCTGTCGCACATGGCGGGCGTCGGTGAAGCGCTTCCGGACAGGATCGTGCACGCGATCCTCGTGCTCAAGGCGGCGGCCCTCGCCCGCGGCCATTCGGGCTGCCGCCGGCAGGTGATCGATAATCTGCTGGCACTTGCCAACGCGGGTGTTTATCCGATCGTGCCGGCCAAAGGCTCGGTCGGCGCCTCGGGCGACCTGGCCCCGCTCGCCCACTTGTCGGCGGCGCTGATCGGCTTCGGCGAGGTCCGGTTCAAGGGCGTGCGCATGCCAGCCGGGGACGGCCTCGCCCATGCGGGCTTGGTCCCGATGACGCTCGGGCCCAAAGAGGGCCTCGCCCTCATCAACGGCACGCAAGTCTCGACCGCACTTGCCCTTGCCGGCCTTTTCGCCGCGGAGGATATCTTCGCCGCTGCCTTGGTCTCGGGCGCGTTGAGCGTGGATGCAAGCCTCGGGGCCGACACGCCGTTCGATCCGCGCATCCACGCCATACGTGGCCAGCCTGGCCAGATTGCGGTCGCCGGGGTGCTTCTGCGACTTTTGGAAGGCAGCGAAATCCGCCGCTCCCATTTGAGCGGGGACGAGCGCGTTCAGGACCCCTATTCGCTTCGCTGCCAACCCCAGGTCATGGGTGCGTGCCTCGACAATTTGCGCTTCGCGGCCGACGTGATCGGGCGGGAGGCCAACGGTGTTTCGGATAATCCATTGGTGTTCCCCGAACGCGATGAGGTGATCTCGGGCGGCAATTTCCACGCCGAGCCGGTTGCGATGGCGGCGGATGTCATGGCGCTGGCACTCGCCGAAATCGGGGCAATCGCCGAACGGCGCGTGGCGCTCCTGACCGACGCCAATCTGAGTTTTGGCCTGCCGCCGTTTCTCGTCCGCGAACCCGGCTTGAACTCGGGCTTCATGCTCCCGCAGGTGACCGCGGCCGCCCTTGTGAGCGAGAACCGAGCACTCGCAACACCCTCGAGTGTCGACAGCCTGCCAACCTCCGCCAACCAGGAAGACCATGTGAGCATGGCGACCTACGCCGCCCGGCGCACGAACACCATGGCCGAGAATTCGCGCAACATCGTGGCGATCGAGATCCTGGCCGCCGTGCAGGGGATCGAGCTGCGACGTCCGCTCAAATCGAGTGCGCGCCTGGAAGAGGTCGTCTCCGCGGTACGCGCGCGCGTAGGCAGCTACGAGGTCGATCGGCCGCACGCACCCGATATCGCGAGCATTGCCGAGCTCATCGAAGCCGGGCGGTTTCGCGAGTTCGCGGGCATGCCGATATTGCCTTGACGCTGGCTGTCGGTTCGGCGCTCACTCCCGGCAACGAAAGAATCGCATGCTTGGGGAGGCAACGGCGTCATGAAGGTACTGATCACGGGCGGGGCCGGATTCATCGGGCGGATGCTCGCGGAGAAAATTCTTGCCCGTGGCACGCTGACGGCGCCGACCGGCGCGGCGACGGCGATTGACGAACTCGTGCTGTTCGACGCGGTGCCCCCACCCGCACCCCGCAAAGCCCTCGAGGGCCGCGTCAAGACCGTCACCGGCGACGTTTCCGACAAGGTGCAGGTCGATGCCCTGATCGACCGTCCGGATATGTCGGTTTTTCATCTTGCGTCCATCGTGAGTGCGGGCGGGGAGCAGGATTTCGATCTGGCTCTGCGCGTCAACCTCGACGGCGGACGGCATATCCTCGAGGCGTGCCGCCGATTGGGGTCGAAGCCGCGTTTGGTGTTCACCAGCTCGATCGCCGTCTTCGGTCCTCCGGGGATGACGAAGCGCGTCGACGATTTCACGAAAGAGACGCCGCAGACGACCTACGGCGTCACCAAGGCGATTGGCGAGCTTCTCGTCAATGACTACACGCGCAAAGGCTATCTGGACGGCCGCTCGGCGCGCCTGCCGACCGTAATCGTCCGGCCCGGCAAGCCCAACAAGGCTGCATCGAGTTTTGCGAGTGGGGTCATCCGCGAACCCCTCAACGGCGAGGCGTGCCACCTTCCGGTCGCACTCGAAACCGTGATGCCGGCACTTGGCTATCGGTCGATCGTCGAGAACCTGATCCGTCTCCATGAGGTGAGCGGAGAGGCGATCGGAGCCGACCGCGCTGTCAGTTTCCCAAGCCTCGACTTGACGGTTGGCGAGATGATTGCCGGCCTGAAGCGCGTCGCCGCCGGTCGCAAGCTCGGGCCGATCGAGCTGAGGCCCGACGCGGAAATCCAGCGCATCGTCGCCGGCTGGCCGACCGGAACCGCGTGGGCCAAGGCGAAGGCGCTCGGTCTCGTGTGCGATCCCGACGTCGATTCGATCATCCGCGCTTATATCGAGGACTTCCTTGAGAATTGATCGCACGGCGCCGGGCGAGACGTCCGACGCAAGAACAGGTCGATACGCTCAGGAAGGCAGGGAGATGACATGCGACTGAAGGGCAAGGTTGCGATCGTTACGGGCGGGGGTTCGGGATTCGGCGAGGGGATCGCGCGCCGCTTCGCATCCGAAGGTGCAAGTGTGGTCGTCGCCGACATCAACGACCGTGCCGGCGAGCATGTCGCGGAGTCGGTCGCGGGCTCGGGCGGTCGTGCCGACTATATCCACGCGGACGTGACGTTGGGCAAAGACGTCGCGGCGATGGTGGCGCGGGCGAGCGAGCGTTTCGGCGGCCTCGATATCGTCGTCAACAACGCCGGAATGCCCCAACGCAACGGCCCCATGCTCGGCGTCGACGAGGCGACCTTCGACCGTATCTTCGCGGTCAACGTGAAGAGCATTTACCTCGCGGCCTTCCACGCGGTTCCCGTCCTCGAAGGTCGCGGCGGGGGCGTCATCATCAACACGGCGTCGACCGCCGGTTTGCGGCCGCGCCCCGGCCTCGTCTGGTATAACGGCAGCAAAGGTGCGGCGATCTCCCTCACCAAGGCGATGGCGATCGAACTCGCACCCAAGAAAATTCGAGTCAATTGCCTGTGCCCCGTCGCGGGCGACACGCCGATGCTGGCCGACTTCATGGGCGGCGATACGCCGGAGAACCGCGCGCGCTTCGTGGCAAGCGTGCCCCTTGGGCGATTGAGCCGGCCCGAGGACATCGCGAATGCCGCCCTCTATCTCGCCTCGGACGAAGCGGAGTTCATCACGGGCGTTGCCCTCGAGGTCGATGGCGGGCGATGCATTTAGGACGAGATCGGATAGGTCGCGATGCACGAGACAAAACGGCCCGAAGCTTTGGCTCCGGGCCGTCGTTGCGTCAGGCGTCTGCTGCGGCTCAGTCGCGGCGATTGCCGAAGAGCTGGAGCAGCAGGAGGAAGAGGTTGATGAAGTCGAGATAGAGGCGGAGTGCGCCCATCACCGACTTCTTTGTGGCGACCGAGCCGTCGTCGCCCGCGTAGTAGATTTCCTTGATCGACTGGGTGTCGTAGGCCGTGAGGCCGGCGAACACCAGCACGCCGATCACGGAAATCGCGAATTGCAGGCCGCTCGAATGCAGGAAGAGGTTCACAAGTCCGGCGATGATGATGCCGATAAGGCCGATCATCAGGAACGATGCGAAGCCGGAGAGATCGCGCTTCGTCGTGTAGCCGTAAAGACTCAAGCCCGCGAACGACCCTGCCGTGATGAAGAAGACGCGCGCGATGCTCTCGCCCGTGTAAACCACGAAGATCGAGGCGAGCGAAACGCCCATGAGTGCGGCGTAGACCCAAAAGAGCGCTTGGGCGGTAGAGGCCTGCATGGCGTTGATCCGGGCACTCAGGAAGAACACGAGCCCGAGCGGCGCCAACACGACGAGCCAGAAGAGCGGCGTGCCGAAGATCGCGTGCATGGCCTCGGGCGACGACGACACCCCGTAGGCGACAACCCCCGTGAGCGCCAGGCCCGAAGCCATGTAGTTGTAGACGCGCAGCATATAGCTGCGCAGCCCCTCGTCGATCTCGGCGCGTTCGACCGTGCGGGAGACGACGCGGCCTTGCTCGCGAATATCCATTTTCACCCTCATGCGTCATGCGCCGCAGACGCTGCGGCGCGCATTTCCATACCCTATTTTGGCTTTGCCGTGGCGAAAATCAACTGGCTCGACTCGGATTTCCTTGTGCATCAGGCGACTACGGGTGACTAGCCCTGGTACAATGCGTTCCGAGGAACGCGCAAAGACTATTCGTTGCGCAAAAGCGGGGCCGGCCGCTGGCCAAGCGCGCGCCAAGTCCCCGCGAAGCCGAGGACAAGGGTGAGGACCGAACAGCCGAGGATGGTCAGTGCGACAACGCCCGGAAGGAATAGCCAGCTCCCGTGCATGACCCGGGTCACGACGAGAAATGCGGCAAGGGTTCCGATGCCGGCGGCGACCGCCGCAGCCGCTGCGCCGAGGACGCCGTATTCGATTGCGAAGGTGGCGAGCAGCGTGCGGCGCGTAGCCCCCAGCACCTTGAGGACAACGGCGTCGTAAGTTCGCCGCTTATGCTCGGCGGCGATCGCACCACCAAGCACCAGCGTTCCGGCGATGAGGGTGAAGAGTGCCGTGAGCCGTACCGCGGCACTCGCTTTGCCGAGAATCTCTGCCACGGCGTCGAGCGCGTCCTTGACGCGAATTGCCGTGATGTTCGCGTAGCGGTCCGTGACCGCACGCAGGATCGGCTCCTCCGCCTCCGGCGTCGCCATCGCCGTCGCGATATACGTCTTGGGCGCACCGTCGAGCACGCCGGGCGAGAACAGCATCACGAAATTGATTCCAAGGGTGGACCAGTCGATCTCGCGCAAGGACGCGATGCGCGCCGTCACTTCGCGCCCCAGGACGTTGACCGTCAGCGTATCGCCGATGCCCAAGCCGAAGTCCTTCGCCACCCCGGCATCGAGGGAGACGAGCGGCTCGCCGGAATAATCGCTCGGCCACCATTTTCCCGAGACGACGCGCGTGCCGCGCGGCGGCGTTGCCGCATAGGTGAGGCCCCGATCGCTGTCGAGCACCCAGGCCGAACGAGGATTCGTCCGGGCGCGGTCGGCCTCCACACCGTTGATCTTCGTGATGCGGCCGCGCAGGCTCGGCACCTGCTGAATGTCGCCGGCCCCGGGCACGCCGCGCACCGCCGCGTCGAAGCCCGCGAGTTCGTCGGGCTGAATGTCGATGAAATAGAATGCCGGTGCGCCCTGGGGTAGCTCCTCGCGCACTTCGCGCGAGATGTCGCCCTCGACGAGACCGACGGCGACGAGGAGCGTCAAGCCGACTCCGAGCGAGAGGACCACGCTCGGCGTGGGTGCGCCCGGCCTGTGGAGATTGGCAAGGGCAAGGCGCAGCGTGGGCCGCCCGCCCATTGTCGCTGGCATCCGGCTTGCCTGACGCGCGAGGGCCGCGATCGCCCATGCCGACAGCCTGAATGCCGCCAAGGTCAGGATTGCGCCAAGAACGAACCACCGTGCGACAGGCTTGTCCTGAGCCGATAGCACGGTGAGTGCGGCAAGTGCTGTGCCGGCCGCGATGAGGGCCAATGCATAGCCAAGGCGGGGCCAATGCCGTAAGGGCGCCACGACGTTGCGGAAAAGATGTGCCGCCGGCACGTCGCGCGCCCCGGCGAGCGGCCAGAGTGTGAAGGCAAGCGTGGTCAAAAGGCCATAAGCCGCGGCAAGAGCGAGGGCTTGCGGATATATTCCAACATGCGCGACGACAGGCAAAATCTTCGCCACCACCCCCGAGAGAAGGAATGGCACGGCCGCACCAAGCGCCAACCCTAGCGCGATCCCACCCAATGAAATCGCCAGCATCTGAATCAGATAAATCCGAAAGACGAGGCGGCCCGGAGCACCCAGGCATTTGAGAATCGCGATCGTCGCCGCGCGCCCGTCGAGATACGCCTTCACGGCGTTGGCGATGCCGACCCCGCCGACAAGAAGAGACGTAAGGCCGACAAGCGTGAGGAAGAGTGCAATACGATCGAGGAATTGCTGGAGCCGCGGTGTCGCGTTGTAGAGGCTTCGCGCATGCCAACCCGCGTCGGGAAAACGGGCCGAAATCTCGTCGAGCCAAGCGCGTGTATCGACGGCGGGTGGGAGCTTCACCCGATAGTGATATTGCACGATGCTGCCCGGCTGGATCAGACCGGTCGCGGCCAAGCTCGCGCGGCCGACCATCAGGCGGGGCCCGAGGATGAAGATGGCCGAACCGCGATCGGGCTCGCGTGCAAGGGCTGCGCGCAACTCGAAAATCGCTTCGCCGACCTTGATGCGCGCGCCGAGCTTGAGGCCGAGGGCGGCCAGCACGTCGCGGTCGGCGACCGCACCCCACGCACCGTCTATCAACGCGAAAGCATCGGCGGGGCGAAGGGGAGGTGCGAGTTCGAGTGCGCCGTAGAGCGGATAAGCGTCATCGACCGCCTTGAGTTCTACGAGAATGCGGCGGCCCGTACCCTCGGCGGGATCGGCCGCACGCGTCATGGCCCTGAGATCGGCCACCGTCGAGACGGTTCCCGCCTCGGTGAGTGCTGCATATTCCGCTGCACTCGCCTCGCGGTGGCTGAGGGTCAGGTCGGCATCACCCCCGAGGAGTGCGCGCGCATCGCCCTTGAGGGCGGAATCGACCGCAGCCGAGAGCGAACCCACGGCGGCGATGGCGCCAACGCCAAGGGCGAGGCACGCAAGGAAGACGCGAAAGCCTTTGAGGCCGCCGCGCAATTCCCGCCGGGCGAGGCGCAGGGCCAACCGAACGCCATTTATATCGCCTTGGCCGGCGCCGCCATGACCTTTGGCGGGCGGGGATGAGAGGGAATTCATCGTCCCGCGGTAGCCCTCACCGCGACACGGCCGTCTTCGACGATCCTGCCATCCGCGAGACGCACGATGCGATCGCAGCGCGCGGCAATCGCGGGATCGTGCGTGATCAGGACCAGCGTCGTGCCGCGCCGGTGGTGAAGTGCAAAGAGCAGCTCGATGATCGCTTCGCCGGTCGCGAGATCGAGATTGCCGGTCGGCTCATCGGCGAGAAGGAGGCGCGGCTCGGTCGCAAATGCGCGCGCAAGGGCTACACGCTGCTGCTCTCCACCCGAGAGCTGGCCTGGGTAGTGACCGAGGCGAGGGCCAAGCCCGACCGCATCGAGCCCGGCCTCGGCACGCACGAAAGCGTCGGCAACGCCCGCGAACTCGAGCGGGATCGCCACGTTTTCAAGCGCCGTCATGGTTGGGATGAGGTGGAACGCCTGAAAAACGATGCCGACATGATCCCGTCTGAATCGCGCGAGCGCGTCCTCGTCGAGCCCGGCAAGTGAGGTTCCCGCGACGACGACGCTGCCGCGCGTGGGTCGCTCCAGCCCGGCCACGAGCATCATCAATGAGGTCTTCCCGCTCCCCGACGGGCCGACCAGGCCAACGGTTTCGCCCGAGCCGACCGTGAGGTCGACGCCGCGCAGGATGTTGACGATGCCCGCGGCACTCGCCAACTCTAGATGGAGATCGGCCAGTTGGATCATCGGGGCTTCAGGAAGTGCGGATTTTGGCATGTCGGATTATATCCGGAAGACGATGAAGCGGCTTTTCCGCAGCACTGGAGCGGGCGGGCCGCCTCGAAAATGGCGTGACCCCGGATATTGGTCGCAAATGGCGTATTTCAACATCTTGATACTCTTCTGCGCTTTCGCGGCCGGGCTGGCGCTCGACACGCAGGGTGTGCAAGCCAAGCCGGCCGCGCGCGTATTAGCACTGGGAGACAGTATCACCGCGGGCTATGGCCTCTCGGCTTCGGAGAGCCTGCCGAGCAGGCTCGAGGCAGCACTGCGCGAGGGGGGCCATGCCGTCGAGGTGATCAATGGCGGCGTTTCCGGCGACACGACCGCAGGCGGATTGGCGCGGCTCGATTGGATGCTCGCCGACCATCCCGATCTCGTCATCGTCGAACTCGGCGGCAATGACGGCCTGCGCGGCCTCGACCCCAAGGAAAGCTATGCCAATCTCGACAAAATACTGACCAAGCTCGATGAGGCCAAAATCAAGGTGCTGCTTACCGGCATGTTGGCGCCACCCAATCTTGGCGCGGAATACGGGCGCGAGTTCGATGCGATCTTTCCCGAGCTCGCGAGGCGCCACGGCTGCCTCCTCTATCCCTTCATCCTTGACGGTGTCGCGGCCAAACCCGAACTCAACCAATCCGACGGCATCCACCCCAATGCCAAGGGGGTCGAGGTCATCGTGGGCCGGCTTGCCCCTTACGTCGAGCGGGTCTTGGGCGGTTGAGGCGGTGGCTGCCGACAACCGACTTTTCGCAGGCCGCGACATGGGGTATTTGACGCGCAATCGAACGAGTATCCCCGACCCGCCGGCGAGCCGGATGCGGCGAGTGCGTGTCTCGACGCGGAACGAGCGGGCCGGGTGCTGGAAAGGACCTTACCCATGATCCGCCTCTTCGTCGGTCTCGAGCTGCCGGCCGAAATGCGGACGTGGCTCTCGCTGCTTCGCGGTGGAGTGCCCGGGGCGCGCTGGGTCGATCCCGAGAACTACCACGTCACGGTCCGCTTCATCGGTGAGGTGGACGAAGGACGGTTCGACGACATTGCCTCGGCTTTATCGCGCATCCGTGCCTCGACATTCGACCTGACGCTCGAGGGCGTCTCGACGTTCGGCAAGGAAAGCATGCCGCACACGCTTTGGGTCGGCGTGCGCCGCAACGACACGCTCCAAGCCCTGCACGCCAAGGTCGATCGTGCGCTCGTCAATATCGGTTTCGACCCGGAAGGCCGCAGATACTCGCCCCATGTCACCATCGCGCGCCTCAAAGTCGCCGCCACCATGCGCCTCGGCACCTTTGTCGCCGCCAATTCGCTCTTTCGTGCGGGCCCGGCGCCGGTCGACGGCTTCGCGCTCTTCTCGAGCTTCCTTTCGCGCAATGGGGCGATCTACCGGCCGGAGGCCCGCTATTCATTGGCCGGTGGCGTTCCGGAAGGAGAGGGGGATGAAGGCTTGGGCGTGGGCTTGGAGGATGGCGTCGAGGATGGTGCTGCCTGAGCCGGCGATCCCGCTTGCGGATCGGCGGTGCGCGGGAAGCGAATCGTCCCGCCCTCCTCGACCGCCTGGACGACGCGAAGGGCGATGACATCGAGCAAATCTTCATCTTCCGGATCGTCGTTGATTGCGATCACAATCACTGTCTTGGTCGCCGGCTCGTAAAGCAGCATGTCGTTGTAGCCCGGCGAGGAGCCGGTATGGCCGTAGAAGGTGATCCCCTCGATCCGGAGCCGCTCGACGCCAAGGCCATAACCGCTGCCCGGTGCGGCATCGTCGTCGGACGCGTCCACGAAATCGAGCATTTCATTGAGGCGGCGTTGTGACAACAACCGGCCGCCGAAGAGCGTGCGGGCCCAAATGACGAGATCGCCTGCATTCGTCACCATGCCGCCGTCCGCACCGCCGAGGGGCCAGGGATCGTCGGTCACGTCGACTCGACTGCCGTCGTCGCCGAGTTCGGAATAACCGTGGGCGAGCTTGTCCGCCGGCACTCGCTCCTCGCTCGCGAACCAAGTATGCGTGAGGCCGAGCGGCTCGAGGAAGTGGCGGCGGATCTCGGCCACGACAGAATGTCCCGTAACGTTTTGGACGACCAGCGACAGCAGCAGATAGTTGGTGTTGGAATAGTCGTAGCGTGTGCCCGGCGCCTCAAGGAGCTGGCTCGGCACGTAGTCGAGCAGCTCGGAGAGCGTCCACGCCTTCGCGCTGTGCGCGTGGACCGTATCCAGGAAATCATCGGTGATGTAGTCGTCGTAGCCCGAGGTGTGATTGAGAAGCTGGCGCAGCGTCACCCGCTCGGCGTTCGGCACCTTGGGCAGGTAACGGGAGAGCTTGTCGTCGAGATTGAGCAACCCTTCATCCGCCAGTTCGAGCACAATGGCCGCGATGAAGGTCTTTCCGATACTCGCAGCCTTGAATTCGATGTCCGGCGTCATCGGTGCTGCGGGCGCCACGCGGGCGCGGCCCGAGGCCTGAACGATCGGGGTCTGACCCTCGCGCGCCACGCCAAGGACGATGCCCACGCTCTCGTCTTCTTTGATCGTGGAGTCGGCGAGCGCCTTGAGCCGGGCCGCGAGATCGTCCGCTCTGGCGGTGCCGGCGGCCACGAGGACGACAAAAAGGCAGGCAGCCGCTCTCGTCCAAATCCGGCCCGCCGCCGGAGCGAAAGATGCGGCCCGCCGAGGCCGCTCGCCGCGTAAACCGAGTCCTGGACGAGCCCGTAGAGAAAATAGGTTGCGAAATCCCAAGCGTGCCAATCGGCTTCGGGCCGTTGCCGACGGACCGAACTTGCGCTCAATCCCGCCGGGTTCGTCGTGCAATCGGTCGTTAATCCCCATGCGGCCTTCTT
>Ga0187766_10001966_pt1 | contig 12123 bp, 10 predicted proteins | sample 0216_QUI02_MP05__4_FD_132971 | JGI IMG/M metagenome (GOLD analysis project Ga0187766, IMG submission 132971) | Tropical peat soil microbial communities from peatlands in Department of Meta, Colombia - 0216_QUI02_MP05_20_MG | ecosystem: Environmental > Terrestrial > Soil > Wetlands > Peat ... | reverse complement strand
GTGCTCCATCGCCCTGATCTGCATCGGCGAGGTGTGCACACGGAGCAGCTGCGCATTCGGGTCGAAGATGTCGGGCACCGGCGCGACGTAGAACGTGTCGGTCATCAGCCGCGACGGGTGCGTCGGAGCATGGCCCAGCGCGTCGAAGTTGTAGTAGACGGTCTCGACCTCGGGGCCCTCGGCGACGTTGAACCCGAGCCCGATGAACACGTCCTCGATCTCGCGCCGGGTCGCGGTCATCAGATGCAGCCGACCGATCGCCGGCGCCGGGTCGGGCGCAAGCGTGACGTCGACCCGGTCGGTGACCAGGCGCTGCTCGAGTTCCTGCAACGCGAGCTGCTGCGCTTTGAGCTCGATCGCCCGCTCGAGCGCTGCTCTCGCCTCGTTGGCGGCCTTGCCGGTCGCGGCGCGCTGCTCGGGTGGCAGCCCGGCGACGGTGCGCAGCAGGTTCGGAAGCTCCGCCTTGCGCCCGAGATACTGGATTCGAACCGCCTCGAGGGCGTGCGTGTCCGGGGCGCGAGCGATCGCATGCTCGGCCTCCTGCCTCAGCTGTGCGATCCGCTCGGTCACGGGGCCGCCATCCTAGTCACCTCGTACAGCGCGACCGTAGCCGCCATCGCGGCGTTGAGCGACTCGATCCTGATCGGGATCCGGACCACCTGATCGGCCCCGGCCACGATCGCCTCTGGGAGGCCTTCCCGCTCCGAGCCGATCAGCAGCGTGAGCGCCCCGCCAACTGGAGCATCGATCGTGGGCAGCGGCCGGCCGGCTCCGGCGAGGAGCGCGACCTTCACGCCGGGGAGCGCGTCCAGGTCGCGGACCCGGGAGAGCGGGGTCGCGAACACCGCCCCCATCGAAGCCCGCACCGCCTTGGGCCCGAACGGGTCCGCGCTTCCCGGGCCGAGCGCCACGGACGAGGCGCCGAATGCCTGCGCCGAGCGCAGCACCGCGCCCACGTTGCCGGGGTCGTGCACGCCGTGGAGGTAGACGCACAGCGGACCGACGGGCAGCTCCGCCCATCGCTCCTCGTACACCGCCAGCGTCCGGGTGCCCGACCCCAGACCCGAGGCGGACGCCAGCACGCCGGGGTCGACCTCGACGCCCGGCAGCAGGCTCCCCGCCGCGCAGTAGCGCTCGACCGCCCGCCATCCGGCGGCGTCCGCGGCGAACAGCAGATCCTCGCCCTCGGCGACGAATCGCCCCGAGCGCTCACGCCAGCGCCGCCGCTGGCGAAGCTTGCGGATCTCCTTGAGCTGTCGGTTGTGGTGGCTTGTGATCGTCAAAACAAAAAGGGCGCCGTCCTGAAGGAAGCGGCGCCCGGGTGGTGGAGCTGGTGGTTCGGCTTCGTGGCTCAGCCGGCCGCCAGCGCCTCTCGGGCGCGCTCGGCAAAGCGTCGAAAGGTGTCTGCATCGCGGACCGCGATGTCCGCAAGGATCTTGCGGTCGAGCTCCACGCCCGCCTGCTGGAGCCCGTGCATGAACTGGGAATACGACATCCCGTTCTGGCGCGCCGCCGCATTGATGCGGGTGATCCACAGGCGCCGAAAGTCGCGCTTGCGGTTGCGCCGGTCGCGATAGCGGTACTGGTCGGCCTTGAGCACCGCCTCCTTCGCGACCCGGTAGTGGCGGCTGGCGTCGCCCCGGTAGCCCTTCGCGAGCGCGAGCGTCGCGCGGCGCTTCTTGCGAGCGTGAACGGAGCGCTTGACGCGGGTCATCGCTTGGCCCCCAGCAGCTCCTTGACCCGCCGCTCGTCATGCTCCGAGATCACGGACGGCCGACTCATCCTCCGCTTGCGCTTCGGCGACTTCTTCTCGAGGATGTGGCTCGAGAACGCACGTCGCCCCCGCGCCTTACCGGTCGCGGTCAGCCGGAAGCGCTTCTTGGAGCCGGAGTGAGTCTTCATCTTGGGCATCGCCGGTCGCCTAGTAAAGCAGACCCCCGGAGCGCCGCCGATCGCGCTCGCTACGCGGCGGCGTCGCTCGGCGCGGACGCGTCGCGGTCCGGTTCGCCGGCGCCGTTGGTGCGCGCCACGCGCCCCGCCTTGGCACGGCGCTCGGGCTCGTTGCCGTCGTGGCCGGGCTTGTCGCGCTCGCCGGCTAGGACAGCCTTCGAGGGTGCGAGCAGCATCGTCATGTTGCGACCGTCCTGGACGGGAGACTGCTCCACGACGGCGATGTCGGACAGTTCGCTCGAGAGCCGGTCGAGCAGCGCCGTGCCGCGCTCCGGGTGCGTGACCTCGCGGCCGCGGAACATGATCGTGATCTTGACCTTGTCCTTGTTCAGCAGAAATCGGCTGACGTGCCCCTTCTTCGTCTCGTAGTCGTTCTGCGCGATCTTGGGACGGAACTTGATCTCCCGGACCGTGATCTGCTGTTGGTGGCGGCGCGCGGCCTTCTGCTTCTGGGCCTGCTCGTAGCGGTACTTGGAGTAATCGAGCACCCGGCAGACGGGCGGCCGGGCATCGGGCGCCACCTCGACGAGGTCGAGATCGCGCTCCTGCGCGTATGCAAGCGCCTCGGCCGTCTTCACGACGCCGATTTGCTTCCCATCCTCGCCCACCAGCCGGACTTCAGGCACCCGAATCCGATCGTTGATCCGAGTCTGGTCCCGCTCTGGCGGGCGCCGGTCGAACCTCCGCGGGACCGGCACTAGCTGCGATGTCGGCGTGAGGTCAAGCTGCGCCGGGCTTGAGATTAAGCACTTGGATCAACGCCTCGAATTATAGCGACGGTCTAGTGGGTCGAGCGGGATTTCACCTTCGCTGCCAGTTGCTCGATCAACGGCTCGACGCCCTCCGAACCGGCGTCGCCGCGCCGGTGCTCGCGAAGCGCGACCTGATCGGCCTCCTGTTCGCGATCGCCGACGACCAGCATGTAGGGGATCTTGCGCAGCTCGGCGTCACGGATCTTGCGGCCCACCGATTCGGTCCGCTCGTCGAGCTCAGCCCTGATCCCGGCCGCCTGGAGGCGCCCGGCCACGGCCGCGCCGTAGCCGTTGTGCCGATCGGCGATCGGCAGCACGATCGCCTGCACCGGCGCGAGCCACAACGGCAGCTCCCCGCCCAAATGCTCCAGCAGGATCCCGATGAAGCGCTCGTAGGAGCCCATCAGGGCTCGGTGGATCATCACCGGCCGGTGCTCGGCGTTGTCGGCGCCGGTGTACACGAGCTGGAACCGCTCGGGCATGTTGTAGTCCAACTGGACCGTGCCGAGCTGCCACGAGCGGCCGAGCGAGTCGGTCATGTGGATGTCGATCTTTGGACCGTAGAACACGGCTTCGCCCTCGCCGATGTCGTAGCGGAGGTCCCGGCTCTCCAGCGCCCGCATCAACGCCGCCTCGCTGCGGTCCCAGAGCGCGTCGTCTCCGATCCGCTGATCGGGGCGCGTCGCCAGCTCCATCCGCACCTCCAGCCCGAAGATCTCATACGTCGCGAACGCGAACTCGAGGCAGCCGAGGACCTCGTTTTGGATCTGCTCCTCGGTACAGAAGATGTGCGAGTCGTCCTGGGTGAAGTGGCGCACCCGCAACAATCCGTGCAGCGTGCCGCTGGGCTCGTTGCGGTGCAGCAAACCAGGCTCGAAGTAGCGCACGGGCAGCTCGCGATACGAATGGCGCTGGAGCGAGTACAGCTGACAGTGCCCCGGGCAGTTCATCGGCTTGATCGCCATCGCACGATCCTCGGACTCGGTCAGGAACATGTGCTCGCGGTACTTGCCCCAGTGCCCGGAGGTCTTCCACAGCGAGCTGTCGTACAGCTGCGGTGTCTTCACCTCGGTGTAGCCGCGCTCGCGGTTCATCTCACGACTGAGCGCGACCAGCGAGTTGAACACCGTGGCGCCGGCCGGAAACCAGAACGCCGACCCGGGCGCAACGTCGGAGAAGCTGAACAGCCCGAGTTGCTGGCCGAGCCTGCGATGGTCGCGCGCGCGCGCCTGCTCCAGGCGCTCGAGATACTCGTCCAGGTCCGCGGCCGAGAAGAACGCCGTCCCGTACACGCGCGTGAGCATCGGCTTGGTCGAATCTCCGCGCCAGTATGCGCCGGCCACCGACTGCAACCTGAACGCCTTGATTCGCTTCGTCGACGGCGCGTGCGGCCCGAGGCAGAGATCCGTGAAGTTACCGTTGGTGTACAGGGAGACCGTGTGCACGCCCGCGTCGCGGACGAGATCTTCGATCAGCTCGACCTTGTAATCCTGGCCCTCTGAAAGGAACCGCTCGAGCGCATCCCCCACCGCCACGTCCTCGCGCACGAACTGCTCGTCGGCGTCGATGTGCTCGTGCATTCTCGCCTCGATCCGCCCGAACTCGCCCTCCGACAGCGACACGCCATCTGGGAACGCAAAGTCGTAGTAGAAGCCATTGTCGACCGGCGGCCCGATCGCGAGCTTGACGCCCGGATACAGCTCCGTCACCGCGGTGGCGAGCACGTGCGCACAGTCGTGGCGGATCAGGCTGAGCGCTTCCTCGCCGCTGCGCTCGGTGACGACCTCGAGTTTCCTGACGGCCCCGTCCGGCGGCAGCGCGCGAGCCAGGTCGCGCAGCTCGCCGTCGACCTTGACCGCCAGCGCGGCGCGCGCCAGGCCAGGGCCGACCGCGGCGGCCGCGTCGGCCCCCGTCGCCCCGTCGTGCAGGGTCAGCGTACTGCCGTCAGGAAGCTCGTACTCCATCGGATCGGGATGCTAGCCGCGCGATCCCGCGCGGGGCGCCGAGCGCCCGCATTCGGCTACATTTACCAGTCTCCGGGCGATTAGCTCAGCTGGGAGAGCGCCGTCTCGACAAGGCGGAGGTCGCTGGTTCGAGCCCAGCATCGCCCATCCGATCTGACAAGCTCCGAGTCCGCGAGCGATGGGCTATCACTTGTCTGCATACGGGGCGGTGTTGGTTGGCAGCGGGGTCGCCGACGTCGCGGCGACGGTGACTGTCTGGCGGCGCCGCGGCAGCCCCGGTCGCAACAGCCTGTGTGCGGTGATGCTCGCGGCGGCTGTGTGGTCGTTCGCGTACGCGCTGGAACTGGCGGCCCCGAGCACCGGCGATCGCGTCCTGTGGGGCGCGCTCAAGTACGTGGGTGTGACGGTATTGCCCGCGGCCTGGCTCGTGTTCGCGTTGCAGTACACGGGGCGGGTGGACAAACCGCCGGCCTGGCTTCTCGGCGCCCTCGCGATCGAGCCGCTGGCGGTGCTCTCGATGCTGGCCTATCCGCCGACGCGGAACTTGATTCGGTTCTATCCCCCGGGGCCGCCGCAGCCGGTCGCGACGGCCCGCGCCGGAGCGGCGTTCTGGCCGCATCTGGTCTACACCAATCTGCTCGTGGTGGCCGCGAGCGCGATCCTGTTGACGGCGGTGATGCGGGTCTCCCGGCTGTACTGGCGGCAGGGGATCACGTTGCTGGCGGCGATCTGCCTGCCCTTGATCGGTAACGGGATGGCCAACTTCGGAGTGCCGCCGTTTCAGCAGCTGGATCCCAGCCCGGTTGCGATCTCGCTCGCGGCATGGATCCTGGTGCTCGGCGTGCTCCGGTACAGGCTCCTGGATCTGCGCCCGGTCGCCCGGACGCTCGTGGTGGAGACGATGCGCGACGCCGTGCTCGTCGTCGACGCGCACGGACACGTGGTCGACCTCAACCCCGCGGCACAGCAGCTTCTGGAACGGAGCGCGGCAGCCACAATCGGGCGACCGGTCGATGCGCTGCTGTCCGAGCGCGCCGGACCGATCCAGTTCCCCGACCCCGGGGTGTACGACCTGCGATTCGACGCCGGCGATCACGACCGCGACATGGAGCTCGCCGTCACGCCGCTGGCGGACGCCCGCGGGGCGACCGCCGGTCGAGTGCTCGTGTTCCGCGACGTGAGCGAGCGTCGTGAGCTGGAGCGCGACCTGCGGCGGCTCGCGTACACGGATGCTCTGACGAGCTTGCCCAACCGTGCGCTGTTTCATGACCGCCTCGACCAGGCGCTCGTCAAGGCGACGCGGCACGGCACGGCGCTGGCGATCCTGTTCCTGGACCTCGACCGGTTCAAGATCATCAATGACAGCCTCGGGCACGAGATCGGTGACAAGGTGCTCGGCTCGGTCGCTCAGAGGTTGCGGGGCTGCCTGCGCGGGGAGGACACCCTCGCCCGCCTCGGTGGGGATGAATTCGCGGTGCTGTTGCCCGAGATCTCCGATCCTCGCGGCACGCGCTTCGTCGCCGACAAGCTGCTCGCGGCACTCAGCGGGCCACAACTGATCGACGCCCACGAGCTGACCGTGAACGCGAGCATCGGCGTGGCGCTGTTCCCGCGCGACGGAACCGACGTGCAACACCTGTTGCGTGGCGCAGACGCCGCCATGTACCGTGCGAAGGCGCGCGGCGGCGGCCGGGTGGAGACGTTCACGCCGCTGCTCGAGGAGCAGGTGACCCGGCGCCAGCAGCTCGAGGTCGAGTTGCGACGCGGGCTTCGATTCGGAGAGCTGCGGGTCGTGTTCCAGCCGTACCGCGAGCTCGCGACCGGAAGGGTCGTGGGATACGAAGCGCTGGTCCGCTGGAGCCACCCGAGCAGCGGCCTGCTCGAGCCGGCGAACTTCCTTCCGCTCGCGGAGGACACCGGGCTGATCGAAGCAGTCGACAGATGGATGCTGAACGAGGCCTGCCGGCTGGCTCAGGCGTGGCCGTCCCCGCTGGTCGTGTCGGTCAACGTCTCGCCGGGGCGCCTGAGGGGCGGTGACCTCTCGCAGCACGCGGCCGAGATCCTTGCCCAGACCGGCCTCGACCCGAATCGACTGATGCTCGAGCTCAGCGAGCGGATCCTGTTCGACGACGAGCCCGAGGCCCTCACCTCGCTCGCGGAGCTCGCGGCCGCGGGTGTCGGTCTCGCGCTGGACGACTTCGGCTCCGGGTACACCTCGTTGGAGCACCTCCGGCGGCTCCCGATCTCGCAACTGAAGATCGACCGGTCGCTGATCGGCCCGCTCGGCGATCAGCATGGCAATTCCGTGATCGTGGCGGCAATCATCAGCTTCGCCCACGCGCTGGGGCTGTCGGTCACCGCCGAGGGAATCGAGCGGCCGGATCAGCTCGAGCACCTGGCGGGCCTCGGATGCGAGTACGGCCAAGGGTTCCTGTTCAGTCCACCGTTGAGCATTCCCGAGTTCGACGACCCGTCGCTCATCGGGCCGCAGACCGACTTGGTCGGAACGTCGCGGACCCCGATCGACCCGGACCGGGCAAAGAAATGAGCAGCACCGAGCGGCTGCGGAGCATCATTCGGGTACCGTTCCCACGAACAGGAGATGCTGTGATGCCGATCTCTCGCGGCTTTCTCGGTCGCCGCCGACCGGTTGGCGATCCCTCGCGGGTGCCCCCCGGGCAGTACGTCACCGACGACTTTCCCGTGCTGTCGGCCGGACCGACGCCTCATACGCCGCTGGACGAATGGAGCTTCACAATCGACGGCGCGGTGCAGGACACGGTGTCGTGGCCGTGGCAGGAGTTCGTCGCGCTGCCGTCCGAGACGGTCACCGTCGACATTCACTGCGTGACGAAGTGGACGAAGCTCGACACCACCTGGAAAGGAGTGTCGATTGACACCTTGCTCGGGCGCATCGAGACGTGCGCCGACTACCTGACCGCGTTCTCCGACGGCGGGTACACGACGAACCTGGCGCTCGAAGATGTGACCGACGGCAAGGCTTGGGTCGCGTATCAGTACGGCGGCGAGGCGCTCGCCCCGGAGCACGGCGGCCCGGCTCGGCTGTTGGTCCCGCACCTGTACTTCTGGAAGAGCGCCAAATGGGTCCGGGGGCTGACGCTCACCGCCGATGACGAGCCCGGGTTCTGGGAGGCCTACGGCTACCACAACCACGGCGACCCATGGCTCGAGCAGCGCTACCAGGGAGACTGAGCTGGCAGTAGCGAACGGTGATCCAGCCCGTCGAGGAGACGCGTGATGGACACCGCATCCGGCGAGGCGATGCCGGACGAGCTCAACCCGCGGCACCTTGGCAGGCGATTGCTCGAGCTCGCGGCGATCGTCGGCGTGGTCGTGGCGTTGTTACTGGTCGGGCCGGGGCTCGGGAGCCTGCGCAGCCGTCTGAAGGACGCGTCCGGGGGCTGGCTGGCCGCGGCGGTGGGGTTGGAACTGCTGTCGGCGCTGTCGTACGTGGTCGTGTTCCGGGCCGTGTTCTGCCCCCGGATGACGTGGCGGCTGAGCTACCAGATCGGAATGTCGGAGCAGGCCGCCAACTCACTGCTGCCCGCGGGAGGCGCCGGCGGGCTCGCGCTCGGGGCGTGGGCGCTGCGTCGCGGCGGGATGAGCGCCGAGCACATCGGCCGCCGGACGGTGGCGTTCTTCCTGCTCACGAGCCTCGCGAACGTCGCGACGCTGATCCTGTTCGCGGCCGCGTTCGCGGTCGGGATTCTCGAAGGCGACACGGCGCCCGGGCTCACGTACGGATTCGCCGCCGCGGGCGTCGTCGCGACCGCGGTCACGCTCACGCTTCCGGTGCTCGTCGCGCACGCAGACGCACCGGCATCGGGCGCCGCGAGCTCCGGGCGGATTCGAACTGCCGCGCGTGAGATCCGCGACGCGATCGGCAACGGCGTCCGAGATGCCGTGGCGCTGTTGCGCCAGCGGTCGATCGGTGTGCTGGCCGGCTCGATCGGCTACATGGCGTTCGACATCGCCGTGCTCGGAGTCTGCTTCCGGGCATTCGGCGCCGCCCCGTCGCTGGGTGTGCTCGTCGTCGCCTACCTGATCGGTCAGCTCGGGGGATTGCTCCCGCTGCCGGGCGGGATCGGGGGCATCGAAGGCGGGTTGATCGGCGCGTTCGTGCTCTACCACACGCCGCTCGCCGCGACCACCGTCGCCGTGCTCGCGTATCGCGCGTTCGCGCTCTGGATCCCCGCGCTGCTCGGGAGCGTCGCGTTCGTCCAGCTCCGCGGCACGTTGCGGCGGAGGGCCGAGCCGGCCCTGATGTGCCAGCCGCTCGCCGATCCGATCGAACCCGTCCACGCCAGGGCCGTCGCCGGCTGATATCGACCGGTTACCGTTCGGCAGATAGGCTGCGCCAGCCCGCTCCAGCACCGCACCCACGCGTGAGTACCGTCACCGTCGCTCCAGCTGCTCCCCGCCCGCTTGGCGGACAGCGGCTGGGCGTCGTATTCGGCGGCCTGATGCTGGTGATGCTGCTTGCCGCGCTCGACTCGACAATCGTCGCAACCGCGCTGCCGACGATCGTCGGAGACCTCGGGGGACTCCAGCGGCTGTCGTGGGTGACGAGTGCGTTCCTGCTCGCGCAGACGGCGGTCACGCCGCTGTACGGCAAGCTCGGCGACCAGCTCGGGCGCAAGCGGGTCCTGCAGAGCGCGGTCGTGCTGTTCCTGGTGGGCTCGGCGCTGTGCGGGCTCGCCGGGTCGATGAACGAGCTGATCGCTTTCCGCGCGGTCCAGGGTCTCGGGGCGGGCGGCTTGATCGTGCTCGTTCAGGCGACGGTCGGGGACATCGTCTCGCCGCGCGACCGCGGCCGCTACCAGGGCCTGTTCGGTGCCGTGTTCGGCTTGGCGAGCGTCGTGGGCCCGCTGCTCGGAGGCGTGATCGTCGAGCACGTGTCGTGGCGATGGATCTTCTACGTCAACCTGCCGGTTGGGCTGATCGCCTTGTTCGTGCTGGCGATCGGCCTGCCGGCGGTCAGCGTCCGCAGTCACCCCGCGATCGACTACCTCGGAGCGGGGGTGCTCGCGAGCGCGTTGAGCGCGATCGTGCTGGTGGCCAGCCTCGGCGGCACGACTTGGGCGTGGGGGTCGGCCGTCACGGTGCTCGTCGGCGTCGCCGGCGTGCTGCTGCTGTTCGTGTTCGTCGCCGTCGAGCGCCGTGCCCGCGAGCCGATCCTGCCGCTCGCGGTGCTCCGCGACGACGTGTTCCGGATCTGCGCCTTGCTGTCGCTGATCGTCGGGTTCGCGCTGTTCGGATCGGTGACCTTTCTGCCGCTGTTCTTCCAGACTGTGTTCGGCGCGAGCCCGACGGGAGCCGGGCTGCGGCTGATCCCGCTGTTGGGCGGGCTGCTGATCACCTCGATCGGGTCCGGGCAGCTGATCTCGCGCACCGGGCGCTACAAGATGTTTCCGATCGCCGGGACCGCGGTGATGACGATCGGGATGCTGCTGCTCTCACGCCTCGATCTGACGACGACCAACCTCGAGGCCGATCTCTACCTGCTCGTCCTCGGCCTCGGACTCGGGATGGTCATGCAGGTGCTCGTGCTCGCGGTGCAGAACGCGGTCGAGTATGCGGTCCTCGGCGCGGCAACCTCGGGTGTGACGCTCGCACGCGGGATCGGTGGCTCGATCGGTGCGGCTGTGTTCGGGACGATCTTCTCGAGCCGGCTGCGCGCCGGGCTCCACGACGCGATCTCGGGCGCACTCGGCCGTCAGGTGACCGGCGGCGCGCGTTTGACGGGTGCACAGCTGGCGCAGCTGCCGGAAGCGGCCAGGCATGCCTACCAGAACGCCTATGTCCATGCGCTCCGGCCCGTGTTCCTGGTCGCGGCCGGGGTTGCCGCGTTCGGGTTCGTGCTGAGCCTGTTGCTGCGCGAGCGTCCGCTGCGTGCGACGGCGTCCACGAGTCAAGGGCTCGACGATGCGCTCGCGGCGCCGACGAGCCCGAACTCGCTCGCCGAGCTGGATCGTGCGCTCGGCGTGCTCGTCAGCCGCGACGACCGGATGGCATTCAACGAGCGGGTCGCAGTCCGCGCCGGTCTCGATCTCAGCCCGGGCGCCGTCTGGGCGCTGGCGCGGTTCGGCAGCTACGGGATCGACGGAACACGCGCGATGGCGCGCGAGCTTGGAAGCGACGACGAGCGAATCGCCGCGGTCGAGCGGGAGTTGCGCGAGCGCGGGTTCGTCGAGCAACGAGACGGCGCCCCGGACCTCACCCCTGCGGGTGTGGCGATCGCCGATCAGGTGCTGAGCGCCCGTCGTGACCAGCTTCGCGAGCTGCTGGACGATCACGCCACGCAGCGCGTACCCGAGGTCCGGGAACTGCTCGAGAAGATGTGCGTGGAGCTCACGGGCCGGCAACCTTGACCGGCGCGGGGCCGCACTCGGCGACGAGGCGACAGCGCGGCGCACAGAGCTCGCCGCGCGTCACGGCTAAGGGCCGTCCACGTCGCGCGGGCGGCGCAGCAGATCGCGCTGCTCGATGATCTCCTGCGCGATTGTCGCCAGGCGCGCGTTGCGATTGCGCGCCGCGCGCTGGAGGCGCGCGAAGGCATCGGCCTCGGCCAGCCCGAGCCCGTCCATCAGCAGTCCCTTCGCGCGTTCGACCAGCTTGCGCTCGGCGAGCGTCTGGCGCGCGTGCTGCACCTCGGCCTCGAGCTCCAGGAGCTCCCTGTGACGGGCAGCGGCCAGCCGGATCGCGGCGTCCAGCTGGCGCTCGTCGATCGGCTTGGTCAGATACGCGGACACCCCGCTCGAGACCGAGCGATCGACCAGCCCTGGATCCTCGACGCCGGTGAGCGCCACGACCGGGCGGCGCAGGCCCTCGTCGGCTAGCTGCTGCGCCGCACGCAACCCGTCGAGTCGCGGCATGTCGATGTCGAACAGATACAGGTCCGGACGCTCGGCGCGAGCGACGTCGAGCGCCTCGAGCCCATCGCGCGCCGGGCCGAGCGGTTCGTGCCCGAGCACGCGCAGCCGCTGCGCGAGCGCGAGCGCGATGATCGGCTCGTCCTCGGCGATCAGGACGCGCATCGGTCCGCGTCGAAGCGCACCTGCGCCCATGTTCCCGACGGCGCGCCGGGCGTCAGCGTGAACGTGCCTGCGAGGCCACGCTCGACGATCTGCCGCACGAGCTGGAGGCCGAGGCGCTCGACATCCTCGCGCGGACCGTCACCGGAGTCTCGTACTTCGAGCACGGTCGGGTGCCGCCCGTGTAGCAGCACCCGGATCGGCGGGCGCCCGTGCCGCGCGGCGTTTGCGATCAGCTCATTGGCGACGATCCCGAGCTGCTGCGCGCACGTCGGCTCGAGCTCCCTCGGTTCGGCGACGAGTTGCGCGTCAACGGCCGCCGCCGCGGCCACCGCCGCAAGCAGCGCGGGGGCGCTGACCGCCTCGCCACGACGCTCGGCAAGAAGCCGATGCACCGCCGCG
>Ga0187766_10001965_pt1 | contig 12124 bp, 7 predicted proteins | sample 0216_QUI02_MP05__4_FD_132971 | JGI IMG/M metagenome (GOLD analysis project Ga0187766, IMG submission 132971) | Tropical peat soil microbial communities from peatlands in Department of Meta, Colombia - 0216_QUI02_MP05_20_MG | ecosystem: Environmental > Terrestrial > Soil > Wetlands > Peat ... | reverse complement strand
GGAGGCAGGAGCAGACTTCGTGAAGGTCTTTCCATGCTTTTTAGTGGGAGGCGAGCGGTACATTAAGGCGCTGAAAACGGCCCTGCCGGCGATTCGTCTCATCGCGGCGGGGGGCGTGAATCAGCAGACAGCCGAGGACTTCATCATCGCGGGGGCCAGCGCCATCGGCGTAGGTACCGAGCTGATCCCCACCGAAGCGATTGAACGGAAGCAATCGGAACGAATTCAGGAACTGGCCCAGCGTTTCCGAGAGTTTGTAAAGGCCGGCCGGGCGCGACTCCAGCCGCGAAGAAAGACCGCTTCGGCACCGAAACCCGTGGGAATCGAGAAGTGAGGGCTGAAAAGGCACTCTCTGGCGAGCCCCACATGGTCGACTCGGATCGCAGATGGTGCGCGAACGGTGCGCATGAATTGTGCGTTCTGACCCCTGCGATCGAATCCCCTCGCGTCCACCCGACCGTACAGAAAGGTCCGGCTTGCTAACGAAGAGACACCCGGATGCGCGATCGAAAGAATAGGCTTCTCGGCACCTTGGCGCATCTTTTGTCTGTTGTGTGTGTCTTGTTTGTGCTCCTGCCCGTGGCTGTGTCGCGGCAAAGCGATCGACCGTCCCCACCGCCCAGCCGATACGTGCGCACTCTGGGGCCCTTCTCAATCGAAGGGCAAGGGTTTAGCGTGAAACTGCACGTGATCTGCTACAAAGAATCGAAGCACGCGGGGATGTGTGATGAGGACGACGAAGAAACCGTAAGCTTGGCTGAGATTGTGGACAAAAATGGCAGGATTGGCTTCAAGAAATCCTTTTCCGTCCCCCTGGCGCGTCAGGCGGGACGGCATTTGGTAGATGTGAAACTGTTGGAAGGCCAGGAGCATCAGGCTCTCGAGCTCACCTATGAAGATCTATCGGTGCCGGCCAGTCGAGGCAAGTCCATCCAGATTTTCGGCTTACACAACGGGGTGCTGAAACCACTCGATCCAGAGCCTTTGGAATTTGAGGGCGGACTTGCTGACCTGCCGGCCGGCCGGGAGGCCAATTCCAATCGTTTATTGGAAGGCGACACCCTGCGAATCTATGCGCTCACCACCTATTTCTACATCGTGGCTCCCGTCCGAATAAACTGGAAGGATTTCCGCCTCGAGCAGCAGGATTCCGGCGATTTCGAGGTGGCCGACCAACCGCCTTATGAAATCCGTCCGGAAATTCAAACGGAGCGGTCGATCGAGCTGTACTCCTCGCCAGACCCGAAGACGACGCCCGTGGGGGTGAACCTGAAGCCGGGGGCGAAGGTTCAGCTACTAAAAGCCCGGTTTAGTGGCGCTCCACCCGCCGAACACGACTCTGCCAACGACACCTGGTTGAAGGTTCGAATCGACGGTCAAGAAGGATGGATCCTGGGAGTGGACGACTATACTGCTTTGGGACTCAGCTTTCTGTTTGAGCATGGCGCGGCATAGCGGCACCGCCCTCCCGTCCCCATCCCTTCAGCAACCGAACGGACCACCTGCTTTTTTTGACAGGTCGGCAAGCTCGCTTGGGATATGGCAACATTCTGCGCTGCTGCAACTTTATGTTGGTCAGAGGGTTCGTCTAGATTACCCGACCGACGAGTTGTCACAAATGGGTCAAGGCTCGGTAACGGATTTGGGCTCTTTTTTTGACAACGTCATGACAAGACGTTTTGGGGTGAAAATTACAGTCATCATATCACTTATGAAGTCGCAAAACAACATCTCGGAGACCGTTATAAGTGAAGTTACGATTGGTACTTGCATTACTAGGTGCCGTGATGCATCCTCGACTTCGTTGGACCCAGCCGCCGACCACGGACCGCGCGTGACCTGAGGGGGTGTGATGGACGGCAAGGTCAAGATCTTCGTCGTTTGCTGCAATCGGTTGTTGAGAGAATCCATCGCGCGGATCCTGAGACAGAAGACAGAGTTCGAGATTTTGGCGGCCCAACCCCTTGTTTCCACATTTCGCGACCAGCTGGCAGAGTCGAGCGCGGATGTTCTTGTGCTCGACTCCTTGGATTTTCTTCTGGGGGCGCCAGGACGCACCTCCGAAGCACCCGCCCTCCGCCGTTCCCTCGCATGTGTATTGATTGCCATGGCAGATGACCCTAGCCGCTTTTTAACCGCAATTCGGCGCGGGGCGCGCGGGTATGTTCTGCAGGATGCGTCGGCGGCTGACGTCGTTTCTGCGGTTCGTACCGTCGCGGGGGGGCAGGCGGTTTGTCCGCCTGGCTACACGCGAGTGCTCTTTGACTTTGTCGCCGCACAGGCCAAAGAGCTGCCCGACGGACGCAAGCGCGCGAGGTGGGGGCTGACCCGGCGCGAGCAAGAGCTTGTTCCCCTGATTGGTCGCGGGTTGAGCAACAAAGAAATTGGCAACTACCTAGGTGTGTCCGAACAGACGGTCAAGAACCACATCCACCGGATCTTGCGCAAGGTGGGAGTCTCAGATCGCCTCAGCATATTCGATGCCTGCCAAACAGAATCGTCGCCGTTGAGTACCAAGAACGTTGGGTACTCCGCCTAAGTACGTACCCTCGTTGGAGTACCACACCCCCCTGTAGGTCCCTCTGGGCCAACGAGTAACGCGGCCTCAGGGTTGTTGCTTAACACCAATTTGAACCTACTCTCGGCCGACGCATTTCCCGGATACTGACCTCCGCCTGGAGGATCCCATGAAGCCCATCCGGGTCCTGGTTGCAAACCGCCCGCGCCTTATGCGCGAGCTTGTCATGGCCACGATCTCTGATCAGCCGGACATTGAAGTTGTCGGCGAGATCCCGGAGGAGTCCGAGATTCAAGCAGCGGTCGACCGGGCCGAGCCAGATTTCCTCATAGTGGCGCTGGATGACAAAGACCGGCTGCCCGGTTTCTGTCAATCGATTTTGCAGAGCCACTCACGGATCAAGATCATCGCGATCGCGCCCGATCGAAACAGCACGATCTTTTACTGGGCTTCTCTCCGAGTTCAATCCAATCAGATCGAGGCCTCTGAGACAGGCGTACTCAATGCACTACGCGGCATAATGCAGCCCGCGGCGAGGCTCCAATGAGATACGCGACACCTTCGTACATTGGAGAGATCACCAGGAAGGTGTTTTGCGCCGGTTCCGCTCTTTGCTTGGTTTTCATGTGTTGTCCCGTCGTAAAGGCACAGGATCACCAACCAGTCCCAGTCCCCTCATCCGATCTGGCTAAGGAAAACATGAGCCTAGTCGGCGCTTCCGCTGCCGAGATTAAGGCTGTGGTGATGAAGGACGCTGGGCTCATGGTGGAGCTGAAGCGTTGGGTTGCGAAAGACGCTACCGATCACGGCCAAGTTGTCGGTGAGGCGGACCTAACGAACGATGCCATTTTTGAACGTTTGGAGAGAGATGCGCAATTCCGCTCCGCCGCGACTGTGCTCCTGCAGCGATACGGATACCTTCTCCCTCAGGTGAATCCAGAGTCGCCTCTAGCGAAACAGCAAGAACTCCTGATGCAGGAACGGGTCAAGTGGGTCACGCAAGAGGAATCGGAAGAGCGTTCCGAGCAGCGCTCTGAACGAGAGCAGGAGCTCAAGGATCTTCAAAAGTCAAAGGCCTGTGCACAGAGTGCCGGAACCGATTGCTCCCAACAGCAGCAAGCAACACCTCTGCAAATGACAGGACAACCCGTCGGTAACGGAGCCATGCAGTGGCAGCCCAACGAACTGTTGATTTCGCCTACGGAGACTCCTCTTCCGCTTAGTCCAATGCAACCCAGCCCGTTTGGTTTCCCCAACCAGCAGAGCACGTCACTGCAGGAAGCCCAGTTGTTGCGTGCAGCCGAGCAGGGGGGAGGGGATCTCTCGGCTCTGGGCGGAGGATCGAGCATCTCCGGAGCCGCCGGGGTGGATGGTCTGACCGGCGAGTCAGGTGGGCTGGGCTCGCTCGGTTTACTCTCCTCCTCACAAGAATTGGGAGGCGGAACGGACGGTATTTCGCTGAATTCTTCGTCAAGAGGGCTCTCCTTGGGCAGCAACCTGGGTGGGCTGGATCCGAGCCTCGGGCTCTCGGCTCTCGGTGGTGGGGCTTATGGCGGCGATGGCTATTCCCTACCTATGAGCCCGAGCGGCTTAGAAGCCATGTCTCCGGCCTATCCGGCCGGAACGCCGGTCATACCCTGGTCCGCGTATGGCCGACCTTCTCAACCGAAGCCACCGCCGGAGCCGGCGATGGCCCGTGTTCCGAATCCATATCAGGACATTCCTTCACTCTATGACATGTACCTGCAAGCCTCTCCGCACCCGGCGGGACTGCGACGATTCGGGGTCGACGTGTTCGAGAACGGGACGCGCGATCTGCAATTGATACCAATGGATCTCCCGGCCGGCCCTGATTACGTCGTGGGTCCGGGAGATGGTCTCTCCGTCAGTCTCTGGGGAAGCGTTTCGCGTCGTGTCATAGGAACCGTGGACCGCGAAGGACGGGTAAATCTCCCGGAAGTGGGTCCCGTGCTTGTCAGCGGCCAGAGTTTGGCGGACGTTCAGAGAAACATACAGCAGGTTTTGAGAACTCAGTTCCGCGACGTCTCCGCCGATGTATCGCTTTCCCGCCTTCGCACGATCCGAGTTTATGAAGTGGGTGATGTTACAAACCCCGGCGCCTACGACATCAGCGCGCTTTCGACGCCCCTCAATGCCCTATTTGCAGGCGGCGGGCCCACGCCTCAAGGGTCGCTTCGCATCGTGAAGCATTATCGCGGCAATGAGTTGCTTCAGGTCGTAGATCTATACGACCTGCTTTTGCACGGCGTGAAGGGGAATATTGAGCGGCTTGATAACGGCGACACGATTCTGGTGCCTCCGATCGGTCCCCAAGTGACGGTGGAGGGAATGGTGCGGCGTCCCGCCATCTACGAGCTAAAAGACGAGAAAGACCTAGCGAGCGTTCTCGCCCTTGCGGGCGGTCTTCTTCCCACGGCCACGCTGCGCCACATTGAAGTCGAACGCCTGGTTGCTCACGAAAAACAGACGATGCTGAGCTTGGACATTTCCGACGGGGGCAACGAAAACGAGGTCACCGAGAAGCTGCGGTCGTTCGAGATTCACGACGGCGACCGAATTCGTGTGTTTCCGATTGCCGCGGGTAACGAGGACGCAGTGTACCTAGAAGGTCACGTAATACGTCCGGGTCGCTACGCCTATCGCGCGGGCATGCGCGTGACCGATGTGATCTCGTCGTTTAAGGATCTGCTGCCGGAACCCGCCTCACAATATGCGGAGATCATTCGCCTCAACGCTCCCGACTTTCATCCGACCGTGGAAGGCTTTGATTTATCGGATGCGCTTGCAAATCCAGCGCAAGCGCCCGCTCTCCACGCCATGGACACAATCCGCACCTTTAGCCGATTCGACTTTGAAAATCCGCCCACCGTCTCTGTCTTAGGGGATGTGCGCAAACCGGGAACCTATCGCACATCCGGGCAAGTTCATGTGAGTGATGCCGTGTACTTGGCCGGGGGACTCGCTCCAGACGCGCAGAAGGAAGATGCACAGGTGTTCCGTCATATGCCTGATGGCAAAGCGAAGATCTTCAGTGTGAACCTGAGCGAGGCGCTTGCCGGCAACTCGACTGACAACCTGCTGCTTGAGCCGAGCGATCGACTTCTTATCCACCGAAGCCCGGACGCCGCGCAACCAGCTACCGTGTATATCGAGGGTGAGGTCGAAAAGCCCGGGCGCTACCCGTTGGCCACCAACATGACCGTAGCCGATCTGATTCGCGTCGGCGGGGGGCTGAAGCCCAGTGCCGACACTGAGATCGGAGACTTGACCCTGTTTCAGTGGTCAGGTGAGTCAAAACTACAAGGAAAGCAGGAACCGATACAGATCGCTGCGGCATTGGCTGGCGATTCGAAAGCCAACCCTCCGCTCCACAACGGGGACGTTGTGACGATCCGCGAGCGCGGGGGCTGGAGTGATCTGGGTGCTTCGATCACCGTGAAGGGTGAAGTCAAGCACCCGGGAACCTACGGTATCCGGCCGGGCGAACGGCTCAGCTCTATTTTGGAACGAGCCGGAGGTTTCCAGTCTGACGCATATCCCTACGGAGCTGTGATGCAGCGAGTGCAGGTGCGTGAGCTCGAAGCGAAACAACAGGATCAGTTGATTCTGCGAGTGAAGGACGCACAACACGATCTCGTGCTTCTGCCGGACGCCGATCCCACCCAGAAGCAGGCCAAAGAGGCAGCCCTCGCGCAATATCAAGCAACTCTTACCGAATTGGGTGCCAATGCCCCATCGGGCCGCGTCACCATTCGCATCTCCTCGAATGTCGATCACTGGAGGAATACGCCCGCGGACATCGAGGTCCGAGCAGGAGACACATTGACGGTTCCCAAGACGCCAGACTATGTGATGGTCACCGGCCAGGTGTTCAATCCAACGGCGGTCTCCTACCGGCCGGGGAAGAGTGCGAAGTGGTACTTGGGCCAATCGGGGGGTCCCACCACGACCGCAGACAAAAAGAACGTTTTCGTGATGCGTGCGGATGGGTCGGTGATCGGAGGAAGTTCGAGCCCGTGGGGAGGAGATTCTCTGGGTGCGACGCTACAACCGGGGGATACGGTAGTTGTGCCGGAGAAGGCCATCAGCGGCTCGAAGAACTGGCAGAACATATTTATGACAGCACAACTGGCGCTTTCGGCGGTGAGCACTACGTTCATTGCGTTGCATTACTAAAGTGGAATGGAATGACCAGATGTCGACTGGCATTGGTGCTCAGTTGTTGCTCACTTGCGGCCATGGAAGCGGTGAGTGCGAACTGCTATGCGCAATCCGTTTCGCTCGAAGATAACGAGTCAGCATCAACGGACAAAAACCCGATGATTGAGAATACGCCGAAACAGGAGCAACCCTCCGAGGGGGATTCCTCGACCGAGGTCGCCGATCGGCCAGTGAACTCGATCGATGCGAACAATTTCTCAGCCCCACAGCTACTAGAAAACCTCGTCCAGGATCAGCGAGCGATTTGGAGGAGCCCGGCACATTTGCGCCTGATCGACGCCGACTGGCTGCTGCCGATGGGGGCTACGACGGGTATCCTGTTGGCAACCGACACCGAGGTCAGCAAGCACCTTTCCAACTCGCCCGGCCGACTGTCGAACAGTAACACCTTTTCGAACGTTGGCATCGCATCGCTGGTGGGGACAGGGGCCGGACTGTACGTGTGGGGCCACGTCACCCACGACGATCACAAGCGCGAAACCGGATTTCTAGCTGCCGAAGCCGCGCTCGACACTCTCGCCTTGACCTACTCGACGAAGTACACCTTCGGGCGCGAGCGTCCACTGGTGAATGACTTTCAAGGCGAATTCTGGCAGGGCGGTGACTCCTTCCCGTCTGAGCATGCGTCCGCGGCTTGGGCGATTGCCAGTGTCATCGCGCACGAGTATCCCGGACCGCTGACCTCGGTGTTCGCCTACGGCATGGCGGCCGCCATCAGCGCCTCGCGAGTAACGGCGAAGCAGCATTTCCCGACGGATGTCTTCGTGGGAGCTGCCATTGGTTGGTTTACCGGGCAAGTGGTCTATCGACATCACCACGACCCAGAGCTGGGCGGCGGCGACTGGCAAACTTACGCAGAATCTCGTGAGGAAAGCCCCAGTCGAAGCCCAAGCACGAGCGCCGCGACCATCTATGTTGAGCTCGACAGCTGGATCTACCCCGCCATCATACGACTCGCCGCTCTCGGCTACATCCAATCCGAGTTTTTGGGGATGCGCCCGTGGACGCGGATCGAGTGTGCGCAACTAGTTGACGAGGCTGAAGACGCAATTCGAGCCGACGTGTCGGCCCCGGCGGAGGCAGACCAACTTTACGCAGCGCTTGCAGGCGAGTTTCATAGCGAGCTTGAGAGTTCGGGCGTTGGCGGAGCGCCATCGGTGCATGTCGAGTCACTCTATGCCAGAACAACACAGATCAGCGGGCCGCCGTTGCATGATAGCTACCATTTCGGGCAGACGATTATCAACGACTTTGGTCGGCCCTACGAAGAGGGGTTCAATACGTACGACGGCTTTTCTAACTATGCTACCTGGGGACGCTACGCGATCTACGTCCGCGGGGAGTATCAGCATGCACCTTTCGCGCCTGCCTATTCTTTGGCGGCAAGAGAACTGATCGCCAACGTGGACCGCAATCCACTGCAGCCTGCAATCCCCTTCGCCACCACCAACCAATTCAGGCTACTGGACACCTATATCTCGGCCCACGTCGGAAACTGGGAGCTCTCCTTCGGCAAGCAGAGCCTTTGGTGGGGAACTGCGGAGGGCGGCGCATTCGCCTTTAGCAGCAACACCGAGCCGATCTATATGTTTCGGGTAAGCCACGTCGCGCCAATCGAGCTGCCCTGGATTTTCAGTAAACTGGGGCCGATGAAAACGGAGAGTTTTTTCGGGAAACTTTCCGGCAACGATTATCCCCCTCGGCCACTGATCCATGGAACGAAGATCAGCTTTAAGACCACACCTCACTTGGAGCTCGGTTTTACCACACTGAGTGAGCTCGGGGGAGTAGGGCGCGCGACGACGCCGCTCGCCGTTTTCAGGAGCTATTTTAGCTTTCAGTCATCCACCCTTTATCCTGCAAACGTCAATCCCGGCAAGCGCTCCTTTGGATTTAACTTCTCTTACAACGTCCCGCACGCGCGGGACTGGCTCACTCTGTATGCGGATATGTGGTCACCGCAAGAGAACAATACAAACCAGGACACGAGCACGAACCCCTTCCTGATCTACTATCGCCTCGCCGAGCGCTGTGGCATCTACATGCCGCGGCTGCCCCGATGGCCAAAAGTGGAGTTCAGGGTGGAGGCTGTCTACACGGATCCACCCACTCCGCGAAGCAATGGCGGGAATTACATGTACTGGGAGCTGTTTTATCACGACTTGTCTACCAATAAGTCCAACATCATTGGAGACTGGATGGGAAGACAAGGAATGGGTTTTCAGTCTTGGAGCACCTATCACTTCAATGCACGGAGCAATTTGCAATTCTCGTACCGGCACGCGAAGGTCGCCAAAGACTTCATTACAGACGGAGAGACCGTCAATGACGGCGCTGTGAATTTGAATTGGTTGGTAACCCATGAGGTGAGCTTGTCTGGTTCTGTACAGTACGAAAAGTGGTTCGCTCCTATTTTGGCGCCCACTCCGCAAACGAACTGGACGACGTCTGTCCAGATTACGTTTTATCCGCATTCTTGGAGTTGGTAGCAGCCGAGCAAGGGTTAGGAGGCCGCGCAACGTCGCAGGGGAGAGGGTTCGCGGCTGTGTTCCGTTTCGGGAGGAGAGGCAGTAGGAATGACGGATAACCCAGTCAGGGGATCGCACCAGGTGCTTGTCGACAATTTCGAGGTTGAGCCAGGCTACAGCGATCTGGCTGAGCAGAGAGCTGCCCGTGAAAAGACGATGGCCCGGTTGCACCTGCTATGGGGGCGCCGACAATGGTTGCTTAAGACATTCCTCTGCGGACTCATCATTTCGTTCCTGATAGCCCTTTTAATCTCATCTCAATACCGATCGACTGCCCGGCTGATGCCTCCGGATCAGCAATCAGGGCCCGGGCTCGCCATGCTCGCGACCCTCGCCGGAAAATCGAATTCAAGCTCGTTCGCAGGCCTTGCGGGCACTGTGTTAGGTTTAAAAACCTCCGGTGACCTCTTCCTCGGTGTTTTGAGCAGCCGCACGGTCCAAGATGATCTGGTCCGCAAATTTGACCTTCGAAGTGTCTATAGAGTGCAACGATGGGAGGCGGCGCGTGACAAGCTGGTCAGCCATACCGAACTTTCTGAGGACAGGAAGAGCGGGATCATCACTATTGAGGTGACGGACCAGAGCCCGCAGCGCGCTGCGGCGATGGCCCAGACGTACATCGACGCACTGAATCGCGTGATGACGGAGCAGAATACCTCGGCAGCTCACCGCGAGCGGGTATTTTTGGAGCAGAGGCTGCAGCAAGTGAAGCAAGACCTGGAAGTTGCCGAGAACAGTTTCAGTGACTTTGCAAGCAAGAACACGGCTCTCGACATTCCTACGCAGGGCCGAGCGATGGTGGCAGCGACGGCGAACGTGGAAGGTGAACTCATTGCCACCCAAACACAACTGGAAGGCCTCATGCAGATCTACACAGAAAATAACGTAAGGGTACGGTCGGCGCAGGCTCGCGTCGCCGAACTCCAACGCCAGCTGGCGAAGCTGAGTGGCCAGACCCCGAAAACCACGGCCGGAGACCCTCCCGATAATGCGTCCTCCTATCCTTCGTTTCGACAGCTGCCAGTGCTCGGCGTGAGTTACTCCGATCTGCTGCGGAACGCAAAGATTCAAGAGACAATTTTTGAAGTGCTCACACAAGAGTACGAGCTCGCGAAAGTTGAAGAAGCCAAGGAGATTCCCAGCATAAAAGTTCTCGACCCGCCGAACGTACCCGAGAACAAGTCCTTCCCGCCTCGCCTCCTGCTCGCTTTTCTGGGAGGCATCTGTTTTCTTGCTGCCGGCATGGCGTGGATCCTAGGCTCTGCCCATTGGGAACGTTTGGACCCGCAGGATCCAGCCAAGTCTTTCGCACAACAAGTTTTCGGGGACGTCGGCAGGGACTTATCTCGGGTTTCGGCCAACGGTTCTGGAAAGGGTGTAGCCAGGATCTGGCAACATTTTAAGCAGTCGGAGGCGAAGGAGAGTACGAGGAAAGGTTCTTAATCCTTCAGCTCTCCTGCGTCGACGGAGGCTGGTCGGTAGGAAGGCCGCCGGCGATTCGGGTGTTCTAAGGCTCTGTAAATAAATGGGTTAGGCCACATAGGCCCTGTGAGTGACAGGGCGAAGCTATGTGAATCGTCCTGACCCCGGCGGCTCGATTCGCTTCCTCGGAATCGGCGGACGAAATCGAATTCGGACCTACTTAAGGAGGGTCGCTTGGTTGCTGGCCAGACAGCGTTGTCAGCCGTGACGGATTCGACGGGATCGTTTCCCCGCGCGCAAGAATTGGATCGCCACATGGCGTACTGGGAGCCGCGATGGTACGCCGCCTACACTCGTGCCAACCATGAAAGGAAAGCGCACGAACAGTTTCAGGCGCGATCCATCCACTCGTTCCTTCCTACGTACTCGTCAGTGCGGTGTTGGAAGGACCGTCGCATGTGTCTGCAGATGCCGCTGTTCCCGGGTTATGTGTTCGTTCGCATCCCCTTGCGGGAGCGTCTCCGCGTGCTCGAAGTACCAAGTGTCGCGCGGCTGGTGGGCTTCAACGGGGTGCCGGTCGCACTCAACGAAGAGGAAGTAGAGTGTTTGCGGCGGGTCTTAGCTCAGGGTGCATTAGCCCGACCCCACCCCTACTTGACCGTTGGTCGCCGCGTGCGGGTGATCGGAGGTCCGCTACAGGGTGCCGAAGGCACATTGGTCAAGCGCAAGGGAAACTGCAGAGTCATACTCTCGATCAGTTTGATCGAACGGTCTGTGATCGCCGAAGTGAGCGAAGCCGATTTGGAACCGGTTTCCGCCCACGAGGAGCGGCGCTTCCGACCATCCCGGCGTGACTTCCAGACAGGAGTTTCCTTTTCCCCAGAAACTCGAACAACGATGAAAAACGCGGAAAATCAATATGGGAGCTACGGGGACTTTTAACTGATGGCTCGGTCAATCCTCTCAACACCGAGGGGAGTTTCCCGATGAATCTTACAGGCACAGCTCCGGCGCGGATGCCGGAAACAGGTCAAGGCTCCCCGCTTCGTAGCCACGGCCCTTTTCTTCAAGGGTCCTCCTCCTCACATTCTAAGCTCTCACTACCGTTTCGGATCCGGAGCGGCTCGTGGATCCAAATCGGTTACGTGCTGCTCGACATCTGCTTTGTATCCATGAATGCGATCATCGCCTTTTACGTCCGTTTTGGGGGCAGGGAGAACGACGGGTTTCTTCAGTACTGGAAACCGCCTTCTGATCCGGGTCTCCGACTGTATGGCGCGATCCTCCTGGTCTATGTGGCGCTCGTTGTACTGTTTTGCCAGAGCCAACATCTGTATCGCACACTTCGCGAACGAACGGCATCTGGGGAGTCGTTGGCCGTCGCCTGGGCCGTCACCTGCGCGACTCTGGTGCT
>Ga0187766_10001964_pt1 | contig 12132 bp, 12 predicted proteins | sample 0216_QUI02_MP05__4_FD_132971 | JGI IMG/M metagenome (GOLD analysis project Ga0187766, IMG submission 132971) | Tropical peat soil microbial communities from peatlands in Department of Meta, Colombia - 0216_QUI02_MP05_20_MG | ecosystem: Environmental > Terrestrial > Soil > Wetlands > Peat ... | reverse complement strand
TGCCTCAGCGGGGCTCAGCAGGCCCAGGGCCAGGTTCCCGAAGACTTCGACGAACGCTCCTTTCTTTGCGTTCACGACAGAAACGTCAACATCGTCGAGAGCGCGGCCGTCAAAGAACTCGACCCTCGCCCTCCCTTGCGAAGTTGAGACGACCTTTCCGGCTCTGGTGACGCACATCGACGGAATTCCCTTCTTCGTAGTATAAATTATTGCGGCCTAATTAGGGGTCCCTGGCTGCCCTGACCTCACGGAGGAAGAGAGCGGCCAGGGTCATCGCCACTGCGGGGAAGATCGCACCGAACCCGAATGCAGATCTCACTCCGAACGAAAGCAGGGCTCCTGGGATGAGCACCCCGATCACCGCGGCGACGGACTGGAAAGTGGTCGTCAGACCGAGTACCGTTCCTGTCCTGCCTCCTGAGGAGTCGGACGCAAGCGCCTGCATTACCGGGAATATTGCAGAGCTGAAGAAGCCGGCGGCTACGGCGCTGATTATGGCGAGACCGAGGTCCGATGAAGCGAAGAAAATCCCGTAGAGGCCGACGACGACAATCGACAGGAAGGTCAGCAACCGGTCTCGCCTGAACGTATCAGACAGCCTCCCGAACACTGCCTTCCCCACCATTCCGGCCACTAGGACGGCTGCAGCCGTCAGGGCTGATTGGGCAACCGACGTATTGAACACGGACCTGTAGTAGTAGGGCAGGTATGCTACCTGCCAGACCGACGCCCAGGTGGCCAGAAAGGCGAAGGCCATGATGACCGAGACTCTCTTACTTCTTAGAAGACCAAGGGAGTCCCTTCCAATGGATGCCGTTCCCGTCTTCGTTGCAGCCGCTGAGAAGGTGTTCCTCGAGGCGAAAACTCCCGCGAGGACGGGGATGCCCATCAGAGGAGCCACGTAAAACGCCGTTCTCCAGTCTGACGTTATCGTAAAGGTGATGGAGCCTATTGTGTTCCCCGCAGCCCCTCCTAGGTCGAACCCGGCGTAGAAGATTCCCAACGCGAGCCCCTTGTTCCGACCGAAATAGTTGGCAACGGCCGACATGGCCGCTGGCCAGAAGAGACCCTCCCCGAAGCCGCTCACCAGCCTGTAGACGAACGCCTCCTGAAAATCAGACGCGGTTCCGATCAGCCACGTGAAAGCCGTGAAGACGGCGAGCCCAACCAAAATCACTCTTCTGTGCCCGTATCTGTCCGAGAGGTACCCTGAAACCAAGACCAGAGCGAGGACGCCAATGAACTGGGCGGACGCAAGCCAGGCGGTCTCCGCTACCCCGAACGATAGCGTCTTGCTGAATCCCAGTGCCGCAGATAGGGGCTGCAGCATGGCCGAAAGTACCGTCCTGTCAGCTGTGAACGCGAGGTACCCCAGAAACATGACTGCGAGGAACCAGGCGCCTGCCTTGGGCAAATGGACCCCCGACCTCTCCGACGACCGCTCGGATGTCATCTGGCGCTCCTCCTACGGAAGACAGGATAAAGTCTGAGCCTTAGGTCCCCTCAGACTTACGGCGCTTTCTCAGCGGGTGTCTCCGGGAGCTTCACCTGGAAGCCCTCCCTGGCGCCCGCTTCCGCCCAGTACCTGTTGATCGATTCCTGTATGGCTGCCACCGCTCCGGCATTCTCTTCCGGCTCGAAAAGGTGGCTGAACCTCTCCTGAGTCTTCAGGTAATCCCTTACGGGCGTCAGGGCTCGTGGAACGACCGTATGCCTTACGACGCCATCTACCGACTCCTTCAGCGGCCAAATCCCGGTGGCGACGGCCAGCTTTTCCAGTTCCACCGACTCTCTCGGGTCGAACCCCCAGCCGGTGGGGCAGGCCGCAAACGCGATGAAGAGCTTGGGTCCTCTGGTCCCGGTCCCCTTCTCTACCTTCCGCAAGAAGTCCACCCCGTGCGAGTTGGCCAGGGTGGCAACATAGGGAGCCTTCATGGATCTCCAGACCTCGAATAGGTCTTTCTTCTTCACGGCGTTGCCGACCGGGTACGCAGCCGTCGCCGGGGTCGTCTTTGTCGCCGAACCGTAAGGAGTGGACGAAGATACCTGGAACCCAGTGTTGCCGTACGCTTCGTTGTCGTAGCACAGGTAGTAGAAGTCAAGGCGCCTGTCGATGGCTCCGGCGGTGGACTGGAGACCGATATCATATGCCGCTCCGTCCCCCGTGACTACAACCACCTTCATGTCCTCCGTTGCAGGCATCTTCCCCTTGGCAATCAGAACGTCTAGGGCATCCCTCACCCCCTGCGCCCCGGCGGGGGCGCTCGCGAAAGCGGTGTAGAGCCAGTTCGACTTTAGAGGGCTCAGCGGGTACGACATGGTAACAGTCATGCACCCCGCGGCGTTCACCCAGGCCACATTGGGGCCCAGTACCTTGTGGAAGATTCGGACCGCTAGTATCCCACCACACCCTGCGCAGAGGGTGTTCCCAGGACTGATGTAGTCCTCTGTCGGCATGTCCTTCAAAGTTCTGAAGCGCGTGGCCGTCGCCATCAGCTCTTTCCCTCCGCGACCGAGATCATCTTCTTGACCCGGGTCAGCTCGTCCCCCCTCATCAGGAACATGGGTGCCGGGGTCTTCCCTTCCCTTTCGATGGTAATCATCTCGTCAAAGACGGCCCCCAATTCCTTGGCTGTGGTCTGCTTCCCTCCCAACGCTCCCACTACCGGGAGGATGGCGTTGGGTCTCCCCCGGACGTGATAAAGTGCACCAGCTATCTCTGGATACAGGATTCCCCCCGATCCGGGGGCGAGGTTCTGATCGAAGACTGCCACCACCTTCCTTCCGCGGAGGGCAGAGATGATCTCTTCCGTGGGGAAGGGCCTCACCATGAGGAGCTTCAGAAGCCCGGCCTTCACCCCTCGCTCTCTCATGCGCTTGACGGCCTGCCTCCCGAGGGCGGTGAACGAGTTCGACATGACGATCACATAATCAGCATCGTCCAGCATGTACCCCTCCACTGGGCCGTAGCCCCTCCCAAAGAGGCCCTCGAACTCCTCTGCTGCTTTCTGGAAGACCTCTTTGGCCTTCAGTGCTGCTCCGTGCTGATTGTACCTGAAGTAGCTGTAAAGGAACCCCTCGAAAACTGAGGAACCCCTAGACACGGGTTTGCTCGCCCTCAATGGGGTCACTGGCTCGTATGGTGGGAGGAAACGATCCACCTTCTTCTGCTCGGGCAGGATGACGGGTTCACGGGTGAACGAAAGATAGAAACCATCAAGATTCACTATCGCAGGGAGCATTACCTGTCTGTCCTCAGCCACTCGATAGGCGAGGAGCACCAGGTCCGTGACCTCCTGGCAGGTCTCGGAATGGAGCTGGAGGAAGCCGCTGTCCCTGGCGGCGAGGACGTCGTTGTGATCTGGCTCGAGTACTATTGGTGCTGCCACTCCCCTCGACACGTTGGCCAGAACCAGCGGGGCTCTCCACCCCGACACGTTGTAGAGCATCTCGATGGTATAGAGCATCCCCTGGCTGGACGTCGCTGTGAACACCCTTGCCCCTGCGAGGGAAGCAGCGCCGGCCGCAGTCAGCATGGAGTGTTCCGACTCGAGCTGGACGAACTTCGAGTCCATCTTCCCCTCCCTCACCCAGTCGGCGATGGTCTCGATTATCTCCGTCTGGGGAGTGATAGGGTAGGCGGGAACATAGTCCACCCTCGCCAGCATCGCCCCTGCGGCGGCGGCAACGTTTCCTGTGAGGAGCTTCCCTTTCACTAGACGCTCCCCTCCCTGGACTGTGTAACAGCCCTGAGGGGGCATTCGGTCATGCATATCATGCACCCCTTGCAGTTGTCGTAGTCAATCCTAATCCTCCCGTCTTCACCCACTGACATCGCGGACTCAGGGCAGTAGGCGTAGCAGATCATGCAGTTGGTGCACTTCGCGTAGTCGATAGTTGGTCTGAACGTTCTCCAATTCCCCGTGTGCCTTAGGTAAGCGTTCCCGGTGTTGGTCACCTTCTCGATGCCATCCTCAGAGACCACAACGGCGAGAGGAACAAGACTCTCGGTCGTTGGGAGTTCTTCCGTCACCAGCTTCAGCGGTGTAAGCTCATTGTAGATTGTGGTGGCGAACTCGACGTTCTTCTTCACCATCTCCGCAGAGAGTCCAATGTCACCCAACTCCTCGGACACAGCCTTGAGCAGAGCCTCACTCTTGATTCCTGCCACCCGTGCGACAGCGGCTGCGATTCCTGCGCTTAGAATCGGCTTCCCAAGTATCTTGAGCGCTTGGCCGGTGAGGTCCACTGTCACAACTGTCACGTCGTTTCTCGTCGGGAGGAGGGACCCTGGCGCCTTCGTGGTGTTGACGACCGCGACCCCCCCCTTCTGAAGCCCTGCGAATGGGTTCGCCATGGCGTCTGAAATCAAGGAATCGTCCATTATGGCCGAGATGTCGGGTGAGAAGACGAATCCCTTCTCCGTAATCTTCTCGTCCGAGAACCGCGTGAACGCTGTGACCGGCGCTCCCCTCCTCTCGGCGCCATAGATGGGGAAGTCCTGGGCGAAGTACCCGTCGTTGAAACCTGCGTCCCCTAGAATCCTACTCGCCGTCTTGGCACCCTGCCCACCGCGGCCATGAAAACGCACGCGAATTATCATGACCTAACAAGTTAGGGAGCCTTCTTTGAGCAAATTAAAGTGCGACCACGATTCTCAATGATGAAAACAACCGTCGAATCGGACGGACTGGTCGGCCGTGGCGGGGATTTAGGGAGCCATCACGGCGCTAGGCAGTGGCTGCGGACACCTTGCCAAGGGTCGCCTGGGCGGCGGCAAGGCGTGCTATGGGCACCCGGAAAGCAGAACAGCTGACATAGTCAAGGCCCACCTCGTTGAAGAAAATGATGCTCTTGGGGTCCCCTCCATGCTCACCACATATCCCGATTTCGAGACCGGGCTTCGCCCTTCGGCCGTCTTCCACGGCGATCTTCACTAGGCGCCCCACGCCCGCAGTGTCCACCGAGTCGAAGGGACTCTGTGCGAGTAGGCCCATCTCGACGTACTTCGGGATAAACTTCGCTTCAACGTCGTCCCTGCTAAACCCGAACGTGGTCTGCGTCAGGTCGTTGGTCCCGAAGGAGAAGAAGTCGGAGTACTGGACGATTTCTGACGCAGTAAGCGCGGCTCTTGGCGTTTCTATCATAGTCCCGACCTTGTAGTCGACCCGGGCTCCGAGTTCAACAAACAGGTCCTCGGCCGCTTTTTCCACGACTCCCCTGAGGAACTTCAACTCTCCTGCCAGTGCAACGAGCGGGATCATTATCTTGACTTCCGCCCTCTCCTTCCCCTCCCTTACCAATTCGATGGCTGCCTGAAGGATTGCTTTCGCCTGCATCTCGTAGATTTCGGGATATGTTACCGCCAGCCTGCACCCTCTGTGACCTATCATCGGGTTATGCTCTACCAGTTGCCTGACTCTTGCGAGCATGGCTTCAAGGCCCAGCAGCTCCTCGGGAGATGCGCCATTCGCTCGCCTCGTCTGTATCTCCAGCATTAGGTCCTCGGGGGGAGGGAGGAACTCGTGCAGGGGGAGGTCGAGCAGTCGGACGACGACGGGCTTCCCTCCCATCGCCGAGAAGATCCCCTTGAAATCAGAAAGCTGGAATGGAAAGAGCCTGTAGAGGTGTCTTCTCCTCGATTCGACGTCTGTGCTCATGATCATATCCCTGACGATCGGGAGTCTGTGAGCAGCGTTGAACATCCTCTCTGTCCGGCAGAGACCAATCCCCTCGGCCCCGAACTCCCTTGCCTTTAGCGCAGCTTCTGGAGTGTCTGCATTTGCCCAAACGCCCAGCCTCCTCATTCCATCAGCCGTCTTTAGGATCTGGATGAGCTCCTGCGACGGTTCCGGGTCCACCGTCCTGACTTCACCCTTGTAGACGTTCCCGGTGGTGCCATCGATCGTTATCACGTCTCCCTTCATCACCTTCTCGCCTGATTTCGTCGTGAAGTAGCTCCCATCAGAAGCAATCTCTATGTCGCCGCACCCCACCACGGCCGGTTTCCCCATCCCGCGGGCTACCACCGCCGCGTGGGAGGTCATGCCCCCTCTCATGGTGAGCACCCCCTGTGAAGGGATCATCCCCTTTATGTCCTCAGGGGTCGTCTCCACCCTCACGAGGATTACCTGTTTACTCCCCCCCTCCCTGGCTGCCTCTTCGGTTTCGAACACGACCTCACCAGAGGCTGCCCCTGGTGAAGCGTCTAGCCCCTTGGCAATCGGCCTGTCTGAAGAGGCGGGATCGAGTCTTCGGTGGAGGAGCGATTCGAGCATGTCCGGCTCGATTCTCGACACGGCTTCCTGGGAGGTAATGAGCTCCTCCGCGGCCATGTCTACAGCGATCTTCACCGCGGCCTGCGCGGTCCTCTTCCCGTTCCTCGTCTGCAGGGTGTAGAGCTTGCCGTCCTCGACCGTAAACTCGAAGTCCTGCATGTCCCTGAAGTGGCCTTCCAGCTTCTTGGCGACGTCCTTGAGCTGCTTTAGGACGACCGGGTCAATCCTGTCCAACCCCATCGGGGTGCGCACCCCCGCCACCACGTCCTCCCCCTGCGAATCCTTCAGGTATTCGCCAAATAGGATGTTCTCCCCCGTCGATGGGTTGCGTGTGAACCCCACCCCTGATCCTGAAGTCTCGCCGAAGTTCCCGAACACCATCGTCTGGACGTTGACCGCAGTTCCCAGCTCTTCGCTGATGTGGTAGAACCTCCTGTATTCCTTTGCCCTGGCGTTGTTCCAAGACCGGAGCACTGCCTCGATGGCCATCTGGAGCTGAACGAACGGGTCCTGCGGGAATTCTTTCCCCGTCTGCTTTGAGATGACACGCTTGAACTCCTCGGTCACCTTCTTGAGCTCTTCGGCTGGGATGTCTATGTCCATCTTCACACCGGCTTCCTTCCTTTTTTCCTCCAGTATCTTCTCGAAGGCTCCCGCATCGGCCCCTAGGGCGACCTTCCCGAACATCTGTATGAGCCGTCTGTAAGAATCGTAGGCGAACCTCTCGTTCTTGGTCCTTGCAGCCAATCGCTTTGTTGTCCGGTCGTTCAAGCCAAGATTCAGGATTGTGTCCATCATTCCCGGCATGGAGAAAGGCGCCCCTGACCTGACGGAGAACAGAAGAGGTGTTTCTTCTCCGCCGAACTTCTTTCCTGTCTCCTCCTCCACTTCGGCTATTTTCTTCCTGACCTGTTCGAGGAGCCCCGACGGGACCCTCCCCCCTTCGTTGTAGTACTGCTTACACACCTCCGTCGTGATAACAAACCCCGGGGGCACGGGGAGCCCCAGAGATGTCATCTCGACGAGGCCGTAGCCTTTTCCGCCAAGCAGGAACTTGTCGCCGCCCTTCGCGTCCTGGAAGAGCATTACCCTTTCCAACTAGGATGCCTCCTTTTTGAGCCGGATTTTCCATGGATATATTTGTAAGGGCTGGAGGATTCTACCTCCGAGCGGTGTGACTCATGGGGCCGTACCCCCCAGTCAGGCGGACCTGGGTACCCTCCCCAGAGCCCTCTCGTCGAGTCTGTACACGTACCAGTCAGACATCCTCCGAGCGCCCAGCTTCTCGTAGAACTTCAACGCCTTCGTGTTCCATGTCAGGACCGCCCACTCCATCCGCCCGCACCCTGCCTCCAGTGCGATTTCGACGCACTTCCTGAATAAGGAGAAGCCTATGCCATGCTTCCTGTACTCGTCGAGTACGTATAGGTCTTCGAGGTAGAGGGTGGGCTTGGCCACGAAGGACGAGTATGTGTAAAAGTAAAGGGCGTATCCAACCAGCCTCCTCCCGTCCGCGGCGACGAGGAGATTGACCTTCTTCTTTCCGAAGATGTCTTCGATGAGCCTCAACCTCCCTTCCTTCGAAGGAGGATCGAGATGTTCGAAATTTGCAAGGTCGCAGACCAGTCGGATGAACTGTTTGGCATCCGTCCTTCGTCCTTTCCTTACGAGGATTCTCACACTTCCCCTTCATTCCAACGGATGGATAAATCGATTGGGCACTCGAAAGGGGGTAGGCCCGGAGCTCAGTGCTGCTCCAGGTCTCTCTTCATCTGTTCGTACTGTTCTTTCGTGATTTCTCCGCGAGCGTACCTCTGACGCAGGATTTCATTCGCGTCCCCGTATCCGTAGCCGTACCAGTACCTCCTCCTCCAGCCCCATCCGATTGGCCAGAAGATTAGCCGGCTGACGAAGAAGAGGACGATGAAAATGAAGAGTATGCCGAAGGGGAAGAAGAACCACCACCCGAGGAATGGATAGCCGTAGTACGGCCCAGCTGGTACGCTGGGGTAGCCGTGGATAGCAAGTATTGCGAAGAAAGCGATGACCGCCACTAGGACCACCGCGAGGGCGGCCCAGGCGAACGGATTGCTCCTGTGAGGATGCTGCTCGCCGTAGGTTGTTTGCGTTATTTTCGCCTCCTGGAAGAAAGGACTGCGGGTGTGGTTCTTAAGCATATTGGAATTCCTATATTTATATGAATTCCTATAAGCCACTGAAATGCGACCGACGCCGCTTTGTGGCCCTTCAGATTTGCCATGCACGGGAGGCGCGGGCTACGAATGATGGTTGTATCGCTTCTCTCAAACTCACCCAAGAACGGCGTGGAAATAATGGACGGCGTCGAGGCAATGACCCGTGGCTGGTGGCGTCCGACGCCTGGCTCCGTCTACCCGCTACTGGAGAAGATGGTAAACGAAGGGACTCTCACAAAGCGGTCGGACGGAAGGTACGAGTTGACCCCCAGCGCCCAGAAAGAGCTGAGCGCTTCATTCGGACCACGGTTCCGCACTCCCCGCACGACTGCCGACATGGTCAACGAGATTGGGGGGTTCGTTTCTTACATGGAAGATCTCAGCGAATCTGACCCCGAGAAACTAGAACCGCACAAGGACGAGCTGAATGAACTGGCCAAGCGCCTTACCAGGTTATCTGGTGAGGAACGGAAAGAGGAATCGACCAATTCCTAACGGCTCAGGGAAAAGGGGTATAGCCCAATTCCCACGGATTTCCAGCCGGATGGGCATACGGGAGTGGATTATTCCCCAGGATAAGGCGTTCTACGACCTTCTAGACAAAGAGTCGTCCTTCATACTCGACGGCGCAGTGATGCTGGAAGATGCAGTCACGCACTTCGACAACATGGAAGAAAAGAGGAAGGAGTTCAAAAACCTTGAGCACAACTGCGACGGCGTCGTCCACGACATCTATGACAAGGTAAACAGGAGCTTCATCACCCCTATCGACCAGGAGGACCTCACGAAGCTAGCGTCGGGATACGACGACGTTCTCGACTTGATGAACGCAGCAATGAACAGATTGGTCCTCTTCGAAATCAGCGGCCCCACACCTACGATGATCGAGTTCACTGGAATCATCAAAGCGTGTGTGGCTCAGTTACACGCTGCACTCACTTCCCTCAGGAAACTGGACAGGAATACCATCGACGAGGCCTGCATAGAGGTCGACCGCCTCGAGAACGAAGCAGATGTCCTGTTCAACGAGGCGATTGCTGGCCTTTTCAAAAGCGGGAACGTTAGCGAGATTCTGAAGCTAAAAGAAATCTACGAGGATTTGGAAACCACCACCGACAGATGCGAGGCTGTTTCATTCATAATCAGAGACATACTGATCAAGCATTCCTAGGGTTCCCCCGTGGACTTCTTCACAGTTTACATCCTAACGATAATAGCCATAGCCTATGGCTTCGATTTCATCAACGGGTTCCACGATGCTGCGAATTCCGTCGCCACGGTCATTTCCACGAGAGTCCTCCCTCCCGTGGCAGCAGTGGCAATGGCAGCATTCTTCAACTTCGTGGCTTTCGCCATCTTCGGGGTGGCTGTCGCTACCACCATTGGTAAGGGGATAATCAACTCCTCTGTAGTCACCCCGGAACTCGTGCTCGCGGCTCTCATAGGTGCCATCACGTGGGATCTTGTCACCTGGTACATGGGCCTGCCTTCCAGTTCTTCGCACGCCTTGATCGGAGGCCTTGTGGGAGCGGCAGTCACCAAGGCGGGCGCGGGATCCCTCATATGGTCAGGGCTCGACAAGACGTTGTTGTTCATGGTGGCCTCCCCTATAATCGGGTTCGCACTCGCCTTCGCATTGATGACTGCTCTAATCAGGGCCTTCTTCACCATGTCCATCCATGTCGTAAACAGGTACTTCCGCAGGCTTCAGCTTGTCTCTTCCGCCCTAGTGAGCCTCAGCCATGGGACCAATGACGCACAGAAGACCATGGGAGTGGTCACAGCGCTACTGTTCTCTGTGGGATGGATTCCTTCATTCAGCGTCCCCTTCCTAGTGGCGGTGCTTGCCGCCACTTCCATCGCACTGGGCACCTTCTTCGGCGGGTGGAGGATTGTGAAAACACTAGGGTTTAGGATGACTAAGCTCGACCCTGTCCATGGCGTGTCGATAGAAACCGCGTCCGCAATCACGATCATTACTGCTTCTCTCTTCGGCATCCCCGTTAGCACAACCCACGTCGTTAGCGGGTCGGTGATGGGATCTGGTGCAACCAAGGGCCCCGGTTCGGTCAGGTGGGGTGTAGCCAGGAAAATCATATGGGCGTGGATCTTCACAATTCCTGCATCTGCGATTGTTTCGGCGGTAGCGTACTTGCTGATGGTCGCATTTTGAAATCTGTCGCCAAGTTCTGTTCTTGGGATTTGACCTATTCATCAGTCGCTCTGGAACTTTGGTTCAGCTCTTGCCTTTTCCAACGACTTCACGCTCGACATCCTTCTCAACTTCTTCCAACTTCTCTTCTCCCGCTTTCAGAAGCCTGCCAAGGAAAGGGCCGAACAGGAAGAGCAGCGCCGTTATCACTGTCCCAACCGAAACGAAGGCAAGCACTGACGAGAACGCCTTCCCCAGGGCGCTCGCAGGCTGAAGGTTCCCTGGGGGCCCCTGGCCCGTGGCGATGAAGCTCGTGAAGTAGAACGAGTCGAGGTAGCTCCACCCCTCTATGGCGTGCATCGCCAAGGTCCCGATAGTCACCACCGCTGCTATGAGCGAGAAGGCATAAATCGCCCGTACCCAGAATGACCTCGGGATACCCGACCTCTTCCTTCGTTCCGACTGGTTGCTCTGCGTGGTGCCTTACCCTGCTGGGGAACGTTTTAAACAACACAGGGCGTCTCCGGGTTCGACAGAGGGCGTAGGGTTTCACATGGAGAACAATCCGCAGAACGGGCTGAAGCAGGCTATGAGGATCTTCCCCCAGGGCGTCACGGTGGCGACTATGACGGGTCCGAACGGGCCTACGGGCCTCACGGTCAGCTCCTTCACGAGCATATCATTAGAACCGCCGCTCGTCCTGATTTCTATCGCAAAGGGGTCCGCCATTCACGACCTGTTCCGCGAAGCGAAGGCGTACGCAATCAACTTCCTGGCGGACGACCAGAAATCTGTCTCAGACACGTTCGCTGGAAGGACCAGGGCCACGGACAGGTTCGAAGGTCTCAGGCTCTCCAAGGGCGTCACCGGTTCTCCGATCATCGACGGGGTCCGCGTGGCAATAGAGTGCAGGGCATGGCAGGTGTACGAAGGAGGAGATCACTCCATCCTTGTCGGGGAGGTGGTGTCTGCCAAGACCTTCAACACCAAGCGACCGCTGGTCTACTACTCGCAGCAGTACACGACGACTGAGCAGGTGGAGTACCCGGCTCCCCCATCGGACATGGTTTGGTAGGAGTCAGCGAACTGATAGGAGGTAGTCCGGCCTGTCCTTGATCTTCGGGACGGCGATTTTCGTGAACTCGCCGTTTCTGGGGGACCTTACCACCATGGCCTCATTGAACCAGCTTTCTGGCGTTCGTGCTCCCCAGAACGTCTGTCTGCGCGGGTCGTTGAGTTTCCAGCGAATGGGAACCCAGTCCGGGTCTGCACTGATGTAGTCCCCGGTGTAGAGTTCAATCCTGTTACCATCAGGATCTCGAAGATAGAGGAAGAAAGCGTTGGAGACCCCGTGTCTGCCTGGGCCGCGCTCCATGCTCTTGATGTACCCACTGGCGGCCAGTAGATCGGCTGCGTCCATAATAGAGGCACGGTCTGAAACTGTGAACCCGGCGTGATGGACGCGCGGTCCCTTGCCTGTGGTCAGTGCTATGTCGTGGCAGGTGTG